>Ga0247803_1000304_pt1 | contig 28769 bp, 30 predicted proteins | sample UWRJL014104B1_FD_180928 | JGI IMG/M metagenome (GOLD analysis project Ga0247803, IMG submission 180928) | Plant litter microbial communities from Arlington Agricultural Research Station in Wisconsin, United States - UWRJ-L014-104B-1 | ecosystem: Environmental > Terrestrial > Plant litter >...
GGTGATGCGCACGGCGGAGTCGGTGGTGTTGACCGACTGGCCGCCGGGGCCGCTGGAGCGGAACACGTCGACCCGGATGTCGTTGTCGGGGATCTCCACGGCCTCGGCCTGCTCGATCAGCGGCACAACCTCGACCGCGGCGAACGAGGTCTGCCGCTTGCCCGCGGAGTTGAACGGGCTCATCCGCACCAGCCGGTGCGTGCCGGCCTCGACGCTGAGGGTGCCGAACGCGTACGGCGCGTTCACCTCGAAGGTCGCCGATTTGATGCCGGCCTCTTCGGCGTAGCTCACGTCGAGCACATTGGTGGTGTAGTCGTGCTGCTCGGCCCAGCGCAGGTACATCCGCAGCAGCATCTCGGCGAAGTCGGCGGCATCCACCCCGCCGGCACCGGCGCGGATGGTGATCACGGCGGGGTTCGGGTCGAACTCGCCGTTGAGCAGGGTGTGCACCTCGAGGTCGCCCAGCACCTTCTGCACGCTCTTCAGTTCGGCCGTGGCCTCGTCGGCCGATTCCTGGTCGCCCTCGGCGTTGGCCAGCTCCACGAGCACCTCGAGGTCGTCCAGGCGCGACTCGATGCTCTCGATGCGCTTGAGTTCGCTCTGCCGGTGGCTGAGCTCGCTGGTCACCTTTTGGGCGTGCTCGGAGTCGTTCCACAGGTCGGGGGCGCCCGCCTGGTCGTTCAGTTCGGCAATGTCCAGGCGCAGCCTGTCCATGTCGATCACCGACCGGATGTCGTCAAACGTGGCCCGCAGTGCGGCGATCTGCTCAGAGAAATCCAGCTCAATCATTGTGGAATCCAGCCTACCGGGCGAGAGGTAGCATCGAACGGATGAGTACCGACCGCCCCTTCAGCCTCCGGGGAGTGGCTCTCGCAGCGTTCCTGCCCACCATGCTCTTCTCGATCGGCGAGGGCGCGATGATCCCGCTGATCCCGCTGGTGGCCGACAGCCTCGGTGCGTCCCTGGCCTTCGCCGGCTTCATCGCCGCCATGGTGATGGTCGGCGAACTCGTCGGGGACATCCCCAGCGGCGCGGTCGTGTCCCGCTTCGGTGAGCGGAATTCGATGATCGGCGCGTCGCTGCTGGCGATCATCGCCGTTCTGGTCTGCATCGTGGCGCCCAACCCGGTCGTCCTGCTCGTCGGCATCTTCCTGATCGGCCTGGCCACCGCGGTCTTCGCCCTGGCCCGGCACGCCTTCATGACCAGCTACGTGCCCGTGGCCTACCGGGCCAGGGCGCTGTCCACCCTCGGCGGCGTCTTCCGGGCCGGCTGGTTCGTCGGCCCGTTCATCGCGGCCGGCGTCATCCAGCTCACCGGCAGCACCACCGCCGTCTTCTGGGTGTTCATCATCTGCTGCCTGGCGGCGGCCCTGGTGCTGCTTCTGCTGCCGGATCCCACCAGCACTTTCGCCAGCGCCGCGCCGGGGGCGGCGGCCGGCACCACCGTGCGCACCGCCGGCGAGGAGGAGGCCGCGGCGGAGACCGCTGGCCTGTTCGCCACCATCTGGCACTACCGCGGCGTGCTGCTGCGGCTCGGCACCGGCGCTGGACTCGTCGGCGCGATGCGCGCCACCCGCACCGTGATGCTGCCGCTCTGGGCGGTCAGCATCGGCATCAACGAGCCGGACACGGCCCTGATCATCGGCATCGCCGGCGGCATCGACTTCGCGCTGTTCTACGTGAGCGGCCAGGTGATGGACCGGTTCGGGCGCATGTGGACGGCGATCCCGTCGATGATCGGGCTGGGGATCGGCATGCTCGCCCTCGCGTTCACCCACGACCTGCCCGACAACGTGCAGTGGTTCATCGCCGTGGCCATGTTCCTGTCGCTGGCCAACGGCATCGGCAGCGGGCTGCTGATGACCCTGGGCGCCGATCTGGCACCGGCCACCGGCCCCGCCCCGTTCCTGGGCGCCTGGCGCTTCACCGCTGACTTCGGCAGCGCCGCCGCTCCCCTGGCCGTCGCCGGCATGACCGCACTGGTGTCGCTGTCGGCGGCCAGTGGTGTGATGGGCGTCGTTGGCCTCATCGGCGCCGGCGTGCTCTGGCGCTACATTCCCCGGTACGCACCGCGCCACCCCCGTTTGTCCCCGAGAGAAAGATAGCCATCATGCCCCTGAACGGTGAGTACGAGCCCAGCCCCGAGAAGTGGGTCCGCGATCAGGTCGAGCTCTACGAGACCTCCGGCGGCACCGAGGGCACCACCCTGCGCGGCATGCCCGTGATCGTGCTGACCACCCTCGGCGCGAAGTCCGGCAAAATCCGCAAGGCCCCGCTGATGCGGGTCGAGCACGACGGTCGGTACGCCGCCGTCGCGTCGCTGGGCGGCAGCCCGAAGAACCCGGTCTGGTACGCCAACGTCGTTGCGCATCCGCTCGTCGAGGTGCAGGACGGCCCGCCGCGGCAGGACATGACCGCCCGCGAGATCACCGGAGCCGAGAAGGACCTCTGGTGGGAACGCGCCGTGGCCGCCTATCCCCCGTACGCCGATTACCAGAAGAAGACCGACCGGGTCATCCCGGTGTTCCTGCTCGAGCCGCTCTCCTAGTGGCCCGTTCCAAGAAGCGCGGCCCACAGCTCGACCGGATCGTTCTCGACAATCTGCTCGACAACGACGGCGCGCTGGTCGGGCGCGGAGACGACCGGGAGGCCGAGCGGTTCACCCGGGTGGACTTCTCCGGCCGCGACCTCACCAGCACGAGCTTCACCGAGTGCGAGCTGCACGCCGTCGACCTGAACACCACGGTGCTGCGCGGCAGTTCCTGGTCGGAGTGCATCGCCACCGAACTGCACGCCGCCGTCCTCAGCGCACCCCGGTCGTCCTGGCGGGACGTGCGCATCGAGCACTCCAGGCTCGGCTCGGTGGAGATGTACGACGCGAACCTGCGCAGCGTGCAGATCGACGGTTCGAAGCTGGACTTCGTGAACCTGCGGAACGCCACGCTCACCGACGTGCTGATCAGCAACTGCATCATCGACGAGCTCGACCTGTCGAGCGCCGTGGTGCAGCGGCTGGAACTGCGCGACTGCCGGATCGGCACGCTCGACGTTGCGGGCGCCCGGCTCACCGATGTCGACCTGCGTTCGAGTGACTTCTCGGTGATCCACAGCCTGGAGGGCCTCAAGGGCGCCACCATCGACGACGCTCAGCTGTCGATGCTGGCGCCGCTGCTGGCCGCGCACCTCGGCATCCTGGTGGAGTAGTCGGCTAGAGCCACTTCTCGGCGAGGTGCTCGGCCACAACACGGCGGATGGTGCCGCTCTTGCCGCGCAACACGATGGACTCGGTGCGGATCTTCGGGCCCATCTTGCGCACCCCGCCGACCAGCTGGCCGTCGGTGACACCGGTGGCCACGAAGTAGGTGTTGTCGCTGGTGACCAGGTCGTTCACACCCAGGATCCGGTCCAGGTCGTGGCCGGCGTCGATGGCCTTCTGGGCCTCCTCGTCGTCCTTGGGGTGCAGCTTGGCCTGGATGAACCCGCCGAGGGCCTTCAGGGCACAGGCGGTGATAATGCCCTCCGGGGTGCCACCGATGCCCACGCACATGTCGATGCGGGTCTCGGTCAGGGCAGCGTTGATGCCGCCGGCCACGTCGCCGTCGAGCATCAGCCGGGTGCCGGCGCCCGCGGCGCGCACCTCGTCGATCAGGCCGGCGTGCCGGGGCCGGTCGAGGATGGCGATGGTCATATCGGACACGTCCTTGCCCTTGGCCTTGGCCAGGGCGCGGATGTTCTCGCCGATCGGCTGGCGCAGGTCCACAACACCGTGGCCCTCCCATCCGGTGACGATCTTGTCCATGTAGAACACGGCGCTGGGGTCGTACATGCTGCCGCGGTCGGCGACGGCGATCATGCTCAGCGCGTTCTGGCGGCCGTTGGCCGTCAGTGAGGTGCCGTCGATGGGGTCGACCGCGATGTCGCAGGACGGCCCGCGGCCGCTGCCGACGTGCTCGCCGTTGTAGAGCATGGGCGCGTCGTCCTTCTCGCCCTCGCCGATGACGACAACGCCGTCGAAATCGACCGTGCCGAGGAACTTGCGCATCGCGTCGACGGCGGCGCCGTCTGCGGCGTTCTTGTCGCCCCGGCCGATGAACGGCACGGCACGGATGGCGGCCGCCTCGGTGGCCCGCACCAGCTCCATGCCGAGGTTGCGGTCGGGGTGCAGGTAGAGGGAAGCGTGTTCGGTATTCACCATGTGTGGTTGTCCTTCGAGGTCGTATGTGGGTTGCTGAGGGACTTAGCCGGAATCGTTCGCCGGTACCGCCCAGCTTACCCAGCGCCTCTGCAGCGGGACCTTATACCCGCGACGCCCCGAGCACTCGCACATCCGCTCTCGCTACACTTGATTGACAACCCCGCTCGATTTCGAGGAGAAGCAATGCCCATCGCAACCCCAGACCAATACGCCGAAATGCTGAACAAGGCCAAGTCGAAGGGGTTCGCGTACCCCGCATTCAACGTTTCCTCCTCGCAGTCGATCAACGCCGTGCTCCAGGGCCTGACCGAAGCCGGCTCCGACGGCATCATCCAGGTGACCACCGGTGGCGCCGACTACTTCGCCGGCCACACCGTCAAGAACCGCGCCGCCGGCGCCCTCGCGTTCGCCAAGTTCGCGCACGCCGTTGCTGACAACTACCCCGTCACCGTGGCCCTGCACACCGACCACTGCCCCAAGGGCGCACTGGACGACTTCGTCCTGCCGCTGATCTCGGCCTCCGAGACCGCAGTCGCCGACGGCTTCAACCCGATCTTCCAGTCGCACATGTGGGACGGCTCCGCCATCGCGCTCGACGAGAACCTCGAGATCGCCAAGGGCATCATCACCCGCACCAAGGCGATCAACGCCATCCTCGAGGTCGAGATCGGCGCCGTCGGCGGCGAAGAAGACGGCGTTGAGGGCGACATCAACGACAACCTGTACACGACCTTCGACGACACCGTCAAGATGATCGAGGCCCTCGGCCTCGGCGAGCAGGGCCGCTACATGGCCGCGCTGACCTTCGGCAACGTGCACGGCGTCTACAAGCCCGGCAACGTCAAGCTGCGCCCGGAACTCCTCAAGGAGATCCAGGAGAGCGTCGCCGCCAAGTACGGCACCAGCGCCCTGCCGCTCGACCTCGTCTTCCACGGCGGCTCCGGCTCGACCGACGCCGAGATCGCCGAAGCAGTTGCCAACGGCGTCGTGAAGATGAACGTCGACACCGACACCCAGTACGCGTTCACCCGCGCCATCGCCGACTACATGCTGAAGAACTACGACGGCGTGCTCAAGGTCGACGGTGAAGTGGGCAACAAGAAGCTGTACGACCCGCGCGCCTGGGGCAAGGTCGCCGAGACGGCCATGGCCGCCCGCGTCGCCCAGGCCACCCGCCAGCTCGGTTCCGCCGGACACTCCAACAGCTAACACCAACGCAACAGAAATCACCGGATGACGATGGCAGAGAACGCTCCAGACCAGACCCCGGCGGCGACCCCGCCGGTGGACTACCGCCCCCAGCCCCGCTACGGCGAGCTGGCCCCGGAGGGCTGGACCTGGACCCCACCGCAGGACGCACACGCGCCCGCGGACTCTGCCGTCGTCACCCCTGAGCCCGTTACGGTGACGCGGGGAACGGCCGACCGGCCGGCCCCCGCGTCGCCGGGTTCAGCACCGGCCTGGGACCGGCCGCTCACCCTGAGCCTGCTGATCGTGGGCCTGCTCGGCGCCTTCTTCACGATCTCGGTCCTCGGCTCCATGCCGGAGGCCCTGCAGATGCTCTACACCCAGGCCAGCCTCGGCGACTACACCGCGGACGACTCGGTCGGCACGATCATCACCGCCGGCAGCATCGGCCAGGGCGTGCTCTGGCTGGCCACCGCCACGGTCTCAGTCATGCTGCTGCTCCGCGGCCGACGCGCGTTCTACGTTCCGATCGTCGGCGCCGTCGTCGCGTTCGTGCTGCTGGTCGCGGCCATGGCCGTCGTGCTCGCCGGTGACCCGGCGCTGCTCGACTACTTCAGCCAGCCGTAACCCCTACTCGGGCCGGCTGACCCGGCCGCCGAGCGCACGAGCGTCGGTCTTGCCCTGCAGGTCCTTGCGCAGTTCCTTGGGCAGCGAGAAGAGCAGGTCTTCCTCCGCGGTCTTGACCTGCTCAACGTCACCGTAGCCGGCACCGGCCAGGTCGCGCAGCAGTTCCTCCACGAGCTCTTCGGGCACGGATGCCCCGCTCGTGACGCCCACGGTGTTCACGCCGTCGAGCCATTCCTGCTTCACTTCATTGGCGTAGTCCACCCGGTAGGCGGCCTTGGCGCCGTATTCCAGCGCCACCTCAACCAGACGCACCGAGTTGGACGAGTTGGCCGATCCCACGACGATGACCAGGTCGGAGTCGCGGGCCACCTTCTTGATGGCCACCTGACGGTTCTGGGTGGCGTAGCAGATGTCGTCGCTGGGCGGGTCCTGCAGGTTGGGGAACCGGGCCCGCAGGCGACGCACGGTTTCCATGGTCTCGTCGACGCTCAGCGTGGTCTGCGACAGCCAGACCACCTTGTTGGGGTCGCGCACGGTGATGGTGTCGGCCTCGTCGGGGCTGCCGACCAGGGTCGTGTGCTCCGGCGCTTCGCCGGCGGTGCCCTCGACCTCTTCGTGGCCCTCGTGGCCGATCAGCAAGATCTCGAAGTCGTCCCTGGCGAAGCGCACGGCCTCGCGGTGCACCTTGGTGACCAGCGGGCAGGTGGCGTCGATGGCCGACAGGCCGCGCTCGGCGGCGGCGTTCACCACGGCCGGGGACACGCCGTGGGCGCTGAAGACGATGTGCGAACCGGTGGGGACCTCATCCACTTCTTCGACGAAGATGGCGCCCTTCTTCTCGAGTTCGCTGACCACGTGGGTGTTGTGCACGATCTGCTTGCGCACATAGACGGGGGCGCCGTACAGCTCGAGGGCCTTCTCGACGGCGATGACGGCACGGTCCACGCCGGCGCAGTAGCCGCGTGGGGCCGCGAGCAGCACCTTTTTGAGCCCCTCCACCGGGGTATCCTTGAGCCTGTTGGCGAGGCTCGGAATTCTGGGCATGCCAAGGCCGATCACGGGCGCATTTGTACTGGTACTCACCTGAACAGTCTATGCGGGCGCGTCTGGACAGACCGTGCGAGCCTCAAGCAGACCAGGAGACCCATGAACGCTGTCACGATGCCTGCCGCGGGCGACGAACCGCCCACCGTCGACGCCCCCTGGCCCGTCGCGGTGCTGTCCAACAAGATCCGCGGCTACATCGAACGGCTCGGCACCGCCTGGGTGGAGGGCGAGATCGTGCAGTGGGGCGCCAGCGGCGGCAACGTCTACGGCAAGCTCAAGGACCTCTCGGTGGATGCGACGGTGAGCTTCACCGTCTGGTCGTCGGTGAAGGCCCGCCTCACCGGCGACTTCAAGCAGGGCGACCGGGTGATCGCACTGGTCAAGCCCAATTACTGGGTCAAGGGCGGCACCCTCACGATGCAGGTCTTCGAGCTGCGGCACGTGGGCATCGGCGATCTGCTGGAACGACTCGAACGGCTGCGCGCACAGCTCAAGGCGGAGGGCCTGTTCGATGTCTCCCGCAAGCGGGCGCTGCCGTTCCTGCCTCACCGCATCGGCCTGGTCACCGGCAAGGACTCCGACGCCGAGAAGGACGTGCTCCGCAACGCCCAGCTGCGCTGGCCCGCCGTGGACTTCAGCGTCGTGCACGCCGCCGTGCAGGGCGACCGCATGGTCGGTGAGGTCACCGCCGCCATCAAACGGCTCGACGCCGACCCCGAGGTGGATGTCATCATCGTCGCCCGCGGCGGCGGCGACTTCCAGAACCTGCTCGGCTTCAGCGACGAGTCCCTGGTGCGCGCCGTCGCGGCCTGCACCACCCCGGTGGTCAGCGCGATCGGCCACGAGGCCGACCGGCCGCTGCTCGACGACGTCGCCGACCTCCGCGCCTCCACCCCCACCGACGCCGCCAAGCGGGTTGTGCCCGACGTCTCCGACGAACTCAACCGGGTGCAGCAGGCCAGGGCGCGGCTGAGCAGCCGGCTCACCGGCATCCTCGCCACCGAGGTGGACAGGCTCGGCGCGTTGCGCAGCCGCCCGGTGCTCGCCGGCGCCGACTGGATCATCGACAGCCGCTCCCAGGACCTCACCAGGTACGTGGCCCGCGGCACCGAGCTGGTGCACCGCACCCTCGAACGTGCCGGCTCCAGCGTGGTGGAACTCCGCTCGCAGCTGCGCGCCCTCTCCCCCCAGGGCACCCTGGACCGCGGTTACGCCATCGTGCAGGTGCCCGACGGCCATGTGCTGCGCTCCAGCGACCAGGCGCCGGCCGGCACCGAGCTGCTGATCACCGTGGGCGTGGGCACCGTGCCCGCCGTCTCGAAATAGGATGGATGACATGACCTCGCCCGCCACCACGCCCGCAACAGTCGACTCGCTCAGCTACGAGCAGGCCAGGGACGAACTGATTCGCGTCGTCTCGGTGCTCGAACAGGGTGCGTCGACGCTCGAAGAGTCCTTGGCCCTGTGGGAGCGGGGCGAAGCCCTCGCGACCCGCTGCGAGGAATGGCTGATCGGCGCGAAGGCGCGCCTGGACGCCGCCCGCGGCGCGGCCGCCGCGGAATGAGCCGCACCCCCCGCCCACCGCGCGTCGTCGCGGAGCTCGGCCGCCCGGAGACCGCTGAGGAACGCGCCACCCGGTTGGCGACGAACTCCCGCAACTATCGCGCGCGGAAGACCATCAACAACCTCGTCTACTCGTTGCTGGCGACCGTGGGCGCCGTCATCGTGCTGGTTCTGATCGTGCCGCGCAGCGACACCCCGCTGACCCGGAACGTGGACTACGCCAGCGTCGCCGAACAGGTCCAACCCGGTGTCGACGTACCGCTGGCCGCCCCCGACCTGCCCGCCGGCTGGGCCGCGAACGCGGCCGAATGGCGAAGCGGCGGCAGCGACGGGGTCTCCAGCTGGTACATCGGCCTGCTCACCCCGACCAACGAATTCATCGGCCTCACCCAGCCCGTCGACGCGAACGCCACCTGGCTGGCCGAGAAGCTGAAGAACGTGTCCGCCGACGACACCATCACCATCGACGGGATCGAGTGGGACGTCTACCGCAACCCGGCGCCCCAGGACGACCGGGGCAATTTCGAGTCCGCGCTCGTCACCGAGGCGGGCGAGAGCAGTTACCTGCTGATCGGCACCGCCTCCGACGAGGAGTTCGCCGTCCTGGCCGGCGCTCTCGCCGAACCCATCACCACCGAACAGAACGGTTCCAGCGAATGAGTGACACCCTCACACCAGCCCAGGTCTGGAACGACCTCGCCGAAGGCAACGAGCGTTTTGTCGCCGGCACACCGCAACACCCCCGCCAGGACGTCGACCGTCGCGCCGAGACCGCATTCGTGCAGACCCCGATGGCCGCCCTGTTCGGCTGCAGCGACTCCAGGCTGGCCGCCGAGATCATCTTCGACAAGGGCCTGGGCGACCTCTTCGTCGTACGGAACGCCGGTCAGGTCATCTCCGACTCCGTGCTCGGCTCGCTCGAATACGCCGTCGCCGTGCTCAAGGTGCCGCTGATCCTGGTGCTCGGCCACGACCGGTGCGGCGCCGTGCGCGCCGCCATCGACTCGCAGGGCGAAGACGCCGAGGCCCTGCCCCCGCACATCAACAACATCATCGAGAAGATCGTGCCGGCCGTGCGCCGCGTGGGCGGCCCGACAACCGGACCGCTCGACCCCGACGCCGTCGACGCATCCGCGGTGGGCCGGGAACACCTGCGAGACACGGTCGCCGAACTCGTCCAGCGCTCCGAGATGATCAGTGCCGCCATCGCAGAAGGTACATTGGCTATCGTCGGCGCGAATTACCGGCTCCTCGAGGGCCGGGCCGACCCGGACATCGTCGTCGGCGTCGTATAGAGCCGTCGTTTAAGCAATGAATCGAAAGGTATGACACACCGTGGTGGACATTTCAACTGAGACAGGCTCCGCATCGACCGAGTACCGGATCGAGCACGACACGATGGGCGAGGTCCGGGTGCCCTCGAACGCGCTCTACGGCGCGCAGACCCAGCGTGCGGTGGAGAACTTCCCGATCTCCGGATCGGTTCTCGAGTCCGCCCAGATCGCCGCCCTGGCCCGCATCAAGAAGTCGGCCGCCCTCGCCAACGCCCGGCTGGGCGTGCTCGACGGCCAGATCGCCGACGCCATCGCGGCCGCCGCCGACGAGGTCATCACGGGCCGCCACGACGCCGAGTTCCCGATCGACGTGTACCAGACCGGCAGCGGCACCTCGTCGAACATGAACATGAACGAGGTGCTCGCCACCCTCGCCACCCGCCGCCTGGGCAGCCCGGTGCACCCCAACGACCACGTGAACGCGTCACAGTCCTCCAACGACGTGTTCCCCACCTCGGTGCACATCGCCGTGACCAGCGCTCTCATCGACGACCTGATCCCGTCGCTGGACCACCTCGCGGTGGCGTTCGAGGCCAAGGCCGAATTGTGGGCGACCGCCGTCAAGGCCGGCCGCACCCACCTGATGGATGCCACCCCGGTCACGCTCGGCCAGGAGTTCGGCGGCTACGCCCGCCAGATGCGCCTCGGCATCGAGCGGGTGCGCACCGCGCTCCCCCGCGTCGCCGAGGTGCCGCTGGGCGGCACCGCCGTCGGCACAGGCATCAACACCCCCGCGGGCTTCCCGCAGCTCGTCATCGAACTGCTCACCGCGGAGACCGAGCTGCCGATCACCGAGGCCGTCGACCACTTCGAGGCGCAGGCCAACCGGGACGGCCTCGTCGACGCGTCCGGGGCGCTCCGCACCATCGCCGTCGGCCTGACGAAGATCTGCAACGACCTGCGCTGGATGGGCTCAGGCCCCAACACCGGCATCGGTGAGCTGAGCATCCCCGACCTGCAGCCCGGGTCGTCGATCATGCCCGGCAAGGTCAACCCGGTCATCCCGGAGGCCGTACTCATGGTCTGCTCCCGCGTGATCGGCAACGACGCCACCATCGCCTGGTCCGGCGCCTCCGGCGCGTTCGAACTCAACGTGGCCATCCCCGTGATGGGCACCGCGCTGCTCGAGTCGATCCGCCTCCTCGCCAACGGCGCCCGGGTCCTCGCCGACAAGACCGTCGACGGCCTGGAGGCCAACCTCGACCGGGCCCGCGCGCTGGCCGAGTCGTCGCCGTCGATCGTCACCCCGCTCAACCGGGTGATCGGCTACGAGGCCGCCGCCAAGGTGGCCAAGCACTCCGTGGCGCAGGGCCTCACCGTGCGCGAGTCGGTCATCGACCTCGGTTTCGTGGAGCGCGGCGAGGTCACCCTCGAACAGCTCGACACGGCCCTCGACGTCCTGAGCATGACCCGGCCGCCTCAGGCGCGCTAGCGCAGTCCGCGAAAGCGGCGAACCGGTTGCTTCAGCTGAGCTGAGGCAACCGGTTCGCCGCTTTCGTGGTTCAGGCCAGCTCGTTGCCCTCCAGCATCTCGGTGACCAAGGCGGCGATGGCGCTCCGCTCCGACCGGGTCAGGGTCATGTGCGCGAACAGCGGGTGCCCCTTGAGCGTCTCGATGACCGAGGCGACCCCGTCGAAGCGGCCCACCCGCAGGTTGTCGCGCTGGGCCACATCGTGGGTGAGCACCACGCGGGAGTTCTGCCCGATGCGGCTCAGCACCGTCAGCAGCACGTTCCGCTCCAGCGACTGCGCCTCGTCCACGATCACGAACGCGTCGTGCAGGCTCCGGCCGCGAATGTGGGTGAGCGGCAGCACCTCGAGGATGCCGCGCTCGACGACCTCCTCGAGCACGTTCTCGCTGACCAGCGCGCCGAGCGTGTCGAATACAGCCTGGCCCCAGGGCCCCATCTTCTCCTGCGCGTCACCGGGCAGGTAGCCGAGCTCCTGGCCGCCCACCGCGTAGAGCGGCCGGAACACCATGATCTTGCGGTGCTGCTGACGCTCCAGCACGGCCTCCAGGCCCGCGCAGAGGGCGAGCGCCGACTTCCCCGTCCCCGCTCGACCTCCCAACGACAGGATGCCGATCTCCGGGTCGAGCAACAGGTCGATCGCCAGGCGCTGCTCTGCCGACCGGCCGTGCAGGCCGAACAGGTCCCGGTCGCCCCGCACCAGGCGCAGCTCGCCCCGGCCGGTGACCCGGCCGAGCGCCGAACCGCGATCGGAGTGGATCACCAGGCCCGTGTTGACCGGCATGTCCTGCACCAGGCGGGTCTGCAGGGACTCCTTGTCGTAGAGGTCGTTCACCTGCTCGGCGCTCAGGGTGATCTCGTCCATGCCCGTCCAGCCGGAGTCCACGGCAAGCTCGTGCCGGTACTCGTCGGCGGCCAGGCCGATCGAGGCGGCCTTCACCCGTAGCGGCAGGTCCTTGGATACCACCGTCACGGCGAGCCCGTCGTTGGCCAGGTTCATCGCCACCGCCAGGATGCGCGAGTCGTTGTCGCCCAGTTGCAGGCCGCTGGGCAGCACCGACATGTTGGAGTGATTCAACTCCACCCGCAGGCTGCCGCCCTCCCCCACCGGGATGGCGAAGTCGAGCCGTTCGTGCTTGACCCGCAGCTCGTCGAGGTACCGCAGCGCCTGCCGGGCGAAGTAGCCGATCTCCGGGTCGTTGCGCTTGGACTCGAGCTCGGTGATCACCACCACCGGCAACACCACGGCATGCTCGGCGAACCTGAAGATCGCCTTGGGATCCGAGAGCAGCACCGAGGTGTCCAGTACGAAGGTGCGCTCGGTTTGGTCGACCCCTGAGACGCTCTGGTCCGCGTTCAGGTAGTCGGTTCGATTAGCGGTCACAACCACTCCCACCCCGCACCCTGAGGTGCGGATTCGTTGGCGAGCGACCACTAGCTTTTTTCTCGAGCCGTACTTATGTGGCCGTCTCGATCAGGTGCCGTACCTGATGAGTTGAAGGTACGTCGATTGGCTGGGAATTGGAAAAACGACACGCCCAACGTCATGAGACGTTAACGTTCGCCGGGGCCGGTCAGTATGCGGCGGCGGCGGCGTACGCCGTGAACGCGCCGCGGAGCATGTCGACGGTCTCCTCGGCGAGGTGGGCGTGCACGCCGAGACGCACGGTGCCGCCCCTGGTGGTCACCGTGACGCCGTGGTTGTGCAGCGCGGCGCCGAGGGCGGTGAGCCGCTCGGCGGGCGGCGCGAGCACCACTAGGCCGGCACGTTCCCGCGCGTCCCTGGAGGAGAGGACCGGAAGGGCGAACTCGTCGGCCAGGTCGATCAGCCGGTCGGCGTTGTCGCGGACGGCGCCCTCGATGGTGGCAACGCCCACGGCCTGGATCTCCTCCAGCGCCGTCGCGAAGCGGGCCTGGGCGATGCCGTCGCCGTTGGACACCCGGAACGCCGATGCCGCGTGCACGGGCGGCAGCACCTCGTCCCAGGACTCGGTGACGTCGGTGCCGGTGAAACCGGACACCACGGGGGTGAGCCGTTCGACGGCCCGGTCGCTCAGGGCGAGGAAACCGGTGCCCCAGCCGGCCCTGACCCATTTCTGGCCGCCGGAGACGACGACATCGGCGACCTCGTAGGCGGCGTCGACCACCCCGAAGCCCTGAATGGCGTCCACGATGAGCAACCGGTCCCCGATCACCTGACGGATGCCCTCCAGGTCGACCCTGAAGCCCGTCCGGGAGTCGACCAGGCTGACGGCGACCGCGACGGTGCCGGGAGTCAGCTGGTCGCGCACCTGGCCGGGTGTGACCTCGCCTGCGGTGTTCTCGCCGCCGTCGGCGCTGAGCCAGAGCGGCGTCGCCACGTGCAGCGCCTCGGCCGCGCGCACGGCCGCGAACGGCACGCTGGGGAAGTCCGCCGGTGAGAGCAACACGTCACCGGTCAGGCCGAACATGGCGTGCATGAGGCCCATGCTGGTGTTCGGCTGCGACACGACCTGGTCGCTGCGGAAGCCGAGACCGGCGGCGACGACGGCGCGCATCCGCAGGTCTTGCGCACCGAAGTGGTCGAGACTGCCGAACCTGGCCCGTGCGAGGATCTCGGTCTGGCCGCGGGTCTCCGCGACGACGGCCCGTGACACCGGGCCGATGCGGCCGTAGTCGAGGTAGCCGGGGTCTTCGGTGAATCCGGCCAGGTAACCGGCCAGGGGCGGGTCGAGCGCGCTCACCCGCCGAACCTGCGGTGCCGTTTGGCGAAGTCGCGCAGCGCCCGCAGGAAGTCGACCTGGCGCAGGTCGGGGCCGAGCGCCTCGACGAAGTAGAACTCGCTGTGCGCGCTCTGCCAGAGCATGAAGTCGCTGAGCCGCTGCTCGCCCGAGGTGCGGATGACCAGGTCGGGGTCCGGCTGGCCGCCCGTGTACAGGTGCTGGCCGATCAGCTCGGGGGTGAGGGTCTCCGCGAGGTCTTCCAGGGTGCCGCCGTGGGCGTGGTGGGTGGACACGATGCTGCGCATGGCGTCGGTGATCTCGGTGCGGCCGCCGTATCCGACGGCGAGGTTCACGTGCAGGCCCCGGTTAGCGTGGGTGCGGGCCTCCGCGGCGGTCAGGGCGCCCTCGAGCGGGCCGGGCAGGCACTTCTTCGAGCCGACCTGCTGCACCTTCCAGTCCCGGTAGTGCGAGAGGTCCTCGGCGAGGTCGGCGATGATCTCGAAGAGGGCATCGAGTTCCTCGGTGGGCCGCTGGGTGAGGTTGTCGGCGGAGAGCAGGTAGAGCGTGACAACGGAGATGCCGAGATCGTCGCACCACTCCAGGAATTCGCGCATCTTCGCGGCTCCGGCCCGGTGGCCGTGCGCGGCGGAGTCGTAGCCGAGCTGCTTGGCCCAGCGACGGTTGCCGTCGATGATCATGGCCACGTGCTTCGGGAGGACCGCAGCGGTCAGCCCGCGACGCAGCCGACGCTGGTAGACCCTGTAGAGGAGTCCGCGTCCGAGGGAGGATTGCCGCATCTGCACACAGTTACGCTAGCTCAATCCGGCCGGCATTCGCGCCGCGCGCCCTGCGACGCTGCCGTATCCTGACAGCATGGCCTCCACGGACGACATCCCGAATCTCCCTCTTCTCGAAGACGAGATCGAGCATCCGGTTCCCGAAAAGCCCACCTGGCGGGGCTGGATCCACGCGGGCACGTTCCCGGTCACCATCGTCGCCGGCATCATCCTGCTGCTCGCCGCTGACGGCCCGGCCGCGAAATGGAGTTCGGCGGTCTTCGTGGCCAGTTCGATGCTTCTGTTCGGTAATTCGGCGCTGTACCACCGGTTCAACTGGCAGCCGCGCACCCGGATGGTGCTCAAGCGCATCGACCACGCCAACATCTTCCTGCTGATCGCCGGGTCGTATACGCCCATCACCGTACTGGCCCTACCGCCGGACAAGGCCGTTTTGCTGTTGTCGCTGGTCTGGGGCGGCGCCATTCTCGGCATCGCGTTTAGGGTGTTCTGGATCAATGCCCCGCGTTGGCTGTACGTGCCGCTCTACCTGGCGCTCGGGTGGGGCGCGCTGATGTTCATCGTCGACTTCTTCCAGGCCGACGCCCTGATGATGACGCTGATCATGGTCGGCGGCCTGTGCTACTCGGTGGGCGCCGTGGTCTACGGCCTCAAGAAGCCCAACCCGGTTCCCGGAGTGTTCGGCTTCCACGAGATCTTCCACTCGCTGACCGTGGTGGCGTTCCTCTGCCACTGGGTCGCGATCCTCATCATCGCCACCCATCCGCTGTACCCCTAGACGCAGTACCGATAGGTCAGGCTTCCGGGGTGTCCTTCCGGGCGGCCTTCGCGTCGCGTTCGGCGACCTCGGCCTGCAACCGCTCCTGCATCTCGGCACGGTAGGTGGTGCGGCGGATGCGCCGGGCCAGGTCCATGCCCAGCAGCAGGGTCACCGCGGCGACGAAGAAGATCGCGAAGAAGCCCCACGGGCCCGGTGTGACGGTGTCCGGGTTGAACTCCGGCGGCGGCGTGTTGGACAGGATGAAGCTGACCACGGGCGCAAACGTGACGTTCATGCCTCGTCCCGCACACCGCTGAAGAGGTCGGATTCGGGCATCTCGGTGTCAACTTTCGATTCGATGAGTTGGAAGTCCTCGTACGGCCAGGCCTTGCGCACCATGTCGTTGGGCCAGAAGAAGAAGCTGCTGGTGGGCGAGACCTGGCTGGCGTGCGCCTTGAGGGCCTCATCCCGCACCTCCAGGAAGTCCCCGATCGGCACGTGCGTCGTGGCCAGGTTGGGGTACTCGCTCATCCGCTCCCTGGCGCTGGCCAGCGGCTCCAGCAGGTCGGAGTCCGGTTCGGTGATGCTCAGCTCGAGGTACATGGCGTCCATGCGTTCGAGGTTGAAGATGCGGTCGTAGTAGAGCTTGTCGATCTGCCACGGCGCGCCGGCATCCGGGTACCGGTCGGTGTCGGCCGCCGCCCGGTAGGCCTCGAGGGAGACCTCGTGGCAGCGGATGTGGTCGGGGTGCGGGTAGCCGCCGTTCTCGTCGTAGGTGATGAGCACCTGCGGGCGGAACTCACGGATGATGCGCACCAGCGGCTCGGCCGAGAACTCCAACGGAATGTCGGCGAAGGAGTTCTTCGGCACGCCGCCGTCGTCGGCCATGCCGGAATCCTGGTAGCCCAGCCAGCGGTGCTGGATGCCCATCGCCTTCTGCGCCGCCGCCATCTCCAGGCGGCGGAGTCCGGAGAGGTCGCGCCCGGCCATGGCCACGTCGGCCAGCTCCTCATTGAGGATGCTGCCGCGTTCACCGCCGGTGCAGCTCACGATGAGCACCTCGGCGCCGAGGCTCCGATAGTAAGCGTACGTAGCGGCGCCCTTGCTCGACTCGTCGTCGGGATGGGCGTGCACTGCCAAGAGCCGCAGCGTCATGAAACTCCTCAGAAATGCCAGCTAACCTAAGGTACAAGCCTAATCGTTGAACAGTGAGTGTGGAGTCTGAGTGGCCGTGAGCAGCAACCTCGACGAACGCTATGGGCGAACCCCGGGCAGCAGACTCCGCGACCGCCGGGTGCTCTGGGTCGTCGCGGGCACCTTCGCCCTGGTCCTCACCGCCTGGGTGGTCTGGGCGGGGCTGGACGGCGCGGGACCGGCGATCGAGGCCAGGGACACCCGGCACCAGATCATCGACGACAACAGCATCAGCGTGACCTTCGAGGTGTCGCTGCCCACCGACACACCGGCCAGCTGCGCCGTGCAGGCGCTCAACGAGTCCTTCACTGTGGTGGGCTGGAAGGTCATCGATCTGCCGCCGTCCAGCGACTACACCCGCTCGTTCACCGAGGTCGTGCACACAACCGAGCTGAGCAACACCGGATTGATTTACCGCTGTTGGTTGACCTAGACTGATGTATTCGCCCTGACAGAAGTCGGGGCGTCCGCTGTATGGCGCGGTGTCTTTCGTGACGTACTCAGCGACGAACGGCCGCCTCCGCGGCACCATCGGCGCACTATCTGCCGGCGCACCACCGATCAGCACGAGAAGGAGAGAACCATGACTACCGAAACTTCGGTCACCTGGCTGACCCAGGAGGCCTATGACCGCCTCGCTGCGGAGTTGGACACTCTCAGCACCGTCGCTCGGGTGGACATCGCCAACAAGATCGAGTCCGCCCGCTCGGAGGGCGACCTCAAGGAGAACGCCGGCTACCACGCGGCCAAGGAGGAGCAGGGCAAGATGGAGGCCCGCATCCGCACCCTGACGCTGCTGCTGCGCACCGCCGAGGTGGGCCACGCCCCCGAAAGCAAGGGCGTCGTCGAGCCCGGCACCATCATCACCGCCACGATCGCCGGCGACGAGAGCCGGTTCCTCATCGGCAGCCGCGAGATCGCCGGAGACAGCGACCTCGACGTGTACAGCGAGAAGAGCCCCCTGGGCGAGGCCATCATCGGGCTGAAGGTCGGCGCGAAGACGAGCTACGAGACCCCCAACGGCAAGCAGATCGCCGTCGAGATCCACCTGGTGGAGACCTTCACCGGTTAACTGCCGCACACAACGTGAAACGGCCGGATGCGTGAGCAGCCGGCCGTTTTTTCGTGCTCTCGTCGTCTAGTCGGTGCGCGGGTCGTACCCGGCGGCGCGCAGAGTCTCCACCACGTGCTGGCGGTGCTCCGGGCCCCGGGTCTCGACGCTGATGTCGATCTCGACCTCGCTGATCTGCAGGCCGACGCCGTGCCGGGTGTGCAACACCTCGATGACATTGGCGTGCGCCTCGGCGAGCAGCTCGGAAATGCGCGCGAGCTGGCCCGGCCGGTCGGGCAGCATGATCCGCAGCGTGAGGTACCGGCCGGATGCGGCCAGGCCGTGGCTGATCACGCGCTGCATAAGCAGCGGGTCGATGTTGCCGCCGGAGAGCATGGCCACGGTGTTGCCCGTCGCGGTGATCTTGCCGGCCAGGATGGCCGCGACGGAGACGGCGCCGGCCGGTTCGACGACAAGCTTGGCCCGTTCCAGGAGCACCAGCATCGCCCGGGCCATGTCATCCTCGGTGACCGTGACGATCTCGTCGACGGCGTCGCGGATGATCGCGAAGTTGAGCAGGCCCGGCTTGGCCACGGCGATGCCGTCGGCCATGGTGGGGCTGATGTCGATCGCGAGAGCCTCGCCGGCCGCGAGGGACGGCGGGTAGGCCGCCGCGTTCTGCGACTGCACGCCGATGACCCGGATCTGACGGTTGTGGCTGGCCGCGTACTGCTTGAGCACGCTGGCCATGCCGGAGGTGAGCCCGCCGCCGCCGATCGGGACGATCACGGTGTCGAGGTCGGGCACCTGGTCGAGGATCTCGAGGCCGAGGGTGCCGGCGCCGGCCACCACATCCGGGTGGTCGAACGGGGGGATCAGCACGGCGCCGGTCTCGCGGGCGTACTCCGCGGCGGCCAGGAGCGGCTCCGTGACGGTGTGCCCGCGCAGGATCACCTGGGCTCCGTAGTCGCGGGTGGCCTGCAGCTTGGGCAGGGCGACGCCGACGGGCATGAAGATGGTCGCTTCGATGCCGAGCTCGCGGGCGGCGAAGGCCACCCCCTGGGCGTGGTTGCCGGCGGAAGCGGCGACGACGCCGCGGGCCTTCTCCTCGTCGGTGAGCTTGGACAGCCGGTTGTACGCGCCACGGATCTTGTACGACCCGGTGCGCTGCAGGTTCTCGCATTTGAGGAACACCGGGGCGCCCAGAATCGCGGACAGGTACCGCGAGCTCTCCATGGGGGTCACATCGGCGACCCGCGAGACGACGGTGCGGGCCGTCTCGAAGTCGGCCAGGGTGGGGCCGGCCAGATCTGCGGGGGCAAGAACTGCGGGGGTGTCGGTCATGGACGGGTCTCTCTTACTGTGCTCTCGGTGACGGCGACGGTCCGCGGCTGCCGGAAGCCCGGCCGTTGCGGAATCGTCTGCCACAGTATGGAGCCGGGCGCTGCGGCCGCCGGTGGCACTCCCCCGCGCCAGGCACCACTGTGGATGTAGCTGATCATAACGTTCAGCACGGCCGCGACGGGAACCGCGAACAGGGCGCCGGGGATGCCGGCCAGCAGGGCGCCGGCCGCGACGACGAGCACAACACCGAGCGGATGCACCTTGACGGCGGTTCCCATGATCAGCGGCTGCAGCACGTGGCCCTCGATCTGCTGCACCAGCAGCACCACGCCGAGCATCAACAGCGCCACGAACCAGTCGTTGAAGACCAGGGCGATGAGCACGGCCACCGCGCCCGTGGCCACGGCACCGACGATCGGGATGAACGAGCCCAGGAAGACCAGCACACCGATCGGGATCGCCATCGGCACGCCGAGGATCGCCGCGCCGGCGCCGATGCCGATGGCGTCGATCGTGGCGACCAGGATCTGCACCCTGGCGAAGTTGCCCAGGGTGCGCCAGCCGGCCGTGCCGGCCCCGGCGATGGCCGGCCGGGCCCGGCGGGGGAAGATCTTGACGATCCAGTTCCAGATGCCGGCACCGTCGATGAGGATGAACAGGAGGCTGAACAGGGTGAGCAGCGCCCCGGTGGCCAGGTGCCCGAGCGACGATCCCAGGGAGAGCGCGCCGGTGATGAAGATCTGGCTGTCGGCCTGCAGGGCGTCGACCGCCTGGCTGAGGTAGCCGTTGATCTCGGCGTTGCTCAGTTGCAGCGGCGACGCCGCCAGGAGCTCCTTGAGGTTGGCGTACGACGCGGCGAACCGGGCGCTCAGGCCCACCGAACCGGCCGCGATCTGGGTGACGGCCAGCGTGACGAGGCCGGCGATCACGGCGAGGGTTCCCACCAACGCCAGGGCGACGGCCAGGCCCTTGGGCCAGCGGTGCCGGGTGAGGAAGCCGACCAGGGGCACAAGCAGGGCGGACACGAGCACCGCGACCAGCAGCGGGATCACGATGAAGCGCAGCTGCACCACCAGGAAGAGCACCACCGCGATCGCCGCGGCGATGACCAGCAGGCGCCATGCCCAGGCGCCGGCCAGCCGGATGCCCGCGGGGATGTTCTCGTCCACCCCGTTCGGCTCGGTCTGGATGGGCGACATGACGGCCGTGATCGGCGGGGCCGGCGGTGTCGTGCGGACGCTACGCCGGCGGCCGAACCAGCCGGGTCTTCCCGTGGATGTGCTCACCGAACCAGTCTAGGACGCTGCTTGAACCGGGACCGGTGCACCGCTGAACCGCACCGAAACGGCCTCGCCCACCTGCAGGCGCTCACGCACGTCGTGCTGCACCACGACGGTGCCGCCCTGAGCGAGCTGCACGCTGGTGCGGCGGAGCGACCCGAGGAAGCTGGAGATCAGCACGGTTCCGGCCAGGCTCATGTCGGCCCGGCCCGCCCCGGGCAGCCCGGCCGGGGCCAGGGCCAGGTCCTCCTGGCGGACGAAGACCCGCACCGCACCATCCGGGTGGGACGGATCGAGCAGGGGCAGGACCACCCCGTGCACCTCGGCGAAACCGTGCCGCACCACCCCGGGCAGCCGGTTGCTCAGCCCCACGAAGTCCGCGATGAACGGGGTCGCCGGCCGGGTGTAGAGCTCCTCCGGCGTGCCCACCTGTTCGATCCGGCCGTCCCGCATCACCGCGACCCGGTCGGCCACGGCGAGGGCCTCGTCCTGGTCGTGGGTGACGAACAGGGTCGTGATGCCCAGGTCGGTCTGGATCCGGCGGATCTGGTCGCGCAGCTGCACACGCACCTTGGCGTCCAGCGCCGAGAGCGGTTCGTCCAGCAGCAGCACCCTGGGCTGGGTGACCAGCGCCCTGGCCAGGGCCACGCGCTGCTGCTGCCCGCCGGAGAGTTCGTGCGCGAACCGGCCGTAGTGGGCGTCCAGGCCCACCAGGGCCAGCGCGGCCGCCGCCCGTTCCCGCCGTTCGACGGCCGGCACCCGGCGCATCCGCAACCCGAATTCGACGTTCTCGCCGGCGCTGAGGTGCGGGAACAGCGAATAGGACTGGAACACCATGCCCATGTCGCGGCGGCTGGTCGGCAGGGCGGAGACGTCGTCGCCGTTGATCTGGATGCGGCCGTCGTCGCAGCTCTCCAGCCCCGCCAGCACCCGCAGCGCGGTGGTCTTGCCGCTGCCGCTGGGGCCGAGCAGGGCCACGAGTTCCCCGGCCTGCAGGGTGAGGTCGAACTCGGTCAGCGCCTGGTGGGTGCCGTAGCGCTTGGAGACCCCGGCGAATTCGACGACGGCGCCGGTCCGGGTCTCTGCACGGTGCATTGTCGTCTGGCTCATGGTCGGTCTCCGGTCGGGGTTGGTACGGGGGGTGGGGTTCGTCTGGAGGCCCGGCGCGGGGCGCCGAGCCGGCCGATGGCCATCAGCAGCAGGAACGCGACGAACAGGGCGATCAGCGAGAGGATGACCGCGGTGTACGGGTCGTTCTTGCTCACCACGACCAGCGCGGTCTGCAGGTTGACCCGGTTCAGCAGCGAGGCGATGGTGAACTCGCCCAGCACCACGGCCACGGCGATGAACGCGCCGGCGAGGATGCCCCGGCGGAGGTTCGGCACCAGCACCCGCAGCAGCACGCTGCCCCAGCCGGCGCCCAGGGTGCGGGCCGCCTCGCTGAGGGTGCGCACGTCGACGCCGTCGAGGTTGGACTGGATGGCCCGGTAGGCGAACGGCAGCACGGTGATGCCGTAGGCGAACGCCAGGGTCCAGACGCCGCTGCCCACGAGCCGGGCCACGACCGAGAACACCGGCGCCAGGCCCACCACGAGCACGATGGCCGGGATCGAGATGGGCAGGATGCAGATGATTTCGAGTGCCCGGCGCAGCCTCGGGAACCGGATGTGCACCAGCAGCATGGTCGGCACCAGCAGCAGCAGGATGATGGCGACCGTGCCGATCGCCAGGCCCACCGAGTTGCCCAGCGCCACCAGCACGGGCTTGTATTCGCCGGTGAGGCCGCCCTGGAACAGCTCGGTCCAGCGGTGCAGGTCGTAGCCGCCGACGAGTCCGCGCCGCAGGGTGAACTCGACCATGGCCAGGATCGGCACGACGAAGACCAGCCCGACGATGCCGAGGATCAGGCCGCGGGTGAGCCGGCTGGGCGCGTGGGCGACTCCGTCCGTTGTGCGGAACCCGCCGCTCATCGCTGCCACCTCGCCGCGCGGGACTGCAGCACGGAGTAGCCGATCATCACGATCGTCATCACCAGGATCATGCCCAGGGCGAGCGCTCCGGCCAGGTTCTCCCGGCCGAGCATGGTCTCGCTGGTCAGGGCGGAGCGGATCTGCAACGGCACGATCTGCGAGCCCTGGCTGGTGAGGGCCGCCGCCGTCGCGTACGACGAGAACGCGTTGGCGAACAGGAGCAGCAGGCTGCCCAGGAACGACGGTGCCAGCACCGGCAGCGCGATCCGCAGCCAGTAGCTGCGGGTGCTGCCGCCGAGCGTGGCGTTGGCCTCGGCCCAGGTCGTCTTCAACGAGACCAGGGCGGGCATGAACGTGATCACCATGAGGGGCACCTGAAAGTAGATGTAGGGCAGCACCAGGCCGGGCAGCTCGTAGAGCCACACGCCATCCGCAAAGATGTCGATGCCGAAGGTGTCGCGCAGCAGAACCGTGACCATGCCCTGGATGCCGATGGTCGCGACGAACGCGAATGCGAGCATGACCCCGCCGAACTGGGCGAGCACGCTGCTGAGCGAATCGATGGTGGAGCGCAGCGGCCCCTCCGGTGCGGCGCCGAGCAGGGCGTAACAGACCAGGGCTCCCACGATCGCGCCGACGATCGCGGTCAATGCCGACAACCAGATCGAGCTGCCGAAGGCGGCCAGGACCACGGGGTCGGTGAGGGCGGCGACGGTGTCGAGGGTGACGGCGCCATCGTTGCCGACGAACCCGGTGCCGACCGCGATCAGGGTGGGCAGCGCCAGGAAAAGCAGCACATAAACCGCGAACGGCAGCAGCCCGAAGGCTGCTGCCGGTACACGGAACCTACTGGACAGCCGCTGCCCACTTCTCGCCGAGCAGCGTGGCTGCGGCTTCACTCTGCGCTGCGGTGGGCACCACGGTGGTGTCCGGCACGGCGGGCAGGGCGTCGAACAGGTCGGCGTCGATGGTGCCGGCCTCGGCCATGGCGTCGGCACGGGCCGGGCGGGCACCGCCGGCGAGCCACAGGTTCTGGGCGTCGTCGGAGTAGAGGAATTCCTGCCAGAGGCGCGCGGCGGCCGGGTGCGGCGCATCCACGTTGATCGCCTGGTTGTAGTAGCCGGCGTATCCGGTGCCGGGGAAGACCACGACCTCCCAGTTGCGCTCACCCTCCAGCTGGGTGCCGTAGCCCACGTTCAGGTAGTCCCAGTCGAAGACCACGGGGGTCTCGCCCGACGCGATGGTGGCGGGGGTCGGGTCGATCTTCACGAAGTTGCCCGCGGCGTTGAGGTCGGAGAAGAAGTCGATGCCGGCCTGGAAGTCGTCGACGGAGCCGTCGTTCTGCACGGCGGCCATGCCGACCGCGGCGAACGCGGCGCCGGCCTGGGTCGGGTCGCCGTTGATGGCGACCTTGCCCTTGTAGTCCGCGCCGAGCAGGTCGGCGAGGGACTCCGGTGCCGGCACGGCGTCGGGGTCGTAGCCGACGGCCATGTATCCGCCGTAGTCGCCCACGTACAGGCCGCTCTCTTCCTTCAGAGCGTCGGGGATGTCGGACCAGGTGGCCACCTGGTACGGGGCGAACTGGTCGGTGTTGGCCAGCGCGACGGCGAGGCCGAGGTCGAAGACGTCGGGGGCGGTGTCCTGGCCGGCCAGGTTCTCTGCGGCCTGGATCTCCTCGGCGCTTGACCCGTCGGGGGCGGCCTCGGTGATGGTGATCTCGGGGTACTTCTCGGCGAACAGGTCGAGCACGGCGCCGTAGTTGGCCCAGTCCCGCGGGAGGGCGATGACGTTCAGGGCGCCTTCCTCGATGGCGGCGGCCTCGAGGGCGGCCAGGTCGCCGAAGGCGGAGATGCTGGTCGCGGTGGAGGCGTCGACGGAGCCGTCGGTGCCGGTCGCCTCGGCGGCGCCGCCGGCGCAGCCCGTGAGGGTGAGGGCGACGATGGCGGTGGCGGCGATGGAAGCGGCCAGGGTGCGGGTGGTAAGCAAGGGTCCTCCGTTGATACGTTCGGGCGATGACGACCGGCTGCTGGGTTACCGATCGCTGTGAGACTAGAAGCGCCGGGTGGCGCGCGTGAGCCCGGGGGTTGAACGCCGTGTGAACGTCGGATGTCGCCGGTCGCCGGTAGGGTCGAGGCGTGCTTCAGACGATCTCCCCCGCCCTCGCCCGCCGCATCGCCCTCGCCGCGCAGGGCTTCGGCCGGCCCGCAGCGCCCGCGCCGGGCATCCGCCAGCTCGGCGCCCTGGTGGAGCGGCTGGGGCTGTTGCAGATCGATTCGGTGAACGTGTTCGAACGCAGCCACTACGTGCCCGCGTTCAGCCGCCTCGGCCCGTACGACAAGGCCCAGCTGGACCGGTTGAGTACCGGGGCCAAGCCGCGGCTGACCGAGTACTGGGTGCACGAGGCGTCGCTGATCCCGGTGGACGACTGGCCGCTGTTCCGCTGGCGGATGCAGGCCTTCCGGGACCGGGCCGCCGCGGACGACGCACACTGGTCCCGGGACAACGCCCCGATGTTGGCCTGGCTGCTGAGCGAACTGGCCGCGAACGGCCCGATGCGCGCCAGCGCCATCGAGCACGACGCCAACAAGCGCAGCGGCCCGTGGTGGGGCTGGTCGGACGTGAAGATCGGCCTGGAGACACTGTTCCGGTGGGGCGATGTGGTCAGCGGCGGCCGGGAGCGGTTCGAGCGGGTCTACGCGCTGCCGGAGCAGGTCTTTCCGACCGCGTTGCTCGACCGGGAGATCCCGGCCGACGACGCCCACCGGGCGCTCATCAGCCAGGCCGCGCGGGCGCACGGCATCGGCACGGTCAAGGACCTGGCCGACTACTTCAGGTTGCGCACCGAACCCGCCCGCGCCGCCATCACCGAGCTCGAGGAGGCCGGTGAGCTGATCCCCGTGGAGGTGCCCGGCTGGGGCCGGGGCGGGGCCGCCGGCGCCGCCTGGCTGCACCGGGACGCCCGGCTGCCGCGCCGGATGGACGCCGCCGCCGTGCTCAGCCCGTTCGACCCGGTGGTCTGGGAACGGGCGCGGGCACTGCGCTTGTTCGACTTCCACTACCGGATCGAGATCTACACCCCGCAGGAGAAACGCCAGTTCGGCTACTACGTGCTGCCGGTGCTGCTCGGCGACACCATCGTGGGCCGGGTCGACCTCAAGAACGACCGGCAGGCCGGGGTGCTGCGGGTGCAGGCCAGCTGGGCCGAGCCCACGGCTCCCGCCGACACCGCCGCGCGGCTCGCCGGGGTTCTGCGCAGCACCGCGGCCTGGCAGGGACTGGGCGACGTCGAGGTGGTGCCTCGCGGCAACCTCGCGGCCGGCCTCGCGGCCGAGCTGGCCTAGTTCTGCTGGTCAGGCAGCGCGGGTCAGGCAGCGTTGATTAGAACTTGCTGCCCATCGCGTGGAGGCGCTCGATGCGCTCGTTCAGCGGCGGGTGGGTGGCGAAGAGCTTGTCCATCACGCCGGGCTTGAGCGGGTCGGCGATCCACAGGTGCGCCATCGAGGTGTTCTGCTTGCGCATCGGCCGGCCGTACTCGCCCAGCTTGGCCAGCGCGCTGGCCAGGGCGTCCGGCTGCCGGGTGGTGAGCGCGCCGGTGGCATCCGCCAGGTACTCGCGCTGACGGGACACGGCCAACTGCACGACCGAGGCGATCAGCGGGGCCACGACCATGGCGACCAGGCCGAAGACCAGCACGATCGGGTTGCCGTTGTTGTTGTTGCCGCGGCCGAAGAAGGCCATCCGCAGGAAGATGTCGGAGATGAAGCCGACGGCCACGACCAGGCCGAACACGATCATCGACACCCGGATGTCGTAGTTGCGCACGTGGCCGATCTCGTGGGCCATGACGCCCTCCAGCTCGGCGTCGTCCATGATGTCGAGCAGGCCGGTGGTCGCGGCCACGATGGCGTGCTTGGGGTCGCGCCCGGTGGCGAACGCGTTGGGCGCCGGGTCGTTGATGATGTACACCTCGGGCATCGGCGTGCCCGTGGTGATCGACAGGTTCTCCACGATGCGCCAGAGCCGGGGGTGGTCGGTGACGCTGTTCACCCGGATGCCGCCGCTCATGGCGATGGATTGCCGGCCGGCCGCGAAGTACTGGATGAGGGCGTAACCGCCGGCGATCACCAGGGTCAGGATGAGCACGCCGGGGCCCTGCACACCGTAGGCTGCGCCGGCGAGCCAGCCGAGCCCGGAGATGATCACCAGGAACAGCACGATGATGACGACGGTATTGCGCTTGTTTCGCGCGATCGCGCTATACATGGATCCTCTTCGAGCTCGTGATTAGAACTGCACGCGGGGCGGCTCCGCGATGGCCGCGGCGTCGCTGACCTCGAAGAACTCACGCTGGGTGAAGCCGAGGTTCTTCGCGAACAGGTGGTTCGGGAAGACCTGGATCTTGGTGTTCAGCTCACGCACGCCGCCGTTGTAGAACCGGCGGGACGCCTGGATCTTGTCTTCGGTGTCGACCAGCTCGCCCTGCAACTGCAGGTAGTTCTGGCTGGCCTGCAGCTGCGGGTACGCCTCGGCGACGGCGAAGATGCTCTTCAGGGCGGTCTGCATGTGGTTCTCGGCCGCGGCGGCGTCCACCGGGCCCTGCGCGGAGAGCGTCTCGGCGCGTGCCTTGGTCACGTTCTCGAAGACCGACTTCTCGTGGGCCGCATACCCCTTGACCGTTTCGATCAGGTTGGGGATGAGGTCGGCACGACGCTTCAGCTGCACCGTGATGTCGCTCCACGCTTCATCCACTCGCACCTTGAGGGTGATGAGCGAGTTGTAGGTCGCCCACAGGTAGATACCCGCGATCGCAACGAGTACGACAACGATGAGGACCGGGATGAGCCATTCCATGGCAACGTCTCCTTGCGATTGAACCTGTGGCGAGAGCCCCTGGCGAGTGCACCAGTGGGAGTGAGCCCCATCATAACGAAGCCCGCTGGGGCTCCCATGTGCTTCCCATGACACTCCAAGGATTCGCTCTGCGCGGCACGTGACTTTCGACGCTGACCGGCGAATAATGCAGGCATGGAGCACTCAGCAGCACAGCCGTCGGAGCCGGCCGTCACGGTGTCCGGCCTGCACGCCCGCCGCGGCAGCCGAGCGGTGCTGGACGGGCTGTCGCTGACGATCCCGGCCGGGCTCGTCGTGGGCCTGATCGGCCCGAGCGGATCGGGCAAGACCACCCTCATGCGAGCCATCGTCGGGGTGCAGATCGTGCAGTCCGGATCGGTCACGGTGTTCGGCCGGCCGGCCGGCAGCGCGGCCCTCCGCCGCCGGGTGGGTTACGTCACTCAGGACGCCAGCGTCTACGACGACCTCACCGTGCGGCAGAACCTGGACTACTTCCGGGCCGTCCTCGGCGCCGGCCGCGCCGACGTGGCCCGGGTCATCGAGGCGACGGACCTGGGCGCCAGCTCGGCCCAGCTGACCGGGTCGCTGTCCGGCGGGCAGCGCAGCCGGGTGTCGCTGGCGGTGGCCCTGCTCGGCTCCCCCGAACTGCTCGTACTCGACGAACCCACCGTGGGCCTGGACCCGGTCCTCCGGCGCGACCTGTGGGCCCTGTTCCACCGCCTCGCCGCCGAGGGGACCAGCCTGCTGGTCTCCAGCCACGTGATGGACGAGGCGGCCAGGTGCGACCGACTGCTGCTCATGCGCGCGGGCGAGGTCCTCGCCGACGACACCCCGGCCGGGTTGCTCGCCGCCACGGGCACCAGAGACATCGAGGCCGCGTTCCTCAGCCTCATCGAGGAGCGCGCATGAAGATCTCCCGCACCCTGGCCACCGCCGGCCGGGTCCTCACCCAGATCCGGCACGACCCGCGCACGGTCGCGCTGCTGCTGCTCGTGCCGAGCCTGCTGATCGGGCTGGTGGCCTGGATCTTCTCCGACACCACCGTGTTCGAGACGGTGGGGCCGGCGATGATCGCCCTGTTCCCGTTCATCGTGATGTTCCTGGTCACCAGCATCACCACCCTGCGCGAGCGGCGCACCGGCACCCTGGAACGCTTGCTGTCGATGCCGCTGGGCCGCGGCGACCTGATCCTCGGCTACACGCTCGCGTTCGGGTTGCTCGCGGTGCTGCAGTCCAGCATCGCGGCGCTCTTCGCGGTCACGGTCTGCGGGCTGGACATCGCCGGGTCGCTCTGGCTGTTGGTGGCCGTCGCCGTCGCGGACGCCATCCTCGGCACCACCCTCGGGCTGCTCGCGAGCGCCTTCGCCCGCACCGAGTTCCAGGTGGTGCAGTTCATGC
>Ga0247803_1000305_pt1 | contig 28669 bp, 29 predicted proteins | sample UWRJL014104B1_FD_180928 | JGI IMG/M metagenome (GOLD analysis project Ga0247803, IMG submission 180928) | Plant litter microbial communities from Arlington Agricultural Research Station in Wisconsin, United States - UWRJ-L014-104B-1 | ecosystem: Environmental > Terrestrial > Plant litter >...
AATATGATCGATAGTCGTAAGGTCTATAAAGTCGATTTCAAGGATGCCTGCAAAAATAGATTGCAGCTGTTTTTTAAATCCCCAATACATATCATCTGGTGCAATAATATGGCTTCCTGGGTTAAGCGCCTGGAAGACGGACATTCCTGCTGTATTTCCCGAAGAAAATGCACAGGCTTCCACACCTTTTTCCAGTTCGGCCATTACCTTTTCTAAAGCAGACCGGTTTGGATTGCTGACACGACTGTACATATGTCCGCCAGGATAGCCACCGGTATCGTCTCTGAAAAATGTAGTAGATAAACTAATGGGCGGGGTTACATCCCCTGTGGTACTGCGGGTTAAATTACCGGCATGAATTGCAATAGTTTCGGTCTGCATAGAATTTACTGATTTTGTATTTTTGGCAGGATTTATGTAAGTAGAATCGAAAACACAAGTATATGAAAAGAATATTAGTAATAGCTGCCATTTTATGTAGTTCATTGATGATTTTACAAAGTTGTTCAAGCACAAAAACTACAGCAGCTTCAGGCGCAAATTTAAGAAGAGGCAATGTTTCTGGTACGTGGGTATTAAATGACATCAGTTTTGAAGGTGTGCCCGCAGGAAATGTAAAATCTCTTTTTAGCGAAGCTTCTTATAAATGTTTTATCGGAAGTACATGGAGTTTAACAAATAGTGGTAACGGTTCTTACCTTTTACCAGGAACAGCAGACTGCCCTACAAGGACGCAAAACATTTTCTGGTCAGTAAGTACAGCTGATGAAACTTTCCAATTTAAAAAATTAAACGAAGGTGAAAAGGCCAAAAATATCACAGACGGTTATAGATTAATACTATCTTCTGCAACTGGTGATAACCTGGTTTTAAAATCGCCGGTAGAATACGGAAGTTCTCCAGCATATATTGTATTGAACTTTTCCAAAGCTGTTAAGTAAGAAATAAAATAACTATAGTACATTGGCTGCTCCTGCAAAATGGGGCGGCCTTTTTTATGCTCTATTTGTCAATTTAATTTACTACTTTAATTGGCAAATCAAAAGGTATCAATTAAGTTAATCCTTGTTTAAATATTAATTTATATGGCAAAAATTTCAATTATAGGTAGCGGTTTCTCAGGTTTGGCAGCAGCGTGCTTTGCAGCGAAGGAGGGACACACAGTTACCTTATTTGAAAAGAACGAAACTATCGGTGGCCGTGCCCGGACTTTTAAGGCCGATGGTTTTACTTTTGATATGGGCCCGAGCTGGTACTGGATGCCTGATGTGTTTGAAAACTTTTTCGCGCAGTTTGGCAAATCAGCATCAGATTATTATCAGTTAAAACAATTAGACCCCGGTTTTCAAATTATTTTTGGGATAGATGATAGGGTGGAGATTCCCGCTAGTATGGCAGATTTGGAAACCGTTTTTGAAGGGATAGAACCTGGTAGCGCCACCAAACTTCGTCAGTTTTTAAAAGAAGCGGAGTTTAAATATAATGTTGGTATGAAAGACCTGGTTTATAAACCTGCATTCAGCTGGCTGGAATATGCAAACCTCGATGTGGTTAAAGGGATGCTGAAAGCTAATATTTTCAGTTCTGTAAGCAGTCATGTGCGCAGCTATTTCAAAGATGAAAGATTGGTGGCTTTAATGGAGTTTCCTGTTTTGTTTTTAGGGGCAATGGCCAATAAAATACCTGCTCTATATACTATGATGAATTATTCTGCATTAGTACAGGGAACTTTTTATCCAGTTGGGGGGATGTGTAAGATAGCGGAAGGGATGAAAGACCTGGCTATATCTCTAGGGGTAGAGTTTCGGACCGGAGTAGATGTAACGCATATCGAAGTTGCTAATGGTTTGGTTTCCAATTTGAAAACAAGTATAGGGGATTTTGCGGCCGACGGTCTGATTGCTGCTGCAGATTATAATCATGTAGAGCAAAAACTACTTCAGGAAAAATACCGTAATTATAGTGCTGATTATTGGGAGGGGAAAACCTTTGCGCCGTCGTGTTTGATTTATTATATTGGAGTAAGTAAAAAGATAAAAAAGCTGCTGCACCATAATTTATTTTTTGATGCAGATTTTATGCAGCATGCGAATGATATATATGCTGATCCAAAATGGCCAGGCCAACCTTTGTTTTATGTTTGCTGTCCATCTAAAACGGATGATACGATAGCGCCCGAGGGGATGGAAAACTTGTTTATCCTGGTTCCTGTTGCCACTGGTTTAAAAGATGATGAAGCTACAAGAGAAAGTTATTTTGAAGGGATCATCAAGCGGATGGAGAGCTATTGCGGCGAAGATTTTAAAGATCAAATAGTATATAAGCGCACCTATTGTATTAAGGATTTCGTGGAAGATTATAATGCGTTTAAAGGAAATGCATATGGGTTGGCCAATACTTTAATGCAGACCGCAGTACTGAAGCCGTCGTTGAAAAATAAACAACTTAGAAACATGTTTTATGCAGGTCAGCTTACAGTTCCCGGTCCGGGGGTTCCCCCTGCACTCATATCCGGTCAGGTCGCATCGGCGGAATTAAATAAATATCTACAAAAACGCTAAGAATGAAAAAACTGTTCGACCAGATATCTATAGCTTCCAGTACTATTGTAACTAAAACCTACAGTACCAGTTTTTCTTTGGGTATCCGTTGTCTGCACAAAAAATTTCATAGTGCGATTTATAGCATTTATGGGTTTGTACGGCTGGCCGATGAGATTGTTGATTCTTTTCATGATTATGATAAAAGCGAATTGTTAGCGTGTTTCACTACTGATACTTATAAATCTATTGCCCAGGGGATCAGTCTGAATCCTATTCTAAACAGTTTTCAGCATGTGGTAAATGATTATTCAATTGATAGGGAGCTTATTGATTGTTTCCTGAAGAGTATGGCGATGGATTTAAAAGAGACAGAATATTCATCAGCATCTTATCACAATTACATTTTGGGTTCTGCTGAAGTAGTGGGGTTAATGTGCCTCCGTGTTTTTACTGAGAATAACGATATTTTATATCAGCACCTTAAGCCATCTGCAATGAAATTGGGGTCTGCTTTCCAAAAGATAAATTTTTTGCGCGACTTAAAAAATGATTATGAGGTGCTGGGCAGGGTTTATTTTCCGCAGTTAGATCTAACTGTGTTTTCTGATAAGGAAAAGAAGGAGATAGAGCATGATATCGAAAAGGATTTTACTGAAGCATTATCAGGCATTAAACAATTACCACGCAGCTCGCGGTTTGGTGTATATGTTGCCTATATCTACTATAAAAGCTTGTTTAAGAAAATTAAATCCGTGTCGTCAGTTAATATTATGTCAGAACGTATCAGGATACCTAATTCACGAAAATTAGGTTTGCTTGCAGGGTCTTATGTGAAACATAGTTTTAGAATGATATGAAAATGCTGTTATTGCTTTTACTTGGCGTAAATTTTTTGACAACTGATCTTACGGCCTATCGAAAACTGCTGGACCAGTCGCTGGAGGATGAAGATGCTTCGGATCGTTTTTATGCACAGTTTAAATTTCTAAAAGAAGATAGAGAGCCAATTTTAGTGGGCTTTAAAGCGATGTCAGAATTTATGCTTTGCAAGCATAGGAACAATCCGATTACTCAGTTAAATCACTTCAATAAAGGTCGCAAGCTACTGGAAAGTGCCATTAAAAGAGATAATGCTAATCCTGAACTTCTTTTTTTTAGATTAAGTACACAAAGTAATATTCCATCGTTGTTAAGATATAGTATGAATATTAAGAATGATAAGCTTGCGCTGATCAATTACCTAAAGTCCAAAAATGGTACTGATCAGCTATTATATAGCAGAATTAAAGCCTATTTATTAATTAATCAGTATACTACCGCTGAAGAAAAGGCACTGATTAGAAAATTATAAAAATGATAGAATACGTTTTACTCGTTGATGAAAACGACAATGATACTGGGGTAATGGAGAAGTTGCAGGCCCATCAGGAGGGGTTGCTTCACCGTGCAATTTCGGTTTTTGTATTTAATGATCAAAACGAATTGCTGTTACAGCAACGTGCTGCAGAAAAATATCATTCCCCTTTACTGTGGACAAATACATGTTGTTCCCACCCAAGACCGGGCGAGGTATTGATTGATGCCGCACACCGCAGATTAATGGAAGAAATGAATTTAGCTTGTGAACTCACATACGGCTTTAGTTTTACTTATAGGGCAGTATTGGAAGGCGGACTAATAGAGCATGAATTTGATCACATTTTTTTCGGTCAGACCAATTCGCTCCCCGATCCAAGTCCGGCAGAAGTTTACAGCTGGAAATATCTTAGCCTGGATGATATTGAGGAGGAAATTAAAGGCTTTCCAGAACGTTATACTTCATGGTTTAAATTAATGTTAGCTAAAGTAAAAAGTACCCGAAATGAACATATTGATTAACATAGGTATCGTAATCATCACTTTTTGTTTAATGGAGTGTGTAACCTGGGTTACGCATAAATATATCATGCATGGATTGTTATGGATATGGCATGACGACCACCATAATAAATCGCCGGATTTCTTTGAGAAGAATGATCTTTTCTTTGTGGTTTTTGCGTGTATATCCATGACTTTCTATTTTGTCGGTACCTTTGTCACCGATCTTGGTTTTATGTTTTATATAGGTATTGGAATCACTTTATATGGGTTCGCCTATTTCATGGTGCATGATATATTGATCCATCAGCGGTTTAAGTTTTTCAGCCGTACCAATAATTTTTATTTCCGTGCATTGCGTAAAGCACATAAGGTTCATCACAAACATTTAGGCAAAGAAGAAGGAGAATGTTTCGGAATGCTGTTTGTGCCTATGCGTTATTTTAAAGAAGCACTTAGAACTTCGAAATAAGTGCCTGGTGTTTTACCTTTGACATAAAGCTGACAGCTTAATGGGGTTGTTACACCTTGTTCTGTCGTTTTTATCTTACTTTTGAGGTATAATTATTAGAAATGGATACCAAGCAGAAACTTACTTTTATATTGAATGACGCTGATTTGGCGCAGGAACTAAAAGCTATTGCAATTAAAGTCCAGAACAAAGAGCGGATCACATTTGATGAAGGTGTTTATTTATATGAACATGCAGAATTGGGTTTTCTCGGCGTTTTAGCAAATTATATCAGAGAAGAAAAACACGGTGATAAAACGTATTTTAACCGTAATTTCCATATAGAACCTACCAACGTTTGTATTTATACTTGCAATTTCTGCTCTTATTCCCGTTTGATAAAAAACAGGGAAGATGGCTGGGAAATGGGTGTAGAAGGAATGATGGATATTGTGAAGAAATATGATGATGAGCCTGTAACTGAAGTTCATATTACTGGTGGCGTAGTTCCAAAACAGAATCTTGAGTTTTATGCCGACTTTTTCCGGGCGGCCAAAGCGCACCGTCCGGATCTGCATATCAAAGCGTTAACTCCGGTAGAGTGTTATTATATTTTTAAGAAGGCTAAATTAAGTCATTACGACGGAATGAAGTACTTTAAAGAAGCCGGACTGGATTCTATGCCAGGTGGTGGTGCAGAGATTTTCCATCCTGAGGTAAGGGAGAAGATTGCACATGACAAGTGTAATGCAGAGCAATGGCTGGATATTCACGAACAAGCACACAAACTGGATATGCGTACCAATGCGACGATGTTGTATGGTCATATCGAAGAGTTCTGGCACCGGGTAGATCATATGGAACGTTTACGTCAGCTGCAAGATAAAACTGGCGGTTTCCAGGCTTTTATCCCTTTAAAATTTAGAAACCAGAATAATCAAATGGATCACGTAGCAGAGGTTTCTGTGATTGAAGATTTGAGAAACTATGCGATTGCAAGGATCTATATGGATAATTTTGATCACATTAAAGCCTATTGGGCGATGATCAGTCGTCAGACTGCCCAGCTTTCTTTAAATTTTGGCGTAGATGATATTGATGGTACATTAGATGATACCACTAAGATTTATTCTATGGCGGGTGCAGAAGAGCAAACGCCCGGAATGAGTACTAAAGATTTGGTTAACCTGATTAAACAAGTTAACCGTAAACCTATAGAAAGGGACACCCTTTACAATGTAGTTACAGATTATACAGCTATTGTATTTGAAGAAGACGTTAAACCTCAGTTTTATAAGTTGCCGGTAATCAATTAATGGATAAAGAATTATATATCATTCGTCATGGTGAGACGGATCTGAACAAACAAGGAATTATACAAGGCAGAGGTATAGATAGCGATCTGAATGATACGGGCAGGGCACAAGCGGCAGCGTTTTATAAACTATATAAGGATATACCTTTCGACAAGGTTTATACTTCGGCTTTAAAGCGTACACATCAAACTATAAAAGGCTTTATTGAGGCCGGGCTATCATGGGAGAAACATCCGGAACTGGATGAGCTTGCCTGGGGCGAATGGGAAGGTAAACAAACGAGTGAACATGCGATCGGTGCTTTTAAGGATATTACCGAAAAATGGCAGGGCGGTGATTACGATGCTCATTTTAAAGGGGGCGAAAGCCCCAATGATGTGGCAATAAGATTAAAAGAGATTGTTGAAGTTATCAAAAGCCGCCCAGAAGAAAAACTGATCCTTATTTGCATGCATGGCCGTGCCCTTCGTTTACTGATGTGTTTGTTCAGTGACCTCCCGATGTCTGAAATGTACGATTTCCCACATCAAAATACAGGCCTATATAAAGTAAGCCTTACCGGTGATACCTTCACAATTACCGAAACCAACAATACCGACCATTTAAAATAATACCCTTGAATAAGATCAAAATTTCTGCTGTTGCCTATACTAATACTAAGCCATTTATTTATGGGATCGAACATTCAGCTGTATTATCTCAAATTGATTTAAGTCTGGATATCCCCTCAGATTGCGCGGCTAAAGTGATCGACGGAGCTGTTGATCTGGGTTTAATCCCCGTTGCAGCGATCCCCTATGTGCCCAATGCAACTATCATTGGTGATTACTGTATCGGTTCCGTAGGCGCCGTAAATTCTGTATTTATTTTTAGCAATGTCCCGGCAGAACAAATACGGACCGTTCGGCTTGACCGCGAATCCAGGACTTCTAATAACCTGGCTAAAGTGTTACTGAAGTTCCATTTTAAGCAAGAAGTTCATTTTACAAAAGAGGCTGATGCGGTAACGGATGCGATTGTTTTAATTGGCGACCGGACTTTTGGTAAAAAAGATAACTATGCTTTTGCTTACGATATGGGTGAAGAGTGGATGAAATTTACTGGTTTGCCGTTTGTTTATGCTGCATGGGTAGCAAACAGGGAGATTCCCGAATCGTTTGTAAATGAGTTTAATGCTGCGTTAAAACTTGGTTTGGAATCGCGTGCAGAAGTGATTAAAAACTTGCCTGAAAATCTTGAATTTGACTTGGAAGATTACCTTATGCACAAGCTTGATTTTGAGCTGACGGAGAAGAAACGGGTGGCACTAAACCTGTTCTTATCGTATATAGAGCAGCTGTAAATCACATAAGGAGGTAAATCTTATGGGCTATTTTATAAAAAAATAGCCTAAAGCTAATCCTTAGATAGTATATTTACATTTTTGTAATTGTAACATATATTTTGGCTAAAGATAACACGAAAGAAACACCATTAATGCAACAGTACAATGCGATCAAAGCAAAGTATCCGGGTGCACTATTATTGTTTAGGGTAGGCGATTTTTATGAAACTTTTGGCGAGGATGCCATCAAAACTTCCCAGATTCTCGGCATAGTTTTAACCAGAAGGGGCACAGCCGGACCAAATGGAAATAATGAACTAGCAGGTTTTCCACATCATTCATTAGATACTTATCTCTCTAAATTAGTCCGTGCTGGTCAGCGTGTTGCCATCTGCGACCAGCTGGAAGATCCAAAAGCGACTAAAACTATTGTAAAAAGAGGGGTAACTGAGCTAGTTACTCCCGGTGTAGCTTATAATGACAATATACTGAGTCAGAAATCAAATAATTATTTAGGTGCTGTTTACTTTGATAAAGGTGCTATCGGCGTTTCATTTGTAGATATATCTACAGGCGAATTTCATGCGGCACAAGGCAATGCAGAATATATAGATAAGCTACTGCAAGGTTTCAGACCCACAGAGGTTATCTTTCAAAAAAGTAAACGTCAGGATTTTACCGAGTTATTTGGCGATAAGTACTACACTTATGTACTGGACGACTGGGCTTTTACGACCGATTATGCAACCGAGATTTTAACTAAACATTTTGAAGTTAGCTCCTTAAAAGGATTTGGTATCGAAAAGTTAGCCTCTGGTATCGTAGCATCAGGTGTGGTTCTCCATTATTTAAACGAGACCGAACACCGTAATTTAAAACATATTACTGCTATTTCCCGTCTGGAAGAGGATAGTTACATGTGGCTGGACCGCTTCACTGTGCGGAATCTTGAGTTGGTGAGCTCGGCGAACGAAAATGCAATGACGCTTTTTAATGTGCTCGACCAAACTTCTACGCCCATGGGCGCTAGGATGCTGCACAAGTGGATAGTGATGCCACTGAAAGAATTAAAGCCTATTCAGGAACGTCTGGGTACGGTAGAATTTATGGTTGAGCAGGAGGGGCTGCTTGCAGATTTCCTGACCCACATTAAATTGATAGGCGATTTAGAACGATTGATTTCTAAGGTAGGCCTAAATAAATGCGGACCAAGAGAACTTTGCCAATTAAAAAAGTCCTTGTCTAGCATTGAGGAGATCAAGAAGATCGCTTTAGCAGCAAATAATCCATATTTATCTAATCTTGCAGATCAGCTGGACCCTTGTCTAAGCATCCGCGAAACTCTCGAAAGGGAATTGCAGCAAGATCCACCTGCTTTACTGATCAAAGGAAATGTAATTGCTGATGGCGTCCATGCAGAGCTGGATGAGCTGCGTGCAATATCTACAGGAGGGAAAGACTTCTTAATTGAAATTCAAAAGCGTGAAGCAGCCATAACTGGGATTCCTTCGTTAAAAATATCATTTAATAATGTATATGGTTACTACTTAGAAGTTACCCATACGCATAAAGATAAAGTACCAGCAGAGTGGAGCCGTAAACAGACATTGGTAAATGCAGAAAGATACGTTACCCCTGAGCTGAAAGAATACGAGGAGAAGATACTTGGTGCAGAAGATAAAATCCAGCAGATAGAGGTCCGTCTATATGAAGCTTTGATGCGGCAAGTTGCTGCTTACATCCGTCCGATCCAGCGTAATGCTTTTCTGGTAGCACAACTGGATGTGCTGCTATGCTTTGCACAGCTGGCGATAAAAAACCATTATGTAAAACCCCTACTAGATAATACTAAAACGCTCGATATCAAAGGTGGAAGACACCCTGTGATAGAGAAACGTTTACCAGTTGGCGAAGAATACATTACCAATGATGTGTATTTGGACAACGACACCCAGCAGATCATTATTATTACCGGACCAAACATGTCCGGTAAGTCCGCCATCCTTCGCCAAACCGGCCTTATTGTACTAATGGGGCAGATGGGAAGTTTCGTTCCTGCGAAAGCAGCAACATTTGGGGTAGTAGATAAAATATTTACGCGTGTAGGTGCATCAGATAACCTGTCGGCTGGAGAGAGTACTTTCATGGTAGAGATGACAGAAACAGCGAGTATTCTGAACAACATTTCTGACAGAAGTTTAATCCTGTTAGATGAAATTGGGCGGGGTACAAGTACGTACGATGGTATTTCTATTGCCTGGGCTATAGCAGAATTTTTGCATACACACCCCACTGCTCGTCCGAAAACATTATTTGCCACGCACTACCACGAGCTGAATGAATTGGCCAATACGATGAACAGGATTAAAAACTTTAATGTTTCTGTGAAAGAAATGTCCAATAAAGTGATTTTTCTGCGTAAGCTGATCCCTGGGGGCAGTGAACATAGTTTTGGTATACATGTTGCAAAAATGGCAGGTATGCCTCCGAAGCTGATCGGCCGTGCAAATGATATCCTTAAAAAATTAGAAATAGACCGTACTGAAGGGCAAAGTATCAAAGATAGTATCAAAAAAGTACAGAACCAGGCTTATCAGTTGCATATGTTTGCAGTGGAAGACCCTGTATTGGTACAAATCAGGGACATGCTGAACAACCTTGATGTAAATGTACTGACGCCGGTAGAAGCACTCCTTAAATTAGACGAAATTCAGCGGCTAATTAAAAATTAATTTATGTATAAACTGAATTTTTCCCGCTCTCTTTATTTAATTTTCGCGCTGATGCTGCTTATTTCTTCCTGCGGGACCAGAAGGGTATCAGGTTATAGTGAAAGCAAAGCGGCTAAAGCAGCAGATGTATTGGCGGAGGTTAAAAGCAAAGCACTCTATCGTTTCATTATTGATTGGACAGGCGTACGTTATAAATTAGGTGGATTAGACAAAAGGGGCATTGATTGTTCTGGATTTGCCTTACTTTTGAATAAGGAGATTTATGGAATTGATTTACCAAGAAGGTCGGTAGAACAAGCCGCCGTAATTAAACAGAAGAATACTGCACAGCTTAAAGAAGGTGACTTAGTTTTTTTCTCCTTTGGTGGCAATACAATAGATCATGTAGGCGTTTATCTTAACCATGGTTTCTTCGTTCATGCCTCTACCACAAGAGGGGTAATTATTGATGATTTAAACCTGCCTGCTTATCAGCGTGTATTGATTAAGGGAGGTCCAATACAGAACTGATGAATAAACAAATGGAAAAACCCAAACATGATATCTCTTTTTGGACTAAATATAAAAAATTCGCAACTACAGAAATATTAATGTATCTTATAATGATAATTGGTATAGCCCTGGGTATTATATTCCTTTAGGCCTTGTCTGACAACAAAAAAATTAAAATACTGATGAAATTAAATCTAATCCGTCCTCTTGCATTTTTTGATCTGGAAACTACCGGTGTAAACGTTGGTGCTGATCGCATCGTGGAAATTGCAATTCTAAAAGCTATGCCAGATGGTTCTGAGCTAGTTAAAACAATGCGTATCCATCCTGATATGCCAATTCCTTTGCAATCCTCTCTCATTCACGGGATCTATGATGAACATATTGCAACTGCGCCGAAGTTCAGGGAAGTTGCGGCAGAAATAGCTGAGTTTATTGGAGATGCCGATCTTGCTGGTTATAATTCTAACCGTTTTGACATCCCCGTATTGCTGGAAGAATTTTTGCGTGCTGGAGTAGATTTTGATATGTCTGACCGGAAATTTGTAGATGTACAAAATATCTTCCATCAGATGGAACAGCGTACTTTACGTGCTGCTTATAAGTTCTATTGCGACAAAGATATTATCAATGCGCACTCTGCAGAAGCTGATATTACCGCAACTTATCATGTGTTGCTTGCACAGCTTGATCGTTATGAAGGAGCTGATTTTGAAGACAAACAAGGCAATATTTCACAGCCTGTTAAAAATGATATCGATTCTTTACATGCGTTTACAAACATGAACAAGCCTGTTGATTTTGCGGGCAGAATGGTATTCAATGAAGATGGAGAAGAGGTCTTTAACTTTGGGAAGCATAAAAACAAAACTGTAGAGCATGTTTTCGACAGCGAACCTAGTTATTATGCATGGATGAAACAGGGGGATTTTCCTTTGTATACCAAGAAAAAACTTGAAGAAATCTGGTTAAGATGGAATAAGAAAAAGGAACAGGCCAGGGTAGCTAAAATTACTGCTGCACCAAAACCCGCACAGCCTGCTGCTGCCGCTGCGCAACAGCCCAGAAAACCTTATCAGCAGCCACAGCCGCAAAAGAAGGAAAAACCTGCTGTGAACGTTACACAAGATATGCTGGAACAGTTAAAAATGAAGTTCGGTAAATAATTTCTTTTGAAGAATAGATTATCAATGCTAAGCCTTTTCAGTATGATTGGGCTTAGTGCTTTTGCACAAAAAAGTTTGCCCATACCGTCAGAAATCCAGCAGGCCTATGCTAAAGGTACCAGGGATGTAAATGGCAAACCTGGCTTAAAGTACTGGCAGAATACGGCCGATTATGATTTAAAGGTAGAATTTAATCCAACATCAAGACTTCTGAAGGGATCGGTTGATGTGGTTTACAAGAACCTAAGTCCAGATACGCTGAAAGAAATTTGGTTTAAGCTTTATCCGAATTTATATAAAAAGGGTACTCCGAGAACCTCAAAAATTAATGAGCGTGATCAAAATGATGGGGTTCAGATTGGCTCGGTGAATATTGATGGTAAGGCTATTGCCACTGCTGCATTAGTAACCGAAGGTACTAATATGCACATGGCCATCTCTCCATTGGCCCCCGGTAAAAGTGTTAAGATTAAAATCGCTTATCAGTATGAATTAAATAAAGGCTCCCATATGCGGACTGGCCAGGTGGATGAAGGATCTCATTTTGTGGCTTATTTCTTTCCGCGGATCGCTGTCTACGACGATGTGGACGGCTGGAACAAATATCCTTATTTGGGTGATGCAGAGTTCTATAATGACTTCTGTAATTTCAAAGCAGCGATTACGGTGCCTAAAGGGTATGTGCTTTGGGCAACGGGCGACTTGGTCAATGTGAAAAACGTATTTAGTAAAAAGATTGCAGACCGGATAACCCTGGCAGAAAGGGTAGATACTGTTGTTAACGTAATTACAGATGCTGATCTCAAAAATAAAGATATTACCAACAATGAGGCATTTAATACTTGGAAGTTCGAGGCTGACAATGTAACTGATTTTGTTTTTGCGGGCAGTGACCACTATTTATGGAAATCCTCTAGTTTAGTTGTTGACCCGAAAACAAATCGTAGAACACGTGTTGATGCTGCTTTTAATCCCCTTCATAAAGATTATTATGAGGTGATTGATTTCGCACGAAAGACTGTCCATGCAATGAGTTATGATTTTCCTAAATGGCCATATCCGTATGCGCACGAAACTGTTTTTGATGGTTTAGATCAGATGGAGTATCCGATGATGGTAAATGATAACCCCGTTGATAAAAGGGAGGATGCAATTACATTGACCGATCATGAGATTTTCCATACGATGTTTCCGTTTTATATGGGGATCAATGAGACTAAGTATGGTTGGATGGACGAAGGGTGGGCTACCATAGGGGAATGGATCATCTCGCCATTGATCGATAGCACGATGGTTGATGAATATGGTGTGCAGCCAACAGCAGCTTCTTCTGGTACTAAAAATGATACGCCGATTATGACACTGACACCAGATCTGAAAGGATCGGGCGCTTTTACTAATTCTTACCCTAAACCCGGACTAGGATATCTTTTTGTAAAGGATTATCTGGGTGATGAATTATTTACCAAAGCGTTACATCATTATATTGAGCAGTGGCATGGTAAACATCCGATGCCATTTGATTTCTTTTATAGCATGAATGAAGGTTCAGGAAAAAATATGGATTGGTTTTGGAAGCCTTGGTTTTTTGGGGAAGGCGTTACCGATTTAGCCATAACTAGCGGAGTAAAGGCTGCCAATGGTTATACTATTACGATTAGGAACAAAAGTGAGAAACCACTGCCGGTAGATTTATTGTTGAATTATACAGATGGATCTTCTGAAAATCTGCACCATTCGATTGGTATCTGGGAAAAAGGGGAAAAGTCCGTTGAGATAGCTGTAACAACTACTAAAACGTTGAAAGATATAAGATTGGGAAGTACTTATGTTCCTGATAAGGATAAAGGAGATAATTATATCATAGTTAGATAATACATAGAACTTGGATTATTTTAAGCCAGTTAGTTACCATTTATACTGGTGCCTGACTGGCTTTTTTGATTTTTATAGAATGTTCTTCTTATTCTTCCCCAGGCAAGCGTTTAATAAAATCAATATTACGCACCAAGCCTTTAAACTTAGTGCGCTTGACTGCAGAGTTTTTAAAAATTTGTTTAAATACGTCTTCAGTGATATCCATCCAATCTTCCTTTTTCATTTGCAGCAGGTTTTCATTTGGGGCAAATTTAGGTTCGGCATGGGGTACCGAAAATCGGTTCCAGGGGCATACATCCTGGCAAATATCACAGCCAAACATCCAATTCTCCATCTTGTTATCAAACGAAGCAGGGATTTCTTCACGAAGTTCAATCGTTAGATAGGAAATGCACTTTGTTGCATCAATTATAGCAGGTGATAGGATTGCATCGGTGGGGCAGGCATCGATACATCTTGTACAGCTTCCGCAATGGTCGGTCGCGAATGGATCATCATAAATCAGGTCGAGATCAATAATCAACTCTGCAAGAAAAAAGAAAGAGCCGCTTTTTTTACTGATAATATTGCTGTTTTTTCCAACCCAGCCAATTCCAGCTTTTTTTGCCCAGGCACGATCAAGGACAGGCGCAGAATCTACAAATGCACGTCCGCTAACTGCACCAATATTTTCTTCGATAAAACTCAGCAGCAGGAACAATTTGTCTTTAATTACCGTATGGTAATCCATCCCATAGGCATATTTAGAGATTTTTGGTGCATTGGGATCAGCCTGCTGTTCTTCAGGGAAGTAGTTAAGAGTTAAGGAAATAACCGACTTAGCATCATCTACTAGTAAACGTGGATCGAGGCGCTTATCAAAATGATTTTCCATATAAGCCATTTGACCATGCCGGTTGTCTTTCAGCCAATTTTCTAATCTTGGTGCTTCCTCCTCCAGATACCCTGCCCTTGCAATGCCGCATTGCATAAAACCAAGCCGCAAGGCTTCATCTTTAATCAATTGGCTATATTTAGCAGGGTTATTGTACATCAGTTATGCAAAGGTAAGCTTTAAGAGGAAAACCTTTTGTGAATATTTTTGTTCTACTAGTATAAACACAAACTAATAATCATGGAAAATATAGATCCAAAACACGTGGAGAATCCACAGGATACACCAAAGCCTATAGAAACAGATTATGCAAAACACGAGCAAGATCCGGGGCCATCGCCCCAAGCCGTAAATGAAGAGAATGATAAAGGGGCGGGACCGACCATGAAATGGATTATTCCGATTATCGTAGTCATTATGCTGATTTTATGGTTCCTATTAAGAAAATAGCAAATAAGGCATTAAGCCTTATTTGCTATTTAAGGTTTAATTTTATTTCAGCAATCTAACCTCATAAAGATCTTTACGGCGGTCTTTTAAGATTTTTACCGTTCCAAAGTGATGGAGCTCATCTAATAAGTGAAGATCAACATCTACTACTAACATCATTTCTGTATTTGGAGTCGTTTCAGCTTTCACCGCATTTGTAGGGAAAGCGAAATCTGATGGGGTAAATACAGCCGATTGTGCAAACTGGATATCCATATTGTTCACCTTAGGCAAGTTCCCAACGCATCCTGCGATCGCTACATAACACTCGTTTTCTATAGCTCTTGCCTGCGCACATCTCCGCACACGGGTATACCCATTTTGCGTATCAGTAAGGAATGGAACAAATAAGATCTGCATGCCCTGGTCGGCATAAATCCTGCTCAGTTCCGGGAACTCCACATCATAACAGATCAGTATACCAATCTTTCCACAATCAGTATCAAATACCTTGATTTTGTCGCCACCCACCATACCATAGTATTTCTGTTCATTTGGCGTGATATGGATTTTTCTGTATTCTTCTGTTTTACCACTTCTATGGCAGAGATAAGTTGCATTATATAACTTATTGTTTTCGATGATCGGCATACTGCCGGAAATGATATTTACATTGTATGATACCGCATATTCCTGTATTTTTTCTACGATCTCTGCAGTTAGTTCTGCTAGTTTACGCATTGCTTCCATTTCTGGTAAGTGATTATAAGGCTGCAGGAGCGGAGTGTTAAAAAGTTCCGGGAACATAAGAAAGTCCGATTTGTATCCGCTTACTGCGTCTACAAAAAACTCAACTTGTTCATAAAATGCAGCCATGTCCGGGAATAACCGCATTTGCCATTGTACCAAGCCAATACGGATAGTTTTCGCAGAACGCGCAGAAGCGTCCACTCCCTGGTAATAGATATTGTTCCACTCAATGAGTGTTGCAAATTCTTTGGATTCATGATCTCCTGGAAGGTAATTTTTCAATACCTTACGAACGTGGAAATCATTAGAAATCTGAAAGGTAAGGGTAGGGTCGTAAAGTTCTTTAGCTTTTACTTTATCAATATATTGCCTGGGGCTTAAAGTGTCAGCATGTTCATGATAGCCTGGGATCCTGCCACCTGCGATAATGCTTTTCAGGTTGAGGCTTTCACAAAGTTCTTTCCTTGCTTCATATAATCTGCGGCCTAAGCGCAGCCCTCTGTATTCTGGAGATACGAAGATCTCGATGCCGTATAAAGTATCGCCGGTTGCATCATGGGTAGAAAAAGTATAAGCGCCAGTAATCATTTCATAAGTATGCTTATCTCCATACTCATCATAATCTACTATAATTGCTAAAGAGCAGGCTACTACCTTATCATCTACAGCAATACATAACTGTCCTTCGGGGAAAAGTTTTAATAGTTTAGCGATAGTTTGCTTACTCCATATTGAGCCCCCAAGCGTATCGTAAGCTTGTTCCATGGACTCTTTTAGGTCATCATAATCCTCAAGTGTCAGTTTTCTTGTTTCAATGTTCATGTGTTTGTTATTACAGCGTTTGTAGAGGATCTGGTACAGATTTGTCCAGATCCTTTAATTTACTGTTGCTACACATAAATAGTGCCTGAAAACTTATTGTTAAAATAACCTGCCCGATTGAGCATGGTAATCTCGCTTCATATGCTTATAAGCAGCTTCTGTAACTTCCCTTCCTCTCGAAGTACGCATCATATAACCTTCCTGTATCAGGAAAGGCTCATACACTTCTTCAATAGTGCCCTCATCTTCACCAACAGCCGTTGCGATAGTCTTTAATCCAACTGGTCCGCCTTTAAACTTATCAATGATGGTCAGCAATATCTTATTGTCCATCTCATCCAATCCATGCTCATCCACATTTAGTGCAGTAAGTGCATACTTTGCAATTGCTGTATCAATAGTACCATTGCCTTTAATTTGGGCAAAATCCCGAGTACGCCTTAATAGTGCATTTGCAATCCTCGGCGTTCCTCGGCTCCTTCTGGCAATCTCGTAAGCACCTTCCTCTGTTATAGGCGTATGAAGGATCTGTGAAGAACGCAACACAATGGTAGTCAGCAGTTTTGCGTCATAATAAGCCAGGCGGGAATTGATGCCGAACCTTGCACGCAATGGTGCGGTCAGCAAACCAGAGCGCGTAGTTGCGCCAACCAGAGTAAACGGGTTTAAGGTAATCTGAACAGACCGTGCATTTGGTCCGCTTTCCAGCATAATATCTATTTTAAAATCCTCCATAGCAGAATATAAATATTCTTCTACCAGCGGACTTAACCGGTGTATTTCGTCTATAAAAAGTATATCTCCGGTTTCCAGGTTAGTTAACAACCCGGCCAGATCTCCTGGTTTGTCCAGTACTGGTCCTGAGGTAACTTTTATACCTACGCCCATTTCATTCGCAATAATATAGGAGAGCGTAGTTTTACCTAGTCCCGGAGGGCCGTGCAAAAGTACATGGTCTAAAGGCTCGTTACGCATTTTTGCTGCTTTTACGAAGATCTTCAGGTTCTCCATGATCTTTTCCTGACCAGTAAAGTCTTCAAATGCCTGCGGACGTAATACTTTCTCTATATCTCTTTCTATGGGCGACAGGTTCTCTGAAGAAGGATCAAGGTTTTCGTTCATGTGATAAAGTTAAGATAAAAACTTAGCAGCAGGGCTGGCATCTTTTACGCCGTTGGCATAATCATAAAATCCCTCTCCCGATTTCACCCCTTTTTTACCTGCCATAACCATATTTACTAAAAGCGGACAAGGTGCATATTTAGGATTGCCGAATCCTTTAAATAAAACATTCATAATGGCAAGGCAAACATCCAGACCTATAAAGTCAGCCAGTTGTAATGGCCCCATTGGGTGGGCCATACCTAATTTCATCACCGTATCAATCTCAGACACACCCGCTACCCCTTCATATAAACTGAAGATTGCTTCATTGATCATCGGCATCAGTATGCGGTTAGCGATAAAACCAGGATAATCATTTACTTCTACCGGCACTTTTGAAAGTTTTTCCGATAGCTCCATCACCAGCTTAGTGGTTTCGTCTGAAGTTGCATACCCGCGGATCACTTCTACCAGTTTCATAATCGGCACAGGATTCATGAAGTGCATTCCAATTACCCTTTCACCTCTTTCTGTTACCGCTGCGATCTGGGTAATGGAGATAGAAGAGGTATTGCTAGCCAATATTGCATCAGGCTTGGCATAAGTATCCAATTCCCTGAATATTTTAAGTTTGAGCTCCAGGTTCTCTGTTGCCGCCTCTACGATTAGATCTGCATTGGAAACCCCTTCTTTTACCTGGATAAAAGTCACGATCCTTTGCAGGATACTGCTCTTTTCTTCTTCCGTTAGGATACCTTTTGCTAGCTGGCGATCAAGATTCTTTGTAATTGTACTTACTCCTTTATCCAGCGCTTCCTGGCATATATCAATCAGGTTTACCTGGTAGCCAAATTGAGCAAAAGTATGGGCAATGCCATTGCCCATTGTGCCAGATCCAATTACTGCTATATTATTCATTTGTTATAGTCTATTATAATTATGGGTAAGATTTTATTAAGGTGCCAATCTGTTTATTGTCCAGGCCCCGTTTACACTTGTATATGTAATCCTGTCGTGCAGCCTGCTCGGGCGGCCTTGCCAAAATTCGATATGTGTTGGCTCCAGCAAATAACCACCCCAATGTGCCGGTTTAGGTATTTCCTGATCTGCATAAGTCGCGTTAAGCTCTTCTACACGGTTTTCAAGCAGCTCCCTGTTTGGGATCACTGTGCTTTGCGGAGATGCTGTAGCACCAATCTGGCTACCTTTAGGACGTGAATGGAAATAGGCAGTGGAAACTTCTTCGGCAACCTTTGTGATCAGTCCGTCTATACGTACCTGCCGTTCCAGTTCGGGCCAGAAAAACACCATACTTGCTTGTGGATTTTCTTCCATTTCCTTCCCTTTTTTGCTGGAATAATTAGTGAAAAAGATAAAACCATTTTCATCAAATCCCTTAAGCAGCAAAATACGTGCAGAAGGTTTACCTGTTAGGTCGGCCGTAGCCAGTGTCATCACATTTGGTTCATACAATAGTGCATCCAGGGCCTCTTTAAACCATTTTTCAAATTGTGTAAAAGGGTTTTTATCAACATCGCTTTCTGCAAGTTCTGCAGCGCGGTACTCTTGTCTCAGATTTTGAATATTCTCGTTGGTCAACTCCATTTGACAAAAATAGGTTTTAGTTTTTTTAAAATTATTAGTATTTTTCGGAATGATAAGCCAACTCACACCAGCCGCAGGTAAACTGCTTATTTCGGAGCCATTTATGGACGATCCAAATTTTACACGCTCGGTTATTCTGCTTACAGAACATGGCGAAGAGGGGGCACTGGGTTTTGTTATTAACCACCCTAGTTTACTGATATTGCACGATCTGGTGTCAGATTTTAAAGGAAACGAGTTCCCTGTTTATTACGGCGGACCAGTTGCGATGGATACTTTGCATTTCATTCACCGTTGTCCGGATAAGATTATTGATGGTGAAGAAATTGCTAAAGGGGTCTACTGGGGTGGAAACTTTGAGAGTTTAAAGGCATTGGTTAACCAGGGGAGTGTGACTAAAGAAGAAGTAAAATTCTTTGTAGGATATTCTGGATGGGGCATGGATCAGCTTGCTGAAGAAATGAAAGGAAATACCTGGATTGTATCTGATAAGTACGATGCAGATCTGATATTTTCTTCTACAGAAGAGCAGATATGGAAAGATGTGATTATTCATCTTGGTCCGAAATATGCACATATCAGTAACTTCCCACAGAATCCTAATTTAAACTAAGCTATTGCAGACTATTTACAGTGCTTACTTAATTAAACAAGGGAGGCATGGGTACCTTATTTTTAGTCAGCTCTCAGCACACCAACACATAAAAAAGGGTTCTTCGGAAATGTGATTTCCAAAGAACCCTGCAAGTTTTTAATCAAGTTTTTTATTGATTTTCTAGTTCTTGAGCTGTTTCTTCCACTTTTTTACGCAACTCATCTTTGTAGCCTTGCATTTTAACGGCGAGTTCCTCATTGGCCGTAGAAAGTATCTGTACCGCTAATAAACCTGCATTTTTCGCTGCATTTAAAGCTACAGTAGCCACAGGGATACCATTAGGCATTTGCAGGATAGATAAAATAGAATCCCATCCATCGATAGAGTTAGAAGATTTAACAGGAACGCCAATTACCGGTAACACAGAAAGTGAAGCTACCATCCCTGGTAAATGTGCTGCGCCACCTGCACCAGCAATAATCACCTTTAATCCCCTTGACGCAGCTTCTTTAGCATAACTAAACATCCGCTCTGGCGTACGGTGTGCAGAAACAACCGTCATTTCAAATTCTACCCCAAACTCTTTTAATATATCGGCTGCATCGTTCATGATGTGCAAATCAGACTTGCTGCCCATTATTATACCTACTTTCACGCTCATTAAGATATTACTTTTAGTGTTTCTTTTATAAAATTAGCTTTCTCTATTGCCGCTTCCCTGTTCTGGTCGATGATAGTGATATGGCCCATTTTACGGAAAGGCTTAGTGTATTTTTTACCATACAGGTGGATGTAGACCCCGTCAATGGCCATTACTTTTTCCATGCCCTGGTATTTTGCTACACCTTCATGTCCTTTTTCACCAAGCAAATTGATCATTACTGCATTGCTTACCGAGCGGGTATCGCCCAAGGGTAAGTTACATACCGAACGCAGGTGCTGCTCAAATTGAGAAACATAGTTCCCCTCTATGGTATGGTGACCGCTATTGTGTGGTCTTGGTGCTAATTCGTTAACTAATATTTCTCCATTATGGGTGATAAACATTTCCACTGCCAGCAATCCTGTAATGTTTAATGCTGCAGCAATGTTCTTCGCAATGGTTTCTGCTCTTTCCTGGATATGATCAGGGTAGGTCGATGGAGAAATCAGGAATTCTACCAAATTAGCCTCTGCGTTAAATTCCATTTCCACCATAGGGAAGGTTTTTACATCCCCATTAGAGTTCCTCGATACAATTACTGCGATTTCTTTTTCAAAGTTTACCAGTTCTTCAATTAAACAAGGACTATCAAATGCATATTCCAGATCGGCAGCCGTATTGATTTTCATTACACCTTTACCATCATATCCGTCTTTCCTTTGCTTCAGCATATAGGGGAAAGCGATGTTGGAATTCATCATGTCCTCTTTGGTATTTGCAAGCTGAAATGGTGCTGTAGGAATATCGTTCTCTTTAAAAAATTGCTTTTGTACGCCTTTATCCTGGATCAGCCTGATTACCCTTGCTTGCGGGAACACCATTTTGCCTTCTTTTTCCAGTTGCTCTAATGCTTCTATATTTACCTTCTCTATTTCTATAGTAATTACGTCTGCTTTTTTACCGAACTTATAAACTGTATCAAAATCAGTAATAGAACCACATTCAAAATAATTTGCGATGTGTTTACAAGGAGCTTCAGTATCAGGATCCAGAACCAGGGTAGTCAGGTTATAATTAATAGCTTCCTGAATTAACATTCTGCCTAATTGTCCACCACCTAAAATGCCCAATTTTAAATCACTTATTTGTTTTGCCATATCGATATGAAAAAGTTATGCTTATTTTGCACAAAAATAACAATATAAACGGATTTGATGGATGCAGATGCTATAATAATTGGCGCGGGTGCCTGTGGATTGATGTGTGCGGTGCAGGCAGGTTATCTTGGCAAGAAGGTGATTTTATTAGAAAAAGGAGATAAGGCCGGAGCCAAAATACTGATTTCGGGAGGGGGAAGATGCAACTACACGAACATTACTGCTACAGATGAGCAGTTTATTTCGGGAAATAAACACTTTAGCAAATCGGCTTTTACTCAATGGACAGTTGCCGATACGATTGGTTTTTTTGAGACCTACGGGATTACAGGAAAAGAAAAAACTCTCGGGCAGCTATTTCCGGAAGATAAAAATGCAAAAGATATTGTAGGAGTATTTACCGGTCTGTGCGCCGATTTTGGTCAGGATATCAGATGCGGAACAGATATTATAGATATCATATATAATGACGGTTCTTATACAGTTATATATAATAGATTAGGCAAAGAACGGAAGCTAACTGCGCCAAAATTAGTAATTGCGACAGGTGGTTTGCCGATCCCTAAAATGGGGGCGACAGATTTTGCGCTACGCTTTGCGAAAAAACATGGGTTAAATGTTGTAGAAACGGCGCCTGCCCTGGTGCCGCTCACAATCACTGGGAAGGATGAAGAATGGTATGCCCAACTTTCAGGAAATTCAGTTTTTTGCGAGCTAAGCAATGATAAAATCTCCTTCGAAGAAAACATCCTTTTTACCCATTGGGGCCTGAGTGGTCCTGCAGTACTGCAGATATCCTCCTATTGGCGTCCGGGCGAAACGATTAATATCGATCTTTTACCTCAGCAAGATATCACTGCGATTATCGAAGAAGAGAGAAAACAGCAGGGGAAAACATTATTATCTACACTATTGAATAGATACTATGCGAAAAAGTTTACCGAAGCATTAAGTAAATTCTTGCCGGTAAATAAACAAGTTGCTGCGCTTAAAAAGGAAGAAATAGAGCTTATCCATCAAACTATACATTTATTTAAGGTAAAACCAGCTGGTGATAAAGGCTATGATAAAGCAGAGGTAATGCGTGGCGGAATAGATACTGCAGAGCTTTCATCAAAAACGCTGGAAAGCAAAAAGCTGCCTGGTGTATATTTTGGAGGTGAGTGTGTAGATGTTACGGGCTGGCTTGGGGGATACAATTTCCAATGGGCATGGGCTTGTGGTTTTGTTATTGCACAGGGCATATAGCTATCCTTTATGAACGAAATAGAAATATTAAAACAATATTGGGGGCATACCACCTTTCGCCCGATGCAGCTCGACATTATCCAGTCGGTGCTCGGCGGGAAGGACACCATGGCCCTGCTGCCTACCGGTGGTGGTAAATCGGTATGTTTTCAAGTGCCGGCAATGGTTATGGAAGGGATCTGTATTGTAGTATCCCCGCTGGTTGCCCTAATGAAAGACCAGGTCGAAAATTTAAAGGCACGTGGCATTAATGCTGTGGCAATTTATGCCGGTATGGGCAAACGGGAAATTGATATCTTGCTGGATAACTGTATATACGGACCAGTAAAGTTTCTGTATTTATCGCCAGAGCGGTTATTGTCAGACTTGGTGCGGACAAGAATTTCTTATATGAATGTTAATCTTTTCGCGATTGATGAGGCGCATTGCATTTCACAGTGGGGATATGATTTCAGGCCGCCTTACCTGCAGCTTGCCACGCTTAGGGAATTACACCCTGATGTTCCGTTTATAGCCTTAACAGCTACCGCAACACAGTTTGTGCGACAGGATATTGTAGAAAAACTGGAGCTTAAAGATCCGGCAACATTTATACAGAGCTTTGCGCGCAAAAACTTAAGTTATGTAGTTTTTGATTTGGAAGATAAATATAAAAAGCTGGTCAACATTATCAAAAAAGTGAAGGGCAGTGGCCTGGTTTATGTGCGCAACCGGAGAGAGACTGTAGATGTAGCCCTGTTTCTTCAGCGGAATGGTATTACTGCTGATTTTTATCATGCCGGAGTAGAATCTAAATTACGGTCGGCCCGACAAGAAGCATGGAAAAAGAACAAAATTGCAGTAATGGTAGCCACTAATGCTTTTGGAATGGGCATAGACAAGCCAGATGTACGTTTCGTAGTACACCTTGATTTGCCTGAAAGTCTGGAAGCTTATTACCAGGAAGCGGGCAGGGCGGGGCGTGATGAACAGCGTTCTTATGCCGTGCTGCTGGCTAATGAATCTGATCGGATCTCTCTTAAGGCTAAATATACAGATAGTTTCCCGAGCGTAGAAGAGATTAAAAAGACCTATCATTACCTGGGTTCTTATTATCAGCTCGCTTATGGAGCAGGAGAAGGAGTGAGCTTTAGTTTTGATCTGGCCGATTTCTGTAAAAAATTTAAATTGGGGGTCATCAAGACGATGGGAGCAATGAAATTCCTGGAACACGACGGTTATCTAACTCTTTCCGAAAATATATTCCTGCCTTCCCGAGTGCTGTTTACTGCGGGTAATGAAGATGTTTATCGCTTTCAAATTGAAAATTCGGGTTACGATCCACTCATTAAAACCGTGTTAAGGTCTTACGGGGGATTATTTGATCATTATGGGGCTATTGCCGAGAGTGATATCGCTGCTAAATTAGGGGTGTCATACCATGATGTAGTAAGATTGTTAAACAACCTGCAAGACCAGGGGCTGATTTCTTATTTGCCAAAGACTGACCAGCCCCAGCTACAGTTTTTAGTTGCACGCGTGGATCAGCTTCACCTGGATACAGATGTCAAATATATTGAGCTGCGTAAAAAGATCCAGGCTGGGCAGATCAGTGCTGTCTTGGCCTATGCGGCAACTGCTGTTTGCAGGAGTATACAATTGCTGGCTTATTTTGATGAGCCAAATGCCGATAAATGCGGGGTTTGTGATGTTTGTCTTGCCGAGAAGAAGAATGAGGATAGGGCAGAGCTTACCGATAAGATTGATTTTGAGATTGCTACCATACTGCAAACAGGAAACCAGACGATTGATGAGCTGGTTACTGAAATTAAAACCGGGAGTGATCAGGAAAAATTAAACCAGATCCGCCTCCTCCTTGATGCAGGTAAAATTAAAACAGATGGCAAAAACTATTATCTTTGATCTTATGTTGATTTAATATGATGAATAAAACAGCTTTATACTTTCTGGCACTGCCACTGCTTTTTGCAGGTTGTAACTCTAAATGTGTAGAAGATCTAGGGATCCATACTTCAAGGGAGATTACAGTAAATCCATTTGATGAGATCAAAGTAAGCGGACCGATCAAGCTGATCATGCGACAGGATAGTACGTTTAAGGTGGTTGTCGAGGCAGATTCTAATATTATTGGAAAAGTTAAAGCTGATGTGAGCGGGCATGAGTTAAGTTTAAAGCTGAATGCTAAAGATTATTGCGGTAAAGATTCTGTGATTATCAATGCAGGCATAGGCGACCTTAAAAAGATAACCGGAGATGGTACAACACGCATTTATACTTCTTCTGCCATCAATGTGAATGAACTTGAAATGAATTTATCTGGAGCAACAAAGGTATCTATGGATATCAATGCTGGTAAATTAACTGCAACACAAAAAAACGATGGTATCTCCAATATTGATTTGAGAGGTCAGGCTGGTACATTCAAACTTAAAACCCAGGGAACTATCAATTTAGATGCCTTTTCTTTTGTGACCGGGGTTTATGATATTGAAAGCGAAGGTGTGGCAAAACTTAAAATCAACGTATTAAACGAGCTGAAAGTCAAATCTACCGGTGCTACAGAGATCTACTATAAAGGAAGCCCTAAAAATATCAATGAAAAGAAATCTGGAACTTATAAATTAGAGAAAGTAAACTAGGATTGCCTGGTTGCTAATTATAAATGGAACAGATAAATAATAAAAAGACGATTAGGTCCTGGGCATTTTTTGACTGGGCTAATTCAGCTTACAACCTGGTTATAACTTCTACAATATTTCCTGCTTACTATACAATCATTACTTCAGATAAGAGTAAAGATACTATTGATTATGTAAGCTTTATGGGGTTTAAATTTATTAACTCTGCATTGTATAATTACGCGTTGGCTTTCGCTTTTCTTGTGATTGCAGTGCTGTCACCTATACTGTCTTCAATAGCAGATTCCAGGGGCAATAAGAAATTTTTTATGCAGTTGTTTACTTACCTGGGCGGATTTTCCTGCTGTGCATTATATTTCTTTGAGATTGATACACTGCAAATCAGCATTGTATTTTTTATTTTGGCGGCAATTGGTTTTTGGGGAAGTTTAGTTTTTTATAACTCCTATCTGCCTGAGATCGCTTCACCAGATCAGCAGGACCGTGTGAGTGCCAAAGGATATGCTTACGGTTATATCGGGAGTATAATTTTACAGCTGATTTGTTTTTTATTCGTATTCTTCCCATCTGCATTCGGTCTTTCCGGTGAGGGGCAGGCATCGCGGCTTTCTTTCTTATTAGTAGGTATCTGGTGGATATTATTTGCACAGATCCCCTTCCGTAATTTACCGAAAGGAACCGCAGGGACTGCTAAGAGTAATACAAGTTTACTAACTGGCGGTTTTAAAGAACTTAAAAAGGTATGGCAGCAATTAAAGCATATGCCGTATCTGAAAAGATTTTTGCTAGCTTTTTTCTTTTACTCCATGGGTGTACAGACTGTAATGCTGGTGGCTACAATTTTCGGTGAAAAAGAATTACGCCTGCCCACAGAAAAACTCATTGCTACGATCCTTTTACTGCAGATTGTGGCAATTCCGGGAGCAATGTTAATGTCATGGCTCTCCAAAAGGCATTTTGGCAATATAAAAGTGCTGATAGGCGTGGTGATCATCTGGATCATTGCCTGTATTTATGCCTATTTTGTTTATACTGAAATAGAATTTTATGTGCTTGCCGCTGCGGTAGGACTTGTAATGGGAGGAATACAATCGCTATCACGATCTACTTATTCTAAGTTTTTACCCCAGGAGAGTCCAGACCATACGTCTTTTTTTAGCTTTTACGACGTAACAGAGAAAGTTGCCCTTGTGATCGGAATGTTTAGCTTTGGCTATATTGAAGAATTTACTGGCAATATGCGGAACTCACTGATTGCTCTGGTCACCTTTTTTGTGCTAGGTTTACTATTTTTATTTTTGGTAAAAAAAGTAGAACCACAAAGCGTAAAAGTAACTTTAAACTAATACCACAAAACAATATATACCTAATGAAAGTACAACTATTTATACCTTGTTTTGTAGATCAGTTATATCCTGAAACAGCATTCAGTACTATCAAATTGCTGGAAAAAGCAGGATGTGATGTTACCTATAACTCAGAACAGACCTGCTGCGGACAGCCTGCATATAATGCAGGTTATTGGGAGGAAGCAAAGCAAACAGGGACCAAATTTCTTAACGATTTCTCTGAGACCGGGTACATTGTCGCCCCTTCTGCATCGTGTGTAGGAATGGTAAAAAATGGCTTTAATGATCTGTTTACCAACTCCACCGTCCACAATAAATGCCGGACGCTGCAAGGAAATATTTTCGAACTTTCGGATTTCCTGATTAATGTATTGAAGAAAGATTATTTTGGTGCGGAGCTAGAAGGTAAAGCGGTTTACCACGACTCTTGCAGCGGTTTGCGCGAATGTAAGATCAAAGAGGAGCCAAGGCAGCTATTGGCAAAGGTTCATGGCCTGGAGATGCTCGAAATGAAGGATACTGACATGTGCTGTGGGTTTGGGGGGACATTTGCGGTTAAGTTCGATGCTATCTCATCTGCTATGGCAGAGCAAAAGGTGAACCATGCTTTGGCCCAGGATGCGGATTATATTATATCTACAGACCTTTCCTGCCTGATGCATTTGCAAGGATATATTGATAAAAATAACCTTGGGATAAAAACAATGCACATTGCCAATGTGTTAGCCAACGGCTGGCTGGAGAGTACTGAATACTAATTATTTAACCTTTTTTAACATCTGCAGCAGCAGGTTAAAGACTAATTTTACTGATTAACATTTTATTGATGAAAAGATTATTTATCACCCTTGGTTTTTTCGCCTTTTGCATCCAATTACAGGCGCAACCTACAAAAACAGGTGCCATTCAATTTGAGAGCACTTTTGATCCGGCTGCAATGGCTGCTGCTAATGGAATCAAGCTAACAGATCAGATGCTGGCAAGAATGCCTAAAAGTTCGGTTACGAGCTTCGAATTATTGTTCAACTTAACCAACGCGAGCTATATGCCAGTGGAAGAAACAGAAGATAGTAACAATAGCGGTGGGGGCGGCGGAATGCGCTTCGGAGGGTTTGGTGGTAACAATAACAGAGAATATTTTTACAGTTTTGCGGATCATAAATTAACGCAGGTATTTGATATGAATGATACTACTTTTTTTATGGCTGCTCAATTAGGTAAAGCTACACAAATGAATTTTGCCCCGGCAGCGGTAACACCTCCGGTGGTTGAGTATGTTAAGTCTGAGGAAACGAAAAAGATATTAGGTTATACTTGCAATAAGGTTACCATTAAAACGACCAGTAAACGTAAAATCCTGGATGAAGAACGCGAAATTGTAGATCAGACAAACTTGTGGTATACGAAAGAATTGGGATTTGATTTTTCACCAAACCCGGCATTGTGGACGGAGGGAGCGGTTTTAGCAATAGAGGGTAAGGGCAACAATGTGTTGGCTAAAAGTATCGAGTACCGTAATGTGAGCAATAAAGATGTAAATCTTCCTAAGAAGGGCACAGTGATTACACCAGACGATTTTCGTGCGAAGATGGAGCAGATGAGAAAGCAGATGCGCGGTAACAGACCTGGTGGAACTGGACAGGTGAGAGCGATCACGATCAACTAAATAATCTTATTCATTTGTAATGATAAAGT
>Ga0247803_1000306_pt1 | contig 28662 bp, 20 predicted proteins | sample UWRJL014104B1_FD_180928 | JGI IMG/M metagenome (GOLD analysis project Ga0247803, IMG submission 180928) | Plant litter microbial communities from Arlington Agricultural Research Station in Wisconsin, United States - UWRJ-L014-104B-1 | ecosystem: Environmental > Terrestrial > Plant litter >...
TGTGCGCCTGCTCACCCTCGATGGCGAGGTCGGCGCGAGCCTGTTCGATCTCCCTGGCCAGGTCGGTGCGGCCCTGTTCGATCTCCACGGACAGGTCGGAACGGGCCTGTTCGGTTTCGTGGGCCAGGTCGATCCGGGCCTGTTCGGTTTCCCTAGCCAGGTCGATGCGATCCTGCTCGGTCTCCGCGGCGAGGTCGATCCGGGCCTGTTCGGTCTCCCGGGCCAGGTCGGCGCGCTGCTGGTCGAGCTCGTGGGCGACCTCGGCGCGGGTCAACTCGGTTTCCCGGGTGAGGCCGGCGGCGATCTCGCGGGCCTCGGTGGCCTCGCGCTGGGCGACGACGCGCACCTCGGCGGCCTCACGCTCGGCTTCGGAACGGATGGCGGCGACCTCACGCTTGACCGTGGCCCGCAGCTCAGCGGCCTCGGTGGCCACGGCGCCGCGGATCGCGGCGGCCTCGTGCAGGGCATCCTGGGTGAGCTGTTCGTGGGTCTCCCTGGCTCGGGTGAGCAGGTCGTCCGCCTCGGTCTGGGCGTCGGTGAGGAGCCGGCCGGCCTTGACGGTGGCGTCGGACACGGACCGTTCGGCGTGCTCCGAGGCCTGGCGCTTGAGTGCGTCGATCTCGGCGGAGGCGGAGGCGCGCAGTTTTTCGGCGTCGATGTCGGCCTGGGCGATGACCCGGGTGGACTGTTCTTCGGCGACGCGGAGGGTGTTCTCCAGCTTCGTGCCCAGACCGGAGAAGGTCGGGCTGCCGACCTCTTCGATCTCGGCGTTGAGGTCGTCGATCCGGGCACCGAGGCGTTTGACTTCCTTGGCGGACTCCGTGCTCTGCGCGTTGGCTTGGATCAGGTCGCGGCGGAGCCCCTGGATCGCCTTGTCGACCTCGTCCTTGTCGTACCCCCGGAATACCTGGGTGAAGTCAGCCTCGTCGGTCGCCACGTTGTCTCCTCATAGATGGGGCCCGTCCCCGAGTGGAATACAGACGGAGCAGCCCGTGCAATTTTAGTGCCCGCAACTCATGCTCCCCATCCCGCCTTCAGGGGAGCATTGGCCGGGAGAGGCCCGAATCGGGCATCGAATGCCGCTATTAGGCACCTCTCAGGAGCGTCCACTATCGTGAGACGTCCGTGTCTGTTGCTTCCCGGCCCCGACAAGCGGTGGCAGGCGTTGTGATCTGCAGCCATCGGCAGGCAACACAGGAGGGTTTTACGTGCGTTTCGTCTTTGCCATTCTGGCATTCGTTCTCGCCGCGCTGATGATCGCATTCGGCATCGCGCAGCGAACAGTCTTTCTCGAACCTGCGTCCACGAGCATGAGCACGACCGTTGACGACGGTTCTGCCTACGCCGTGATCGACGGCAGTGCCCTTGGCGCGTTCCCCGGCAGCCAGACCATCACGGTCTCCGGCTCCGACAGCGTCTTCGTCGCGTACGCGCGCACCGCGGACATCCAGGCCTGGATCGGCGGCGACGACTACGCCGCGGTGGGCCTCGATACCGACACCAAGAGCCTGGCCGTGACCACGGCGACCGGAACCGAGGTCGCTCCCGCCGCGGAAGCCGAAGCGTCCCCGCTGCCGACCGACCCCGCGGGCTCCGACCTGTGGCTGGAAGAGTTCACGGGCGAGAAGAGCCTGACCACCACGATCAGCGCACCAGAGGGCATCTCCGTGCTGATCGCCTCAGACGGAACCGCCCCCGCCCCGACGGACATCACCGTGGCCTGGCCGACCGACAACGCGACCCCCTGGGCCGGACCGCTGATCGTCGGGGGAGCGCTCATGGCCCTGATCGGCTTCGTGATCTACCTGCTGGGCCTGCTGCACTTCCGCCGGTCCCGCCGCCCACGGCGCAACGTGCCGCGCGGTCCGCGGATGCCCCGGCTGCCCCGGGTGCCGCGCCCGAAGACCATCAAGGCCAGCGAGATCACCGGCCCGCGCCGCTCGATCGGGCGGTCCATGATCGCCGCGCCCCTCGTTCTGGTCACCGGTCTGGCGCTCAGCGGATGCTCCCCGGAGTTCTGGCCGACCGCGGCCCCGGCGACCACGGGCACCGCGACGGCCACGCCGGCTCCCAGCGCTGAAGGCACCGAGGCGCCCGTCGTCGATGAGACGCCGGATCCCGCGGTGACCGTGCCGCAACTCGAGCGCATCGTCGGCGACATCGTCGACCTCACCGCCGAGGCCGACGCCAACCTGGACGCCGACAGCATCGCGACCCGGTTCACCGGCCCGGCCCTGGAGCAGCGTCTGGCCAACTACAAGATCCGCGCCGCCGACTCGTCGTTCGCGGCCACCACCGCGCTGCCGGATTCCCCGCTGACGCTGACCCTGCCGCAGCAGACCGACACCTGGCCGCGCGTGGTCATGACGGTGCTGCAGTCCACCGACGAAGCCTCCGTGCCGACCATGGCTCTGGTGCTCAAGCAGGAATCCCCGCGGGAGAACTACCTCGTCGAGTACGCCGTGCAGTTGGAGGCCTCGGCGAAGGTTCCCGGGGTCGCCCCGGCCACCATCGGCGCTCCGCTCATCGCGCCGGACAACAAGTTCATGTCGATGGCCCCGAACGAGGTCGGACCGGCGTACGCCGACATCCTGCTCAACGGCGAGGCCAGCCCCTCCTTCCCGCTCTTCGAAGCCGAGGGCGACACCGCGCGCACCCAGCTGGGCGTTGACTACAAGGCGAAGCAACTGCTCGAGCTCGAAGACACCGGCACGATGGAGTTCACCAATGCCGTCGGCAGCGGTGAGGTCATCGCCCTTGCCACCAACGACTCCGGCAGTATCGTGGCCGTGAGCGTCAACGAGATCACGACGGTCACCGCCGTGAACGGCAAGGCGACGATCACCCCGAAGGAAGGCCCGAGCAAGGCGCTCTCCGGCATCGAGAAGACGTCCAAGGGCATCCAGAGCACCTACGGCGAGCAGCTCCTGTTCCACGTGCCTGCCGCCAATTCAACCGACAAAATCGTTCTCCTTGGCTTCGCCCAGGGACTGATCAATTCCGTGGAGCTTCCATGACCGTTGTCCCCCCAGCCGGCGCCAACCTGCGCGGCGCCGTCGACCTGTCCTCGCTCGTGAACCGCCCGCCGGCGGCCGCGGCCGGCGTGAGCACCGGCACCGCGCCGGGCGGCGCCGTCGCCGGGGTGGTCCCGGTGCCGAATCTGGTCCTCGAAGGCACCGACACCAACTTCGCCGAGCTGCTGGAACTGTCCAAGATCGTTCCGGTCATCGTGGACCTCTGGGCCACCTGGAGCGAGCCGGCGACCCAGCTCACCCCGGTCATCGAGAATCTGATCCGTGAGTTCAACGGTCGTTTCGTCCTGGCCACGGTGGACATCGACACGAACCCGCAGCTCGCCCAGGCGTTCCAGGCCACCTCGGTGCCGACGCTCGCCGCCGTGATCAACGGGCAGCCCGTGCAGCTCTTCGACGGTGTGCTGCCCGCCGCCCAGATCCGCGAGGTCCTCGAGCGGGTCCTCGAACTCGCCGCGCAGCACGGCGTGACCGGCGTGGCTGAGGCCGCAGAGTCCCCGGACGGCCCGCCCGCGGAGCCCGTCGAGCCCGAACTGCCGCCGCACCACCGCGAGGCCTACGACGCCATCGAACGCGGCGACTACGCCGCCGCCATCGACATCTACAAGCTGGCCCTGGCCCGTGACCCCCGCGATGCCATGGCCACGGCCGGCCTGGCCCAGGTGAGCCTGCTCGGCCGCCTGCAGGGCAAGACCATCGCCGAGGTGCGCTCCGCGGCCGCCGACGACCCGGCGAACCTCGACGCGCAGCTCCTGGTGGCCGACCTCGACCTGTCCGGCGGCCACATCGAGGACGCCTTCGACAGGCTGCTCGGACTGTTCCCCGGCCAGGACGCCGCGGGCAAGAACGCGATCCGCCAGCGGATGCTCGAGCTGTTCGAGGTCGTCGGCGCCGACGACCCCCGCGTGCCGCCGGCCCGCAAACGCCTCACCGCGCTGCTCTACTAGCCGCGACACGCCAAAGCGCCCGTGTGGCTGCCTCAGATGACTGAGGCGACCACACGGGCGCTTTCGCGTTCCCGGAGCGGTGTCAGCGGCGCAGGCGCAGCCAGAGGGCGCCGAGCGGCGGCAGGGTGAGGGTGGCGGATGCCGGCCGGCCGGCCCACGGCTCGGCGAACGCGTTCACCACACCGAGGTTGCCCACGCCGGAGCCGCCGAAGTTCTCGGCATCCGTGTTGAGGATCTCCTCCCACGCGCCGGCCTGGGGCAGTCCCACCCGGTAGCCGGTGTGCGGCTGGCCGGAGAAGTTGTACAGGCAGGCCACCGGGGTGCCGTCGTTGTCCCAGCGCACGAACGTGACCACGTTCTCCGCCGCTGCGCCGCCGTCGAGCAGCTCGAACCCGCCGGGCTCGTTGTCACGCTGCCAGAGGCTGGGCGTGTCTCGGTAGACCCGGTTGAGCTGGCCGACCAGGTTGAACAGGCCGCGGTGGCCGGGCTGGTCGAGCATCCACCAGTCCAGGCCGCGCTCTTCGCTCCACTCCGAGCGCTGGCCGAACTCCGAGCCCATGAACAGCAGCTGCTTGCCCGGGTGCGCCCACATGAAGGCCAGGTAGACCCGCACGTTGGCAAGCTGCTGCCACGGGTCGCCGGGCATCTTGGCGATCAGCGAGCCCTTGCCGTGCACAACCTCGTCGTGGCTGATGGGCAGCAGGAAGTTCTCGCTGAACGCGTAGACGAACGAGAAGGTGATCTCGTTGTGGTGGTAGCTGCGGTGCATCGGGTCTTCGCTCATGTACTCGAGCGAGTCGTGCATCCAGCCCATGTTCCACTTGAGCCCGAAGCCGAGCCCGCCGCCGGAGGTCGCCCCGGTGACGCCTGGCCAGTTGGTGGACTCCTCGGCGATCATGATCGTGCCGGGGTTGCGCTTGTACGCCGTCGCGGTGATCTCCTGCAGCAGGCTGATCGCCTCGAGGTTCTCCCGGCCGCCGAACTTGTTCGGCTCCCACTCGCCGTCCTTCCGCGAGTAGTCCAGGTACAGCATCGAGGCGACCGCGTCCACGCGCAGCGCGTCGATGTGGAACTCCTCGAGCCAGTACAACGCGTTGGCGACGAGGAAGTTGCGCACCTGCATCTGACCGAAGTCGAAGACGTAGGTGCCCCAGTCCATCTGCTCGCCGCGGCGCGGGTCCGGGTGCTCGTACAGCGCCTGACCATCGAAGCGGGCCAGGGCGAACTCGTCCTTGGGAAAGTGGCCGGGCACCCAGTCCATGATCACGCCGATACCGGCCTGGTGCAGCCGGTCGATCAGGTAGCGCAGGTCGTCCGGGTGGCCGAACCGGCTCGTCGGCGCGTAGTAACCGGTGACCTGGTAGCCCCAGGAGCCGCCGAACGGATGCTCGGACAGCGGCATGAACTCCACGTGGGTGTACGCGAGTTCCTCGAGGTAGCCGATCAGTTCGTCGGCCAGGGCCCGGTAGCCCAGCCCGGGCCGCCAGGAGCCCACGTGCATCTCGTACACGCTCATCGCCCGGTCGTGCGGGTCGGTGGCGCTGCGGGTGGCGAGCCAATCCGCATCACCCCAGGTGTACGCGGTCTCGCCGACCACCGACGCGGTCAGCGGCGGGATCTCGGTGTAGCGGGCCATCGGGTCGGCCTTCTGCACCCACTCGCCGGCCTGGGTGAGGATCTCGAACTTGTAGTTGGAACCCGCGGTCAGGCCTGGCACGAACAGTTCCCAGACACCGGTGCTGCCCATGTTGCGCATCGAGTGCAGAACGCCGGACCAGCTGTTGAAGTCGCCGATCACACGCACGGCGCGGGCATGCGGCGCCCAGACCGAGAACGAGGTGCCGCTGACGGGCTTCGTCACCCCGGTGAAGGTGCGCACGTGGGCGCCCAGGACGTCCCAGAGGCGTTCGTGGCGGCCCTCGCCGATCAGGTGCAGGTCGAGCTCGCCCAGAGTGGGCAGGTACCGGTACGGGTCGTCGCTGACCCACGCCGGACCGCCCTCGTAGTGCGCTTCGATCTCATAGTCCTGCGGGCCGATGGTGCTCACGCCCTGCCAGATGCCGTAGCCCAGGTGGGCGAGTTCGACGCGGGCGCCGGTGGACAGCACCGCGACGACCTCGATCGCCAGCGGCCGCAGGGCCCGGATGACGGTGAGCGGGTCGGCGATGTCCGGCAGGTTGAGCAGGTGCTGGCCGAGCACCTCGTGCGGGTTGTAGTACGAACCTACGGAGACCGTCTCGAGGATGTGCGCGGAGAAGGTGGGCAGCTCGTCGGCGGGTCGGCCGGTGGCGTGTTTCATTCGGCCAGTCCGTTCTGGTTCGGTACCTGTGGGATCCGCACGTGCAGGATGTGCACGGGTTCGGTGAAGGCGTCCAGGCGCACGAAGTTGTCGGCGGACCAGGTCCATACGGCGCCGGTGATGAGGTCTTCGACCTCGAAGTGGGAGCCGAGCGGCAGGCCGAACCTGGTCACATCCAGGTGCACCACCGTCTCGCGCACCGAGTGCGGGTCGACGTTGGCGACGACGATCAGCGCGTCGGTCCGACCGTCATCCGTGAATTCGCCGGCCAGGTACTTGCTGTAGACGAGGATCGAGTCGTCGTCGCTGGAGTGGATGTCGAGGTTGCGCAGCTGGCGAAGGGCCGGGTGCGCGGCACGGATGCGGCCCAGGCGGGCCAGGAACGGCGCCAACGACTTGCCGAGCGCTTCGGCCTTGGCGAAGTCGCGGGGCCGGAGCTCGTACTTCTCGTTGTCGATGTTCTCTTCGGCCCCGGGACGGGCGACGCTCTCGTACAGCTCGAAGCCCGCGTACAGCCCCCAGGTGGGCGCCGCCGTCGCGGCGAGGGCCGCACGGATCTTGAACGCGGCGGGCCCGCCGAACTGCAGGTACTCCGAGAGGATGTCCGGGGTGTTCACGAACAGGTTGGGCCGCAGGAAATCGGCGGTGTCGTGGGCCAGCCCGTCGAAGAACTCCTCGAGCTCCTCCTTGGTGTTGCGCCAGGTGAAGTAGGTGTACGACTGCTGGAAGCCGACCTTGGCCAGGCCCTGCAACAGGGCGGGCCGGGTGAACGCCTCGGCGAGGAAGACGACATCGGGGGACTCGGTGTTGATCGTCCCGATCAGCCATTCCCAGAAGTCCAACGGCTTGGTGTGCGGATTGTCGACCCGGAAGATGTTGACACCCACGCCGATCCAGTAGCGCACCAGGCGCAGCACCTCGGCACGGATGCCGGCGGGATCGTTGTCGAAGTTGATCGGGTAGATGTCCTGGTACTTCTTCGGCGGGTTCTCGGCGTAGGCGATGGTGCCGTCAGGCAGCGTGGTGAACCACTCGGGGTGCTGGGTTACCCACGGGTGATCCGGCGAGGCCTGCAGGGCCAGGTCGATGGCCACCTCGATGCCTTCGGCCCTGGCAGCGCCGAGGAAGAAGCTGAAGTCGTCGATGGTGCCCAGCTCGGGGTGGATGGCGTCGTGGCCGCCTGCCGCGGAGCCGATCGCCCACGGTGACCCCGGGTCGTTCTCGCCCGCGTCGAGGGTATTGTTCGGTCCCTTGCGGAAGGAACGGCCGATCGGGTGGATGGGCGGCAGGTAGAGCACGTCGAAGCCCATCGCGGCGACGCCGGGCAGGCGCGCAGCGGCGGTGCGGAAGGTGCCGCTCTGCCAGCTGCCGTCCTCGTTCCGCACGGCGCCCTCCGACCGGGGGAAGAACTCGTACCAGGAGCCGACGCCCGCGCGGGTGCGCTCGACCCGCACCGTGCGCTCGGCGGAGAACGAGTCCAGGCTGGCGAGGGGCCGCACGGCAGCGGCAGCGGCCAGGGCCGGGTCGTGCACCACGGCGAGCCGGTCCGCGACGGCGAGCCTGGTGTTGGCCAGGGTCTTCGCGGCGGCGGCGAACAGCCGGCGTTCAGCGGTGGGGCGCTTGAGGTCCTTGCCCGCGGCGGCCAGGAGGGTCGACCCGATCAGGAACATCAGCTCGACGTCGATGCCGGCGGGGACCTTGATGGCGGCGTTGTGCACCCAGGTGGCGTAGTCGTCCGCGTATGCGCGCACCCGGTAGGTGTACGAGCCCTGCAGGTCCAGGCGCACGAGGGTCTCGTACCGGTCGGTGCCCGGCGCGCCCAGGTGCATCGGATGCTGCGTCTGGGTGCCGTCCGGCGCCGTGAGATGGAGCATCACGCCGATGGCGTCGTGCCCCTCCCTGAACGCCGTCGCGGCAAACGGCACCACTTCGCCGGCGAACGCCTTCGCCGGCCAGAGGTTGTCGTTCAGCTGCGGAGAAAGGTCGAGAACGGGGATGCGACCGACTTTGGTCGGGGAGTCCGCGGTGCTCGGCGTTGAAAGGGCGGTACCGGTTCGTTTTGCTGTCTTAGCCACACAATGACCGTAGCGCGAACGGGGGCCGAATCGGTGGGGGCACACGCACAGGTTCGTTACCCGATGGACACGTGGCGCCCGTAAGGTGAGATTCGTGAAGGCGATCCGTAAATTTACAGTCCGTGCAGTCCTGCCCGACGCGCTGGCCGCGCTCGACGAGCTGGCCGGAAACCTGCGCTGGTCATGGCATGAGCCCACCCGGCAGCTGTTCGAACACATCGCCCCCGAGCTGTGGCGGAGCATCGGCACCGACCCCGTCGCCCTGCTCGGCGCCGTCGATCCGGCCCGGTTGCAGGAGCTCGCCGACGACCACGACTACGTCTCCGGCGTCAACCTGGTGCGCGACGACCTGCGCGCCTACCTCGACCAGCCGCGCTGGTACCAGGGCCTGGAGGGGGAGAAGCCCGCATCGATCGCTTACTTCTCGCCCGAGTTCGGCATCGCTGCCGCGCTTCCGCAGTACTCCGGCGGCCTCGGCATCCTCGCCGGTGACCACCTCAAGAGCGCGTCGGACCTCGGTGTTCCGCTGGTCGGGGTCGGCCTGTTCTACAAGGCCGGCTATTTCAGCCAGGCGATCTCCACCGACGGCTGGCAGCTGGAGAGCTACCCGCTGCTCGACCCCGACGGACTGCCCCTGTCGGTGCTGCGCCGGGCGGACGGGTCGCCGGTGCAGGTGTCCCTGGCGCTGCCGGACGATCGCACCCTGCACGCCCGCGTCTGGGAGGCCAGGGTCGGCCGCATCCGCCTGCTGATGCTGGACACCGACATCCCCGAGAACACCGACGAGCTGCGCCAGGTGACCGACCGGCTCTACGGCGGCGGCGGCGAACACCGCCTGCTGCAGGAACTGCTGCTCGGCATCGGCGGTGCCAGGGCCGTACGGCTGTGGAGCAACCTCAACGGCCAGCCGGAGCCGGAGGTGTTCCACACCAACGAGGGACACGCCGGATTCCTCGGCCTCGAGCGCATCTCCAGCCTGATCGGTGAGGGGCTCAGCTTCGCCGAGGCGCTGCAGGTGGCCAGGGCCGGCACGGTCTTCACAACGCACACCCCGGTGGCGGCGGGCATCGACCGGTTCGAAACCTCCCTGGTGCGGCGCTACTTCGAGACCGACCTGCTTCCCGGCGTTGCCGTGGACGACCTGCTGGGCCTCGGCGCCGAGAGCTACCCGGGCGGCTCGCCCGACGTGTTCAACATGGCCATCATGGGCCTGCGGCTCGGCCAGCACGCCAACGGCGTCTCGAAGTTGCACGGTGAGGTGAGCCGGCGGATGTTCAGCGGCCTGTGGCCGGGCTTCGACGCCAGCGAGGTGCCGATCACCTCGATCACCAACGGGGTGCACGCCCCCACCTGGACCGACCCGGCACTCAAGGCCCTCGCCGCGAACCGGCTCGGCACCACCGACACCTCCACGGCCGACTGGGCGTCGCCCGTGGTGAGCGACCAGGACCTCTGGGAGGTGCGCGGTGACATGCGCCGCCAGTTCGTCGAGGACGCCCGCCGCCGGATCGGGGCGGCCTGGCTGGAGCAGAACCCCGGCGGCATCGTGCCGGCGTGGATCAACCAGGTCTTCGACCCGAATGTGCTCACCATCGGCTTCGCCCGCCGGGTGCCCACCTACAAGCGGCTCACCCTGATGCTGCACGACCCGGAGCGGCTGCGTGCCCTGCTGTTGCACCCGGAGCACCCCGTGCAGATCGTCATCGCCGGCAAGTCGCACCCCGCCGACGAAGAGGGCAAGCGGTTGATCCAGCGGATCGTGCAGTTCGCGGCGGACCCGGAGCTGCGCACCCGCATCGCGTTCCTGCCCGACTACAACATCGGCATGGCCCAGCTGATGTACCCGGGCACCGACGTGTGGCTGAACAACCCGCTGCGCCCGCTGGAGGCCTGCGGCACGTCCGGCATGAAGGCGGCCCTGAACGGCGCCCTCAACCTGTCGATCCTGGACGGCTGGTGGCCCGAGTACTACGACGGCCAGAACGGCTGGGCGATCCCGTCCGCCGACGCGAGCACCAACTCCGCCGAACGTGACAGGCTCGAGGCCGAGGCCCTGTACGAGCTCATCGAGCACCAGGTGGCGCCGCCCTTCTACGACCGGAACGCCGACGGTGTGCCCGAACGCTGGGTCGCCAACATCCGCCAGACCCTGGCCGGCCTGTCGCCGGAGCTGAACGCCGGCCGCATGGTGCGCGAATACGTGGAGAAGCTTTACCGTCCCGCCGGCGCCTCCGAGGCCCGGTTGTCGGCCAACAACTACCGGGCGGCCCGCGAACTGGCCCTGTGGAAGGCCCGGATCGTGGGCGCCTGGCCCGGCGTCGCCGTCGCACACGTGGAATCCGGCGGCGTCGCCCCCGTGCCGCAGGTGGGCGACGAACTGCGCCTCCGCGCCCACGTGCACCTGAACGGCCTCGCGCCGGAGGATGTGACCGTGCAGGTGGTCTACGGCAAGAGCTCCGGCGGTGACGACCTCACCGACGTGAGCACCCAGGCCCTCGAACCGATCAACGACGCCCTCGGGCACGATGCCACCGAGACCGTGCTGCCCGGCGCGCCGACCCTGTTCACCGGCACCGTCGAGCTCGACCGGGCCGGTGGGTTCGGTTACACGGTGCGGGTGGTGCCGCGGAACGAGCTGCTGATCAGCCCGGCCGAGATGGGCCTGGTCGCCGTCGCGAGTTGACGGCCCCGCGGTCAGTGGGTGGGCTGGTCATCGGGTTCTCGCGATGGCGGCAACCGTGCCGCCGGTGACGGTGATGAGATCGGCGGGAGAGAGCTCGATGTCGAAGCCGCGGCGGCCGCCGGAGACGAAGACCGTGTCGTAGAGTTCGATGGTTTCGTCCAGCACCGTGGGGTGCCGCGTTTTCTGGCCGATCGGGCTGATTCCGCCCAGCACGTAGCCGGTCTTGCGCTCGGCGATCGTGGGGTCGGCCATGACGGCCTTCTTCGAGCCGACAGCCGCCGCGAGGGCCTTGAGGTCGAGGGTGCCGGAGACGGGCACCACGGCGACGACCAGGGAGCCGTCGGCGTCGGCGAGGAGGGTCTTGAACACCTGGTCAGGGTCCAGGCCGAGCTTGTCCGCCGCCTCGAGGCCGTAGCCGGCCGCCGCGGTGTGGGCGGCGTCGTGCGCGTACTGATGGGCGGTGAACCGGATGCCCGCTTGCACCAGCGCCACGGTGGCGGGGGTGCCGCCGGCATCCGGCTTGGTCACGCCTGGGCTTCTTCGGCCCGCAGCAGCAGCATCGAGGTGCCGCCCATGGTGAGCCGGGCGCCGGGAGCGTAGGCGCTCTGCACCTCGCGGATGTCGTCGTGGCTGGAATCCCACAGCACCGTGTACCCGGAGACACCCGAGTGCAGCGGCAGCGTCACATCGGTGGGAGTCTCCAGGCCGTGCACGATCAGCAGGATGCGGTTGAAGACTTCGTGCTCGGGGGTGCTCGCCGCCAGGTACTGCAGGGTGCGTTCCTGGGGGGAGTTCCAATCGGCCTCAGACATCGACGCCCCCGCTGCGTTGTACCAGTCCATCTGGCTGGCGCTGAGGGTGGTCTGACCGGGCCGGCCGAACCGCACCGGGCGAAGCGCGGGGTTCTCCCGGCGCAACGCGAGCAACTGCCGGGTGACCCTGTGCAGGTCCTGCTGCCAGTCGTCGAAGTTCCAGTCCAGCCAGGTGAGCTCGCTGTCGTGGCAGTAGGCGTTGTTGTTGCCGCGCTGGCTGCGGCCGAACTCGTCGCCAGCGGTGAGCATCGGCACGCCGGCGGAGAGCAGCAGGGTGCCCAGGAGGTTGCGCATCGCCCGGCGCCGGGTACGCAACACCGTGACGTCGCGGGTGGGACCCTCGACGCCGTGGTTGAAGGAGTTGTTGCCGTCGGTGCCGTCCCGGTTCGCCTCACCGTTGCCGACGTTGTGCTTGACGTTGTACGCGGTGAGGTCGGCCATGGTGAAACCGTCGTGCGCGGTGATGAAGTTCAGCGAGGCGAGCGGGCCACGCTCGAGCGAGAAGGTGTTGGCCGAGCCGGCCAGGCGGGAGGCGAACCGGCCGATGCCGCTGTCGGAGGTGGAGTGGTTGCGCACCGCGGCGATGTCGGTCAACCAGAAGGAGCGCATCCGGTCGCGGTAGCGGTCATTCCACTCCGTCCAGCCGGACGGGAAGTTGCCGGTCTGCCAACCGCCCATGCCCACGTCCCACGGTTCGGCGATGAGCTTCACCCCGGCCAGGTCCGGGTCGTCACGGATGGCGGTGAGCAGGGGATGGTCCGGCGTGTAGTGCACGTCGCCGTCCCGGCCGAGCGTCGCGGCCAGGTCGAACCTGAACCCGTCGATCTGCACCTCATTGGCCCAGTAGCGCAGGGAGTCCAGCACCAGCCGCATGGGCACCTCGTGACCGAAGTTGACGGTGTTGCCGCAACCGGTGACGTCGATGTAATGGCCCTTGGCGTTCTGCCGGTAGTAGGTGGCGTTGTCGATGCCGCGGAGGCTCGTCACCGGGCCGGCCGGGCCCTCCTCGGCGGTGTGGTTGTAGACCACGTCGAGGATGACCTCCAGGCCGGCCTCGTGCAGCAACTTGACCATGCCCTTGAACTCGCGGAGCACCGCCTCCGGCCCCTCGGACTGGGAGGCCTGGGTGGCGTAGTCGGCGTGCGGGGTGAAGAAGTTGAGGGTGTTGTAGCCCCAGTAGTTCGACAGGCCCTGCTTGATCAGGCGCTGTTCGGAGACGAAGGACTGCACGGGCAGCAGCTCCACCGCCGTGACACCGAGGTTCTTGAGGTACGCGATGGTGCTCTCGTGCGCCAGGCCGGCGTAGGTACCGCGAAGCTCAACGGGCATCGCCGGGCTGAGCTTGGTCAACCCGCGCACATGGGCCTCGTAGACCACGCTGTGATCCATCGGGGTGTTGGGCTTGACCGCGCCGGCCCAGTCGAAGCCGCCGTCGACCATGGTGGACTGCCACTGGTCGGGACCCACCCGGGCCAGGCCGCGCGAGTACGGGTCGATCAGGGTTTTCTCCGGGTGGAAGGAGTGGGTGGGGCCGGCGGGGCCGGACACCCGGATGCCGTAGCGGCGTCCGGCGGTGAGGGTGCGGGAACGACCGACCCAGACGTTGTGGGAGTCGCGCACCATGGCCACCGTGCGCACGATCCAGTTGGGATCGGTGTGGTCGAAAATGCACAGCTCGATGGCCTCGGCGTGTTCGGACCACACGCGGAGCTCCCCGCCATTGCTCGTAGCGCGGACGCCCAGATTGCGGAGGGAGTCAGCTGGAGTCATGAGATCTAGAGTAATCAGTACGGAAGGTGTGTTCCGACCAGCCCGGACGCGGCTGCGCCGGGCGCCAGACCCGCTGAGGAGGCGAGCAGATGTCGGTGTATCTCGACCACGCGGCGACGGCACCCATGCTGCCGGCCGCGATCACCGCGTACGCGGAGGCGATGGCCGTCGTCGGCAACCCCGCATCCATTCACAGCCAGGGGCAGAACGCCAAGCGGATGCTCGAAGAGGCCCGCGAGCAGGTCGCCGCGAGCGTGGGCTGTGACCCCATCGAAGTGGTCTTCACCGGCGGCGGTACCGAAGCGGTGAACCTGGGCATCAAGGGCCTGTACTGGGCCCGGGCCCCGCGCACCCGCATCCTGGTCCCCGGCGGGGAGCACCACGCCACCGTCGACACTGTGGAATGGCTCGCGCAGCAGGAGGGCGCGACTGTGCAGTGGATCCCGCTGGACGCCTTGGGCCGCATCGACCTCGACGCCCTGGCCGCCACCATCGCCTCGAACCCCGACGACGTGGCCCTGGTCACCCTGCTGGCCGCCAACAACGAGGTGGGCACCCTGCAGCCGATTCGGGAGGTGGCTGCGCTCGCCGCGGCCTCCGGCATCCCGGTGCACGTGGACGCCATCTCCGCGTACGGCCACCTCCCGATCGACTTCACCGCCCTGCACGCCGCCGGCGTCTCGGCCCTGAGCGTCTCGGCACACAAGATCGGCGGACCGGTGGGCATCGGCGCGCTGGTGCTCTCCCGCACGGCCACGGTGGTCCCGCTGATCCACGGCGGCGGCCAGCAGCGCCAGGTGCGCAGCGGCACCCAGGATGTGGCCGCGGCGGTCTCCTTCGCCGTCGCCGCCACCGCCATGACCGCCGAGCTGGAGAGCGAGGGCCGGCGCCTCCGTGTGCTCCGCGACGCCGTGATCGCCGGGGTCCTGGCCGCGGTGCCGTCCGCGGTCTACAACGGCGACCCGGACCCGGCCGGCCGGTTGCCCGGCAACGCCCACTTCACCTTCCCCGGCTGCGAGGGCGACTCGCTATTGTTCCTGCTCGACGTTGCCGGCGTCTCGGTGTCGACGGGGTCGGCCTGCCAAGCCGGTATCCCGGAGCCGTCGCACGTGTTGCGCGCGATGGGCCGGAGCGAGGCCGAGGCCCGCAGCGCGCTGCGGATCACGCTGGGCCGCACCTCGACCCAGGCGGATGTCGATGCCCTGATCAGGGCGCTGCCGGCCGCGTGGGCGCAGGCTATCGGCGCGGGAATGGCCGACTCGGCGCCACGTGCGTACACTTAACCAGTGAAGATTCTGGCAGCAATGAGCGGTGGGGTGGATTCCGCCGTGGCCGCAGCCCGCGCGGTCGAGGCAGGGCACGAGGTGGTCGGGGTGCACCTGGCGCTGAGTCGCATGCCCGGCACGCTCCGCACCGGCAGCCGCGGCTGCTGCACCGTCGAGGACTCGATGGACGCCCAACGGGCCGCGAACATCATCGGCATCCCGTACTACGTGTGGGACTTCTCCGAACGGTTCAAGCTCGACGTGGTCGACGATTTCATCGCCGAGTACGCCGCCGGCCGCACCCCGAACCCCTGCATGCGCTGCAACGAGAAGATCAAGTTCGCCGCCCTGCTCGAGAAGGCCCTGGCGCTCGGCTTCGACGCCGTCTGCACCGGCCACTACGCGTCGATCGTGACGGATGCCGACGGCAACCGCGAACTGCACCGCGCCAGCGCCTGGGCCAAGGACCAGTCCTACGTGCTCGGCGTGCTCACCAAGGAGCAACTGGCGCACTCGATGTTCCCGCTGGGCGCCACGCCGTCCAAGGCCGAGGTGCGCGCGGAGGCGGCCGAACGCGGCTTCTCGGTGGCGAACAAGCCGGACTCCTACGACATCTGCTTCATCCCCGACGGGGACACCCGCGGCTGGCTCGGCGAGCGTGTGCCGCCGGCGACCGGGGACATCCTGGACCGCGAGGGCAACAAGCTCGGCCAGCACGAGGGCGCCGTGGCGTTCACCGTCGGCCAGCGGAAGGGCCTGTCGATCGGTACGCCCGCCGCGGACGGCAAGCCGCGGTTCGTGCTGGAGGTGCGTCCGGTGTCGAACACCGTGGTCGTGGGGCCCAAGGAGGCCCTGGCGATCAAGGAGATCGCCGGCACCAAGTTCACCTGGGCCGGACTGGCGCCGGAGCACCCCGAGATCGAATTCGCCTGCGACGTGCAGATCCGCGCGCACGCGGACCCGGAGCCCGCTGTGGCGCAGGTCATCGCCGTTCCGGCGGACCCCTCCGCGACCCCGCCGACGGAGGCGCACACCGAGCTGCGCATCCTGCCGACCGAACCGCTGACCGGGGTGGCCCCCGGCCAGACCGCCGTGGTGTACGTGGGCACCCGGGTGCTGGGCCAGTGCACGATCGACCGCACCGTCAGCGCCGTGCCGGTCACTCCGATCGACGACGTTGCAGTCCCGGTTCCCGCCGACTCCGCGACGATCCATGCCTGACGCCACCGGAGCATCACCCGCGGTCGCGCTGGCAGCTGCCGGGGAGGAGGCCGCGAGCCTCACCACCCGCATCCTCGAAGCCCGCGACGCGTACTACGAGCGCAACGAGGTGATCGTCGACGACGCCGAATACGACCACCTGATTCAGCGTCTTGAGGAACTCGAACGGCTCTTCCCCGAGCTGGCCAGCCAGGACAGCCCCACCCAGACCGTCGGCGGCCGCGCCGAGACCACCCTGTTCGACCCGGTGCAGCACGCCGAGCGGATGCTCAGCCTCGACAACGTGTTCTCGATAGAGGAATTCGAGGCCTGGGCGGCCAAGGTGCAGGTCAGCGCCAATCGGGCCGTGCACTACCTCTGCGAACTCAAGATCGACGGCCTGGCCATCAACCTCCGCTACGAGAACGGGGTGCTCGTCAGCGCCGCGACCCGCGGCGACGGGGTCGTCGGCGAGGACGTCACCGAGAACATCCGCCTCGTGCCGGGCATCCCGGCGCGCCTGACCGGCACCGGGCACCCACCGCTGATGGAGGTCCGCGGCGAGGTCTTCTTCCCCGTCGAAGCCTTCCGCGAACTCAACGCCGCCCAGAGCGCCGCCGGCGAACGGGTCTTCGCCAACCCCCGCAACGCCGCGAGCGGCTCGCTCCGCCAGAAGGCCGAGAGCAAGAACGCCGACCAGCTCGCCCTGATGAAGGCCAGGCTCGGCCGGCTGCGGATGCTCGTGCACGGCATCGGAGCCTGGCAGCGCCCCGGCGCCGAGTCCCAGTCCGCCGTCTACGCCCTCCTCGCCGGGTGGGGCCTGCCCACCAGCACCCACTTCACGGTGGTCGCCCAGCCGAGCGAGGCATCCGCGTTCATCGAGTACTTCGGCGAACACCGCGGCAGTGTCGAGCACGAGATCGACGGCATCGTCATCAAGGTCGACGAGCTCGCCCTGCACGACGAACTCGGCGCCACCAACCGGGCGCCGCGCTGGGCGATCGCCTACAAGTACCCGCCCGAGCAGGTCAACACGAAGCTGCTCGACATCGTCGTCAGCGTCGGCCGTACCGGCAGGGCCACCCCGTTCGCCGTGATGGAACCGGTGCGCGTCGCCGGGTCCGTGGTGCGCCAGGCGACCCTGCACAACCAGGACGTCGTGAAGGCCAAGGGTGTGCTGATCGGTGACACGGTCGTGCTGCGGAAGGCCGGCGACGTCATCCCGGAGGTGCTCGGCCCGGTCGTGGAGTTGCGTGACGGCACCGAACGCGAATTCGTGATGCCGGAGAACTGCCCGGTCTGCGACACCCCGCTCAAGGCCGCCAAGGAAGGCGACATCGACCTGCGCTGCCCCAACGCGCGCAGCTGCCCCGCCCAGGTGCGCGGCCGGGTCGAGCACATCGGCTCCCGCGGCGCCCTCGACATCGAGGTGCTCGGCGAGGTCACCGCGGCGGCACTGACCCAGCCCACAGTGCCGGAAACCCCGCCGCTGGACACCGAGGCCGGCCTGTTCGAGCTGACCATCGACGACCTGCTGCCGATCACGGTTGTCTTCCGCGACGCCGAGACCGGCCTGCCCCGGGAGGACGAGGACGGCACGGTGCGCCAGCGTTCCCCGTTCCGCCGGAACCCGACCGCCGCCGAGAAGAAGGCCGGCCTGGAAGGCCCGCAGCCGTCCTCCAACGCGCTGAAGCTGATCAACGAGATCGAACTGGCCAAGACCAAGCCGTTGGCCCGGATCCTGGTCTCGCTGAACATCCGACACGTCGGACCGGTGGCCGCCAGGGCCCTGGCCAACCACTTCGGGTCGCTGGATGCGATTCGCTCGGCCTCCCGCGACGAACTCGCCGAGGTCGACGGGGTGGGCGGCATCATCGCCGACGCGGTCATCGACTGGTTCGAGGTGGACTGGCACCGCGAGATCGTCGACCGGTGGGCCGCCGCCGGGGTGCAGTTCAGCACGCCGGACCACCCGGGACCCGGCGCCGCCGCCGCGGCCGGGGGAGTGCTCGCCGGCCTCACCGTCGTGGCGACCGGCTCGCTCGAGGGCTTCACCCGCGAGGGCGCCTCGGAGGCGATCATCGCCGCCGGCGGCAAGAACGCCTCCAGCGTGTCGAAGAAGACCGACTTCGTGGCCGCCGGACCGGGCGCCGGCTCCAAACTGGCCAAGGCCGAGGCCCTCGGGGTGCGCATCATCGACGCCGACGGGTTCCGGCTCCTGCTCGAACACGGCCCGGCCGGCCTGCCGCCCGCCGCGGAGGCCCCGGCCGACGACGCGGCAGCGGCCGCGGTGAGCACCGACACCGAGTAACGGCCGCCCGGCCGGTCGCTGTGCCCAGAGCGAACTGCCTTGCCGTGGGGAGTGCAGGTTGGGTTAGCTGGCCCCATGCGATTCCTCATCCTCGGCGGTACGGCCTGGCTCGGCAGCACCATCGCGACGGCGGCGATGCACCACGGCCATAAGGTCACCTGCCTGGCGCGCGGCGAATCCGGGGCGGTGCCGGCCGGCATCCGTTTCGTGCGGAGTGACCGCAGCCGGCCAGGCGCGTACACGGAGGTCGCGGCCGAGGACTGGGACGTGGTCGTGGATCTGTCCCGGCAGCCCGGACAGGTGGCCGAGGCCGTGCGGGCGCTCGACGAACGAGCCGCCTCGTACACCTTCGTGTCGTCGGGGAACGTGTACGCCGACGCCGCCACCCCCGGGCAGGACGAGGCCGGGCAGCGGCTCGAGGCGCTGCAGGGTGACGTGATGGAGTCGATGGAGTCCTATGGCGAGGCGAAGGTGGCCTGCGAGGACCGGGTGCGGGACGGGTTCGGGGCCGACCGGTCGCTGATCGTGCGGTCGGGTCTGATCGGGGGACCCGGCGACGTGTCCGACCGCAGCGGCTACTGGCCGTTGCGGTTCAGCGAGCCCGCCGGCGCCGACGGGAGTGTGCTGGTGCCGGACACTCCTGGGCTTCTGGCCCAGCTGATCGACGTGCGGGACCTGGCCGAGTGGATCGTCGACGCCGGTGAGGACGGCACCACCGGTGTCTTCAACGCGACGGGGGAGACCGTGTCGCTGGCCGAACACCTCGCGATCGCGCGGGCCGTGGCCGGTCACACCGGCCCGATCGTCGGCGCCGCCGCCCAGTGGCTGCTGGATCACGAGGTCGGGCCGTGGTCCGGGCCCCGATCCCTGCCGCTCTGGCTGCCCCTGCCCGACTACGCCGGCTTCAACGCCAGGGACAGCAGCGCGGCCCGCGCCGCCGGCCTGGTCACCCGCCCGTTGGCCCAGACCCTCGCCGACACCCTGCGCTGGGAACGCCGCCGGGTGCCGGAGGGTCCCCGCCGGGCCGGCCTCGCCGACGCCGACGAGGCAGCCCTGCTCGCCGAACTCGCCGCCGGCTGACCCCGTCTCGGCCGCCCAACTGTTCCCGGTGCGGACAAATGGTCCCGGCGCACCGGGCGCATTTGTCCGCACCGGCAACAGTTGCGGCCCGGCCAGCGCCGCCGGGCCGGTCCCGGAGCCGCGTTACTAGGCTGAGGCCATGGATCCCATCAAGGACGATGACCGACCAACCGAAGAACCCGCCGCGCCGGAACTCCTGGCGCCCCGCGAACCGCCGTTCCAGGCGCTGTTCCCCAACCTGGACCGGGTGTCCCGCTCTGCCTTCCGCTCCGGCACCGTCAGCCGGCGTCGCATCGGCCGGGCCACCGGCCTGCTGCTCGGGGTGGTCGTGGTGATCGCGGCGTTGATCGGGGTCAGCGTCATCCTCTGAGCCCCGGAAATTCACCTCCAGGGTGCCGTCAAGGCCCGAGCCCGAAACCTGTCGGAAACACTGGCGTGAAAACAGGCCCGTTGGCCCCCGATCGCCCTGAACGAGGGGCAGTGGGAGCCCTCGCGGCTCGATAGGCTGAGGGCGCAGGACTTACCAGTGGCGCTGAGTCTGCTTGCTACTCATTCGTTCGGGAGGGGACGGGACGCGTCGTGCTATTCGAGGCCGCTGCACTGGTGACAGCCTCGCTCGCCCTGGCCGGGCTGGGCGGGCCCGTCACCATGCCCGAATACACCCAGATCAGCGTGCACGAGACCGTTGCGACCCGGGTCTCCGACCGACAGGGCGACGTGGGCGCCTCACCCGCGTGGACCCAACTCGAGCTGCAATCCGCCGCCGCCGTCGACATCGACGTGGCCACGCTGCGCACCATGGCCGGATCGAACCTGCTCGTGGGCATGTCCCACCTCGCCCTGACCGACCTGGCCGGTTTCGCAGCCGAATACCCCACCCACATCGACACGTTGCTGGCGGCCCCGCCCGAAGCCAGCGTGGTCTCGGCCTGGTGGACGCTGCTGGACCCCACCCAACGGGCCACCCTCGCCGCCGCGACACCGCGATTGGTCGGCAACCTCGACGGCGTGCCGCTGGCCCAGCGCAGCCGCGCCAACGAGAACTACCTGCGTGAATCCCTCGCCGAGGCCAACCGGGCCCTCGCCGGCCACCTGTCGGACACCGAGCGCAGCGCGCAGACCCGCCTGGTCGCCATGCTCACCCAGGTGTCACTGGCCCTGCACCCCAGCGACGGCGGGCCCAAGCGCAGCCTGGTGCTGCTCGACACGGCGGGGTCGGGCCGGGCGGCCATCGCCCTGGGCAACCCGGACACCGCCGACTACATCGGCTACCTGGTGCCGGGCATGAACTACCAGGTCGAGCCGCAGATGGTGAACTGGACCACCGTGGCCGACGATGTCTACCGCGAGCAGGCTGCCGTGCTGGCCGTCCACGCCGGCGCGCCCGCCACCGCCCAGACCGCATCCGTCAGCACGCCCGCCACGCCCGCCACCGGCACGTCGGTGCGGCTCGTGACCGGGTACCCGGATGCCGCGGCGACCCCCGCCAAGACCATCGCCACGATCGCCTGGATCGGCTACGAAGCGCCGGACCTGTTCTCCGTCGGCGGGCGCGACCGCGCGGTGGCCGGCGCCACCTTCCTCGAAACCTCCTGGGCGGGCGTCCGCGCCAGCCGGGGCGGCGACCAACCGTTCATCTCGGTCTTCGCGCACTCCTACGGCTCCACGGTTTCGCTGATGGCGCTGGCCAACGGGTCGGTGGAGGTCGACGCTCTCGTCGTCGTCGGCTCGCCCGGCAGTGAAATCCAGTCCGCCGACCGGCTCAAGGTCGCCAACGGGAACGTCTTCGTCGGCAAGGCCGACTGGGACCCCGCCGTGAACTCGGCGTTCTTCGGCAGCGATCCCGGCGCCTCGTCCTACGGTGCCAGGGCCCTCGGCGTGAGCGGCGCGGCCGACGCCGTGACCGGCGACTGGCTTGATGGATCCTTCGGTCACAACGACTATTTCAAGCCCGGAAGCGAGTCCCTGCACAACATGGCGCTGATCGGCACGGACAACGCGGACCTGGCCACCGACGGCGACGAATAGAATTGAAGCTTCCACTTCGATTTTCTTGGGAGTTTCATGTCTGAAATCACGGCCGAGCAGGTTGCCCATCTGGCAAACCTCGCCCGGATCGACCTCAGCTCGGCAGAAATCGATCGCCTCACGGTCGAACTCGGCCAGATCGTCGACTCTGTCGCCAAGGTCGCCGAGGTCGCCACGCCCGACGTTCCCGCGACCAGCCACCCGATGCCGCTGACGAATGTGTTCCGCGACGACGTCGTCGTGCCGTCGCTCACCGTCGACCAGGCGCTGTCCGGCGCCCCCGACCGTGCCGGCGACAAATTCCGCGTGCCCGCCATCCTGGACGAGGAGTAACCCGTGAGCAGTCTCATCAACCAGACCGCCGCCGCCCTGGCCGGCCTGCTCGCCGACGGCTCGGTCAGCTCCGTCGACGTCACCCGCGCCCACCTGGACCACATCGACGCCGTCGACCCCGACGTGCACGCGTTCCTGCACGTGGCCAGGGACGCCGCCCTCGCCACCGCCGCCCGGGTCGACGCCCGCCGCGCCGCCGGCGAGAAGCTCGGCCCGCTGGCCGGTGTGCCCATCGCCATCAAGGACGTGCTCGCCACCCACGACATGCCCACCACCTCCGGATCGAAGATCCTTCAGGGCTGGATCCCGCCGTACGACGCCACAGTCGTCCGCCGCATCCGCGACGCCGACCTCATCCCGCTCGGCAAGACCAACATGGACGAGTTCGCGATGGGCTCATCCACCGAGCACTCCGCGTACGGCCCCACCCACAACCCGTGGGACCTGGACCGCATCCCCGGCGGCTCCGGCGGTGGCTCAGCTGCCGCCGTCGCCGCGTTCGAGGCTCCCCTCGCACTCGGCAGCGACACCGGCGGCTCGATCCGCCAGCCCGCCGCCGTCACCGGCTCCGTCGGCGTCAAGCCCACCTACGGCGGCGTGTCCCGCTACGGCGCGATCGCGCTGGCCTCCTCCCTCGACCAGGTCGGCCCGGTCACCCGCACGGTGCTCGACGCCGCGCTGCTGCACGACGTGATCGGTGGGCACGACCCGCTCGACTCCACCTCCCTCACGGATGCCTGGCCGTCGATGACCGCCGCGGCCCAGGCCGGCCTGAAAGACGGCGCCCTCACGGGCGTTCGGATCGGCGTGATCAAGGAACTCAACGGCGCGGGCTTCCAGGCCGGCGTCAAGCAGCGGTTCGAGGAGACCCTGGCCCTGCTGTCCGCCGCCGGCGCCATCGTCAGCGAGGTGAGCGCCCCGAACTTCGAGTACGCGGTGTCCGCCTACTACCTGATCCTGCCGGCCGAGGCGTCCAGCAACCTGGCCCGCTTCGACTCCGTGCGCTTCGGCATCCGGGTCAACCCCGAAGACGGCCCGCTCACCAGCGAGCGCGTCATGGCCGCCACCCGCGACGCCGGGTTCGGCGACGAGGTCAAGCGCCGCATCATCCTGGGCACCTACGCCCTCAGCGCCGGCTACTACGACGCCTACTACGGCAGCGCCCAGAAGGTACGCACGCTGATCCAGCGCGACTTCACCGCCGCGTTCGACAAGGTCGACCTGCTCGTCTCGCCCACGGCGCCCACCACGGCGTTCAAGTTCGGCGAGAAGATGGACGACCCGATGGCGATGTACCTCAATGACATCACCACCATCCCGGCCAACCTGGCCGGCATCCCCGGCATGAGCCTCCCGATGGGTCTCGCACCGGAGGACGGCCTGCCGGTCGGCCTGCAGGTGATGGCGCCCGCCCGGGCGGACGCCCGCCTGTACACCTTCGGCGCCGCCGTCGAGCAGCTGCTCGAGGCGCACTGGGGGCACACCCTGCTCAGCCGGGCACCCAAGCTGGCCAACACCGAAATGTTCGCAACCGAAGGGGGAGCCGTCTAATGGCGAAAGCCGAATTGATGGACTACGACAAGGCCCTCGAACTGTTCGAGCCGGTGCTCGGCTTCGAGGTGCACGTCGAACTCAACACCAAGACCAAGATGTTCTGCGGCTGCGCCAACGAGTTCGGCTCCGGCGCCAACACCAACACCTGCCCCACCTGCCTGGGCCTGCCGGGCGGGCTGCCGCAGGTGAACCGTCAGGCCATTGAATCTTCGATCCGCTTAGGCCTGGCCCTCGGCTGCGAAATCGCCGAGACCAGCCGGTTCGCCCGCAAGAACTACTTCTACCCCGACACCGCGAAGAACTTCCAGACCTCGCAGTACGACGAGCCGATCGCGTTCAACGGCCAGCTCACCATCGAACTGGAGAGCGGCCGCCAGGTCACGGTCGACATCGAGCGCGCCCACATGGAGGACGACGCCGGCAAGCTCACCCACATGGGCGGCGCGGCCGGACGCATCCAGGGCGCCGACTACTCGCTGGTGGACTACAACCGCGGCGGCGTGCCGCTGGTGGAGATCGTCACCCAGATGATCGAGGGCGCCGAAGCCGACGCCCCGGAGATCGGCAAGACCTACGTCGCCGCGATCCGCGAGATCGTCAAGGCGCTCGGCGTCTCCAACGCCCGGATGGAAGAGGGCAACGTGCGCTGCGACGCGAACGTGTCGCTTCGCCCGCGCGGCTCGAACATCCTCGGCACCCGCACCGAGACCAAGAACGTGAACTCGCTGCGCAGCGTCGAACGCGCCGTGCGCTACGAGATCCAGCGCCAGGCGGCGCTGCTCACCGCCGGCGGCACCATCACGCAGGAGACCCGGCACTGGCACGAAGACACCGGCGTCACCTCCGCGGGCCGGCCCAAGAGCGACGCGGATGACTACCGGTACTTCCCCGAGCCCGACCTGGTGCCCGTCGCCCCGTCGCGCGCCTGGGTCGAAGAGTTGCGCGCCACGCTGCCCGAACCGCCCGCGGCCCGCCGCAAGCGTCTGCAGGCCGACTGGGGCTTTGTGAACCTCGAGTTCCAGGATGTCGTCAACTCCGACCTCCTCGACGTTCTGGAGGCCACCATCGCCGCCGGCGCCCCCGCCCAGGCGGCGCGCAAGTGGTGGACCGGCGAGATCGCCCGTCTGGCCAACGCCGCCGGGGTCTCCGCCGACAGCCTGGTGACCCCGGCGCAGGTCGCCGCGCTGATCGAACTGATCACCGACGGCACCCTGACCGACCGTCTGGCCCGCCAGGTGCTCGAGGGTGTCATCGCCGGTGAGGGCACGCCCACCGAGGTCGTCGCCAGCCGCGGACTCGCCGTGGTCAGCGACGACGGCCCCCTGATCGCGGCCATCGACGAGGCTCTCGCCTCCCAGCCCGATGTGCTCGCGAAGATCCGCGACGGCAAGGTTCAGGCCGCCGGCGCCGTCATCGGCGCGGTCATGAAGGCCATGCGCGGCCAGGCGGATGCCGCCAGGGTACGCGAGCTCGTGCTCGAACGGGCCGGCAGCGCCCCCGCGGAGTCGGCGGAGTAATGGCCCTCTGGAACCGCCGCCAGACGGACGCCCCCGCAGCAGCGGGGGCGGCCGCGGTGTTCGGCGTCGGGATGCAGGTGGTGGTGCGGTTGGACCGTAGCCGCTACCCCGACTCGATGGTGGAGGACCCGATCGGGGTCATCACCGCGCCGGGTGAACTGGTCGGCTCGGCACTCTACGCCCCCGTCGTCGGCAAGGAAGCTGTGTGGGTGGTGCACTTCGAGGAGCCGTTCTACGGCCTCGACGGCAGCGGCCCGCACGAGTCCGCCCGGGTGTCGCAGCGCTCGCTCGAGGCAGCTCCGGAATCGTGATCGCCGTGGCCGACCAGAACCAGCCGCCCGAAGCCGACATCCGCCGGTGGCGGCGGTACCTGGCCGACGAGCAGGCCGAAGCCGCGGTCTACCGCGACCTGGCCGGCCGGCGGAGCGGTGAGGAACGCGACATCCTGCTCGCCCTCGCCGACGCCGAGGGCCGGCACGAAGCACACTGGCGGGCCCTGCTCGGCGACCGGGTCGGAGCGCCCCGGAAGGGCGCGCTGCGCACCCGGGTGCTGGGCTTGCTGGCGCGCCGGTTCGGTTCGGTGTTCGTGCTCGCGCTCGCCCAGCGCGCCGAGGCCCGGTCGCCGTACGACGGCGACGCCGACGCCACCAGCGCCATGGCCGCCGACGAGCGCATTCACGAGGAGGTCGTGCGCGGGCTCGCCGCCCGCGGCCGGCAGCGCCTGTCCGGTACCTTCCGGGCCGCGGTGTTCGGCGTCAACGACGGCCTGGTGAGCAACCTCGCCCTGGTGCTGGGCATCGGGGCGACCGGTGTGCCCACCGCCACCATCCTCTTCACCGGCATCGCCGGCCTGCTGGCCGGCGCCCTGTCGATGGGCGCGGGGGAGTACGTGTCGGTGCGCTCGCAACGCGAGCTCCTCGAGGCGTCCACCCCCAACCCGGCCACCCGCAGTGTGCTCTCACACCTGGACGTGGCCGCCAATGAGCTGACCCTGGTCTACCGCGCCCAGGGCATGACGCCGGAGGAGGCCGAGGTGCACGCCCGCGAGGTGCTGCGCACCGTGGCCGTGGCCACCGGCGCGCTCGATGTGAGCCGGTTGAGCGCGGCGGGTGCACCCGCCGTCGACGAGCACGAGGCCATCGGCACCGGCATGGGCGCCGCGATCTCCAGCTTCTGCTTCTTCGCCTCGGGGGCGCTGCTGCCCGTGCTTCCCTACCTGTTCGGCATGCAGGGTGTCGCCGCGATCGTGGTCGCCGCCGTGCTCGTCGGCCTGGCATTGCTGGCCACCGGCGCTGTCGTCGGGCTGCTCTCCGGCGGACCGCCGCTCAAGCGGGCCCTGCGCCAGCTGGTGATCGGCCTCGGCGCCGCCGGCGTGACCTACCTGCTCGGCCTGCTCTTCGGCACCACCCTCGCCTAGCCGGCACCCGGCCGAGCGGCGCCGCAACAGGTATCCCGGGTGAGCGGCGGTTACCGGCGGTCGTCGCGGCCGGTCAGTGCCAGCAGCCGGGACTGCAGGGGTGCGTCCTCGGGCATCGGAACCGGGGAATCGAACAGGCCGCTGGCTTCCAGCGCGTCGCGTTGCGGTTCGAACACCGTCCAGACGGCCGCGACCAGCGCGTCGTCCAGAACCTCGTCGGCTGCGGTGGCCCTGGCCAGGTCCCAGGAGTGGATCGTCACGTCGGAGACTTGCTCGCGCAGGTAGTCCAGCACCGTGACGGTGTCGTAGGACAGCTGCACCGACGCATCCGCCGGAGCGGCCTGCCAGGCCGCCGTGGCCAGCGAGGAGTGTGTGTGCCATTCGGCGGCGAGGTCATCACCCAGCGGATCGACCCGGCGCCTGGCCTGGTCCAGGGTCAACCCGGCCAGCAGCGGCGGGATCCACTGCTGTTCCTGCACGACGTGGCGCACCAGGTCGCCGACGGTCCACTCCTTGTCCGGGGTCGGCGCGTTCCAGTCGCCGACGGCGGCGATGCGGCGGCCGAACTCGCGGTGGGCCTGTTTCTGCAGGGTGTACCAGTCGAAGTCCGCGGCAGCATCCGTCGCTTCGTCGGGCATCGTGGTGTCGGTGGTGTCAGTCGGCGCGGTGGCGTTTGTAGTCACAGTGGGCTCACTTCGTTGATCGGTCATGCGGCATCCGCCCAGAGGGGAAAGGCCCGTGCTGGGTGCAACGACAATGTGCCCGCCGGCATTCCGGGCCCGCCGGCATTGGGCAGCGGCATCTGGCCGCTGCCGTGCGCTTACAGCTGGGATCGGTACCCCGCCATGCTGTCAGCGGCCGCGGAAGCCGACCAGGGCGCCGCCGGTGACCCGCACCCCGAGATTGAACAGCAGGGCGTACACCGTGCCCAGCAGCGTGACAAGCAGGGTATTCAGTAGAACGACGGCCGCCATGACGGCCAGCACCGTATTCCACGCCAGGATGCCGCTCAGTTCGGTGGTGGCGCCGCTGAGGTCACGGTACGCCTCCGACGCCTTCGCGAGCACGTCGCTGTCGCCGAGCAGCTGAACCCCCAACAGGATTGCGGCGACGGTCACGATGTTCAGGCAGACCGAGCAAAGGAAGGCGAGCTTGGTGCTCGACCACACCCCGACGTAGACCAGTCCGAAGCGCATCGTGCGCGCCGGGTCGCCCCGCCCGCCGCCGTCATCGCCCTTGCGGGCCAGCCGTTCGGCCACATCGGTCACAGTGCGCGCCCCTGAGGCACGGCCGGTCGTGCGAGTCGGTGACGGTGGTGATGGTTGTGGTGCGTCATAATTCCCCCGAATCAATGTTCCCCTTACCTGGATATGTCCGGGTGCGGCCGGTTCGTCTCGCCCGTGCGAGAAGTTCCGCGAAGAAGCTAGGTTCGACGTAGAACACAGCCAGCCGGCCCCACCGTCGGCCAGACCGAACGGGGTTCCCCAATGTCAGGTGCCATTGCCGTCATGCTTCCGCGCGACCTGCCCGCCGCGCAGTTCGTTCCGTACGCCCGCCGGGCCGAACAACTCGGCTTCGACGAGATCTGGGTGGTCGAGGACTGCTTCTTCCGCGGCGGAATCGCGCAGGCCGCCGTGGTGCTCGCCGCCACCACGACCATCGTCGTGGGGATCGGGATCCTGCCCGCCGCCGCCCGCAACCCCGGCTTCGCGACCCTCGAGATCGTCACCCTCGCCGAACTCTTCCCCGGCCGCCTGCAGGTCGGGATCGGGCACGGCATGCCGGACTGGATGCGGCAGACCGGCAGCTGGCCGGCCAGCCCGTTGGCCATGCTCGCCGAGAACGTCGACCTGATGCGCGCCCTGCTGCGCGGGGCGACCGTCACGGCATCCGGCCGGTACGCCCGGGCGGATGCCGTCGCCCTCGCCGGCGCCCCCGCCACGGTTCCGCCGATCCTGGCCGGCGTGCGGGGACCGAAGTCCCTCGAGCTGGCCGGCGCCTGCGCGGACGGGGTGGTGTTGGCCGAACCCGTCACGCCGGAATACCTGGCCGCCGCGATCGCCGCCTTGGATGCCGGCCGCGACGCGGCGAACGCCGATTTCGGATTCCCGGACCTCCGGCCACCGCTGGCCGCCCGGCATGTCGTGGCCTACAACGCGGCCGCCGTCGACGAGGATCCCGCCGTGGCGCGCGCCCTGGTGCGTCCGGCGCTGGAGTGGATCGGCGACCCGGACTGGGGCCCGCACATCCGCGTTCTCCCGTTCGGGGCGGAATTCGCCGCCCTGCGCACAGCGAGCGCCAGCCGGACGGACTTCGCGGCGGCCCTGCCCGACCACTGG
>Ga0247803_1000307_pt1 | contig 28652 bp, 28 predicted proteins | sample UWRJL014104B1_FD_180928 | JGI IMG/M metagenome (GOLD analysis project Ga0247803, IMG submission 180928) | Plant litter microbial communities from Arlington Agricultural Research Station in Wisconsin, United States - UWRJ-L014-104B-1 | ecosystem: Environmental > Terrestrial > Plant litter >...
CGCGCCGCCGGCCGAGACGCTCGAACTGGATGCGGACACCCTGGCCCTCCGCCAGCGCCTGCTGATCTCGACCCTGCTGGCCATCCCGGTGACCCTGCTCTCGATGGTGCCCGCCCTGCAGTTCACCAACTGGCAATGGCTCGCCCTCACCCTCGCCGCTCCCGTGGCCGTCTGGGGGGCCTGGCCGTTCCACCGCGCCGCCGCACTGAACGCCCGGCACGGCGCCGCCAGCATGGACACCCTGATCAGCGTCGGTGTGCTCGCCGCCTTCGGTTGGTCGCTCTATGCCCTCTTCTTCGGCGACGCCGGCATGGCCGGCATGACCATGCAGATGGACCTGGGCATGTCGGCGGCCGGCTCGGCCGAGATCTACCTCGAGGTCGCGGCCGCCGTCACGGTCTTCATCCTCGCCGGCCGCTACGTCGAGGCCCGGGCCAAGACCCGTTCCGGTGCGGCACTGGCCGCGCTGGTGAACCTGGGCGCCAAGGATGTCGCGGTGCTGCGTGGGGCGCTGGAACAGCGCATTCCGATTGGCGAGCTGGTGGTGGGCGACGTGTTCGTGGTGCGCCCCGGCGAGAAGGTCGCCACCGACGGGGTCGTCGTCGACGGCGCCTCGGCCATCGACACCAGCCTGCTCACCGGCGAGGCCGTGCCCGTGGAGGTGGGGCCGGGCGACACCGTGGTGGGCGCCACCGTCAACTCCGGCGGCCGCCTCACCGTGCGCGCCACCCGGGTGGGCGCGGATACCGAACTGGCCCGCATCGGCCGGCTGGTGGAGCAGGCCCAGACCGGCAAGGCGCCCGTGCAGCGGCTCGCCGACCGGGTGTCGGCGGTGTTCGTACCCATCGTCTTCATCATCGCGCTGGGCACCCTGGCCACCTGGCTGGTGCTCGGCGCGAGTGCCGAGCAGGCGTTCACGGCCGCCGTGGCCACCCTGATCATCGCCTGCCCGTGCGCGCTGGGCCTGGCCACCCCCACCGCTCTGTTGGTGGGCACCGGCCGCGGCGCGCAGCTCGGCATCCTCATCCGCGGACCGCAGATCTTGGAGTCCACCCGCCAGGTGGACACCATCGTGCTCGACAAGACCGGCACGGTCACGACCGGGCGGATGGCGCTGATCGGGGCGCACACCGGCGCGAGTTCGACCGCGGTGACCGAGGCCGAGTTGTTGCGGTTCGCGGGGGCGGCCGAGGCCGGCTCCGAGCATCCGATCGGCGTCGCCATCGCCCAGGGAGCCGCCCAACGCACCGGCGCCCTGCCCGCGGCCGGCGCCTTCGCCTCTGCGCAAGGCTTCGGCGTGCAGGCCACTGTTGAGGACCGCCTGGTCCTGGTCGGCCGGCCCCGCTGGCTGGCCGAGGACTGGCAGGTGGCTCTGCCTGCCGACCTCGCCGAGGCGCTGGCCGGCATCGAGGCGCAGGGCCAGACCGCCGTCGCGGTGGCCTGGGACGGCGTGGCCCGGGGCATCCTGGCCGTGGCGGACGAGGTCAAGCCCACCAGCGCCGCGGCCGTGGCCCAGCTGGTGGCGCTCGGGCTCACCCCGATACTGCTCACCGGCGACAACCCCACCGCCGCCCGCGCCGTGGCCGACCAGGTGGGCATCGGCGAGGTCTTCGCCGGTGTGCTGCCGGCCGACAAGGTCGACCGGGTGCGCGCACTCCAGGCCGCCGGGCACGTCGTGGCCATGGTGGGGGACGGGGTGAACGACGCAGCCGCCCTGGCCGCCGCAGACCTCGGCATCGCCATGGGCACCGGCACCGATGTGGCCATCGAAGCCAGCGACATCACCCTGGTGCGGGCCGATCTGCTGGCCGTGGCCGACGCCATCCGGCTCTCGCGGCGAACGCTGGGCACCATCAAGGCCAATCTGTTCTGGGCGTTCGCCTACAACGTGGCCGCGATCCCGCTCGCCGCGCTCGGCTTGCTCAGCCCGCTGATCGCGGGCGCGGCGATGGCGCTGTCATCGGTCTTCGTGGTGACCAACAGCCTGCGGCTGCGCGGGTTCCGCGCGTCGGACTAGCGCGCCGCCGGTCGCGCCGTGCCTGGCACCCGGCAGCCGCCAGGCCAGCACGGCGGTGACCACGCCGACGATGCCGAACACCGCCTGCAGCGGGTGGAAGCCGATCAGCGAGAACTGCACGATCTCAAAGAGCACCAGGCCGACGCCGGAGGCCAGCGACAGGTGGCGGGCGTAGGGCCCGCGGCGCCACTGCCAGAGAGCCGCGACCGCGAATCCGAGGCCCACGAAGAGCGCCAGCGCGGCGCCGGGCAGCAGCCAGTCGCCGAACCCGGTGCCGTCCAGGGCCGCGGAATCGGCCATCAGCAGGGACCCGTCCGGGGCGAGCATCAGCAGCAGCCCGCCGGCCAGCGCGGTCGCGCTGGTGACGCACTCGAGGACGATCAGGGTTTTCTCCGATCCGGAGCGGGTCAGGGGGCGACTGGGGGCCTGGATGCGGTGGGTGCCGGGTGCCGTCATGCCCCGAGTATCGCGCGGCGGCGGAGGTTGCGCGAGGGCTGCGGCGACTCGGCGACCGGGACGCAGGCTGCGACCCCTAGCTGCGGGCGCGGCGGGGGCGCATGCTGCGCTGCACCACGACCGCGGCCACGAGCATCAGCACCACGGCGATGATGGAGGTGACCCCCACCCCGCTGTCGAACGCGGCCCTGGCCGACTCGGTGAGGGCGAGGGCGTCGGCGGCGGGCAGCTCGCCGGCCACGCCGAGCGCACCGCCGAGGGTCTCGCCGGCCTGCGCGGCCGCCCCGCGGCCGAGGCCGTCCGGCAGCACCACGCTGGCGCGGTAGGACGCCGCCAGGATGGCGCCGAGCACGGCCGTGCCGAGTACGGCGCCGAGCTCGTAGGCGGTCTCGGAGACCCCGGCCGCGGCACCGGCCTTGTCCGGCGGCACCGAGCTGAGGATGGTGTCGTTGGAGATGGTCTCCGCCGCGCCGACACCGACCGAGAGGATGCCGAAGGCGAGCATCACGACACCGGCGGTGAGGTTCTCCCTCAGCAGCACGATCAGGCCGAAGCCCGCCGCGGAGAGCAGGATGCCACCCACGATCACCAGGCGCGGGGGCACCCGCCGCACCACGTACGCCGAGGCCAGTCCGGCCACCACCGACAACACCGCGCCGGGCAGCAACAGCAGGCCGGCGTCGAGCGGGTCGAGGCCGAGCACGAGCTGCAGGTGCTGCGAGACGAAGAACAGGAAGCCGACCAGGCTGAACACGGCGAGGAAGTTCGCCAGCACCGACCCGGCGAACGGGGCGTGGTGGAACAGGGTGAGGTCGAGCAGGGGGTTCGTGATCCGCAGCTGCCGGCGCAGGAACAGCATCCCCGCCACGAGCGCCACGACCAGCGCACCGACACCGACCAGGTCGACGCCGTCGTGGGTGAGGGTCTTGATCGCGAACACCAGCGGCGCCAGGGTGAGCAGCGACAGGGCCACGCTGACCACGTCGATGGAGAGCGGCGCCGGGTCCTTCGACTCGGGGATCAGAACACCCGCAAGCGCCACGAGCGGCAGCAGGATGGGCACCGCGATGAGGAACACCGCGCCCCAGTGGAAGTGCTGGAGCACGACCCCGCCGACGATGGGGCCGAGGCTGGACCCGGCCGCGAAGGCGCCGGCCCACACCGCGATCGCCAGGGTGCGCTGGCGGGCATCCAGGAACAGGCTGCGCAGCAGCGAGAGGGTGGACGGCATGATCATGGCGCCGAAGAAGCCCATCACCGCCCGGGCCGCGATGAGCAGCTCGGCGGTGGGCGCGAATGCAGCCAGGGCCGAGACAACGCCGAAGCCGGTGGCACCGATCAGGAGCAGCTTGCGACGGCCGACGCGGTCGCCGAGGGTACCCATGGCCACGAGCAGGCCGGCGAGCACGAGCGGGTAGATGTCCACGATCCACAGCAGCGTGGTGCTGCTCGGGCGCAGGTCCAGGCTGATCGCCGGCAGGGCAAAGCTGAGCACGGTGTTGTCGACCGAGATCAGCAGCACCGGCAGCATCAGCAGCACGAGGCCCAACCATTCGCGGCGGCCGGCGCGGGGCGTTGTCGCCTCGCCGGCAGTGGGCGCGTTGTGGGTGGGGATGCTGTCTGTGATGCTCATGTCGACCTGGCTGAAGAACGGGGTTCCGAAGAACGGCGAGTTTTACTGCACCATTGGGTACAGCAGAATATGACTATACCACCAAGTACAGTAAAGTGGCGGCCATGGCCCAACACCGCGACAGCGCCCGCGAGAGCATCCTCACCGCGTTCCAGGAACTGCTCCTCGACACGAGCGGCGCCGGCGCCTCACTGGACGCCGTCGCACGGGCGGCCGGCGTCACCAAGGGCGGGTTGCTCTACCACTTCGGCTCCCGCGACGGCCTGGAGACCGCGCTCATCGACCGGCTCGAGACACTGGCCGCCGCCGAGTACGAGCGGATGCGCGCGGCCCCGCAGGGCGCCGCCGCGTACTACGTGAGCCTGGCGGAGTACGTCAACAGCCCGCTGGACCGCGCGACCCTGGCCGGCGGGTCGCTGGCCCGCGGCAATCCACGCGCCCGCGCCGTGATCGTGGAGATGCGCCGGCGCTATTTCGGCATCCTGAACGACGACCTGCGCGACCCGGACCTCGCCCGCGCGACGATGCTCCTGGCCGACGGACTCTATTACGACGCGACGACGATCGGCGAACCGTTCGAACACGAGCTGGACATCCCCGCGTTCCTGGCCCGCCTCAGCCCGCGAACTGAGAGTTAAGCACCAGAAACTCGAGTTTTAAGGTGCTTAACTCACGGTTCGCGAGCGGTGGCTAGGCGGCCTGGGCGACCTCGGTGGCTGCGACCGCGCGGTAGAGGGACGCCAGCAGGAGGGGCAACTGGGTGGCGGGCGCATCCGGAGCTTCCGGGTGCCACTGCACGCCGGTGATCGGCAGGACCTCGTGCTCGACAGCCTCGACGAGACCGTCGGGGGCGGTGGCCACCGGCGTGAGGCCGGCGCCGAGGCGGCCGACGCTCTGGTGGTGGGCGCTCTGCACCGAGATGCGGGTGTCGCCGAGGGCAGCGGCCAGAGCGCTGGTGGCGCGCAGGGTGACGTCGTGGGTGGAGAGGATCTCGTCAATGGGCACGCCCACGTTGCGGTGGATGCCGTCGTCGATGTGCTGCACCAGGTCGCCGCCGAGGGCGACGTTGATGATCTGCAGGCCGCGGCAGATGCCCAGCACCGGGGTGCCCCGGTCGGCGGCGCGCTGCACGAGGGCGATCTGGCCCTCGTCCGCGTCGATGAAGTGGGTCGTCTCGCCCTCGTAGCCGGCCTCGGCGCCGTAGAAGCGCGGGTCGATGTCTTCTCCGCCGACGATCACGACGGCGTCGGCCGAGTCGGTGAGGTCCAGCAGCGCGGCGGGGTCGAGGTCGGCGGCGGCCAGGCGCACGACGGTCCAGCCGCCGTCGGTGCCGGCATCCACGACGGTGGCATTGAGGGTCTGCACCTTGGCGTGGTACGCGGGGCGATCGGGCCGGCTGCGGGTGACCTCGACGACGGCGAGGGTGGGGCGCTGGGCGGTCATGGTGGCGAGCTTCTGTGTGGTCATGACTCGCCTTTCGTGACGGATCGGGTGGCGGGGTGCGGGTTCCAGTGTGCCGGAGCGGCGGCGCCGGCACCCGATCGGCGGTAACAGAGCGCAACAGAGCGCCGCGTTCTATGCTCGACACGTCACAGCATCCGAGGAAGTGGACCAATGCAGCCCAGCCGCACGCGCAGACGACCGACTCTCACCCGGATGGGCGCGGGTGTGCTGCTCGCGGCGGTCATCGCGATGCTGGGCGCGGGTCTCGGCGGCGGGCTCGGCGGGGCGGCACCGGCCCGGGCGGATGATCCGGTGCAGTTCGGTGCGAGCCACATCGTCGATACCGTCGGTGCACTCGGCGACCGGGAGCCCGAGGTGGTCGCGGCCCTCGACGCGCTGTTCGCCGGCACCCAGATCGACCTGTTCGTGGCCTACGTGTCGAGCTTCGAGGGGGTCGACGACCCGTCGACGTGGGCCGACGTCACCGCGGTGGACAACGGGTTCGGCGACAACGACGTGTTGCTGGCCGTGGCGACGGATGACCGGCAATACCAGCTGTCGGTCGCGACCGACTTCGTGCTCGACGAGGCCCAGCTCGCCGCGGTGCAGAGCACCGCCATCGAACCCTCCCTCCGGCAGAACGACTGGGCCGGCGCCGCCATCAACGGGGCCACGGCCATGCAGCAGAGCGTGGCCGGCGAGCCTCTGTCAGACCCGGTCATCACGCCGGGCGATGCCAGTCCGGGCTCCGGCGGCGGGTTCCCGCTCTGGATCGCGGTGCTGCTGGTGCTGGCCGTAGTCGCGGCGGTCGTCGCGATCGTGATCCTGGTGTTGCGCCGGCGGGGCACCTCACCGGTGACCGGCGGGGGCCAGCCCGGCGCCGAGGTGCCGACGGCCGAGCTGAAACGGGAGGCGTCGAGCGCGCTGATCGAGACCGACGACGCGATCAAGACCAGCGGCCAGGAGGTCGGTTTCGCGCTCGCCCAGTACGGTGCGGCGGCCGCCGAACCGTTCCAGGCCGCCGTGAGCGGCGCGGCCGCCAAACTCAGCCAGGCGTTCACCCTGCAGCAGCGCCTCGACGACGCCGAACCCGACACCGAGGAGCAGGTGCGGGCCTGGTACCGCCAGATCATCGCCCTGTGCGCCGAGGCCAACCAGGCCCTCGACGAGCAGGCCGCCGCCTTCGACGAGTTGCGGCAGCTGGAGGCCGACGCCCCGGCCGCCGCGGCCGCACTCGAGACCGAGTTGGCCGCGATCGACGCCCGCCTCGACCAGGCCGAGACCAGGGTGGCCGACCTCGCCACCCGATACACCGCGGCCGCGATCAACACCGTCAGCGACAACCCCGACCAGGCGGCCGAACGGCTCACCTTCGCCACCAACGCGCTGGCCGAAGCCCGCACCCAGCTCGCCGCCGGCCAAGCGAGCGCCGCGGCCGTGGACATCCGCGCGGCGGAGGAAGCCATCGACCAGGCGAAACTGCTGGTCGACGCCGTCGACAGGCTGGCGACCGACCTGCAGCGGGCCGAGGCCGGCATCCCGGCGATGCTCGCCGACCTCGACACCGATCTGGTCACCGCCCGGGCGCTGCCCGTGGCGGGAGACGCGTCGGCCGCGGTGCCCGGCGTGATCGCCCGCACCGAGCAGACCCTGGCCGAGGTGCGCGCCAGCCTGGCCGCGCCGCCGGTGAACCCGATCGAGCTGCTGCACACCCTCGAGGCCACGAACGCCACCATGGATGCGACGCTGCAGGGCGTACGGAACGCCCAGGTGCAGGCGCAACGGCTGCAGGCAGCGCTGGCGCAGAGCCTGCAGGCCGCCCGGAGCCAGGTGTCGGCGGCGGAGGACTTCATCACCGCCCGACGCGGCGCGGTCGGTGCCGAGGCGCGCACCCGGCTGGCCGAGGCCGGCCGGTTGACCGCGCAGGCCGACTCCCTCGTGGCGAGCGACCCGGCCGCGGCGCTGGCGGTCTCCCAGCGGGCCGGCTCGCTGGCCGCGGAGGCCACGGCCATGGCCCGGCGGGATGTCGACAGTTTCTCGAACGATAACGACGACTTCGGCGACTTCTTCGGCGGCGGCGGGGCCAGCCGCCGTGGTGGTAGCAACGGTTCGATGGGCGCCGTGCTCGGCGGCATCCTGATCGGCCAGGTACTCGGCGGCGGGAGTGGCGGCCTGTTCGGCGGAGGTGGCGGCGGTGGCTTCGGCGGAATGGGCGGCGGCGGCCGGCGGAGCAGTGGCGGCGGCTTCGGCGGCGGCGGCCGGAGCCCCGGCAGCTTCGGCGGCAGCGGTACCCGCGGCCGGCGCGGCGGCGGCGGGCGCTTCTGAGCCGCACCGGGGCCCGGCCGCGGTAACGACGTGCCAGTTGGCGCCCCTTGCCGGGCGCTCAGGGGGCCGGAAGTGGCAACTCAGCGGCGCCAGCCCTGTTGAGATGGCAGTTGGCGCCCCGTGCTGGGCGCTCAGAGGGCCGGAAGTGGCAACTCATCCCCGGCCCTGCCGACGGCTGAGCTCACGACATGCCGCAAGGTGCCCCTTCGACGCACCGGAAGGGGCGCTCTGCGGCAACTGGGCGACACCTCATCTCGCGAGCTGCCGCAAAAGACCCCTGAACAACCGGGACGTGACACCTTCACCATCCCGGCAGTTGGGGCCACTTCGCGCGCCTCGACTGGCCCGCACTGCCCTCTCGATGCTCATAAAGGCGTCCCCCAAACTGGGATCCCCATTGAGGGGCAGGTGCCGGTAAGCCGAGCCGGCTGGCGACGCCCTGCCGCTATCGTCGGAATTACTTGGACCAAACGGGGAGAACCATGGAATTTGCAGAATTGCTGGCGGCACTGGCGCTGAAGGTACGGAATCAGCGGGAAGCTATCCAGACTGAAGAGGCCACCAAAAATGCCTTCATCATGCCGTTCATCTCCACCATCCTCGGTTACGACGTATTCAACCCTCTCGAAGTCGTCCCGGAGTTCACCGCGGACGTCGGGGTGAAGAAGGGTGAGAAGGTCGACTACGCGATCATGCGCGACGGTGAAGTGCAGATCCTCATCGAGTGCAAGAAGTCCAAGGAAGCGCTGAAGATCGAACATGCTTCTCAGCTTTTCCGTTACTTCGCCGTCACCAACGCGCGCATAGCCGTACTTACCAACGGTGAGACGTACCAGTTCTACACCGACCTGGATGCGCCGAACCGGATGGACGACAAGCCCTTCCTGGTTCTGGACCTGCTCGATATCGACGAAACGCTGCTCCCCGAACTGCGCAAGCTGACCAAGGATGTCTTCGACCTCGACTCGATCATCAACGCCGCTGAAGAGCTCAAGTACATCGGCCAGATCAAGCGGACCATTGCAGCGCAGTTCAAGGAGCCGCAGGACGAGTGGATCCGATTCTTCACCACACGCGTGTACGACGGTGCCTTCACGCAGAAGGTACGCGAACAGTTCACGACCCTGGTCACCAAGGCGACGAAGCAATTCCTGAACGACCAGGTCAACGACCGGCTCAAGACCGCACTCGGCTCATCAGCGTTTTCGCCTCTTCCCGTATCCGCGGAGGCGGCGGGCCTCACGAGCCAGCCCGTTGCGGCTGAGGACCTCGACCGGGACACCGAGATCGACACCACTCTCGAAGAACTCGAGGGATATCAGATCGTCAAGGCCATCGCCTGCAGCGAAGTCAAGCCTCAGCGGGTCATGCACCGGGACGCGAAGTCCTACTTCGCCGTGCTGCTCGATGACAACAACCGCAAACCGATCGCTCGCCTGCATTTCAACGGTCAGAAGCAGAAGTACCTGGGCGTTTTCGACAAAGACAAGGTGGAAACACGCCACGCGATCAGCACTCTTGACGAAATCTATCTGCACGCCGGAACCATCCGGGAATCGGTGAAGAACTACAACGTTTAGTTCGCACGGTGACCGAGAGACTCGCTGGCGGATTCGATGGCGGCGCCCTACTGATCGACGGAACCGTTCGTCGAGTTCCCGGCGCCTGGACGCCGACGGTCACTGCTCTCCTGCAACACCTGGCCCACCGGGGTTTCGTCGGGGCACCGCGGTCGCTGGGGATCGATTCCCAAGGCCGCGATGTCCTGAGTTATCTCACGGGTTCGACCGTCGGAAGCGCCTACCCCTGGCCAAAGTGGACCCACAGTAACGAAGCGCTCGAGGCGGTCGGCGACTGGCTGCGGCGCTATCACTCCGCGGTCGCTGATTTCGTCCCGCCCGACGATTCCGTGTGGCGCGAGGGTCGGGCCTGGAAGCCCGGCCTGATCATCGGGCACAATGATGCGGCACCGTACAACGCCGTCTGGGACGATGACGGCCTGGTTGGTTTCGTGGACTGGGACATGGCCGGTCCGACCACGCCCGCCGAAGATCTTGCCTGGGTTGCGTTCTCCTGGGTACCGTTTCACGCTCGACACGTTGTTGTGGGCGAGGGTTTCAGCGCCCTCGCCGAACGTCGAGCACGCCTGGAGACACTCCTTCGGGCCTACGGGTGGCCCGGAACGACCGACAGTGTTCTCTCGCTGGTTCGCCAACGCGTGCAGACGCAACGTGATGTCATCCGCGCAGTCGCGGCTCAGGGTGACAAGACCTATCAAGGGATGCTCGTCTACGGCGCCGACCACAACCTTCGCGCCGCACTACACGAGCTCGACTCGATGTGAGCCACAGGCGGCGGGCGGTTCTGAGCCGCGGTGCCCGGCTGCGATAGCGACTTGCCAGTTGGCGCCCCTTGCCGGGCGCTCAAGGGGCCGGAAGTGGCAACTCAGCGGCGCCAGCCCTGTTGGGATGGCAGTTGGCGCCCCTCGCTGGGCGCTCAGAGGGCCGGAAGTGGCAAGTCATCCGCGGCCCTGCCGACGGCTGAGCTCACGACATGCCGCAAAGTGTTCCTTCGACGCACCGGAAGGGGCGCTCTGCGGCAACTGGGCGACACCTCATCTCGCGAGCTGCCGCGAAAGACCCCTTCGGAGCGCCGGAAGGGGTACTTTGCGGCAACTGGGTGGCTCGGGCGCAGGGTTACCGGTCGAGCGCGAAGAGGGCCGGGGCGGGCACGTCGACCGTGAGGTCGGCGAGGATCCGGCCGACGGTGGGGGTGAACTTGAAGCCGTGGCCGGAGAAGCCGGCGCCGACGATCAGCGGGCCGCGCCGGTCGAGCACGAAGTTCGAATCCGGGGTGGTCGTGTAGGTGCAGCTGATCTCGGCGAAGCTGTCGGGGTCGGCGCCGGGGAGCCACTCGCGGGCGTAACGACGGAGGGCCAGCAGCTGCTCGGGCTCGGCGGTGAAGTCGCGGTGGTCGGGGTCGACGACCGGACCCACGCCGTGCCAGCCGGCCTTGATGCCCTCACCGGGGGTGTGCATGCCGTAGACCGGTGAGCGCCAGTACTCGTAGCCGGGGGTGCCAGGCCGGTAGCCGTGGTTGAAGCCCGGCCAGGTGAAGCTGGTGTCCCGCGCGGCGAAGTGCGCCGGCTGCTCCTGGGTGACCACCAGGCGCGGCAACGGCAGCAGCCCGGCGAGCAGGGTGCCGGTCCAGGCGCCGAGCGTGACGATCACCCGTTTGGCCTCGAACTGTTCGGTGTCGGTGTCCACCAGAACCCGGTCGTCGCCGAGCACGGTGACGCGGGTGGCGGGCATGCCGTGCTCGATGCGGGCACCGTGGGCGGCCGCGGCCTGCTGCAACGCGTCGACCGATGCGTTCGCGTTCAGCCGGCCGGCCTCCGGCGTGTACAGCACCTCGGTATCAAAACGGATGCCGGGCCAGCGCTCCTGCGCGGCGGCGACGGCCAGCATCTCAGGGTCGAATCCCACCCCGGACAGGGCCGCGTGCACCGCGGCGAACGGCTGGCCCTGGCCGTGGTTGACCAGGCCCACCTGCTCGAGCAGCCGGGTATCGGTCTCGTCCTCGAGTTCCCGCCAGAGCCGCAGCGCCTCCACGAGCATGGCCAGGTAGGTGGGGTCGGAGTAGCTCAGGTTGAAGTTGCGGGAGGCACCGTGCGAGGCGCCGTTGATGTGGCCACGCTCGAAGCGCTCGAGCAGGGTCACCTCGCGCCCGCGGCGGGCCAGCTCCCAGGCGGCCGCGGAGCCCATCGCTCCGCCGCCGAGCACCAGGGTGTCGATGCGGGTGGTCATGCGACCAGCATCCGTTCGTAGCAGAGCGAGAACCAGATCGCTTCGTACGGTGGGTAGATCGGGATCGGCGCGTAGCCGAGGTGCTCGTAGAGCCGCACGGCCTCGGGTTGCCGGTCGCCGGTCTGCAGGATCAACCGGCGGGCCCCGCGGTAGGCGGCCTCGGCCTCGACGGCGCGGATCAGCGCCTTGCTGAGGCCGCGGCCGCGGTACTCGGCCAAGGTCACCAGCCGCTTGAGCTCATATTCCGTGCCGAGCATGCGCAGGGCGGCGTGGGCGGCGGGCACGCCGTCGACGGTGGCGATGAGGGTGACCACCATGGTGGCCGGGTCGATGGCGAACGCACTCTCGCGAGCGGCCGCATCCGCGTCGCCCGTGCTGACGAAGCGGTCCGCGTACCGGGGCATGATCTCGTCGTCCATGGCCGCCCGGAGAGCGACGGCCCGCGGGTCGGCCCAGTCGACGACGTGCAGCTGCACGGTCTCGGGCACGGTCTCGGCATTCACGGTCATCCGAGCACCTCGCGCACCGTGAAGTCGAGGGCGGCGACGGTGAGGGCGATCGACGCCACGTCGATGCGTTCGTCGTTGCCGTGAAAGAGCATCCGGAAGGTGCCGTAGTCCCAGCGCGGGCTGAGCAGGCCGAAGCCGTAGGCCGGGATGCCGCGGCGCCGGTAAAAACGGGCATCGGAACCGCCGACGCTGAGCACCGGCAGCAGGTCGGCGTTCGGGTAGGCGCGGGCGACCGCGGAGCTGAGCGCGGCGAACAGCGGGGTGTCGACGGGCGAGCGGGTGGCGGCCTCGAACCTGTCGCCGACGATCTCGATGTCCACCATCAGCTCGCCGAGGGCGTGGCGCAGGTAGGCGTCGACATGGCCGGCGTCGATACCGGGCAGCACCCGGATGTCGAGGTCGACGGTGGCCAGCGACGGGATGACGTTCTCCTTTTGGCCGGCTCGGATGATGTTGGGCGAGATGGTGGTGTGGCTGGAGGCGTGCGCGAAGCCGGCCAGGGTGCCCAACTCGTGCACGGCGTCGTCGATGCGGGCCGGGTCGGTGAGCCGCTCGGCCAGCTCGGCGGGCAGCCCCAACACCGAGACGTAGTGCCGCCAGTCGGCGGTGATCTGCACGGGCGCCTCGAACCGGGCCAGCCGGCTCACGGCCTCGGCGGCGATCACGGCCGCGTTGCGGGCGCCCCAGGGCGCCGAACCGTGCCCGGGGGTGCCGTGCACGACCAGCCGGCGGCCGGCGATGCCCTTCTCCCCCACCGTGGTGGTGATCGACGGCCGCACGCCGACGGGCGCGCCGCCGGATTCGGTGAGCACGAAGTCGGCGTCGATGAGGTCGAGCCGGTGCTCGGTGAGCCAGCCCACGCCGTACCGGCTGCCGCTCTCCTCGTCGGCGACGGCCGCGAAGATCAGGTCGCCGCGCGGCCGGAACGGGCCCATGGCGATGTCGCGGATCACGACGGCGTAGCTGGCCGTGAGGTAGAGCATGTCGAGGGCGCCGCGGCCCCAGATCTCCCCGTCGATCAGTTCGGCGGTGAACGGGTCGCGGCTCCAGCCGTCCAGGTCCACCGGCACGACGTCGGTGTGGCCGACCAACGCGAGCGACGGGGCCGTCGGGTCGGTGCCGCGGATGCGCGCGATCAGCGACGCCCGCCCTGGGTGCGGTTCCACCACCTCGAGCTCGAGCCCGGAGCCGGCAAAGAAGCCCTCCAGCGTGCGCACGCTTCGGATCTCCCCACCGGAGTCCGCGGTGCCGTCATTCACGCAGGCGTTGCGAATGAGGTCGCGGAGCAGGTCGACGGTCTGGCGGGTGAGCACATCCGGGTCGGTCATCAGCGCACCATCCCGGCCAGGCTCAGGGCGAACTCGTCGAGCAGGGCGCGGCCGGCCGGCCAGGCGCCGAGGTTGCTGGCGTTGTTGATATGCCCGATCCGGCCCACCTCGACAAATCCGGCGCCCCAGGTTGCCGACAGGGTGCGCGCGATGCCGAGGGCGCAATACGGGTCGTCGGCGCTGGCGACCACGAGGGCGGGGACGCCGAGCGGGGCAGGTTCGGCGGCCTGGAAGGTCGGCGCGGCCTGCGGGAACTCGGGCCCGAACCGGTCGGGCGGGGCCACCAGCAGGGCGCCGCGCACCCGGCCGGGGTTGCGGGTCAGCCATGCGGCGGCGGCCAGGCAGCCCAGGCTGTGCGCGACGATGATGGTGTCCGGCGTGGTGACGGCCGCGTCCACCGCGGTGATCCAGTTCTCCAGGTCCGGCTCGTCCCACGAGGCCGGGCGGATGCGCACGGCATCCGTCTGCGTCGCCTGCCAGCGGCTCTGCCAGTGCTTCGCGGTGGAGTCGTTGATGCCCGGCACGATCGTCAGGCTCAGGGGGGTCGGCATGGTGGTGATCCTCGACAGTTGTTCGGCTGGGCGTTTCGGCGTGTGAACACACACTATCCGGCGAATATCCTTCCCGGCCGGACTGGTGGTCACACAGGCACATGTGGAGGTGAACGCGGTAGTTTCTAAGCGTTGACACCCTTCGAAAGGACACTCACATGACCAAGCAGTCGATCTTCGGCCGCATCGCCCAGCTCACCAGGGCGAACATCAACGCCCTGCTGGACTCCGCGGAAGACCCCGAGAAGATGCTCGACCAGATGGTGCGGGACTTCACCAACAGCATCGCCGACGCCGAGAGCGCCATCGCCGAGACCATCGGCAACCTGCGCCTTCTCGAAGACGACCACCGCGAAGACGTGCAGGCCGCCGGCGAGTGGGGCCGGAAGGCCTTGGCCGCCAGCCGTAAGGCCGACGAGCTGCGCACCGCGGGCAACGCCGTCGACGCCGACAAGTTCGACAACCTCGCCAAGGTGGCCCTGGGCCGTCAGCTGCAGTCCGAGAAGGAGGCGAAGGACGCCGAACCGCAGATCATTAGCCAGACCGCCGTGGTGGAGCAGCTCAAGACCGGCCTGAACACCATGAAGACCAAGCTCGGCCAGCTCACCGCCAAGCGCAGTGAACTCATCGCCCGCTCCAAGACCGCGGCCGCGCAGTCGCAGGTGATGGACGCCGTGAAGAGCATCGACATGATGGACCCGACCAGCGAGGTCAGCCGGTTCGAGGACAAGATCCGCCGCGAAGAGGCCAAGGTGCGCGGCGCCAGCGAGCTCGCCGCATCCAGCCTCGACGCGCAGTTCGAGAGCCTCGACGACCTCGGCGAACTGACCGAGGTGGATGCCCGCCTGGCCGCGCTCAAGGCCGGCTCGCCCTCCTCGATCGAGCAGTAGCGCACACCGCACCATCCGGAACGGCCTCGGGAACATCCCGGGGTCGTTCTGTAGTGTCACCCCATGACTACTCTCGGAATCATCGGTGCCGGAAACATCGGCAGCCAACTCGCCCGCCTCGGTGTGGCCAACGGATACGACGTCGTGGTGAGCAATTCCCGCGGCCCCGCCACGCTCGACGCGTTGATCGAGGAGCTGGGCCCGCGCGCCCGCGCCGCCCTGCCCGTGGAGGCCGCCGCGGCCGGTGACCTGGTCATCGTGACCATCCCACTGCACGCCATCCACACGCTGCCGCTGCCCGAACTGGCCGGCAAGCTCGTGATCGACACCAACAACTACTACCCCCAGCGAGACGGCAACATCGCCGCCCTCGACGAGGAGACCACCACCACCGCTGAGCTGCTGCAGGAGTTGCTGCCGGAGTCGCGGGTGGTGAAGGCGTTCAACCACATCTACGCCGCCGACCTCACCACGGATGGCCTGCCCGCCGACGCCGAGGACCGGCGCGCGCTGGTCATCGCCGGCAACGACCCCGACGCCCGCGACGTCGTCACGGCGCTGCTGGACGACTTCGGCTTCGACACCGTCGACCTCGGCCCGCTCACCGAGAGCTGGCGCATCCAGCGCGACACCCCGGGCTACGGCCCGCGCATGGACGCGTTCGAGCTGCGCGAAGCGGTGAGCGCGGCCATCCGCTACCGGGACATGCCGCAGGCGGTCTGACCGGGTCGCACCGGCCCCGCACCGCGCGAAGTGGCAGATGCGCCGGGGCGGGGCCGAGGAGCATACTGGGGTGGTGTCCCCCAACTACGTGGTCGTCCCGCAGTGGCAAGGTTCCGTTTCTCCGCGCGCAATGCGCCTCGTCGACGGGGCTGAGGCGATCCAGGGCGACCTGCCGTTCTCGGTCACCTATCCCGTCGAGGTGCCCGCAGAGGCGGGTGACGCGCTGGACACCGGCATCCACCGGTTCTCGTCGCTGCTGACCGTGCGCGACCGGCAGCTGGCCGTGCTGCGCGCCAGCTCTGAGCCGGTGCTCACGATCGGCGGTGACTGCGGGGTGTCCTTCGGCGCCGTCGAGCACGCGTCCCGCCAGCATTCCGGCGACATCGCGCTGGTCTGGTTCGACGCCCACCCCGACCTGCACACCAGCGAGTCGTCGCAGTCCGGCGGCTTCGGCGGCATGGTGCTGCGCGCCATCCTCGGCGACGGCGTCGACGGTCTCGCGCTCGACGCGGATGCCCGCCTCACGCCGGACAAGGTAGTTCTGGCCGGGGTGCGCGACATCGACCCGGCCGAGGACGTCTACATCACCGAACAGGCCATCCCGCTGGTGCCGGTGGAGGGTTTCGGCAGCCCGGAGGCCCTCGTGGCGGCCGTGAAGCGCACCGGTGCCGCGCACATCTATCTGCACATCGACCTGGACGTGCTCGACCCGGCCACCATCGTGGGGCTGTCGAACATCTACCCGTTCGGCTTGGCCGTCGAGTCTCTCACCGCGGCGATCACCGCGCTCCGCGCCGAGTTCGCCCTGGCCGGCGCCACCATCGCCGGCTTCGCGCCGTCCTCCCCCGAGGCCGCGAACGACGACCTGCCCAGCATCCTGCGCATCATCGGCGCCCTCACCCGCTGACTGCCTCCGCGAACTGTGAGTTAAGCCCCTAAAACTCGCGTTTGAAGGTGCTTTTCTCACGGTTCGCGGGCCTATCGATCGAAGGAGATCACCCATGGACGAAGCACGCGTCGTGACCGAACGGCGGGGGCACCTGCTGTTGATCGGGCTGAACCGGCCCGAGAAGCGCAACGCGGCGGATTTCGCCATGCTGCAGCAGCTCGCGCTGGCCTACGGCGAGCTGGAGCGTGACCCCGAGCTGCGCGTCGGCGTGGTGCACGCCATCGGCGAGCACTTCACGGCCGGGCTCGACCTGGCCGATGTGGGGCCGCGGCTCGGGCCGGATGGCATCGACATCGTGCCGGAGGGCGGCATCAACCCGTGGCAGGTGGACGGCACCGCGCTGAGCAAACCCGTCGTGATCGCCGTGCAGGGCACCTGCCTCACCCTGGGCATCGAGCTGATGCTGGCCAGCGACATCGTCGTCGCCGCGGAGTCCACCCGGTTCGGCCAGATCGAGGTGAGCCGGGGCATCCTGCCGTTCGGCGGCGCCACCCTGCGCTTCCCCCGCGCCGCCGGCTGGGGCAACGCAATGCGCTGGCTGCTCACCGGCGACCTGTTCGACGCCCGCGAGGCCCACCGGATGGGCCTGGTGCAGGAGATCGTGCCGAACGGCCGCGAGCTGCACCGGGCCCTCGAACTCGCCGAGCGCATCGCCGCACAGGCACCGCTGGCGGTGCAGGCCACCCTCGCCAGCGCCCGGCTGGCGCTTCGCGACGGGCCCACGGCGGCCGAGGCCGAGCTGCAGCCCGTCCTGGCCCGGCTGGCCGCCTCGACGGATGCCCGCATCGGCATGGAAGCGTTCCTGTCCCGCCAGCCCGCCGAGTTCCAGGGCCGCTAGGCATTCTCTCTGGATTCCTCCCGGCAACGGTCGGTAGGCTGCGACGATGACCGACTCTGCCGTGACCACGCCCGCCCGTAGCTACGACGTCATCGTGATCGGCGCCGGCCCCGTCGGCGAGAACGTGGCCGACCGCACCGTGCAGGGCGGCCTCTCCACCCTGATAGTCGAGGCCGAGCTCGTCGGCGGTGAGTGCTCGTACTGGGCCTGCATGCCGTCCAAGGTGTTGCTCCGGAGCGGCGCCGCCCTCGCCGCGGCCCGGCGGGTGGCCGGCGCGACCGAGGCGATCACCGGGCAGCTCGACGTGGCGGCGGTGCTCAAACGCCGTACCTCGTTCACCCACGACTGGAAGGACGACAGCCAGGTGGACTGGCTGGCGTCGGCGGGCATCACCCTGCTGCGCGGCCATGCCAGGCTCAGCGGGGTGCGCGAGGTCACCGTTGACACCGCGGATGGCCCGGTCGTCGTCACCGCCAACCACGCCGTCGTGCTCAGCACCGGCTCCGACGCCCTGCTGCCCGACATCGACGGTCTCGCCGACGTGACACCGTGGACCAGCAGGGACGCCACCGCGGTGACCGACCTGCCCGGCCACCTGGCCATCATCGGCGGCGGCGTGGTCGCCGTGGAGATGGCCGCCGCCTACCGGTCGCTCGGCGTGGCCGTGACCCTGCTGGTGCGCAGCTCGCTGCTGCGCGACCAGGAGCCCTTCGCCGGCGAACTCGTGGCCGCCGCCCTCACCGATGCTGGTGTGGACGTAGTCACCGGTGCCAGCCCCACCGCCGCCCGCCGCACCGAGACCGGTGAGGTGGCCCTGGTACTCGCCGACGGCCGCACGATCACGGCCGACGAGGTGCTCGTGGCCACCGGCCGGGTGCCGCGCAGCCAGGACCTCGGCCTGGAGACCGTTGGCCTCATCCCCGGCGAGTGGGTGGCCGTTGACGACACCCTGCTCGTCTCGGGCGACTCCGCCGCCCTGGCCGGCGACTGGCTCTACGCCACCGGCGACGTCAACCACCGGGCCCTGCTCACCCACCAGGGCAAGTACCAGGCCCGCGCCGCCGGCGACGTCATCACCGCCCGCGCCACGGGACGGATCGTCGACGACGCCCCCTGGGGCACCCACGTGGCCACGGCCGATCACGCCGCGGTGCCGCAGGTCACCTTCACCGACCCCGAGGTGGCGTCGGTCGGGCTCACTGCCGCGGCGGCGGAGAAGGCCGGCTACCGCAGCCGGGTGCTCGACTACGACCTCGCCGGGGTGGCCGGTGCGAGCGTGCTCGCCGATGGTTACACCGGGCGGGCCCGCGCCATCGTGGACCTCGACACCGAGGTGCTGCTTGGCGTCACCTTCGTGGGCGCCGGGGTCGGCGAGCTGCTGCACGCGGCCACCATCGCCGTGGTCGGCGAAGTACCTATCAGCCGGCTCTGGCACGCGGTGCCCAGCTACCCGACCCTCAGCGAGGTGTGGCTGCGCCTGCTCGAGGCCTACGGCCGACCGCCGGCCACCAGCGACCGGAGCCTCTGATGCGGCGGCTGCTGTTCGATTCGCCGCTCAGCCGGGCCGGGTACCTGTACGCCACGGCAGTCGGCCTGGTCTGGGGCGCGATCTGGAGCACCGGCCGGATCGAACGCCGAAACGGCCTGGTCGTGTTCCGCGGCCTGCCCGCCTGGTCGTTCGGCCGCGGCGGCTCCTGCGTGGGCGGCGTCTATCTCACCAATCAGAACGTGACGGCGGATGTGCTCGAGCACGAGGCCGTGCACAAGGTGCAGTGGCAGCGCTACGGCATGCTCTTCCCGCTGCTGTACTTCATCGCCGGACGGGACCCGCTGAAGAACCGGTTCGAGATCGAGGCCGGCCTGGAGAAGGGCGGCTACCTGCGCCCCAAGCGTGCGGCTACGCGTGCTCCGCGCGGCCGTCCCGCCAGTACCCCATGAAGGCCACCTGGCGGCGGTCGATGCCTACCTCGGAGACGAGGAAGCGGCGCAGGCGCTTGATCACGCTGGCCTCACCGGCCAGCCAGGCGTAGAGCTCACCGTCCAGGGCCGACCCGTCCGGCACCTCCCAGAGGATCGACTCGTCGATGTCGATGTCCGGCAGCTCGGTGCCGCTGTGGTGCGCGGTGATGAAGCGGGCGGTCCAGCCCTTCACGGCGGCTTCCAGCGCGGACCCGTGGGCGGCGCCGTTGCGGGGCAGCCAGGTGACGGTGACGCCATCCGGCGCGTTCGTGTCGTGCGCGTCGCCGGTCTCCGGCACCTCGATGTAGGCGCAGCCGCGAGCGGTGCGGGGCAGGGCGGAGAGGATGGCGCAGATCGCCGGGGCGGCCGTCTCGTCGCCGGCGATCAGCACGGTGTTGGCATTGCCGGGGGCCCATTCGATGCCGACAACCGGGTTGTCGCCGTCGGCGACCGGGCCCACGATGGCGACCTCGTCGCCGACGATCGCGGCGCGCACCCAGCGCGACGCGGGTCCGGCGTCCCCGTGGGTGACGAAGTCGATGTCCACCTCGCGGTGCTCGGGGCGGGCGTGCCGCACCGTGTAGGTGCGGATGGGGTTGCGGCGGTCGTCGGGCAGGTCGCGCCAGGTCTCGTACCAGGAGTCGTTCCGCGGGAACGATGAAACGCCGACACCGGGCAGCGGCAGCACGATCTTGATGCGCTGGTCGAGGCCGGCGGTGCCGAATTCGTGCAGGTCGGGGCCGGTGAAGGTGACCCGGGTGAAGTTGGTCGACAGGCGTTGCACCCGGGCCACCGAGACGGCGAACGGGCGGTAGCTGGGGCGCGGGGCCCGCACGCGTGCGGGAGCCTGCGCGGGAGCGACTGTCGAGGTAAGCATGGCCTAAGTATGGCATGCCTAACCTCAATTGCACCCTGGGAGGGGCCTCCGAGAAACCGGAATCGCGCGGCCGGCAGGGCCGGCCGCGCGATCGCGGGTGGTGCGGTGTTACTCGCCGACGCCGACGGGCTCGGCGGCCACATTGGCCGAGGTGGCCTCCGCGGTGCCGGCGGCCAGGTTCAGGCGCAGGCTGGCGCCGAGGGCGGCGTCCACGTTCGTCCAGTACTGGATGGCACGTTCAGTGACCTCTGGACGGGTGACGCCGCCGACGGCACCGGTGATGGTGTCGAGGAAGCGGGCCTTGGCCGCGTCGTCGAAGACGTCGCGGTAGAGGGTGCCGGCCTGGCCGAAGTCGTCATCCTCGGCTCGGAGGGTGGCGGCGCTGCGCACGAGCGCACCGTCGCTCTCCCAGGTGCCGTCGCCCGCGAGGGCCTCGTCGGCGACGGGGCCGCCGAGCGAGTTGGGCGCGTAGACCGGGGCACTGGCGTCGTTGAAGTGGTACCGGGCGGCACCATCCTGCGAGTAGTTGTGCACCGGGGCCTGCGGCGCGTTCACCGGCAGTTGGTTGTAGTTGGTGCCCACGCGGTATCGCTGGGCATCCGGGTAGGAGAAGATGCGCGCCATCAGCATCTTGTCGGGGCTCGCCGCGATGCCGGGAACGAAGTTGGCCGGCGAGAACGCGGCCTGCTCGATTTCGGCGAAGAAGTTGCCCGGGTTGCGGTTGAGAGTGTGCGTGCCCACCTTGATCAGCGGGAAGTCCGCGTGCGGCCAGACCTTGGTGAGGTCGAACGGGTTGAACCGGTAGGTCTTGCCCTCTTCGTACGGCATGACCTGCACGTGCACGTCCCAGGACGGGAAGTCGCCGGCGTCGATGGCCTCGTAGAGGTCGCGGCGGTAGTAGTCGGCGTCGGCGCCGGCGATGAGCTCGGCCTCCGCGCCTTCCATCTCGATGTTTCCCTGGTTGGAGGTGAAGTGGTACTTCACCCAGAAGCGCTCACCGGCGGCGTTGATCCACTGGTAGGTGTGCGAGCCGAAGCCGGGCATGGTGCGCCAGGAGCGCGGCAGGCCGCGGTCGCCCATCAGGTAGGTGACCTGGTGCGCGGATTCGGGTGAGAGGGTCCAGAAGTCCCACTGCATGTCCGCGTCGCGGAGGCCGGAGCCGGGCAGGCGCTTCTGCGAGTGGATGAAGTCGGGGAACTTGATGCCGTCACGGATGAAGAACACCGGGGTGTTGTTTCCGACGATGTCGTAGTTGCCCTCCTGGGTGTAGAACTTCACCGAGAAGCCGCGCACGTCACGCCAGGTGTCGGGGCTGCCCTGCTCGCCGGCGACGCTGGAGAAGCGCTGCAGGGTGTCGGTGCGGGCGCCGGGCTGGAACAGGCTCGCACGGGTATAGGCGGAGACGTCGCCGGTGACCTCGAAGACGCCGTGCGCCCCGCCGCCCTTGGCGTGCACGATGCGCTCCGGGATGCGCTCGCGGTTGAACTGGGCGAGCTTCTCGACCAGGTAGCGGTCGTGCAGGGCGGTGACGCCGTCGGCGCCGGCGGTGAGGGAGTGCTCGTCGCTGGGAACCGGGGTTCCGGTCTGGGTGGTGGTGGGGGGCAGTGTTGTCATGGTGCTCCTTTGTGTCATGTGCTGGTCGTTCGCGTCGTTCAGAGGTCGGGGGAGGTCTGTGGCTGGGCGGTCTCGGCCTGGCAGTTCGGGCAGAGGCCCCAGAAGGTGACCTCGGCGGTCTGCACGACGAAGCCGGCGGTGTCGGATGGCGTGAGGCACGGGGCCTCGCCGGTGACACACTCCACGTCGCGCACGCTGTGGCAGTTGGTGCAGACGATGTGGTGGTGGTTGTCGCCCACCCGGCGTTCGAACAGCGCGGCGGAGCCGGCCGGTTCGATGCGGCGCACCAGGCCGGCGGTATTGAAGGCGCCGAGTACCCCGTAGACCGCCTGCAGCGAGGTGCCGGGCAGCTGGGTGCTGACGGCCTCGAAGAGCTGGTCGGCGGTGGCGTGCGGCGACTCGGCCAGGCCCTGCAGCACGGCGAGCCGGGGTGCGGTGACCTTCAGCCCCGCGGCGCGGATCTCGGCGGCATGGTCCGCGGCATGGTCGAGGGCGCTGTGCGCCTGATCGTCCATTCCGTGTGTCTGCATGCCTTCACGCTAGCAGTTGTTTTGAATCACTCAAAATACCGGTGGCATCCGGTCCTGCCAGCGGAGCTTCCGTTCCAGCTGGGCTCCGAGAGCCAGCAGGGTGGCCTCACCGCCCGGCCGGCCGATCAGCTGCACCCCCATCGGCAGCCCGTCCGCGGTCTCTGCCACGGGCAGCGTGATCGCCGGCAGGCCGCAGACGTTCACCATCGAGGTGAACGGGGTGTACTGCACCTGTTGGGCGAAGTTGCGTTCGCCGTCGACGGCGTCGTACCAGCCCACCGGCCGCGGCGTCAGCGCCAGCGCGGGCGTGAGCACAGCGTCGAATCGGGCCAGCTGGCGGATGAACGAGCGCTCGTAGGCGGCCAGGGTACCCAACGCCTCGGCGACATCGCGCCCGGTCAGCTCGCGGCCGCGGTGCAGCAGCCACCGGGTGAGGGGTTCGAGCAGCGCCTCCTGCTCCGGGGTCTCGGCCGGGATCCGGGCGGCGCTCAGCTGCCAGAGCGCCCGGAACGCCGGCGCGTAGCTCGGGTCAGCGGCGAGCGCGGTCTGCTCGATGCCGTGGCCCATCGCGGCGAAGCCGTCCACGGCCGCGTCCAGGGCCGCTAGGGCTTCGGGCGCCAGGCTGATCTCATACGCGTCGTCCCAGGCCGAGGTGGTCATCACGCCCAGTTGGTAGCGGCCCTCGCCGCGGATGGCGGCGCCGAGCAGCTGTTCGTCTCCCCCGGGCGCCCGCACCGCGAACGGATGCTCCGGCCGGCCGCCGCCCGGCGCGATCATGGCGTCCAGCAGCAGGGCGGCATCCGCCACCGTTCGGGCCAGCGGGCCGGCCACCGGCAGGCCGCCGGGCACGTCGAGGCCGCTCGCGGCGGGGATCCGGCCGCGGGACGGCTTGAGACCGACGAGCCCGCAGGCGGCGGCGGGGATGCGCACCGAGCCGCCGCCGTCCGAGCCGGGCGCGAACGGCAGCATCCGGGCGGCAACGGCCACGGCGGCCCCGCCGCTGGAGCCGCCGGCGCCGAGCCCGGGATTCCAGGGGTTGCGCGCTGGCGGGCCGGCGACGGGTTCTGTGTATGAGGGCAGGCCGAACTCGGGGGTGTTGGTCTTCCCCAGGCTGACGCCGCCGGCGGTGTCCAGGGCCTGCACGAGCAGGTCGCTGCTCTCGGGCACGTTGTCCCGCATCAGCCGGGACCCGAGCCGCGCGGGCACGCCGGCGCGCAGCTGCAGGTCCTTGTCCCCGAACGGCAATCCCCACAGCGGCGCGGTCTTGGGCACCTCGGTCTCCACGAAGCGGGCCCGGGCCCTGGCGTTGTCCGCGGTCACCGTGACGAAGGCGCCGAGGCCCGGGTTCAGCCGGTCGATCCGGGCCAGGTAGTGCTCGGTGAGGTCGGTGGGGCTGATCTCGCCCTGCTGCAGCGAGCGCCACTGCTCGAGGGCGGTCAGTTCGAAGAGGTCGGCCATCCCCCGAGCCTAGCCAGTGCACATCTGGCTACAGTGTCGCCATGACTCCGTGGCTGGTGCGGCATCCGCTGATCGCCGGCTGGCTGTGGGTGGGCGTCTGGTTCGCGGTGATCCTGGTGCAGGAGCTGGCCGGGGCGCCCACCTGGAGCCGGTGGCCGGCCATCGTGCTCGCGGCGCTGCCCACCCTGACTGCCACCCTGTTCGTGCTCGCCGCCACCCCGCGCAGCCACCTGCAGCCGGTGCGGGAGAGCGTGCTGGCGCACTTCGTGGTGCGGTTCCTGGCGCTGGTGGCCGCGTTCATCGTGTGGGGTGTGTCGTTGGCGTTGGGCGCCTCGATCGAGGCGGCGATCCAGGAGGCCGGCGACCACGAGGAACAGGCCGTCACCGGGCTGGGCTTCACCCTGCTGCTCGCCCTGGTGCCGGTGGTCGTCGCGGTGCTCTGGCTGGCGCTGATCGTGCGGTGCGCGTGGTTCCTGCGCCGGTTGCGCGGCTGGCGCCAGGTGCCGGCCCGCACCAGCGACCAGCGGGCCGTTCCCGCGGAGTTCCTGCAGGGGCGGCCGGAGCTGCGGACCGTGGCGATCGGCCTCGCCCACCCCGGGTTGCTGCTGGTCGGCGGGGCCGGCTCGTCGCTGCTGGTGTTCACGCTGGGCAGGGTGGATCTCACGCTGTTGATGTGATGCTGGCGCTGAAAACCCCGGCCCGGGTAGCCTCGAAGAATGACCCGCACCAACGTTGCCGCGCTGTACAACCCGATGGGCACCACGGCCCTGATCACCGGAGCATCCAGCGGGCTCGGGGTGGGGTTCGCCCACGAGCTCGCCCGCCGCGGCGCCGACCTCGTGCTCACGGCCCGGCGGCTCGAACGGCTCGAGGACCTCGCGGTGGACCTGGCCGAGAAGTACGGCACGGTGTCCACGGTGATCCCGCTCGACCTCGCCGAACCCGGCGCCGTCGCCGAGCTGGTGCGCGACCTGACCGAGCGTGACATCCGGGTGGCCACCCTGATCAACAACGCCGGTTTCGGCCACTTCGGCACCCTGGTGGATGCGCCGGCCGGCCGAGTGCACGACCAGGTCGCCGTGAACGTGGCGGCGCTGACCGATCTCACCCACGCCCTGCTGCCCGGACTGCAGTCCGCGGCGCTCGCGCATCCGCACGGTGCGGCGCTGGTGAACCTCGCCAGCACGGCGGCGTTCCAACCGGTGCCGCGGCTGGCCGTGTACGCGGCCGCCAAGGCCTATGTGCTCAGCCTCACCGAGGCGCTCTGGTACGAGAGCAGGGCCACCGGCCTCAAGGTCACCGCGCTGTGCCCCGGCCCCACCGAAACCGAGTTCTACGCCGTCGCCCGGCGGTCCCCGGGCGGACCGCGGCGGCTGATGAGCGTCGACGAGGTGATGCAGACGGTCTTCGCCGCGCTCGACGCGCCCCGCACTCCCCCGCACGTGGTCGCGGGCACCCAGAACCGGATCACGGCGTGGCTGGCCGGTTCGGCGCCGCGGCGTGCCGTGGTGAGCGTGACCGGACGGCTATCGCGTCGCTGAGACCTACTTCAGGCTCTTCTGCAGCAGCACGGTGCCGAGCCAGCGCTCGAACTTGAAGCCGACCTTGCCCATCCGGCCGATCTCCTCGAAGCCGAAGTCCTGGTGCAGCTTGATCGAGGCCTCAGCGCCCTGGTCGGCGATCACGGCGATGATCTCCTTGAGGCCGGCGGCCTTGGACCGCTCGATGAGTTCGGCCAGCAGTACCCGGCCCAGGCCCTTGCCGGTGGAGGCCGCGCCCAGGTAGATCGAGTTCTCGACGGTGAACCGGTAGGCCTTCTTCTGCTTCCACGGGCTCACCAGGGCGTAGCCGAGCAGCTGGCCGGCCGGCGACTCCGCCACGATGAACGGCATGCCCAGCTTTGCCAGGTAGTGGAACTTGTCGCGCCACTCGGCGAGCGTCATCGCATCCTCGTCGAAGGTGACGGTGCTGTTGGCGACGTAGTAGTTGTAGATCTCCTGAATATCAGGCAGGTCGGTCTCCACGGCGTCCCGGAGCGCGTACTCGAACGGCGCCTCGGGCGCCGGCGCGGGCGTCAGGTGACGCGGCAGCCGTCGGCGCGGCTGGTATTCCTCTTCAAGCACCGGTGATGTCCTCTCGTAACGCTGTTCAGATTACCGTCAGTGACCAGTCCACGGGGGCCGCGCCCTGCTCGGCCAGCAGGGTGTTCGCCCGGCTGAACGGGCGCGAGCCGGTGAAGCCGCGCCGGGCCGACAGCGGGCTCGGATGCGCGGAGACGATCGTGGGGGTGCCCCCCAGCAGCGGGCGCAGGTTCTCGGCGTCCTTGCCCCAGAGGATGGCGACCAGCGGGGTGCCGCGGGCGGCGAGCGCCGTGATGGCCTGTTCGGTCACGGCCTCCCAGCCGTGCCGCCGGTGCGAGCCGGCCGCGCCGGAGCGCACCGTGAGCACCCGGTTGAGCAGCAGCACGCCGTGCCGGGTCCACGGGGTCAGGTCGCCGTCCGGCGGCGTCGGCAGGCCCAGGTCGGCCTGCAGTTCGGTGAAGATGTTGCCGAGGCTCCGCGGCACCGGCCGCACATCCGCCGCGACCGAGAACGCCAGGCCCACCGGATGCCCGGGGGTCGGGTATGGATCCTGGCCCACGATGAGCACCCGCACGTCGTCGAACGGTTGCCGGAAGGCGCGCAGGATGTTCTCCGGCGCCGGCAGCACCTGCTCGCCGGCCGTGGCCGCCGCCCGCGCGAAGGCGAGCGGGGCGGCGAAGGGGGCGACGGCGCTGACGTCGACGCCGCTGACGTCGACGCCGGCCGGCCCCGCGCCGGGCAGGCCGAAGGCCCGCGCCCAGCCGGGGTCGATCAGCGCCGGGACCGGGGCGGGCTCGGTCATCCGGCTCAGGCGCCGAAGGTGCTGACCAGCACCCCGCCCTCGGATTCGCTGACGGTCCATACGCTGCCGGCGCCGGCCACGCCCAGGGTGCCCTGGCCCACGATCAGCACGGTGCCCTCGTCCACGGCGAGGCCGCCGCGGATGAGTCCGGCTTCGGTCGCGGCGACCATGCGGCTCAGGGTGCCCCACTGGGCGACGTGCACGTCCACGGTCACGTCGAGCAGGCCGATACCGTTCTCGATGGTGATCTCGTCGAGGTCCTCCGAGGCCTCCTGCGGGCTCACCGGCACGCCGCCGATGCGCCAGCCGCCGAGCAGGGCCCGTTCGGCCGCGATCATGGCGCCGGCGGAGTAGCCCAAGTACGGGATGCCCGCGGCCACCTGGCGGCGGATCTCGCCGGCGATCGGGGCGACGGCCGTGAGGTAGGCGGGGGTGAGGCCGCCGCCGATGACGATGCCGTCGGCATCCGCGACCGCGAGCAGGGTCGCGAGACCGTCGAGGGCCAGCGAAGTGATCACGGGTTCGAGCGGGCCGGCGGTTTCGAGTGCGGCGACGAGCCGGGCGGCGTGGTCGTCGCCGTCGGCGCCGCGCACCACGATGATCGCGATGCGCGGGTCGGTGCGGCCGGCGGCCGTGGCGCGCAGGGCGGCCTCGGCCAGGAACGGCCCGTAGACCGCAGCGTCATTCGAGGTGTTCTCTTCCGGGCTCCAGCCGCCGCCGACGAGGTGGATGCTCATGCGTCGACCACCGCGGTGAGCGGGGTGGCGGTGACGGGCGGCAGTGCCGACCAGGGGAAGACGATCCAGCCGTCGGTCTCGCGCCAGGTGAAGTCGGGCACGTGCACGGTGCGCGGCTTGGTGTACAGGGTCGCGGAGCGCACCTCACCGGCCGATTCCTTGAGGATGCCGACGACCAGGGCGAGGGTGTGGCCGGAGTCGGAGACGTCGTCGACCAGCAGCACCCGCAGGCCGGCGAGTGCCGGGGCGTCGAGCATCGGGCCGGAGAGCACGGGCTCGGGCAGGCGCTCGTCGATGCCGGTGTAGAACTCCACGTTGATGGAGCCGCAGTTCTTGGTGCCGAGGGCGTAGGAGATCGCGCCGGCCAGCAGCAGGCCGCCGCGCGCGATGGCGATGACGACGTCGGGCTGGAAACCGCTGGCCAGCACCGTGGACGCCAGCGACCTGGACGCGTCAGCGAATTCGGTCCACTCCAGCACCTCGCGGGGCGGATCGACGGTGGCGGGGGTCTCGGTGTGCTGGTCGGGTTGCATTTGTCAATGGTAGAACCTCGCGCGGCCGCCGTGCGCGGACGAAGGGCCCGGTTCCGCGGCGGTGACCCGCGTGCAGCAGAATTGACCCATGATCACACTGCAGCAGGATGCCGACGGCTTCGTCCGCATGAACCGGCACTTCCCCGGCAAGACCCCCATCGCGATTCTCTTCACCGACGGCAGCACGGGCGAGTACACCGGAGCCCGGCTGAACGACCTGTACGACGAGGCCCTGGCCACCTTCCGCGCCGAGAACCGCCTCGACGCCAAGGGTTTCTCCCGCGCCCCGGCGAAGACCGTGCACCCCACCAACAACGTGGAGTTCGTGCCGGTCACGGCCGGGATGGCCCCTTAACCCCCAGATCCCGTTGCCCGTGAACCAGCTGCCGTACAGCGCCGAGGTCGAGATCGTGCTTCTCCTGGCCTCCTCCGTGCACCGCTACGAGGGGCGCCCGTCCGACGGGCCCCTGCCCGCGGTCGGCGTGGAGACCCACTCGAGCATTCGGCTGCGGGCGGGCCTGGGCATCGTGGGCGACCGTCACTTCGGCCAGCGGGCGCACGCGCACGCATCGGTCACGGTGATGAACGCCGAC
>Ga0247803_1000309_pt1 | contig 28606 bp, 28 predicted proteins | sample UWRJL014104B1_FD_180928 | JGI IMG/M metagenome (GOLD analysis project Ga0247803, IMG submission 180928) | Plant litter microbial communities from Arlington Agricultural Research Station in Wisconsin, United States - UWRJ-L014-104B-1 | ecosystem: Environmental > Terrestrial > Plant litter >...
TGCAGCTCGTCGAGCCGCGCCCTGGCCATCGGCACCGTGCCCACGACCGCGAGCTGGTCGACCCACGCGTCGGGCAGCGCGGCCGCGAACGCCTCGGGGGAGTCGACCGACTCCCGCAGGGCGAAGAACTCGTCGGCGAACGGCAGCGGCTCGATGTGCACACGCCCGTCCGGCTCGCCCACCCAGTCCAGCCGGGTGCGTGCCAGATCACGAGCCGTAGCAGCGTCGGGATGCACCGCCGCGACGTTGTACGCGATGACGCGGTGCGGACCCGCCGCGTGCACCTGGCGCAGAACGGCCGCGAGATACTCGGGCGTCACCGGCTCGGCGAGCACCGTGCCGTCGGCGACCCGCCCCGACACCTCGAGCGATTTCGGTCCCCGCACTCCGGCGACGATGAGCGGAGGGACCGGGGCCGCGCTCTCCAGTTCGACGTCGCGCAGCCGCACGTAGCGGCCCTCGACAGCGAGCCTCTCGCCGTGCAGCAGCGACCGCATCGCCGAGATGGTCTCCTCGAGCATCGTGAGCGGGCTCGCAGGCCACGCGCCCACCTGCCGCATCCACCCGGGCATGCCGTGCCCGACGCCGATCGTGGTGCGCCCGGGAAACAGCTCGGCGAGCGTGTTCACCTCGAGCGTCGCGAACGCCGCGTTGCGGGCGGCGGCCGGCAGGATGCCGACACCGACATGGATCGTCGAGGTCGAGGCGAGAACGACGGATGCCTGGGCGATGCCCCCGCGGAAGAAGCAGTCCTCCACGATCCACAACTCGTCGAACCCCAGCCGTTCCGCCGCCCGGGCGAATTCGACGATGCGGTCGGCTGGCAGGCTGCGGGGCAGCGAGACCCCGATGGCGCGATCGTTGAGCATGCCTCCAGCCTAGGCGGGGCCTCACGCACGGGCCTAGTCTGGGCGCATGACCGCTGCTGTTCATGACCTCGTCCTCGCCGACGGCCGCTCCCTGCGCGTGCACGACAGCGGCAGCGCCGGCCCGGTCGCTTTCACCGTGCTCTGGCACCACGGCTCCCCGCAGACCGGCGAGGCGCTCGAACCGCTCGTGCGCGCGGCGACCGCACGCGGCATCCGCCTCATCTCCTACGCCCGCCCCGGCTACGGCGGGTCGTCGCCGCACCCCGGGCGCACCGTGGCCGACGCCGCGAACGACGTCGCCCAGCTCGCCGCCGCGCTGGGCGACACGCACCTGGGTCTGCTCGCGGCGTCCGGCGGCGGACCGCACGCGCTCGCCGGCGCCGCCCTCCTGCCCCACCTCGTGCCCGCCACCGCGGTGATCGCCGGCATCGCGCCGTACGCGGCGCACGGCGACGGTCTCGACTGGTTCGACGGCATGGCGGGCGGCGGCGCGGGGCTGCGCGCCGCGATTCGGGGCCGCGACACGCGGCAGCGGTTCGAGGAGACCGCCGAGTTCGACCAGTCGAGCTTCACCGCTCGGGACTACGACGCCCTCGACGGGCGGTGGGCCTCGCTCGGAGACGACGTGGGCCGCGCGGTGGCGGCCGGCGGACAGGTCGGGCTGATCGACGACGACATCGCGCTCGTCGCCCCGTGGGGCTTCGACCTCGGCGACATCGCCTCGCCGGTGCTTCTCGCCCAAGGCGGAGCCGACCGGGTCGTGCCGCCGGCCCACGCCCGCTGGATGCTCGACCGCCTGCCGCACGGCGAGCTATGGACCCGCCCGCGCGACGGCCACATCGCCGTGCTCGACGCGGCGCCGGTCGCCCTCGACTGGCTCGCGCAGCACGCCTGGCGCTGAGAACGGAGTATCCCTCGCGACGAGATCCGATTCCGCTAGTGTGGCGTCAAAGGACGGAGTCCGTCATGTTCCTCATGATCTTTGCCATCGCGATCGTCGCCCTCATCGTGGTCGTCAGCGTCTATCTGATCTGGCGTGACCGACACACCGGCGATTTCCAGGGCCACATCGATGCGCGCGACCTGCCGGGCGGCGCGCACAGCGACGCCGTCTCGAAGTCCCTCTCCACCGCCCCCTCGCGCATGGGCGGCGGCGCGTTCGGCCCCTGACGGCGGCCGCGAGCCCCGCACCGCGCGAACGGTACCCCGTCGCGCCTAGTAGCCTTGACCCGTGAAAACCTTCGACGACCTGTTCACCGAGCTGAGCGAGAAAGCGGCGTCACGCCCCGAAGGATCGGGCACGGTCGCCGAGCTCGACGCCGGAGTGCACGCCATCGGCAAGAAGATCGTCGAAGAGGCCGCCGAGGTGTGGATGGCCGCCGAGTTCCAGTCGAACGACGAAGCGGCCGAAGAGATCTCGCAGTTGCTCTACCACCTGCAGGTGATGATGCTCGCGAAGGGCCTGAGCCTCGCCGATGTCTACCGACATCTGTAGAGCTCGACTCCAGCCCTCTTTCGACTTCACACACACAAAGGCCACACCATGCTGAGAATTGCAGTGCCCAACAAGGGCTCCCTGAGCGAGACCGCGGCTGACATGCTGCTCGAGGCCGGCTACACCGGCCGTCGCGACCCCCGCGCCCTGAGCGCCATCGACCCGCGCAACGACGTGGAGTTCTTCTACCTCCGCCCTCGCGACATCGCCACCTACGTCGGCTCCGGCGCACTCGACGTCGGCATCACCGGCCGCGACCTGCTCCTCGACTCCGGTTCGGAGGCGCACGAGATCGCCGCGCTCGACTTCGGCGGCTCCACGTTCCGCTTCGCCGGCCGCCCCGGCGCGTTCAGCGAGCTCAGCGACCTCGAGGGTGTGCGAGTGGCGACGAGCTACCCCGGACTCGTCGGCGACTTCCTCGCCCGCAGCGGCGTCACAGCCAAGCTCGTCAGCCTCGACGGGGCAGTCGAGTCGGCCATCAACCTGGGCGTCGCCGACGCTGTCGCCGACGTCGTCAGCACCGGGTCGACTCTGCGCGCACAGGGCCTCGAGATCTTCGGGCCGGTGATCCTCGAGTCCACCGCGGTGCTCATCAGCGCCCACAGCGAGGTGCCCGGCATCTCCACTCTGCAGCGCCGCCTGCAGGGAGTGCTCGTTGCCCGCCAGTACGTGCTCGTCGACTACGACGTGCCCGTCGCGCTGCTCGAGGCCGCCACCGCGGTCACCCCGGGGCTCGAGAGCCCCACCATCTCCCAGATGCAGGACCCGGAATGGCTCGCCGTGCGGGCCATGGTGCACCGCGCAGACACCAACCACGTGATGGACGCGCTCTACGACCTCGGCGCCCGCGCCATCCTCGTCAGCTCGATCCACGCCGCGAGGATCTGACCGTGGGCGTGGCAGTGCGGGTCATCCCGTGCCTCGACGTCGCCGCCGGCCGGGTCGTCAAGGGCGTCAACTTCCTCAACCTGCGCGACGCGGGCGACCCGATCGAACTCGCCCGCGCCTACTACGAGCAGGGCGCTGACGAGATCACGTTCCTCGACGTGAAGGCCACGGTCGACAATCGCGACACGATGTACGACGTCGTGCGCGCGACGGCCGAGCAGGTCTTCATCCCGCTGACCGTCGGCGGCGGGGTGCGCTCCACCGAAGACGTGTCCAAGCTGCAGGGAAGCGGCGCCGACAAGGTCGGGGTGAACAGCGCGGCGATCGCCCGACCGGCCCTCATCGGCGAGATCGCCGACCGTTTCGGCGCCCAGTGCGTCGTGCTCAGCCTCGACGTGAAACGCAACGCTGCAATGCCGAGCGGCTTCGTCGTCACCACCCACGGCGGCCGCACCGAGACCACGATCGACGCCCTCGCCTGGGCGGCCGAGTCGATCGAACGCGGCGCGGGCGAGCTGCTCGTCAACTCGATCGACGCCGACGGCATGAAGACCGGCTACGACCTCGAGCTGATCACCGCGATGCGCGAGGTCAGCAGCGTTCCCGTCATCGCCAGCGGGGGAGCCGGCAGTCTCGAGCACTTCGCGCCCGCCATCGCGGCCGGCGCCGACGCGGTCCTGGCGGCATCCGTGTTCCACAATGGAGACTTGACAGTCGGCGACGTGAAGCGCGCGCTGGCAGAAGCGGGAGTGGTGACGCGATGACGACCCAGGTCGAACTGACCGCCGAGACCGTCGGCACGGTCGTCGAGCGCGCCGTCTTCAAAGACGGCGGTCTGCTGCCCGCGATCATCCAGCAGTGGGACACCAAAGAGGTGCTGATGCTCGGCTACATGGACGCCGAGGCGCTGCGCCGCACGCTCATCGAGGGCCGCGTGACCTACTGGTCGCGCAGCCGGCAGGAGTACTGGCGCAAGGGCGACACCAGCGGCAACGCCCAGTACGTGCGGGGCGCCGCCCTCGACTGCGACGCCGACACCCTGCTCGTCACCGTCGACCAGATCGGCCCCGCCTGCCACACCGGCGCGCACGCCTGCTTCGACGTCGACCCGCTCAGCCCGCACATCGGCCACGCCGCATGAGCACCACCACCCGCGCCGACTTCGACGCCCGCGTCCGCGACGGCCACCGGGTCGTGCCCGTGATCCGCGAGCTCTTCGCCGACGGGGAGACTCCCGTCGGTATCTACCGCAAGCTCGCGCTCGGCAAGCCGGGCACGTTCCTGCTCGAGTCGGCCGAGCAGGGCGGCATCTGGTCGCGGTTCTCCTTCGTGGGCGCCGCCAGCTTCGGCGTGCTCACGCAGCGCGACCAGGACTACGAGTGGCTCGACTACGGCATGACGGCGCAGCGAGCCCTCGGCGACGACGTGCCGGCCGCGCCGCTCGCAGCCCTCGCCCACCTGCACGACCGGTGGAGCACGCCGCGTGTCGACGGCCACCCGCCGCTCACCGGCGGACTCGTCGGGTTCATCGGCTGGGAGGCGATCCGCCAGATCGAGAAGCTCGAGAACGTGCCCCCCGCCGACTTCGACGTGCCCGGTCAGGCGCTCAGCTTCGTCTCCGAGCTCGTCGTCATCGACCATCGTGACGGCACCGTGCAGCTCGTCGCCACGGCGCTCGGCGACGGCGCGGAGCCCGACGACGTGGTGTGGGCGGCGGCCCAGGCGCGACTCGACTCCATGCAGCAGCGCCTCGCGGCACCCAGCGAGGCCTGGCTGGCCGAGGTCGACCTGTCGATCCAGGCCGAGCCGATCCCGCGCACCACAGAGGCGGAATACGCCGACGCGATCGAGCGGTCGAAGAAGTACATCCGCGACGGCGACGTATTCCAGGTCGTCGTCTCCCAGCGCTTCGACCACGAGATCACCGCCGAGCCGATCGACGTGTACCGCGTGCTGCGCACGCTGAACCCCTCGCCGTACATGTACCTGCTGTCGCTCGTCGACCCGCATGGCGAGCCGTTCCACGTCGTCGGCTCCAGCCCGGAGGCGCTCGTCAAGGTGCAGAACGGCCGAGTGCACATGCACCCGATCGCCGGAAGCCGCCCCCGCGCCGACAACGTCGAACGCGACCTCGAGCTCGCCGTCGAGCTGCTCGCCGACGAGAAGGAACGCTCCGAGCACCTCATGCTCGTCGACCTGGCCCGCAACGACCTGCTCAAGGTCTGCACGCCGGGCACCGTCGAGGTGACCGAGTTCATGCAGGTCGAACGGTTCAGCCACATCATGCACCTCGTGTCGAGCGTCGAAGGCGACCTGCGGGCGGATGCGACGCCGATCGAGGTCTTCACGGCCACCTTCCCGGCCGGAACCCTCTCCGGCGCGCCGAAGCCGCGCGCCCTCGAGATCATCGACGAGCTCGAACCCGCGCAGCGCGGCGTCTACGGGGGAGTGGTCGGGTACTTCGACTTCGCCGGCGACCTCGATCTCGCGATCGCCATCCGCACCGCCACCATCGTCGGCGGCAAGGCGCGGGTGCAGGCAGGAGCGGGTCTCGTCGCCGACTCCGACCCCGCCGCCGAGCACCAGGAGTCGCAGAACAAGGCAGCGGCGCCGCTGCGCGCCGTCGCCATCGCCAACGGCATGCGCAGGGTGCAGTGAGCGGCGACCAGACGACGCGCGCCCCGCGCCGCACCAAGTCGAGGGTGATCTTGGCGAGCGCCCTGCTCGCCCTCGCCGCCCTGATCTCGTGGACCCAGGTCTGGTTCACCGTCGAGCTCGTAGACGGCACGTCGCTCGAGGTCGCCGGGCAGGTCGCCGCGCCCGCACTCTCCGCGCTCGCCCTCACCAGCCTCGTTCTGGTCGGCGCCCTCAGCATCGCCGGACCGTTCTTCCGTCTCGTCTTCGGGATCCTCGAGTCGCTCATCGGGGTCGCGATAGTGTTCTCGGGCGTTCTCGCCGTCACTGACCCCGTGGCCGCATCCGCCTCGGCCATCTCCACCGCGACGGGCGTCGCCGGCGAGAACTCGGTGGCCGACCTCGTCGACACCGTCGCCCAGTCGCCGTGGCCGTGGGTCGCGATCGTCTCCGGCGTGCTGATCGTCGTCGCCGGCGTCGTGATCGTGGTCGTCAGCCGCACGTGGCCGGGATCCTCCCGCAAGTACCAGGCCACCCGCCTCGAGCCGGTCGAGTCCGAACGCACGTCCGTCGACGACTGGGACGCCCTGAGCGGCGGAAACGACCCGACGACCCGCGACTGACCGGGCCGCCCGTCGGAGGAGACCTCCGGCTCGCGATAGAGTTTCTAGTCGAACATCAACAACACTGAATGGAGCATCATGACCATCGAGTCTGACACCGGACATGGCAATTCGCCCGCCGCCTGGACAGCCGTGATCATCATGCTGGTCGCTTTCGCGATAGGCACCCTCGCGTTCTGGTTCAACCTCCCGTGGCTCGTCATCGCCGCCGCGGTGCTGTGCGTCGCCGGCCTCGTCACCGGCAAGGTGCTCGCGGTCCTCGGCTACGGCGTCGGCGGGGCCAAGTACGTCACCAAGGAGCACAAGTAGGGTGCTCGACTCCCTCGTAGCCGGAGCTCTCGCAGACGCTTCGGAGCGTCGGGCGACCCGCAGCCTCGCCGATGTCGAGTCGGCCGCTCTGGCCCGCCCGGCCGCCATCGACGCGCTCGCGCACCTCGCGCCGGCCGACCGGATCAAGATCATCGCCGAGGTCAAGCGCTCGAGCCCGTCGCGCGGCGCCCTCGCCGAGATCGCCGATCCGGCAGCACTCGCCCGCTCCTACGAGACCGGGGGAGCGAGCGTCATCAGCGTGCTCACCGAGGGCCGCAAGTTCGGCGGGTCGCTCGCCGACCTCGAGGCGGTGCGTGATGCCGTCTCGCTGCCAGTCCTGCGCAAGGACTTCATCGCCGAGCCGTACCAGGTGTTCGAGGCGCGGGCGGCGGGTGCCGACCTGGTGCTGCTGATCGTCGCGGCCCTCGAGCAGCCCCTCATGCGCGAGCTCTACGCGCTGATCGGCGAACTGGGCATGACCGCCCTCGTCGAGACGCACAGCGCCGAGGAGCTCGACCGGGCCATCGACCTCGGCGCGGGGCTGATCGGCGTCAACGCGCGCAACCTGTCGACCTTCGAGCTCGACCAGGACCTCTTCGGCACCCTCGCCGACCGCATCCCGGCCGGCGTCGTCAAGGTCGCGGAATCCGCGGTCAAGACCCCCGCCGACGTCGCCCACTACCGCGCGGCCGGCGCCGATGTCGTACTCATCGGCGAGGCACTCGTCACCGGCGACCCGGTCGCCACCCTCACAGAATTCCTTGGTTCCTGATGACCCACCTTCGCGACGAGATCGGACCGTACTTCGGCGAGTTCGGCGGACGCTTCGTTCCCGAATCGCTCGTCGCCGCCCTCGACGAACTGAGCACCGCCTACGAGCTCACCAAGAAAGACCCCGCGTTCGCGGCCGAGCTGACGGCGTTGCACAAGACCTACACGGGCCGGCCGTCGATCATCACCGAGGTGCCGCGGTTCGCCGAACACGCCGGCGGCGCGCGCATCATCCTCAAGCGTGAAGACCTGAACCACACCGGGTCCCACAAGATCAACAACGTTCTCGGTCAGGCCCTGCTCACCAAGCGCATCGGCAAGACCCGCGTCATCGCCGAGACCGGAGCCGGACAGCACGGCGTCGCCACCGCGACCGCCGCAGCCCTGTTCGGCCTCGAATGCGTCATCTACATGGGCGAGGTCGACACCGACCGGCAGGCGCTGAACGTCGCCCGCATGCGCCTGCTCGGCGCCGAGGTCGTCTCCGTGACCACCGGCTCGCGCACCCTCAAGGACGCCATCAACGAGGCCTACCGCGCGTGGGTCGCCAGCGTGGAGACCACCAACTACATCTTCGGCACCGTCGCGGGCCCGCACCCGTTCCCGGCGATGGTGCGCGACTTCCAGAAGATCATCGGCGAGGAGGCCCGCCAGCAGGTCATCGACCTCACCGGCGCGCTCCCCACCGCCGTCACCGCCTGCATCGGCGGAGGCAGCAACGCCATGGGCATCTTCCACGCCTTCCTCGACGACCCGGATGTCGCCTTGTACGGCTACGAGGCTGCCGGCGAGGGGCACCTCACCGAACGTCATGCCGCGACCCTCACCCGCGGCCGTCCCGGCGTGCTCCACGGTGCCCGCAGCTACATGCTGCAGGACGAGGACGGCCAGACCGTCGAGTCGCACTCCATCTCCGCCGGCCTCGACTACCCGGGCGTCGGCCCCGAGCACTCCTGGCTGCACGACCTCGGTCGCGCCACCTACCTGCCGATCACCGACGACGAGGCCATGCAGGCCCTCCGCCTGCTCAGCCGCACCGAGGGCATCATCCCCGCGATCGAGTCGGCCCACGCCCTCGCCGGCACCATCAAGCTCGGCAGAGAGCTCGGGCCGGACGCGGTGATCCTCGTCAACCTGAGCGGCCGCGGCGACAAGGACATGGAGACGGCGGGCAAGTACTTCGACATCCTCGATGCCGAGGCCCTCGCCGCCGAAGACCTCAGCCCCGTCGACTCCGAGCCGGGAGTCGAACGATGAGCCGCGTCGAAGAGACCATCCGCCTGCGCACCGACGCCGGATCCGGCGCGCTCGTCGGCTACCTGCCCGCCGGGTTCCCCGACCTCGACACCAGCATCGAAGCCGCGGTCGCCCTGGTCGAGAACGGCGTCGACGTGCTCGAACTCGGCCTGCCGTACTCCGACCCCGTCATGGACGGTCCCGTGATCCAGCACGCGACCGAGATCGCCCTGCAGAAGGGCTTCCGCCTCAAGCACGGCATCGACGCGGTAGCCGCCATCACCGCCCGGGTCGACGCCCCCGTGCTCGTGATGACCTACTGGAACCCGATCATCCAGTTCGGCGTCGAGCGTTTCGCCGACGAGCTTCTCGCCGCGGGCGGCGCGGGCCTCATCACCCCCGACCTCGTGCCCGACGAGGCGGCGGACTGGCTCGCCGCGTCCGAGCGCACCGGCCTCGACCGCGTGTTCCTCGCCGCACCGTCGTCGTCCGACGCCCGCCTCGCGCAGGCCGTCGAGAAGAGCCGCGGATTCGTCTACGCCGTATCGACCATGGGCATCACCGGCGCCCGTCAGGACGTCGACGCGGCCGCCCGGTCGCTCGTCACCCGGCTGCGCACCGCCGGCGCCACCAGCACCTGCGTCGGGATCGGAATCTCCACCGCGGAGCAGGTGCGCGAAGTGCTCACCTACGCCGACGGTGCCATCGTCGGTTCCGCGCTCGTCAAGGCTCTCGCAGACGGGGGAGTCGACGCCGTAGCGCGCACGGCAGCCGCCCTGTCCGCTGGGGCTAGGCTTTCCTAGTCTCCGCACCCCCCGAAAGGTCTCTGCCTCGTGTTCGCACCCCTCAGCATTCCCAGCCCTGACTACGAGTGGCAGGTCTTCAACCTCGGCCAGTGGTTCAGAGACATCGGGCTCGCCTGGTTCCCCTGGGACCTCAACGTGCACGCCTACGCGCTGTGCATCCTCGTCGGCATCATCGCGGCGGGCATCTTCACCAACCACCGCCTGACGCGCCGTGGCGCCGAGCCGGGCGTCGTGCTCGACATCATCATCTGGGCGGTGCCGCTCGGCATCGTCGGCGCCCGCATCTTCCACGTGCTCACCCACCCGGACGACTACTTCGCGGGCCAGGAGCTGTGGCACGTCTTCGCGGTCTGGGAGGGCGGGATCGCCATCTTCGGCTCGCTCATCGGCGGTGCCGTCGGGGCCTGGATCGGCTGCCGCTTCGCTGGGATCAGGTTCTGGACCTTCGCCGACGCCGTGGCCCCCGCACTGCTGCTCGCCCAGGCCTTCGGCCGTTTCGGCAACTGGTTCAACCACGAGCTCTTCGGCCAGCCGACCGACCTGCCGTGGGGCCTCGAGATCGAGTCCACCAACCCGGCATACCCCGCCGGCCTGCCCGAGGGCACGCTGTTCCACCCCACCTTCCTCTACGAGATCGTCTGGAACGTGCTCGGCATCGCCGTCATCCTGTTCCTCGAGCGCAAGTTCCGCCTGCAGTGGGGCAAGGTCCTCGGCCTGTACCTCATCTGGTACGGCCTCGGCCGCTCGTTCTTCGAGACCATCCGCATCGACCCGAGCGAGGTCTTCTTCGGCCTGCGGAGCAACGTCTGGGCGGCTATTTTCGCGCTTCTCCTCGGCATAGTCATCCTCGTCGTGCAGTCCAGGCGCCACACCGGCTACGAGCCGAGCCCGTATGTGCCCGGCCGGGAGTGGGCTGGGCCGGGGTCTGGGGTAGACTCTCCTGACACCTATTCGGACACCGACGAACCAGGCAATGACGCCGCGTCCCCCACCGAAGTGCTCGCCACAAGCGGGCCCGCCACAAGCGGAGAAGGCGCCAAGTCCTGACGACAGGGCCACCTCTGTAACCCGATGGGCCGCCGAAGTCCCACTTGCTCCGAATTACTCGTGAGGACGGACATTCATGGCTCTCACGCCAGCTCTCCAGCGCTTCAGCACCACTCCACAGGCAACCGGACTCTACGACCCCAGTCGTGAGAAGGACGCCTGCGGTCTGGCGATGGTCGCGACGCTCCGCGGCACAGCGGGGCACGACATCATCGACGCTGCCCTCGGCGCGCTCCGGCACCTCGAACACCGCGGCGCCATCGGCTCCGACGCCGGCACCGGCGACGGCGCGGGGATCATCACCCAGATCCCCGACGAGTTCCTGCGCGCCGTCGCGGGGTTCGAGCTGCCCGCGGCCGGCAGCTACGCCGTCGGCATGGCGTTCCTGCCCACCGAAGACGACGACCGTGCCGCCCTGAAGGCCGGCATCGACTCGATCGCCGCCGAAGAGGGCCTCACGGTGCTCGGCTGGCGTGTCGTCCCGGTGCGCCCCGAACAGGTCGGCGACCTCGCGCGCGCCGCGATGCCCGCCTTCGAACAGCTCTTCCTCGCATCGACACGGGTGGATGACTCGGGGGAGCCGATCTCCGGCATCGAGCTCGACCGCCAGGTGTACCGCCTGCGCAAGCGGGCAGAACACGGCTTCGGCGCCTACTTCCCCTCGCTCTCCAGCCGCACCCTGGTCTACAAGGGAATGGTCACGACCCTCCAGCTCGAGCCGTTCTACCCCGACCTGAGCGACCAGCGTTTCGCCTCGAAGCTCGCCCTCGTGCACTCGCGCTACTCCACGAACACGTTCCCGTCGTGGCCGCTCGCGCAGCCCTTCCGCATGATCGCGCACAACGGCGAGATCAACACCGTGCAGGGCAACCGCAACTGGATGCGCGCACGCCAGTCGCAGCTCGAGTCGGAGCTCCTCGGCGACATCCCGAGCCTGCTGCCCATCAACACGCCGGGCGCCAGCGACTCCGCCTCGTTCGACGAGGTCGTCGAGCTGCTCAGCCTCACCGGCCGGTCGCTGCCGCACTCGATCATGATGATGGTGCCGGAGGCCTGGGAGAACCAGACCGACGTCGAGGCCGCCCGCAAGGCGTTCTACGAGTACCACGCGATGCTCATGGAGCCGTGGGACGGCCCCGCAGCCCTCGTCTTCACCGACGGCTCGCTCGTCGGCGCGACCCTCGACCGCAACGGACTGCGCCCCGGCCGGTTCCTGGTCACCGACGACGGCCTCGTCGTGCTCGCCAGCGAGATCGGCGTGCTCGACATCGACCCGGCGAAGGTCGTTCGCAAGGGACGGCTGCGTCCCGGCAAGATGTTCCTCGTCGACACCGAGGCCGGCCGCATCATCGAGGACGACGACATCAAGGGGGAGCTCGCCTCCGCCGAGCCGTACTCCGAGTGGCTCGACCAGGGTCGCATCCACCTGAAAGACCTGCCCGACCGGGAGCACATCGTGCACACCCCGGCCTCGGTCACGCGTCGCCAGCGCACCTTCGGCTACACCGAGGAAGAAGTGCGCATCATGATCATGCCGATGGCGAAGAACGGCGCTGAGCCGCTCGGAGCCATGGGCTCCGACACGCCCATCGCGGTGCTGTCCGAGCGCTCACGCCTGCTCTTCGACTACTTCACGCAGCAGTTCGCGCAGGTCACCAACCCGCCGCTCGACTCGATCCGCGAAGAGGTCGTCACCTCGATGAAGCTCGGGCTCGGGCCCGAGCGCAACCTGCTCGCGGCCACCCCGGAGCACGCCAAGCAGGTCATCCTCGACTTCCCGGTGATCGACAACGACGAGCTCGCGAAGATCCAGCACATCGACCCGCGCCCCGGCAGCCGGCTGACGACGACCATCAAGGGCCTCTACCGGGTCGACCAGGGACCGAAGGCTCTCGAGGAGCGTCTCGCCGCCATGTGCGTCGAGGTCGACGAGGCCATCGAGGGCGGCGCCCAGTTCATCGTGCTCTCCGACCGTGACTCCAACAAGGAGTACGCCCCGGTTCCGTCGCTGCTGATGCTGGCAGCGATCCACCACCACCTCATCCGCAACCAGAACCGTATGAAGGTCGGCATCATCGTCGAGGCGGGCGACGTGCGCGAGGTGCACCACGTCGCGCTGCTCGTCGGCTACGGCGCATCCGCGATCAACCCGTACCTCGCCATGGAGACCGCAGAAGAGCTCGTGCGCAACGGCATGCTCACCGGCGTCACCCCCGAGAAGGCCGTCAAGAACCTGATCAAGGCGCTCGGCAAGGGCGTTCTGAAGATCATGTCGAAGATGGGCATCTCGGTCGTCAGCTCCTACGCGGGGGCGCAGGCGTTCGAGGCCGTCGGTCTCGACCAGGCCTTCGTCGACCAGTACTTCACCGGGACGTCGAGCCTGCTCGGCGGCGTGGGCATCGAGGTCGTCGCGGCAGAGAGCGCCTCACGGCACGAGGCCGCATACCCCGACGACGGCGCCATCAGCGCGCACGAACGCCTCGCGACCGGCGGCGAGTACCAGTGGCGCCGTGAAGGACCGCCGCACCTCTTCAACCCCGACACCGTCTTCCGCCTGCAGCACGCCACGCGTGCCCGCCGCTACGACATCTTCCGCGAGTACACCAAGCTCGTCGACGACCAGGCGCAGAAGCTCATGACCATCCGCGGGCTCTTCGAGTTCAAGACCGGCCAGCGCCCCGTCGTGCCGATCGACGAGGTCGAGCCCGTGTCGTCGATCGTCAAGCGCTTCTCCACCGGCGCGATGAGCTACGGCTCGATCAGCGCCGAGGCCCACGAGACGCTCGCCATCGCGATGAACTCCATCGGCGCGAAGAGCAACACCGGCGAGGGCGGCGAAGACATCGACCGCCTGCTCGACCCCACCCGGCGCAGCGCGATCAAGCAGGTCGCCTCGGGACGCTTCGGCGTCACGAGCATGTACCTCACGCACTCCACCGACATCCAGTTGAAGATGGCGCAGGGGGCGAAGCCCGGCGAGGGCGGCCAGCTGCCGCCGACCAAGGTGTACCCGTGGATCGCCCGCACCCGCCACGCCACCGCGGGAGTCGGCCTCATCTCGCCGCCCCCGCACCACGACATCTACTCGATCGAAGACCTCAAGCAGCTCATCTTCGACGTCAAGCGCGCCAACCCCGTCGCCAGGGTGCACGTGAAGCTCGTCAGCCAGAGCGGCATCGGCGCGGTCGCAGCCGGGGTCACCAAGGCCCTCGCCGACGTCGTGCTGGTCTCCGGCCACGACGGCGGAACCGGCGCCAGCCCGCTGAACTCGCTCAAGCACGCCGGAACCCCCTGGGAGCTCGGCCTCGCCGAGACCCAGCAGACGCTGATGCTCAACGGCATGCGCGACCGCGTCGTGGTGCAGGTCGACGGCCAGATGAAGACCGGCCGCGACGTCATCGTCGGCGCTCTGCTCGGCGCGGAGGAGTTCGGTTTCGCGACCGCCCCGCTCGTCGTCGAGGGCTGCGTCATGATGCGCGTCTGCCACCTCGACACCTGCCCGGTCGGCATCGCGACGCAGAACCCCGAGCTGCGCGCCCGTTTCAGCGGCAAGCCCGAGTTCGTCGTCAACTTCTTCGAGTTCCTCGCGCAGGAGGTGCGCGAGTACCTCTCGGCGCTCGGCTTCCGCTCGATCGAAGAGGCGGTCGGCCACCACGAGATGCTCGACGTCAACGGCGCCATCCAGCACTGGAAGGCAGACGGCCTCGACCTGTCTCCCGTTCTGATCGGACCGGACTTCGCGGATGACGCGCCTCGAAGCAACTCCCGCCAGCAGGATCACGAGCTCGACAAGCACTTCGACGTCGAACTGATCCGCCGCAGCGAGAACGCGCTCGAGCACGGCACGCCCGTCGTCATCGACCTGCCGATCAAGAACACCGAGCGCGCCGTCGGCACCATGCTCGGCAACGCGGTCACGCTGCGCCACGGCGAGAACGGCCTCCCCGCCGGAACCATCCAGGTGAACCTGAACGGCACCGCCGGTCAGTCGCTCGGCGCGTTCCTGCCGAACGGCATCCGCCTGAACCTCGTCGGCGACAGCAACGACTACGTCGGCAAGGGCCTGTGCGGCGGCGAGATCATCGTGCGTCCCGACGCCCGCAGCAGTTTCGCGGCCGAGGACAACGTCATCGCCGGGAACGTCATCGGCTACGGAGCCACGCAGGGCTCGATGTTCCTGCGCGGCATCGTCGGTGAGCGGTTCCTGGTGCGCAACTCCGGCGCGACCGCCGTCGTCGAGGGAGTGGGGGACCACGCCCTCGAGTACATGACGGGCGGCCTCGCCGTGATCCTCGGCGGCACCGGGCGCAACCTGGGCGCCGGCATGTCGGGCGGCACCGCCTACATCTACGACCTGCGGAGCGAACGGGTCAACCCCGACTCGCTCGCCAGCGGCGAGCTCACCCTGCTGCCGCTTGGAAGCGCCGACGTGGAGATCCTCACCGATCTCCTGCAGCGGCACTTCGACGAGACCGAATCCGCCGTCGCGCGTCGGATGCTCGACAACCTGGACGAGACCGTCGGCCGATTCGTGAAGGTTCTCCCTCGCGACTACGCCGCGGTCATTGCAACACGCCAGACGGCGCTCGACGAGGGGCTCGACCCCGACGGCGATGTCGTGTGGTCACGAATCATGGAGGTTACCGGTGGCTGATCCGAAGGGATTCCTGAAGGTCAAGGAGCGCGAGCTCCCTGCCCGCCGCCCCGTCGCGCTGCGGCTGATGGACTGGAAAGAGGTCTACGAGCAGGGCGACACGGCCACGGTGCGCAAGCAGGCCGGCCGTTGCATGGACTGCGGCATCCCGTTCTGCCATCAGGGCTGCCCGCTCGGCAACCTGATCCCGGAGTGGAACGACCTGATGTGGCGGGGCGAGGGCCACCAGGCCATCGAGCGCCTGCACGCGACGAACAACTTCCCGGAGTTCACCGGGCGGCTGTGCCCCGCTCCCTGCGAGTCGTCGTGCGTGCTGGGCATCAACCAGCCCGCCGTGACGATCAAGAACGTCGAGGTGTCGATCATCGACGAGGCGTACCAGAAGGGCTGGGTCACCCCGCACCCGCCCGAGCGCCTCACCGGCAAGACCGTCGCCGTCGTCGGCTCCGGCCCGGCTGGGCTCGCCGCCGCGCAGCAGCTCACGCGGGCCGGCCACACCGTCGCCGTGTTCGAGCGTGACGACCGTATCGGCGGACTGCTGCGCTACGGGATCCCCGACTTCAAGATGGAGAAGAAGCACATCGAGGCGCGTCTCGCGCAGATGCAGGCCGAGGGCACCCGCTTCCGCGCCGGCGTCGAAATCGGCGTCGACATCTCCTGGAGCGACCTCCGCGCCCGCTACGACGCGGTCATCGTCGCGACCGGCGCCACCGTGCCGCGCGACCTGCCGATCCCCGGGCGCGATTTGCTCGGTGTGCACTTCGCCATGGACTACCTCGTGCAGCAGAACAAGGCGGGCGCCGGCGACACCGTCGGCGACCAGATCCTCGCCGAGGGCAAGCACGTCGTCGTCCTCGGCGGCGGCGACACCGGAGCAGACTGCATCGGCACCGCACACCGGCAGCACGCGCTCTCGGTGACGAACCTCGCGATCGGCAAGCAGCCGGGCGACGAGCGTCCGGACCACCAGCCGTGGCCGATGGCCCCGACCCTGTTCGAGGTCTCCAGCGCCCACGAGGAGGGCGGCGAGCGCGTCTATCTCGCCTCCACCATCGAGTTCCTGTCGAACGAGGCCGGAGAGGTGCGCGCCATCCGCGTCGCCGAGACCGAGTACCTCGACGGCCGCCGTGTTCCCAAGGCGGGCACCGAGCGCGAGATCCCCGCCGACCTCGTGCTCCTCGCCCTCGGGTTCACCGGGCCCGAGACCGACACGATCGACGCGCAGCTGCCCGTGCCGGTCGACGGCAAGGGCAACCTCGGCCGCGACGGCGACTACCAGACGAGCGAGTCGGGCGTCTTCGTCGCAGGCGACGCGGGTCGCGGCCAGTCGCTCATCGTCTGGGCCATCGCCGAGGGTCGCGCCGCGGCATCCGCGGTTGATCGGTACCTTGAGGGGGAGACGCAACTGCCGTTCCCGGTCAAGCCGACCGATCACGCCATCGCCATCTAGCTCTCACACGCTTCATCCGTACCCACCACCACACAAAACCACCACAGAAGGAACTCATGAGACGCGCGAAAATCGTCGCTACGCTCGGCCCGGCAACATCCAGCTATGAGAACATCCGCGCCATCATCGACGCCGGTGTTGACGTGGCCAGAATGAACCTCAGCCACGGCTCCTACGACGTCCACGAGGCGGTCTACGCCAACGTGCGCAAGGCCGCGGATGACTCGGGCCGGGCCGTCGCCGTAATGGTCGACCTCCAGGGCCCCAAGATCCGTCTCGGCAAGTTCGAGGGCGGCCCGTACGACCTCGCCGTCGGCGACGTGTTCAAGATCACGACCGAGGACGTCGTGGGAACCCGTGAGCTCTCGGGCACCACCTTCAAGGGTCTTCCGCAGGACGTCAGCCCCGGCGACTTCCTGCTCATCGACGACGGCAAGGTGAAGGTGCAGGTTACCGGCGTCGAAGGACCCGTCGTCTCCACCGTCGTCATCGTCGCCGGAGCCGTCTCGAACAACAAGGGCATCAACCTGCCCGGCGTCGCCGTCAACGTCCCCGCGCTGAGCGAGAAGGACGAGGACGACCTGCGTTGGGGCCTCCGCCTCGGCTGCGACCTCATCGCGCTGTCGTTCGTGCGCGACGCCACCGACATCGTGCGCGTGCACGAGATCATGGAGGAGGAGGGCCGCAAGGTCCCCGTCATCGCCAAGATCGAGAAGCCGCAGGCCGTCGAGAACCTCGAGGCGATCATCGACGCGTTCGACGCGATCATGGTCGCCCGAGGCGACCTCGGCGTCGAGCTTCCCCTCGAGGCCGTGCCGATCGTGCAGAAGCGCGCCGTCGAGCTCTCGCGTCGCATGGCCAAGCCGGTCATCGTCGCGACGCAGATGCTCGAGTCGATGATCTCCAGCCCCGTGCCCACCCGTGCCGAGACCTCCGACGTGGCGAACGCCGTGCTGGATGGCGCGGACGCGGTGATGCTGAGCGGCGAGACGAGCGTCGGCGAGTACCCCGTCATCACCGTGCAGACCATGGCGCGCATCGTGGCCTCCACCGAGGAGCACGGACTCGAGCGCATCCCCGAGCTCGGCACCAAGCCGCGCACCCAGGGCGGCGCCATCACACTGGCCGCTGCCGAGGTCGCGTCGTTCGTCGAGGCGAAGTTCGTCTGCGTCTTCACCGAGTCGGGCGACTCCGCCCGTCGTATGTCGCGGCTGCGCTTCAACGTGCCGATGAAGGCGTTCACGCCCGACCCCGCGATCCGCCGCCGCATGGCGCTGATCTGGGGCATCGACTCCTACGTCGTCGACCGGGTCACGCACACCGACGCGATGTACATCCAGGTCGACGAGATCCTCCTCGGCGAGGGTCTCGCCGAGGTCGGAGACGTCGTCGTCGTCATCTCCGGTTCGCCTCCCGGAATCTCCGGCTTCACGAACGACCTGCGCGTGCACCGCGTGGGCGACGCGAAGAACGCCGTGGCTCCCGCGTACGCGGTCAGCTAGGACCGAGAACCCGAGAAGGGCCGGACATCCAATGGATGTCCGGCCCTTCCTGCGTCTCGGCGCCTCAGTCGACCCTGGGCTGCTTCTGCTCCCGGCCGTCGGAGACGTCGGCCTCGGTGGTGCCGAGCCCGGTGTCGTCGAGCTCCGTCGTGCCCGCGCCGGTCGCCGTCGAACCGGGGGAGAGCACTCCGTCACCGCTGTCGGAGTCCAGCTCGGTGGGGTCGGGAAGATCGGGATCGCTCGTCATGCTGTCTCCAGGCGGCGCTTAGGGGTGGTGGCGGGGCTGGCCGCCACCACCCCACGTCGCGGAGGCACGAGGCGCTCTGTGGCGGAACGGGTCCGCGAGCCAAACCGGGAGGCGTGTCGCGCAAAACGTCGTTCGCCTGCGAATCTACGCGCCGAGAGAAGCTCGGAACGGGGGCTGTACACGCCGTCTGATGCGGGTTTATAGTTCGTTTTTCGCACCAGTAGGTGCGATCTCTCCGTTGTGCCGGATGCGAGACTCGAACTCGCACGCCCTTTCGAGCAAAGCATTTTGAGTGCTCCGCGTCTGCCATTCCGCCAATCCGGCGCACAACAACCGTCAAAAGAATACCGTAGGCTCTCTATCGTGACTGACCAAGAATCAACCCCATCCGCTCCGCGCCGAGTAGTGGTGGCAGAAGACGAGTCCCTTATCCGCATGGACATCGTCGAGATTCTCCGCGACAACGGCTTCGAGGTCGTCGGTGAAGCCGGAGACGGCGAGACGGCCGTCGCCCTCGCCACAGAGCTGCGCCCCGATCTCGTGATCATGGACGTGAAGATGCCCCAGCTCGACGGCATCTCGGCCGCGGAGAGACTGACCAAGAACCACATCGCTCCCGTCGTGCTCCTGACCGCGTTCAGCCAGAAGGAGCTCGTCGAACGGGCCTCCGAGGCCGGCGCCCTCGCCTACGTCGTCAAGCCGTTCACGCCGAGCGACCTGCTGCCCGCGATCGAGATCGCGCTCAGCCGGTACACGCAGATCATCACGCTCGAGGCCGAGGTCGCCGACCTCGTCGAGCGTTTCGAGACCCGCAAGCTCGTCGACCGCGCCAAGGGACTCCTCAACGAGAAGATGGGGCTCACCGAGCCCGAGGCCTTCCGGTGGATCCAGAAGGCGTCCATGGACCGCCGCCTCACCATGCACGACGTCGCCCAGGCGATCATCGAGCAGCTGAGCGCCAAGAAGTAGCCGTCGTGCCGCGGTCCTTCGTCGTCACCGGCGGAGGGCGTGGTGTGGGCCGTGCGATCGCGCTGCGGCTTCTCCAGCGCGGCGACGCCGTCGTGGTGATCGACACCGAGAAGGCGGCGGATAACCCGGCTCGGGCTCTCCGCACGGTGATCGGTGACGCCTCCGACCCGGCAGTCGCGGCGGAGGCCGTCTCGGTCGCCGAGTCGCTCGGCGTGCTCACCGGCTGGGTGAACAACGCGGCCGTGTTCCGTGACGCCGACCTGCACTCTGATCCACAGCTCGTGCGAGAGCTCGTCGACGCGAACCTCGCCCCGGCTCTGGTCGGCTCGGCCGCTGCGATCACGAGCTTCCTCGGCTCCGGTGTCGCCGGTTCGATCGTCAACGTCTCCTCCCACCAGGCGCAGCGCGCGGTGCCGGGAGCGCTCGCCTACGCGACGGCGAAGGCCGCCGTCGAGGGGCTCACCCGGGCGACCGCCGTCGACTACGCGCACCGGGGGATCCGCGCGAACGCCGTGGCGCTCGGCACGATCGCGACCGAGCGGTTCGACGAGTCGCTCGCCGCCCTCGACCCCGCCGCGCGTGAGGCGCGGCTGCTGGCGTTGGCCGCGGTGCACCCGGCCGGCCACGTGGGGGCCATGGCCGACGTGGCATCCGTCGTCGCGTTCCTGCTCTCCGACGCGGCGGCGTTCGTCACCGGTGCCGTTCTGCCCGTCGACGGCGGACGCGCCGCTCTCGGATCCGATCCGGAGGCGCGGCGCCCCGTCTAGTCGCTCCAGCTCAGCTGACCTTGCGGCGGTAGATCGCGATCGCGAAGCCGTAGGCCACCACGAGGATGCCGACGAGCCAGGCCAGTGCGATCCATATGTCGCCGCCGACCGGTTCCCCCGCGAACAGGGCCCGGATCGTGTTCACGATCGAGGTCACCGGCTGGTTCTCGGCGAACCACGCGACCGGCGCGGGCATCGTGTCGGTGGGCACGAAGGCCGAGCTGATGAACGGGAGGAAGATCAGCGGGTAGCTGAACGCGCTCGCCCCGTCCACGGTCTTCGCGGAGAGCCCGGCGATGACCGCGATCCAGGTGAGGGAGAGGGTGAACAGCACGAGGATCCCCGCGACGGCTATCCACGCCACGACGGACGCCCCGGTGCGGAAGCCCATGATGAGTGCGACGCCGACGACGATCGCAATCGACACCATGTTCGCGGTCAGCGAGGTGAACACGTGCGCCCAGAGAACGCTCGACCGGGAGATCGGCATCGACTGGAACCGTTCGAAGATGCCGCCCTGCATGTCGAGGAACAGCCGGTACGCGGTGTAGGCGATGCCCGAGGCGATCGTGATCAACAGGATGCCGGGGAGCATGTAGTCGATGTACGACTCGTCGGAGCCGGTGTTGATCGCACCGCCCAGCACGTAGACGAACAGCAGCATCAGCGCGATCGGAGTGACCGCGGTGGTGATGATGGTGTCGGGGCTGCGCAGGATGTGGCGCAGCGAGCGGCCGGTCAGTACGCCGGTGTCGCCGATGACGTTGGTGGTCATCGTTGTTCCTTTCGTGCCTGGTGCTCGTCGCTCTCGACGGATTCGCCGGTCTCGCCGGTGAGGGCGAGGAAGACGTCCTCGAGGGAGGGCTGCTTCTCGATGTACTCGACCTTCGCTGGCGGGAGGAGCTGCTTGAGCTCGGCCAGGGTGCCTTTCTGGATGATCGTCCCCTTGTGCAGGATGGCGATGCGGTCGGCGAGGTACTCGGCCTCGTCGAGGTACTGCGTGGTGAGCAGCACCGTGGTGCCCTGCCCGGCGAGGGTCTTCACCGTCTGCCAGACGTCGATGCGCGCCTGCGGGTCGAGGCCGGTCGTCGGCTCGTCGAGGAAGATGATCGGCGGGTTGCCGATCAGGCTCATCGCGATGTCGAGCCTGCGCCGCATCCCGCCCGAGTAGGTGGCCGCCCTGCGCCCGCCCGCCTCGACGAGCGAGAACCGTTCCAGCAGGTCGTCGGCGATGGCGCCGGGGTTCTTCAGGTGGCGCAGCTTGGCGATCAGCACGAGGTTCTCCCTGCCGGTGAGGATCTCGTCGACGGCCGCGAACTGGCCGGTGAGGCTGATCGACTCCCGAACGTCGCCGGGCCGGCTCGCGACGTCGAAGCCGTTCACCGTCGCGGTTCCGGCGTCCGACTTGAGCAGCGTCGAGAGGATGCGCACCAGCGTGGTCTTGCCCGCACCGTTGGAGCCGAGCAACGCGAAGATGCTGCCGGCCGTCACGTCGACGTCGACGCCGCGCAGAACGTGCACGTCGGCGAACGACTTCTCGACGCCGCGTACCTCGATGGCGCTCATGCCCGGTCCTCCTCTGCACTGTCTCGAGCGGCGCTGTCTTCTCGAGAGGCAGTGTCCCGCGCAGCGGCGTCGACGGCCTTGGTCAGGCGAGCGCGTTCCTTGTCGATCCACTCCTTGCCGCCGTAGGCCTTGGTGAACGACTCCGCGAACTCGACGGGCTCGTCGCCGACGAGCTCGCGCACGGGGGTGCCGTCGACGGCCGCGCGCTCCCACAGGTCTGCGAAGTCGCCGAGCATCGTGACGAGGGTGTCGCCGTCGGTGATGCCGCCGTAGTACATGAAGTACCGTTCGAACGCCTTCGCCGTCGTGCCGTACGGCTCGGGGAGGGCCTCGATGCGGGCCTTGTACTGGCGGTACTGCTTCTTCTGCTCGAGCGAGCCGGTGATGGTCTCTATCCACTTGGCGGCCATGGTCAGTCTCCTTCTTCGTCCGTGATTTCGATGTGGTGGTGCAGCTGTTCAATGCGCTCCGCGAGGAAGCTCCAGTTGGCCCAGAACTCGGCCAGGTACTCGCCGCCCTGTGGGTTGATCGAGTAGACCTTGCGCGGCGGACCCTTCTCCGAGGGGACCTTCGACACGTCGACGAGGCCGCGCTGCTCGATCCTCACCAGGAGGGCGTAGACGGTGCCCTCGACGATGTCGGAGAAGCCCTGGTCGCGCAGCCGTGCCGTGATCTCGTACCCGTACGCCGGCTTGGCGGCGACGATCGCGAGGACCATGCCCTCGAGCGTGCCCTTGAGCATCTCGGTCATCTGCTTGCCCATGTGGTGCGTCCTTCGACTACTCAGTGTTGCTGACTACCACTAGATAGTACTACCGAATAGCGGTCGCGCAAGGGGCATTTCGCGGCCGGCTCATCCGTCCGGAAACGGCTCGCGAACCTCCGAGGGCTCGCCGAAAGAGGCTCGCGCGGCCGGAAGAGGCTCGCGCGAGCGGAAAGTGAGTGCGGCTAGCGCCGGTCGAGCAGCATGTTCGTCATGCGCACGGTCGACAGCCGGCGCCCCGCCTCGTCGCGGATCACGATCTCGTGCGTGGCCAGGGTGCGGCCCAGCGAGATCGCCGTGCACGTCGCGGTGACGAGGCCCGACTCGGTCGACCGGCTGTGGGACGCGTTGATCTCGATGCCGACCGCGTAGCGGCCGGGGCCGGCGTGGATCGCCGACGACACCGAGCCGAGAGACTCGCCGAGCACGACGTGCGCCCCGCCGTGGAGGATCCCGATGACCTGGGTGTTGCCCTCGACCGGCATCGTGGCTACCGAGTGCTCCGCCGACAGCTCGACGAAATCGATGCCCATCTTGACCGCGAGCGCACCGCCGCCGCTGCTCACGAGTCGTTCGACGAGTTCGGGGTCGAGATCCTGCGGGAACGTGGTCATGGCACTCTCTCTGGCGGCCCAGCGTGTCGGTGACCGCGGCTAGGCTGGCTGTCGTGTCGGACAACGAAAAGCCTACCCTCCTGATAATCGACGGCCATTCGCTGGCGTTCCGCGCGTTCTACGCGCTGCCGGTCGACAGTTTTATGAACCGTGAGGGGCAGCACACCAACGCCATCCACGGGTTCATCGCCATGCTCATCAACCTGCTCAAGGCCGAGAAGCCCACGCACCTCGCGGTCGCGTTCGACATCTCGCGGTTCTCCTTCCGCACTCGCGAGTACCCCGAGTACAAGGGCACCCGCGGCGAGACCCCGCCCGAGTTCATCGGCCAGATCCCGCTGCTCGAAGAGGCGCTCAAGGCCATGGGCATCCCCACCATCTCGAAAGAGGACTACGAGGCAGACGACATCCTCGCGACGCTCGCCCACCGCGGCGCCGCCGAGGGCTTCCACGTCTTCGTCGTCTCCGGCGACCGCGACGCGATCCAGATGATCGGCGACGACGTCACCCTGCTCTACCCGAACGCGCGGGGAGTCTCCGAGCTCAAGCGCTACGACCGTGACACCGTGTTCGAGCGCTACGGCATCGAACCGCACCAGTACCCCGACATCGCGGCGCTCGTCGGCGAGACGAGCGACAACCTCATCGGCATCGACAAGGTCGGCGAGAAGACAGCGGTCAAGTGGATCGTGCAGTACGGCAGCCTCGACGGGGTGCTCGAGCACGCCGACGAGATCAAGGGCGTCGTGGGGGAGAAGCTGCGAGAGCAGAAAGACCGCGCCATCCGCAACCGCAAGCTCAACCACCTGCTCACCGACGTCGACCTGCCCTACGGTCCCGGCGACCTGCTGCGCCAGCCTCTCGACGAGGCCGCAGTGCGCGAGGTGTTCGACAAACTGCAGTTCAAGACTCTGCTCGAGCGGGTGCTGAAGCTCAACGGCGACGGCGGACCGACGGCGGATGGCGCGGCCCTGCCCGTCGCGGCCGTGCTCGACTCCGCCATTCCGCCCGTACGCACCATGGTCGACGAGGAACTCGCGAAGTGGCTCGACACGCAGTCGAAGAGCGGCACCGCCGCACTCGGACTCCGCGTCGAGACCGCCCAGGGCCGCGTCACCGGGCTCGGCATCGCCTCGGCCGTCGACAGCGTCTACGTGCCATGGGAGGCCGAACGCCCCGACTACGTCGCCCTCGAGAGCTGGCTCGCCGGCGGCGCCCCGAAGTACCTGCAGGGCTCGAAGCAGCAGCTCAAGGCGCTGCGCGGCTCGGGCCTCGACCTCGGCGGCATCGCGTTCGACACCAGCCTCGCGGCCTGGCTGCTCAAGCCGGGCGGCAAGGCCGACGACCTCGCCAGCCAGGTCTACGACCACCTCGGCGAGACCCTGCCGCAGGCCGACCCGAACCAGCTCGTCCCCGACGTCGAGGCGGTGAGCGTCGCGACCGAGGCCTGGTACGTGCTGCGCGTCGCCGAGTACCTCGCAGGCAGGCTCGAGACGGGCGCGCGTCGTGTGCTCGACGAGATCGAGCTGCCGCTGGTTCCCGTGCTGGGCACCATGGAGCTCGACGGCATCGCCGTGAACCAGCAGATACTCGCCCGGCTCTCGGGCGAGCTCGGCGCGGTCGGCTCCGACCTCGCCACCCGCGCCTACGCCGAGATCGGCCGCGAGGTGAACCTCGGCTCGCCCAAGCAGCTGCAGCAGGTGCTCTTCGAAGAGCTCGGCATGCCCAAGACCCGCGCCAACAAGACCGGTTTCTCGACCGACGCGGCGAGCCTCACCGACCTGCAGGAGCAGGCGCCGCACCCGTTCCTCGACCTGCTGCTCAAGCACCGCGACGCGACGAAGCTCAAGCAGATCGTCGAGACGCTCGAGAAGGCGGTCGACTCAGGCGGCCGGGTGCACACCACCTACGACCAGACCGGCACGAGCACCGGCCGCATCTCGTCGAACGACCCGAACCTGCAGAACTTGCCGGTGAAGACCGCCGTCGGCCGCGAGATCCGCTCGGCGTTCGAGAAGGGCCCCGAGTTCGCCACCCTGCTCACCGCCGACTACTCGCAGATCGAGATGCGCATCATGGCGCACCTGTCCGGCGACGAGGGCCTCATCTCGGCCTTCAACGAGGGCGAAGACCTCCACCGCTTCGTCGGCTCGAGCGTGTTCGGCGTCGAGCCGGCCGACGTGACGCCCCTCATGCGCACGAAGGTCAAGGCGATGTCGTACGGCCTCGCCTACGGCCTGAGCGCCTTCGGGCTTTCGAAGCAGTTGCGCATCGAGTCGAGCGAGGCGAAGAAGCTGATGACGGCCTACTTCGACCGCTTCGGCGCGGTGCGCGACTACCTGCGCAACGTGGTCGAGCAGGCCAGGGTCGACGGCTACACCGAGACGATCTTCGGGCGTCGACGCCCGTTCGGCGACCTCAACTCCTCCAACCGGGTGCTGCGTGAGAACGCGGAACGCGCCGCCCTCAACGCGCCCATCCAGGGCTCGGCTGCCGACATCCTCAAGATCGCGATGCTCGGGGTGGCGAGCGACCTGCGCGAGCACGACCTGAAGTCGCGCCTGCTGCTTCAGGTGCACGACGAACTGGTCTTCGAGGTCGCGGGCGACGAGCTCGAGACTCTCACCGCGGTCGTCCGCGACCGCATGGGCGGGGCCGCGCAGCTGCGGGTGCCGCTCGACGTGCAGGTCGGAACGGGCCCCAACTGGGACGCGGCCGCCCACTAGGCGGCGCAGCGACCATGACGACACACGCCTCCCTCGCGCAGCTGCTCGCCGAGTCATCCATCGTGCTCGATGCCACGGCGACCGACGTCGACGACGCGGTCCGCCAGGCCGGCGCCGCTCTCGTCGCGACCGGCGCCGTCGACCCCGAGTACGTCGACGCCATGCTGGAGCGCGAACGCACCGTGTCTACCTACGTCGGCGAGGGCGTAGCCGTGCCGCACGGCACGCTCGCCGCGAAGGGCGCGGTGAGACGCAACGCCCTCGTGCTCTTGCGCTTGGCCGACGGTCTGGACTGGAATGGCAACGACGTGCGAATCGTGATCGGGCTCGCGGCCGTCGGGCGGGGTCACATCGGCCTCCTGTCCCGCCTCGCCGGGATCCTGCTCGACCCCGACCGCGCGGCAGCACTACGCACCGCAACCGACACAGCCGAGGTCTACCGGGCGCTCTCCGCCGACGCGCCCACCCCGTAACGACGAAGGAGTCACCATGCCAGAACGCGAAGTAACCGTAGCCTCGAGCGTGGGCCTGCACGCCCGCCCCGCGTCGCTGTTCTCCCAGGCCGCGGCCGGCACCGGCGTCACGGTGACACTCACCTCGGCCGCCGGCCGCAGCGTCAACGCCGCGAGCATCCTCGGCGTGCTCTCCCTCGGCATCGGCCACGGCGAGACGGTGAAGCTCGAAGCTTCGGGCGACGGGGCGGATGCGGCGATCGAGACGCTCGCGAAAGTCCTCGAGACCGACCTCGACAAGGAATGACCATGAACCACCACGAACCGCAGGCCCGACAGTCCACGCCGATCGACGCGATCGCCGAGGGGTGGGTCGACACCGAGCTCGACCTCTACCCGGAGTTCCGCGTCTACCTCGGCCGCGAGGGGCGCGAGGGGGAGTACGCCGACTACTCGCCCGCCGGCACGGAGGCGGCGATCGCCGAGACCCGGCGTGCGCTCGCCCGGGTCGAGGCATCCACCCCGGTCGACGCGGTCGACGTCGTCACCAAGATGGACCTGACCCGCGACCTCGCCCTGACGATCGACAAGCACGAGGCCGGTTTCGACCAGCGCGACCTCAACGTCATCGCGAGCCCCGCCCAGGAGCTGCGCGACATCTTCGACCTCATGCCCACCGACACGGTCGACGACTGGTCGCACGTCGCGACGCGCATGCACAACCTGCCCGCGGCGATGGCCGGCTACATCGAGTCGCTGCGAGCCGGCATCGCGGCCGGCAACACGCCCGCGATCCGCCAGGTGACCGAGGTAATGGCGCAGGCGAAGAAGCAGGCTGCCTCGACCGGATTCTTCTTCGAGCTCGCCCAGAACGCCAAGCCGGGGGAGGGCGAGCTGCCCGAGTCGGTGGCACGCGACCTCGAGAGCGGCGCGCGCGCCTCCGCCGATGCCTACTCGACGCTCGTCGAGTTCCTCGGCGACGAGCTCGCCGCGCACGCGCCGGAGAAGGACGCCGTCGGGCGCGAGCTCTACGCCCTCGCCTCCCGCGGGTTCCTCGGAGCGACCGTCGACCTCGACGAGACCTACGAGTGGGGCATCGAGGAACTCGCCAGGATGGTCGCCGAACAGGAGTCCATCGCCCGAGAGATCAAGCCCGGGGCATCCGTCGAAGAAGCCATCGCGTTCCTCGACGGCGACCAGAGCCGCAAGCTGCACGGAACAGACGCGCTCCAGCGCTGGATGCAGGAGACGAGCGACCGCGCGGTCGAGGAGCTCTCCCGCACGCAGTTCGACATCCCCGACGTCGTCAAGCGTCTCGAGTGCATGATCGCGCCCACGCAGGAGGGCGGCATCTACTACACCAACCCCACCGACGACTTCTCACGACCGGGGCAGATGTGGTGGAGCGTGCCGGAGGGAGTCACCGAGTTCGACACCTGGCGTGAGCTCACCACGGTGTACCACGAGGGTGTGCCCGGCCATCACCTGCAGATCGGCCAGGCCGTCTACAACAAGGCGCTGCTCAACACCTGGCGGCGCAATGCCGGCACGAGCGGCCACGCCGAAGGCTGGGCGCTGTACGCCGAACGGCTCATGGAGCAGCTCGGCTACCTCGACGACCCGGCCGACCGCCTCGGCATGCTCGACGGCCAGCGGATGCGGGCGGCCCGCGTGGTGCTCGACATCGGTGTGCACCTCGAGAAGACGCTGCCCGACGGCTCCGGGGTCTGGACGGGGGAGTACGCCTTCGACTTCATGGGGCGCAACGTCAACATGAGCCCCGAGTTCGTGCGCTTCGAGGTCAACCGTTATCTCGGCTGGCCGGGACAGGCGCCGTCGTACAAGGTGGGGCAGCGCATCTGGGAGCAGCTGCGCGACGAGTACGCGCGCCGTGAGGGAGCCGCGTTCGACATCCGCGCGTTCCACAAGAAGGCGCTCGACATCGGCGGGGTCGGCCTCGACACCCTCAAGGCCGCGCTGCTCGCCGACTGATTGTGACGCGCCGATCCCGCTCGTTGGCGGCCGGCGGCGGGATTCGCTATGCTGGAACGTCACATTCGTGACGTCCTATCCACCTGCCTCCGGCGAACATCCAGAACCATCAGCGCCGGCGGCCCGATTTATGCCCTTACTGGAGCACTAACTACATGACACTCGTAACGCCCGCCAAGGCGCCCAAGCAGGTCGCGATCAATGACATCGGATCCGCAGAAGACTT
>Ga0247803_1000310_pt1 | contig 28539 bp, 30 predicted proteins | sample UWRJL014104B1_FD_180928 | JGI IMG/M metagenome (GOLD analysis project Ga0247803, IMG submission 180928) | Plant litter microbial communities from Arlington Agricultural Research Station in Wisconsin, United States - UWRJ-L014-104B-1 | ecosystem: Environmental > Terrestrial > Plant litter >...
TCATCTCATTCACTACTCTTCTCCAGACTGCCTTAATCATAATACCAGTCCACAAGCGAATATGCGCGCCTCCATCATCTACGCCGCTGCCCTTGCTGGCATTGCATCAACGCTCCCTACCAACATCAAGCGCGCCGACTACTCCGACTTCTCGCCAGATGGAAAATACTTCCCACTCCAGGACGGCTTCCCAAACCCCAACACAGACCAGGTCCTCGTTATCCAGAGTCAAGCCCAAGGCACGCTTCCCAACGGTCCACCACCGCCAACCCTAAGCCCAGAGGGCGTGAAAAACCTCCAACTCATCGCCCTCAATGAACTATTTGAAGTCGCCTTCTTCTCCGAGCTGCTCTTCAATGTGACGAACAAGGCGCCGGGCTACGATCTTGGTTACGGACAGGAGTACGTGTTGGACACACTCAAGTCGATTGTCGCACAGGAAGAGCTCCATCTTCTCAATGCCAACGGAGCGCTGAAGAAGTTCAACCAACAACCTATCGAGCCTTGCAAATACGCCTTCCCCGTCACGGACTTCCAATCTGCCATCGCGCTCGCAGGAACCTTCACTGACCTTGTCCTCGGCACACTGCAAGACGTCAATCAAAAGTTCGCCGAGAACAGCGACTTCGGCCTCGTCCGCGCCGTCTCATCTGTTCTCGGCAACGAAGCGGAGCAAGAAGGCTTCTTCCGTCTCGTCCAGAAGAAGCGCGCATCCGCCCAGCCCTTCCTCACCACCTCTACGCGTGACTTCGCATTCACGGCGATTCAGGGCTTCATCGTTCCTGGTAGCTGCCCGAACATCAACACGATCCCGCTCAAGACATTTAAGCCGCTGAACGTACTGAGCACGGGTATCAAGGCAGAGACGCAGAACATCAAGTTCAGCTTCGCATCGGCTGATGCTGGTACTGAAGACTGGGCTTCTTTGTCAGTGGTCTATATCAATCAGCAGAACACACCTGTCGTGAAGTCTCTTCGCAACCCGACGAAGGTCGAGGGTGAGGCCGTCACTTTCGAGGGGCCATTTCCCTTCGATGAGTTCAAAATGCATGGCCTCACTATCGCAGCCGTCACTCGCGGCGCCGGGCCTTTCGCGTCCGCCGACGAGGTCGCTGCTGCTACGGTCTTTGGTCCTGGTCTTATCGAGATTGACTAAAAGTTGAAACAACCCTTTTTCTGCATAGCTCTGGCGTTAATTATTGGCATGATTCATACCCCTATTCTACTTTGTATTTGCTTAGAAGCCTTGCATGGCTATTGGTCTTTGTGCGAGATATTAATGTATTTTGTTCCATCAAACTCCTGCATGTCAAGTTGCCCATCGCGGAAAGTATCGTCTCGAGGCTTATGGATAGAGAACCGCTCGATTTCCCGTAGTCCACAAAGTCTTAATCTCCCATTTCTTGATCTTCCACAAGCCCTCATCCTTAATGAGATCAATGGAGTACAAGTTGAACGCCGTGTACGAGGTGTCTTCTTCCGTGAATGCATCGTCCGGTCGAACATGATACGCGATTGCGTTGGCAGTCAAAGACGCCGTGTCCTCGCCATCCTTCATCTTAATGCGAATGTTGCTGGTGATGTGCGTAGTAACCATGGTGAAGAGCCTTTGGAAGAAGTCATTGACTACGTTCCAGCCTTCGAGGGTGACGGGACCAGCGACAACAGTCATGCTCTCGTCCTTGAAACATGCAGACTCAAACATTTCGCGATCGTTGCTATCGATGCCGAGGATACTTCGGTAGAGGGCATCTGTGACGGCCTCGCGGGGGTTGAGTAGCGTGAGGTGTGGACTGATTGCCGTGGGGTTGACTGGGTCTGCCATTGCGATGAGCGGAGAAGGAGGTGTACTGAAGGATGCCTAGGTGGAGCCTATTTAATGTGAGTACCCGACAAGGTAGGGTTCGATTCAGCATCTGCTTACCGTCCGATGGTTATTGAGGTCTACAACCCTCTTACATTCTAGTTGCCGGAACCCGAAACTTTATACACAACATCAACGTGGAGCCAAAACGGATTTACCGGCTTTAAGAGATGGGGAGAAGAAAGCTAGGACGTACGGAATTAACCTGTCGCGCGAGAGGGACATCTCTGAGGACTTACAATCCTCGACCGCCTGTTGGTGGTGCACTTCGTCTTCATCAGCCTGGATGATCAGTGGCTAAGCGCTTACTTTACTGGCGCACCAGTCCAGTTCACGAGCACTCTGAAGCGTAGCTCGGTCCTTTTGGGATTCACGCTCTGTGTTTCGCCATCGGACCCGAATCCACGTTTGAGGGAGATGGACGCGCCGCGACGCGACGTGCCCTTATCAGCTTATCGATAGGCGATTAGAAAGACCTCATTCGTAGCTCGAAGCACGCCAAAACTCCTACGTCATCCCCACCCTCCATCCACTTGACTACTGTGTAGCTTTCTCATTGACTTCAGGAGTTTGTTACCCAAAACAAAGTTGTCACGACACCCTCACAATGCCCGTCATATTGATCGTCGGCGCAACGCGCGGTCTCGGTGCAAGTCTCGCGGAGCTGTACGCTTCAGATGCGGACAACCATGTGTTAGCAACAGCGAGGACTTCGAACCCTCCTAACAATAGTAGGTCTACACTACGTGGGAGACGAACCGAATTGCTGTGATGTGGCAACCCCTCGCTAACATGTTCCCTTCAAAGCCAAAAACCTGACTTACATCCCGAACATCGACATCGCGACCGCAGAAGCCAGCACCCACCTCCTCACCGCCCTGCACGGCCATTCAATAACCCACATCGACACTGTAATTATAACAGCCGGTTTCTTCGCCACCGAGTCCCTAGAAGCCCCCTCTTTCTCAGCTCAAGAACAAATGTATCGGACCTGCGCTATCGGACCAACCATCCTCGTCACAGCTCTCGCAAACGGTTCCAAAACCCTTCTCGATTCCAGTTCGAAGGTCATCCTAGTATCTTCCGAGAGCGGAAGCATCACCCTGCGACACGAGAGTGAGGGTGGCGGTAACTATGGCCATCATGCAAGCAAGAGTGCGTTGAATATGTGTGCGAAGTTGTTGAGTCTGGACTTGAAGGAGAGGGGTGTAGCGGTTGCGACGGTGCATCCTGGGTTCATGCGGACAGAGATGACGCGGAATGTAGGGTTTGATAAGTTTTGGGATGATGGAGGTGGTCAGTATTTTCCTGATTGATGACACTCAGCGTGCTAATAGGTTGTAGCTGTTACGCCTGAGGTGGCTGCGAAGTCGTTGACAGAGTGGATAGCCACGTTTGGGATTGAGAAGACGGGCACTTATTGGGCCCCACGTGGAGCAGCGTAAGGATTCTCGAAGAACTAACAAGCGAGAGAGATAACTAACCCCTCTTGTAGTGACATTGGTACTGCTGAGCCTGTACTTGGTGGAAAGGATAAGCTCCCAACACCTCTCCAACTGCCGTGGTAGACTTGAGATGACTTTGAATAATTCATTGAGTTATGCGTTGAGACAAGTGGGTATCAATAGAATGCCAGATCAGGACTAACGCCGACAATGCAATAACGATCGTAGTAACTTCCGTCCCGCAAAATGCTACAAATGATGCGAGTTCTCACAGTGGTTCTGCGAAGCTCGCTTTTAAGTGAAAGCTCACACCTCTCGTTCAGCTTTCAAGTGCCTTTACAGCTTCTCACCACTCTGGTGGCTTGCCGGAACCCAAGGCTCGCAGTCACCCACTCCCACCAGGCCGGCTGATCCCGGATTCTTCATTCCAGCCTCAAGCTGGCGTTGATAGCTGACGTTCCTCAAACGCTCTGCTTCTCTCGGGGTAAGATGGAGCTACATCATTATTAGCACGTCGCCTGCAACAGTGTACGGAAAGCTTGACTCACGTAAATCTCAACACCAACCACGTGAAGAACCGTCGCAAGCCAAAGCGCCATGCCAAAACTCATATCCAGCGCCGCGCCAATCTCAGTTGAGTATTCGCCGTTGAAATTTGCATGCACAACAGCTTCTTGCTGCGGGTTTGTTCCGTTGAAGAAGGGTGCGCAGCCGGGGTAGGCACCGAGGACTTCAGCTTCGGATTTGGTATCGAGAGCGAAAGCAATCTTGGCGCAGGGCCAGGACATGTAGTACGAGTTTATTGAGGAGATGACCATGGTCGAGATGATCAGGATAATGCGGCCGGTAATGATGGCTCCAGCCTGTTTCTTGTTAGAGATGAGGGAAAGTGCTTGAGAAGAATTGACATACGATGAACCAACCCCTGAGCATCCAAGCCCTATGCTGCTCAATCTGAAGCCTCTTGATGTTGACAATCGCCAGGACCAAACACACGGTCGTCCCAATAGTAGCCACCCCAACCCAAGCCTGGATATCCACGCCTCCACCAAACGCTCTTCTCGCCACCATAAATGCACCCACGGCACCCACTGTCCAAAGCAACAATGCCGTATACCCACCAATACGATGCACAAGAATCGCCTTATGTCTAATAAACGGTGTGAACTGGAACACTGCGATCAAGGCAGCGGGTAGCACACCGCCCAGGTGCAGGAAGATGCCAACTTTGTACCAATTGAAGTTGCGGTAGTAGTAGCATTCGCCTGGGGCGGCGCCGGTGCCGTTTGTGGAGCAGAAGGTGGAGAAGTTGAGGTATGAGAAGCGGGCGAGGGTGAAGCCGAGGAGGGCGCCGGCGAAAATGAAGTAAAGGACGAAGTTGTAGGCTTTTGTGAAGCCGAGGGGGTTGTAGATTTTGCGGGCAAAGGTGGACTGCTTGGTTGTGGGTGCTGGTTCGATCATGTTGAGTTGAGAATATGTGATGTCTTTTGTGGTAAAAGTACTGGAGAGATTGGATAGACGAATAGAATGGTAGGTATAGTATGAATCCCTTTTCCACAGCCATACCTAGTATCTTTATACAAAAACCCATCGCCGCTACTACACGATCGAAAAGACTCATTTTGTACACAACCCGCAACACTGCCTCTCCACATCGCTCATCGCAGAGCGCATCGCAAATGACAAGACGTTGACAAGAGAAATAAGTCCGAGAACGGTTTAGTTGTACACTAAACTCGGATTCGGGCGCGCATCTCACCATACAATTCGGACCGGTGTGTTGCAGCCAACGGATGCGGAGGATCTGGCTAGGCGGAAATCTCGCACCGACTACCGGTATAGGAACGGGGGAACTCTGGTGCCGTATGCGAGATCTGCGCAGGGGTCGTCATCCGGTGGTCATGAGGCTTGACGCTAGAGCCTGAAACGGGATGGTTTGGCTACCACGCATGAAAGTGTACAGTGGTCTCCGCAAACTCGCTGATCCGGCCAATCACAAGAGTATCTATTGATTTTGCTCAGTCTCACTGCCTACCTATCGCATAGAACACAGCATCGCCTCCTACGGATCTACTCACTTGTGCGACTCTTGATCGATCTCCTTCATGGCGATCGCGAACTCAAGAAGAACAAGAAGATCTGGAATCGAACGGCTGCCTTCTGGGTCTCGTTCATCTCGCAGCTGAGATATTAATCCAGTGCCAAAACAATGTATAGAAAACTTAGAACAATGTTCCGTCAGAAGCAGTTGACAAGTACCGCTAAATGAACGTCGGTGCAGGAAAGGAGCGAAAGGCTGCCTTGTTGCTGCAATAGGAAAGTTAAAGAAGAGAAGGATTGACATGTAAAGTAGAGCGAATATTGGTGCTAGCGAGACGAATTAGAGGAGACTGAAGAGAGGGGTTTGATACCAACATACGAGAAGTGGTCACAGGAGCATCCGGGCTTCTATCACCGACTACAGGCACCTTCATTTATAAGAAAGAATTGCTAGATACATCTCACCCTACTTATGCAACAGTGACAGGCCATGGTCGAAGTTGTGGGTTGTTGAGAGTCGCTACCAACCTTGTCTAGCCGCCACACTGGGCTTCGGTGCAGCACCATACGTTGAAGGCCTTGGACTGAGGGCCCATTGGGTTTGATACTTGGGTTATTGCCGTGAGCTCCGAGCTGCACGAGGTACCACAAAAAAGGATACTGATACAAAAGTGACATGCTGCCATGAAGTCACTTCTCGATCAAAATCCACCCGACCGCTCAAACCCCCCACCTTACCGAGCCCATCACTGAGACATGATTCTGCCGCTCAAACAATAACATCCGGCGCGACATCAATAATAATCTCCCTCTCCGTCGCCGCCTCCTCTCCATCGCGCTTCTGGAACGGATTCCGAAATGCCACCTTGACCTCACTCGCGTCCTCGATGAGCCTCCTCAACTGATCCGCCACCATAGCGCTATCATCCATCGTACTTTCATCCACCTTCTCCAACTCTTTGCCCAACTCTCCGTCCTTGTAGCCCAGATGAGGCGACGATGTCGGCGTCGTCAAAGCCGATGTAGGTCTAGACTTCGAGATCAAGCTTTGGAGAGAGACAGGAAGGGAGAGTGGGAGTGAGGGTATCGAGCGGGTGGACATGACATCCTTGGAAGTTTCGTCGGTCGAGACGGCGCTTGTTGGGATATACTCGCGGAAATCTGTGGTTGGCGTGCTCGGAGAGAGAGCGTAGCCATATGGGAGACATATTGCATCTCTGCGCTTCAACAAAAGCGGACTGGTGGAACTCATCAGTCGCACTGGAATCGGCGACAGTGGCGTTTCATATGACGAGCTCGCTCGTTCACACTGCCTCACGATCGGGGACGTGCGTTTGGCAGTCCCAGACCTTACTCTGTGCTTGTAGCTGAAGTAGTCGTCTCCAGCAGTGGCAGCATCCTCGGCGCCGTCGAACAATTTGGCCATGGGATTCCGGCTACGGACAAAGACGGATTTTCGGCTTTCCTTCGACTTCAGATCCTGACCTTGAGACATGGAGGTGACAGGAACAATGCGCTTCTTCTCCTCGCGTCTCTTCATTCGCATGGGACTCGGGCTGTTCCTTGCGCTGGGGTGTGGGATCTCTGGCTTTCGTGTGCTATTTCGTGATACATTTGGGAACTCCTCTCGCTCGCCGGGGGAAATCGGACGCTCGTACATGTCAAGCTCATAGTCGATCCAAGGAGCCACTTCCCTGATGTCCGAAGTATGGCTGTGGGTGCTGCTTGCAGTTGATTGCAGAGCTGGCATAGTTGCGGGGTGTGGGGGATGTGATTTTGAATCACTAACAGGCGACTCGGATCTGCTGCCCAGGGTCAAGGACCTCGAGGTGGTCTGCGTTGGGACTCTAAGCATACTCACGGGCGGGCCACGGAGCAGCTCTTCCTCCTCAAATGCTCCTTGGCGTGAAGATTGTCTCGAGCACGGCGATAGCGGCTCTGCAGACGTGGCAACTATACGTTTCATTGTTGCAGTGCGTGAGGCGCTTGGAGACATCTTGGACATAGACCTTGGTAGAGGAATTGCGGGTGCTGAAGGTGGAATTGGAGGCGCGACCTTTACCGGAACAGTTTGCACTTCCATTTTGCCGTTTTCGCCCTTCCGCTGCATTTCCCGATAGACTTTACGAAGACGTTTATACTCTGTGTATTCGTCGACCTGGAACGTTGTCGGGGTTTTGACGACTTCTTCCATTGGTACAGGATCGTCTCTCACGAGGTGGAGGTCTAGTAGAGGTAGTCAGCTAAGCTCGTTCACAGTGAGGATCTGCGCACCATAAACAATGTCTCCAGCCCGATACTCGTCATCAGAGATGGCGGCAGACTTCATCTCATGGACAGACCAACCTACCACATTATACCTGAGTGCTTATAAGCAAAGACAGCGTAAGCTTGCAAGCTACTTACAACCCCTCATATCTTACGCCTGCCTTGGGGCCCCAGATGCTGTTGATACTGTGACTTCGAAGAACCCTGACAGGCGTCCTGCTCTTTGGTGTAGCAGCTGTCAAACGAAACCGCCCTTTGTCATTTCTGCCGCAGCGGTACTTGAAGTTGCTCTCTGCCGGTGCGTCGATCTCGCCAGTATCCTTGAGTAGCATGGCATAGGCACCGTGCTTATCATAGCAGATGCCTCCCTCAACTGAATCGATATCCAAGATCCCGGCATGGCATGCGAAGAGGGGGTTGATCCACCACCTAGGTCATGAGTCAACCAGATTGGAAGATGGCTGTTATAGAAGACTTACTCGCCAGCACGGAAGCCTAAATCTCCGTGCCGATGAGACTTCTTCGGCGATATCCTCTTAGGACAAGTTTTTTGCCAACGATTGATAAGAGCCTATCGGGTATCAAGGTTAGTGTCATTTCTTTCAGCAGATGCAAACACACTGACCTCCTTGCTCGAGTCCTCAACGCTAGCAATGCCCTCCAATCGCCCGCCTCTGCCGTATAAGAAAGGATGTAGATCTTCGAGCCGACCGAACTTGGCTATCCAGATACTGATGATCTTGTCGCAGTCGTCGCATAAGCGGCCGGGCCATCTCGTAGCGATTCCGGAAACGTCGATGACAGCTTTGTGGATGCCGGTCGCTCGCAGGTCGAGTGTAGTGATGATCGTAGACATACGCAGGGCCTGGAACATATCATGCAAAACTAGGACGTCATCGGCTCGAAGGTGTTCGGGGCCTTCGCTTGCGATGATAGGATCGAGTTCATCGCGGATCCAGTACGCAATTTGACGCAGCCTTGGACGGGTGATGTCGGGTACGGGCGGCGTCACTGGGTACACGGGGGTGACCATTGCGTTGTGCTCCCCGGCAAAAGTGCCTGTGGATGGGTGTAAATGGCGCGGCAATAGTAAGAAAGATGATGGTAACTGCAGGGGTCGGTTGTGTTTGTTGCGAGAACCGGTAGCACTTCATCTCGACGGAAGCCGCTATCTGCTAGAAGCTGCCTTGTTACTCATGTGCAGTTACGATGAACACACGGAAAAGTGAAGGTAGAAGGCATGGCGGCAGGAACAGGGCATTGCTTTGAGAAAGGCAGGACCCGCCTCGTATGAAGAGCCAATCAAACGATATGATGCCGACCACCTCTACCTCGATATGCACAAAGGAGAAGACAGTCAGAAGACAAGCAGAAGACAAACAGAACGCTCTGTGTAATATGAGGAAAACAAGTTGTATATTAAAAGATGGTGGTGATGTGTGGGAAACGAAGATTAGATGACAACTACGTTTTACCGGCTTTCTTCCTCTTCTTCTTCGATCGCTTCGATGCCACAGGCGACACAGCCTGTGTAGCAACCTCCGTGACATCAGCAGCAGCAGCAGCAGCATCATCATCATCATCACTGAAGCCGCCCCATACCTCCTCGTCTTCCGCATCAACTCGGTTCGAGGCCGCTTCGGCTTGCTCCATAGCAACGTCCCGAACAAGGGCCGCTACAAAAAAACCCATAGTCCCCTCCTCGGTACCTTTTTCGCAGCGTATGCACGACTCGCAGATGTCTTCCTCCTGCTCACTGCTGAACCCAAGATCATCTTCCAGCTTGTCAGCCTCCCAGACGCCTCGCCTACCCCACTTCTTTAGGCCCTCAACTTGGTATTCTCTTCTTAGCATGCACCATCCTCTCTCTTTCGCGACTGGAGAAGCAAGTGCTCGTGCCACGACGCCTTCGTTCTCCGCGAAGTGGATGGAACAGGTCGAATATGTGATTTTACGAGCATTTGGAAAGCGCATCGCGTGTGTAAGGATCCGTAGCTGGAAAGTTGAGAGTGCTATGAGGCGTTCTGCGGTCTTGTCTTCTGTGGGCGTCTCCTCGGGAGTTGAGTCATCCAAAGCCACACTCAGGGTAGTGTCCTTCTCTGATGTATCGCTCTTTGCATGATCCCGCTTCCGTTTCTTGCCCTTACTACCATTCGCAGATGAGGCAGATTCCGGTGCGGCCTCTGGTAAATGCATACGAATAGCATCATCCCGTCCAACGATGCCACTACCTGAGCAGCTGGGGTCGAGTAAGATTGCACCCACAAGAGCGAACTCTCCTGACTCGGGGTCAGACGCCAGAAAGTCCGCGCCAGCTTTGGTCTTGACAAGCTTTTCCGCGGATGCAAGCTTCACCATTTTCTGTAGCGTGACGGCTCTCGTTTTATCCCTCTCGAAAGCGATGACTTTCTGCTGTTTGCCAGTGTGCTTATGCTCGCAGGCAATGGCTGCTAGATGCGTGGTCTTGTTCCCAGGCGCGGCGCATCCGTCGATCACGTCCCCATCGTCAGGTGTGACATCCAACAGGTACGCAGGAAAACATGACGCCTTGTCTTGGAGAATGATATGGCCGCTCGTATACGCCGGTGATTTGCTCAGATCTATCCTGGACGGCAACGCAAGCAGATTAGGAATGTTGGCGTCCTCAAAGTATATCTTTGCAGAGCCTGGTGCTGACAGAACGACGCCAATGTCGTCTGCCTTCTTGTATCCGGCGAACGTCGTTAAGAGCTGCTTCTCCAGCGACGACTTGAGCGTATTGACGCGGACCCAGCGCGGGTGTCTGCTGCCCTTCCGGTCATCTGTCTGACCCTCTTCCAGCTCACCGTCGTTTACAGCCTGTCTGAATGCTTCCAATGTCGCATATCCGCGCCGTATCCGCTCTTTGGTGAGCTCAGCGCTCAGTCTAACTTTGTGACGTTGTATAGCGAGCTTCAGTACATGGCCTGCCGGTGCAGCGACGCCGCTTTTCGAAACTACCAGATCGTGTGTGAGGAGGAGGGCGAGAATGGGTGTAAGCTACTCCACGATCAGTATATGAATCGGTATCGCGGCAATCATTTACGTACCTTCCTCTCCTCCGCCAATACTCCACACCTCTCAACTACATTCTTCACGACCACACTCCATTTCGACGCCTCGCTGATTAGCGCAAAAAGCTGCGCAGGCGTACTTTTCAAATCCTTGTTGTTGTATATGCGCGACTTGAGTGAGCCGCCGGCGTTAGAGGTGTTGGCGAGGACCGAGGCTGCCTCGTAGTAGAGCGACATTGGCGGTTGATGAGGTTCGAGATATTTTTCTGGTGGTGAAGTGGTCAAAGCGTCGAGCTTGAGCTTTGGCCTGCCCCACGATGAAGAGGTGCTGAGTTGGGTTTCGGTACAAGCACCTAAGATTACTTCTAAATGAAGCATAAGGTTCCTTGGGTGGTCTGTCTTGTATTCGAAGTCGTAGATTGAATCTACAACGCTATCTATCCCCCTCCATCGCTCGAACAAAGCGCAATATATGCCAAAGCAGCAAGAAAACCTAGGGTATATCACCGTCCAATCTTCAATCTTAGACCTTTCTCCTTAACTGAACATCCCTCCCCTATCGCATCACCGGCGGCCGATGTTCCTTGTTCCAGCTAACCCTACTACACAACCACTCCACCGCCTCCTGCACCCCCGTCCCCGTCAACGCACTGCAAGGCAGCACCCTACTATCCCTCACGCTTTCCCCCTTCTCCCCTTCAAAAACCTTCCTCACAAACCCCTCCTTGATCCTCACCACCTCCACACAGTCCTCTCTATCCTGCTTATTCGCCAGCACCAGTATCGGTACCCCGCTCGCATCCTCATTCTGCAGCACACTCTCCAGCACTAGCCTGCACTCCTCTAGCCTCCCGCCATCGTCGTTGGTAGGGTTCGCCGATGCGAGGTCGGCAAGCGTCGCGTTACCGACGTCTGAGGAGTCGATCACGAAAACAATTGCGTGACACGACGAGTAGTACGATTGCCATAGCCCGCGCAGGCTATGCTGCCCGCCGACATCCCATATCTTCAGATAGATGGGCGGGCTTGGCGGTGGGAGGCTGACAGTTGCGACGTTTTGGCCGACGGTTGGGACGGTCTTTAGGTTCGGGTTGAGGGAGCTGTATGCGGCTTTTATCTGTTCAAGGAGGGTGGTTTTGCCGGCGTTGTCGAGGCCGAGGAGGAGGATGGAGTATTCTGGTGGTGGGTAAGCTTGCGCCTGGAGGTGGAAAGATCGTGAATGGCGAAGCTGCAGCGCATGAAGGGGTTGAGGCGACGGGGCGTACCTTCTTTGCTTGTTGCATGCAGATATATCGACTTGAAGAGGTGGTACATGTCTGGCGGAGCTGGCTATAGGCCTTCACATGGTTGTGGTTCGCTGACGGTTAATCAATCGAATCGTGGAGACCGGGGATAAGATGCGGGGTTAGTGGCCTGGTCCGAGCTCTATCACTCCACTTGTGACATTCCCCAATCATCTCATCGAATGTGAAGTACCTTCTCAATCTCTCTGCAGCTGTGTCGAGCATTCGCGCCGTATCTTGTTGTAATATGCTGTCTACCACACAACCGCCCATGTTGGGTACAATGAGCCAGTCGTCAAAGGATGGTCTGGTGCATCAGGAGTCGGAGGCGGGACCCTAATATACTATATCATGCCGAATTCATCATCTCCAAAATCTCGATTCGCACTTCCTTAATATCCGCATTAATCTTATCTCAGCATAGCGGAATTGGCTGCGATCGGTACTGTAGCTAGCATAGCTGGACTCATCGATTTCACTGCAACCGGCGTCAAACGCCTAGGAGTACCCAAATCTCGTCGAAGGTACATCAATAGCTCTGAAGCAGGTCATCACTGAATTGCTAGTGCTCAAGTTCACAGTCCTCAAAGAAGAGGTGTTCGAGAAGGACGATATGGACATTGATCCCGAGACAGCCATTCTGCCAACCGAACGAGCGTGGTTGCAACGGTAACACGCCACTCCGCTGGGCAGTCTTGAACACCAACAGCGAAAAGATTGTGGCTTTTTTCGAAGCTAGAGCCGCGGTCACAGCAATGAACGTCAATGGCAATACTCCGTTATACAACATCGCTAAACGCTTGGCGGCAATTGATGCTTCTAAAGCCCACAGGGTGCTCACAGACGAAGGCATCAAGATACTTGTGATTCTCCGACATTGTTCATCTTCAGCAGAAGAGCGTGTCTGCGGAGTGCGCAAGAAGTATCTGTAAATGAGACAACTAAGATTATAGCTCAAGATAACACATGCTGAGACACTTCGGGATCATCTATGCAAACTACGACTCTTTGTTTCTACCCTAGGGTAGATGTCTAGTGAATATGGAACTTCCACTAGCTTTTCGAACAATAACGTCTGCATTCGTTGGATGGTAAATACCAGCAAAGATCGAGTTTGCTTTCGCACAACATATGTGCCCACGAGCCCAGCATCAAAGCCAAGAGTATCGTTAATATCACGACGCGCTTCGGTAAATTAGGGTGGCACACTTGTTCCACGTCTACGCGGACATTTCTGCAGCAAACGAACGTAAACGAACTCCGGCTCCGTATATCGCCGTACACTACAAAACTACTATCGCGGTAGATTTCGTCCGGTCTTAGTTTTTCACGGAAGGGTTGCACTAAGATATGGAGGTTTTACCCATACCGATATTGCTATACATAGTTGGTGCGGATGATCTTCCGCATACGCTCATCTATCCGCGATTCAGCACAAAAGGGTTCCCGACGAGTGCATTGGCACTATATGCTGCATTTGCCATTGAATACAGGACGCGCAACAGAGGGCCGGAATGGGTGCAAACTACGAGCAATACGATACTGAGGAAGTATAAATGTTGGAGCATGAACGGCGGGTGGAAAAGTGGGAGTGCATTGGAAAACAAGCAAGATGCCAGCTATCATGTCGCTTTCTTCTGTACTATTTGTTGCTGTCAGTATCGCGGGTTTGACCATAGCGGCCGCGGCGAACTTTGGTACGGACCAATCTCTTGTGACCGGGGTACAAAGTCTGCGAAGCCTATCAAGGACGGTCGCAGTGCCTATTTCTTAGACAACAGGCCGCGCTACCGCAAGATCACGACGCATCGATGTCCATTATATGGAGTGCTCCTCTTTCCGATGACAGAACGCTAATATCTCCACAGCAGAATCGGCAACTGACACATCGACCTCCACCGTCCCTACCATCGCTCCTCCGATCCCAGTCATAACGCTTCCCCCTCTCCCGCCGGACTACAAAGACATTCCCAGCGATTACCTAGCCTGCTGGGACTCATGGGCCTCCGCAAAAGCAACCAACGCCTTTCTCAGCTATGAAACATCCATTCGAGAGACTTCAGCCTTCTTCAACTCAACCACATCCTATGTAACCTCCTCGACATACGATACTTGCGAAACAGTGCCACATACAGGCCCCTATACAACGCTTTGCGACGGCCTCGCCAGGAACACAAACACCGCCGCCGACGTAGAGATATGCACCATAATCACGGAAACTAGCACTGGGACGATGCTGCCGGGCTATACTCCGAGCATTCCGCCGTACATCTCTTCCTGGAGCGCCTCCAACGAAGTTCCCGTACCTAGTTGTACGCCTGCACCGGATTACCAGAGCTTATGCTACAGATTGCATTCGGCGTATAGCTGGCGTACAGACCAGGCCAAAAAGACCGACACGGCTAATGCGACTACCACACCAACTTATATTCTCGAAGCCGAGAAGCCTCCGTGTAAAACATGGACACATGCGCCCCCGGAAGGCCTCGCAACAAAATCCTGCTTGCTCGGTGTCAATGACTACGCAGTGCACTACTGGCCGTCCGCCCCACAACCCGGGTCTTCTTTCTGCGCGAACGCAACCCGGGCTCCGGGCGGTACGGCGACGATCCCTGGACTGCCGAATACGGCGGTGGTCTCGGGATTCACGCTGACCAGTCCGTCTGTTTACCACTTCCTTAAAGGCGTGGCGGTATCGACATCGATAGGTGAAAGCGAATTCGGTGGCCGAAGACGTGGATACTTCTCCCCCGTCTACAACATATCTTCCTCCATCTCACAAATGATCCTTACACTAGGCCAGCGGGAGGAAGATATCTGGACCGCTCAGCCCTCCCGCACCGGCCGCGGCTATCGTGCGCACTGGAATTGGCGCTTCGCCAACGGGTCCTATAATGCCGATGCAATGACGCAGGCTTCCGAGCCCGCCTACCTCGATGCCTGCAAGCGTGAGCGTATCTTCGATTGCAATGAAGGTACCATATCACAAGCACACTTCCGCCAGTACGCTGCGGTGTCAATCAAAGAGGTGCTGGATGAGTGGAAGAACGGGTCGTTTGAGGATTGCATTTGGCATGAATATTATGAGGCTGGAAAGTGGTATGATCGGCAGGATATGTGGATAGCGCCGGGTGAGCCGTATCGGGCTACGCCAATTGTGACTGCGGGGTTGGGCGGTGCTGAGCCTACGGGGGTGAGGCCAAGTCCGGGGTCAACTTTGGATGGGGTGGCGGTGAAGACGGCCGGTGGTTGGAAGGCGGAGGAGACTGGCGTTGCTGGGAAGGAGTAAACTACGTACCCGTGGATACCTTGGAGAGATGGCTGGCGGGATCTTGTGAGGGTCTCGTGTGGTGATACTTTACAGAAGCTCGTCGCTTGCTTTATCATGCGCAATTCATCTGCTGCGGTCGAAGTAGCTGCACGCGTGGATTTCCCGCTCTCGCTATTGTGATCAGAATAGTAACTCTCGCCCGCCGTGTAGATGTATGATCCAGGCCCGAACTGGGCGAGTTCCTTGATATATTTCGGGCAGAGCATCGTCCATCTTGGAAGCGTTGAGACGGGTGTTAAACAAAAGTGGTGACGAGATGGTCTCTGTGGACATGAAGGAGAAGAGCGGGATAACGCAAGACCAGAAGGAAGGAAGACATCCACAGGCTGGCCCCCCACGCTTCGTGACATTGTTTTGAGGCCGCGCAAGGAATTAGCATGGAAAGAGGAATACTCCACTGCAGCATCGCGCCTATGTGTGTGTGGCGATTCCGGGCCACGTTTCTTGTGCAGCTGACCAGCTGGCGTACCATCTCAGTACGATAGGCGGCAATAAGTATACAACAGCGGCGCAGTTGTCCCGTAAGCACAGCAGCACATTGATGCCACCAGGGTAGGCGGTGATGGTGGAGGGTGGTTGAGAAACGAGCTAGTTTCACCGGCGTGTTGGCCATCATTCGTCGGTTAGCGAGCTAATCACAGGTGCTCTTGGGTCGGCCAATCAAGTTTCCCGCACTTCTGCTGCACCCAAGCAGAGTCTCTGTTTGCTCGTTCTTAAGTTGGCGACCGACGCTTGCTCGAACCAACCACCGAGAAGGACCTCTCACACCGACTTCAAAATGACGGACCCCGACGTCCTCAGCCTCTACGACATTTCTTCACCCTTGCAACCTCGTTCCTACGCACCCAACCCATCCAAGACTCGTCTCGCGCTCAGCTTCAAAGGTGTACCCTTCCAGACTACCTGGGTCGACATCATCGACATCCCTGAGGTTCGCGAGGGGCTTGGTTGCCCAGCCACTCGTAAGCTTGACGATGGCTCCAACTTCTACACACTGCCTATGCTGCGGGACCCGGCCTCTGGCAGGGTGGTTGGCGACTCATTTGACATCGCCAACTATCTTGAGGACAAGTACCCGGGGTCAGGCGGTTGCCTTTTCCCTTCAGACTCCACCTGCACTGGACTGGACTACGAGAGCCCGTTTAAGGACACATTATTCTTCGCGCCCCTGACCACCAATCAAGGGTCCAAGAACGAGTCCTACGCAAAGTTCAACACGCATGTCGATGCCACCTTCTCCGCCCATATGGTGCTCTACGGCCAGTACATGCCCTTCAACCCGAACACGGCCGAGGACGTAAAGGCCCTCTTCTGCAAGCGCGCTCACCTGAGCTCCTGGGATGACATTTGCTTGCAGGGTGAGGCAAGAGAGTCGCTCAAGGTGGCGTTCAATGTGGCGCTGACATCGCTAGCCCAGTTGTTCGTATCTCACGAAGGTGGACCTTACCTGGAGGGGGAACGGGCTACTTATGCTGACCTGATCGTGGGCGGCTGGCTAAACATGCTCTCCGTCACCATGCCTGAGGAGGAATGGACGCAGTTCAGGACATGGCATGATGGAGTCTTTGCGAATCTGCATGATGCATTGCAGGAGAAGTACTTCCAGTGCAAGTAGCGGATGGAGGGTGCTATGGTTCAGCTCTAAAGCGACTATTGGTGGAACAAAGGCTTGGAACACAAGCGGGATTGATATGGTACAAGTTGATGGGAATGAATCAAAATTCAAGAGTATTCGAAAGACTTCAGTTGCTGTCAGACGGGTGCCGGACCATCGTTCTTCCGCTAGCGGCTTGGCTGCAGCCAGCATCGTGAATGATCGTCTCATATTCGCGAGCTTGCTAGATACGCATCTTCCTTTGCTGGAGGTCAATTGCGCATCATGAGGCCCTCATATACCTGCAACAAATGTCTCTCCCTCATAAGAACCTCACGGCCCCAGCTGCGGCCCCCGCCGGCGCTCCGCATTACCTCCCAAACCTTTGTTCCGCGCAATCACTCCACCAAAGCTCCCATCCAGTCGAAGTTCGCCCTCCCCCGACGAGGCATCTCCACGACTCCAAGCCGGCAGTTTGAGAGGTCGTTCGAGCCGATAGAATACGTCGATCCGGAGGGCATCCAGCGGAAGCTCGTCCTCAACGAGGACAACCTCTTCCACTCGTTCACTCATTCGCCCATACCCGAGATCCGTAAACGCGCCGCGTTCATGCGACAACATGCCTACTGCCCGCATCCTTCGCACAAACCGACACGTGCCGCAAACAACGAGAACGACCTCGAGAGCCGCAAGTCGTCGGAAACCGGAGCCCCGCCCGCGCACGTCAACTTCGAGTGCCCAGACTGCGGAATACCGGTTTACTGCTGTGAGGAGCATTGGGCGGATGACTACGAGGCGCATTTGGAAATATGCGATGTCATGAAGCAGTCCAATGAGGATGATCACGATTTGCGCAGTGGAAGGTTCTTTAAGGAGTTCCAGTTTGCGGAGCCGCAAATTGAGGAGATTCTGGCCAACATGAGCAGCTGGGACACGTATCTGTACACCCGTGATTACGATGCTCTCAATCAGGATCGGGAGATGCGACAGGCAACGAAGCTGTTGACCTATCCAATGACGATAGCCAGTGTGATCAACGAGCTAAGTCCCTACAACATTCGGAAAAACGGCCGCATGACACCGGAGGGTCTGAAGAGCTTCAGCGGTATGTTAGTAAACCCAGGTTCATTTCCAATCTGACATGTACAGCCCTGCGGCACTCCCTCCACCCTCCCCGCACCGGCGGCGGCGATACTTGGAATAACGCCCGCCTCGCACCCCCGTCCGTCCGTATTTTCGTCCTCGGCGCACGCGCAGAGTCATCCCTCCCGCGCGAGACGTGGATGCAGATGGCCTACCTCTTCCACCGCGTGCAATTCTCCGTACACTTCATAGGGCCCGAGAGCATGGCGAATCGCGAGAACGAATTTCCCCTACCCGAGCGTACAGCAACTAATCCCTTCGGCGCTGTCATAGAGGACCGTATATCCAACGCCATGAAGATCAGCACCTTTGTGGAGTACTACCACAACATTCATAAGGCGGACTACTTCCAGCCCTTCGATCCCTACTTCGACATCTTCGTCTGCTTCCATCCAGGTTTCGGCAATTCTGCCTCCATGCATGAGTGGGAGGAGACACTACCCCTGCTGCTCGAAACCAAGGTACCTATCATTGCGACCGGCTACTCTCCGTGGGATACGCAGCAGGATGTCGATCTCTTGCACAAGCGATACGGCAATGAGATGGACATTCTACTCGAGCCTGGGGAGAACATCTTCAGGAGCTTGAGATGGGACCTAAACGATCTGGATCCACATGATGTCACATGTAGCAATTGGGGGTTGTATGCTTTTAGAGGGAAGCGGTACGAGACGACGAAGAAAGAGCCTGAAGAGGAGGTACATAGCGATCGCACTGCATAGAGCACATGTTGGAATGGATGTAGGTATGGACATGTACATTACTGTAACAATCTGAGCTGTGGAGTCTAGACTGCGTGTCTGATGAATGCAAATTTCCCTAACGCACCAAGCCACGACGTGATGCGCAACCATCGTCACGTCGGCCGTTTTGCCCATGTCAGTGTGATTACTACTTGCGAAAACGCCGCATGCTTCGCCTGCCGCGACGACATTGAGCCTTGACTGCCAAGACTTATGTTATCCACATACCGCCGACCTGAGGCCGCTCACCAAATCCGTCGGCCCCAACCATACCTTCCCTTTGCTCACTTTTCCAAAACAGACTAAAGAACTTTCGTAGGGAACATTTCGCAGTTCGTGCTGATAATCTACTCTAAATCAATCCCGTATTTCTCAGCAACCCGACCGGCCAGGTCCTGTGCAAATAACAGCACTGTCTTGCCGCAATGTGCCCGAAGGTGCGCAGTGCAGTACCTCCGAGCATCTTGGCAAATACGCCCCGTCCAACTCCCCGATGCGGCCCGTTGTGCGACCGCATACAGTCGAACCAATGAGACTGCGCGGAGGTGCCGTCCGCACGAGAGCCGCACCGCCCCCCTGGATGACATATACATGCCCACGCGAGGCGCTTGGCTACGCGTCTTACTTCCCAGGTACACGCAAGTTTCTTTTGGCGCATGACTGCGAAAATGTGCCAGATGGAAGGAATCTGTCTGGCTGGAAGCGATCGGAGTTGTAAGCGTAGATAGCGGGAAGGCTGTCAACGAGAGATTGAGGCGGAAGGCGTCTCTTGGCGATATTGGGGTGTTGATCCTGTCGTGGTGATCTTGGTATGGTTCGGGATTTAGGGGGATGGGCGACTGTGCGGCCGTTTTCGTTTCCATTTTCGGGCAAGGGGTGATAGGATGTCTTAAGGATATAAGAGTAAGGCGTGCCTCCTGTCTGAGTTTGTTGTTGGCAATCGGAAAGACTGAATCTGGAAATCTGCACGAAATCGACACAACCGCCTTACCGCCTTACCATCTTGCTTACCACGTTTACAACCCTTCCTCTCGAAACGACATCTTCACATTCTATCCACCATGCATCTCCTTTCTCTTCTTACCTTTGGAGCGATTTTTCTCCCAACCACCCTCGCCTGCCCCGATCACTCCAACAACCAATTCCGCAAGCGCGCTGAACCAACAAACAACGCAACAAAGTGGGCCTACGAAGCCTCCTTCAACTGGGGAAAGCTAGATCCCGCCTACCACCTCTGCCAGAACGGATCACAGCAATCGCCTATTGCGCTGTCCCTTTCCAATGGTCTGTCTCTGAACCACGTCCCTGAATTCGACTATCCCGCCAATGTGTCAGGCAATTTCTACAATTGGGGATATGGACCGGCATTCACAGTTTTACATAACGAGGAAGACGGATGGGAGAGCCATCCAAGTTTCACGTTTGACAATCGGACGGTGTATCTGAAGGGGTGGCATGTTCATGCTCCTGCTGATCATACGGTCGCTATGGTGCGTTCGCGTGCGGAAATCCATCTCGTTCACGTCGACTCCACCGGTGCCGAAGCCGCTGTTCTCGCAATCCGTCTCGATCCTGGAAACCGCGACTCCGGCTTTTTCTCACAATTGCCACCCATGATCGGCTTCAACGACCGCACCGAAGTGCCCGCTAGTCTCACGCTCAACACCCTACTCGACTCAGTGCTGCGGTTCAACGAGTTTTGGACGTACCAGGGGAGTTTGACGAGTCCGCCGTGTTCGGAGGGAATTCGTTGGTTTATGGCAAGGCAAATCAATTTTGTAGGCGTGGCGCAAATGCAGGCGTTACTTGGGGTGAGTACGTATTCAGCAAGGGCGGAGCAGGAGGTTTGGCAGCATCGGATTAACGAGTAGAGTTGTTGGGGGGTTCATCGGCTGTATATATTGCGTGGTATCTTTTTCTGGTGTACATATTCTTATCTTGTAAATAGAGTAAATGTTGTTTTAAGATGTACCAACGCTCTTTATACCGAAAATCGGTTACTAAACTTGATTCTAATTTCGACGACGGCGGCGGTTCCTGGTCCCTCGCATTGTCCAGATGCACGTGGCAAGAGCCGCAAGAGTTGCTGGTAGCCCGAAACCGGTCGCCTACATCCAGCATCATCCTATCTACTTGTGTAGGCTCCGCCTCGCTCACGATTTGCATTGTAGAGCTCGAAGTTGGTAATATGGAGATAGATAGGAGTATTGAGATAGAGCCCGGGTCAGACTTTGTAGCTACAGTGGGATGATATGAACGAGAACGAACGAGATGCGTTCGTTGTTAATGATGTTATTCATGTTGTTGCTTTAACACTGATGATGTCGTATTAAAAGCTGTAGAGGAGCAGAGGTCGTCACAGCTGCATCTCAAACTGAGGTAGTTCGTAATGAGTTTGGAACTCCCGGAGTATCTGGTCTGTCGATAAATTGGGCTGCTGTCTTTATTAACGCAACAGTCATGGTTTCGACACCTTAGATTTCACTCAAGAGCAAGGTCTAGTGCAGTCTACTTACAATTCGGTGGCACCCAAGTCCCATACGTTCCCCTCTGATAAAAGTGTGTAGGATGTGAGAGGAAATCAACCGCGATGTCCGGGCTGTTACAAGGCTGCGAAGCTCGAAGAGTTTCGCGAAGGTAAACAAGCTTTTTGCGAATATATCGAGAAACATAAAATGAATTCAGTTGTCCCTTGCGTTCGGCGACTGAGGTCGCCGTCACAAGAAGAGCGTCGTGAAGACGAAATCGGAAACCTTGCCAGCTGGGTTTGTCCGAACTTCGGCTTCGTATCCGCAGATGGGTTGGACGCTTATATAATCGGGACATGAAAACTAACTAGCTCCTGTGCTCCTCAGGTCAGTCGGCCTTCTTTGCAGCACTATCTTTCTATCGCTTCCATATACACTTGTCGAAGGATGCTTCATAGAAGTTTTTACATAAAATCTCAGCTCTTGATCCATTGTGCGACTTGCCGCATATATTGGTATCGGCTGTCTACCGTCAAGTGTAGACTCGAAGCTCGGCTATATACTGAAGGAACTAGCTCGCCCCTCTTTTGCGATTCGGCTTTATGATCTTTGAAGCGAAGATCCCTGTAACATGACAGGTACATCAATAAAAGTCACACTGAGATCCTAAAACGATATCAAAAACTACAGTCATGTCACGGTCGCTCGCATCACGACTCCAGCGGTCATGTGTTTCACTCGTTTCGGCACCATGCTTCACCAAACAAGCACAGAAATGTGCATTCTCCACAACACAGCGCACGCGCATCATGGAAACAACGGGCTTTTCGGAAACACAATTGACTGTCCGAGAAGCTGTAGCTGCGGTATGCTCGAAATTCCCGAATACCTACTGGCAGGAGCACGATGAACATGGTACCGACCCAACCGATTTCCACGCAGCGCTTGCAAAGGACGGTTGGCTCGGTATCGCGTTACCAGAAGCCTTTGGTGGCTCAGGCCTCGGCATGTCTGAAGCGACCATGATGATGCAAACCATCGCCGAATCTGGGGCTGGTATGGCGGGCGCGCAAGCTATCCATGCCAACGTTTACGCGACGCAGCCGCTCGCCAGATTCGGCACAGAGAAGCAACTGCAGCAGACGATTCCCAACATCATCAACGGCAAATTTAGGACTTGTTTCGGTGTCACAGAGCCGAATGCAGGATTGGACACTCTCCGCATGAGCACGCAGGCGAAGAAAGAGGATGACGGGACATACAGCATCACGGGCCAAAAGATATGGATCACATGTGCGCAGGTTGCAGACCGGATGATTTTACTTGCGCGCACATCTCTTCGCGAAGAAGTAGAGAAACCTTCCAAAGCGTTGAGCTTGTTCTGCATACCGATTGACAAGTCGGCGTCGGGTCTGAGCATGCGAAGGATCAAGAAGATGGGCGGTCGTGCTGTCGATGCGAACGAGGTCTTCTTCGACAGCTACAAGATACCGGCAGATAGCTTGATTGGGAAAGAAGGCGATGGCTTCAAAATCATTCTACACGGCATGAATGCAGAGAGATGCTTGTTAGCTGGCGAAGCTTTGGGGTTGGGATATGCAGCACTGGCGAAAGCGAGCACCTACGCAAAAGAACGAGTGGTTTTCCAGCGTCCGATTGGCATGAACCAAGGCATCGCACATCCTCTCGCAGATGCGTACATGCGACTCGAGGCTGCTAAACTAGCCACATATCACGCCGCGCGACTCTTCGACGCCAGCAAGACGGACAATACGATCAAGCAAGATGCGATAGGCGTTGCCGCTAACAGTGCGAAATATCTTGCTGCCGAGGCAGCTTTCACAGCATGCGAGCGGGCGGTCCTGGCTCATGGCGGCATGGGATACGCACAAGAGTATGATGTCGAGAGGTGGTTCAGAGAGTCCTTGGTACCTAGGATTGCGCCGGTGAGCAAAGAGATGATCTTGAATTATATTGGAGAGAAGTCGCTTGGTCTGCCTAGGAGCTATTGAAGCTACTGGGTGTATTGTTCCCATGCAGGGTGGTCCTCTTGATTCCTGTTCGCACCCAACAAGCCTAGCATTATCTTCACATATCTCTCGCGAATTTCTTTTCTTCCGGCCTACGATGACGGAACCATACTTTCGATAAGATTTCTTGACGGTCCAGATATTTTGTTTGATTATTCCAGAGATTGGCGAGACGTATATATATGTCCGCGGAGTAGCTGGGTTTTGGCGTGAAGAAGGCGAAGCAGACTTGGTCGCCGAGGCAGTGGTAATATGCGGGAAGTGTGATTCTGAGGCTTCGATGAACCTCTTCTGAATAGAGTCTTCGATGTTGACGTGTGCCTAGAATTGACAAAGCACGGCCTGGCAAACCCAGTCTATACTCGGACCATTATCCTAGGATATACGGGTGAGAACTGCATCTTGTAGCACGCGCCAAGCGGAGCTATATGACAAGGTGACAAGGGAGGAACATGACACCATAGCCAACCACCCAGCCAGCCACCCCAGACAGCACCCAAGACCTTCCTCGTCTAAACTCCAGGTCACAATCGCCGGTCTGCTAATAGAATCGCCTTCACCCGCACGATGAACGCGAGCCGACGCACTAATGGACGTTGCCTCGGCCCCAACTTTCGACGCTTGCTTATGCGCCGCCTACCTCTAGCACCACCAGCCTGCCTATAGCACCGCGAACCGGGGACCTGGATTGTGCCTCAAAACATGGAGTCTCTCTAACTGCATTGGTTCGCGATATTGCACCAGATAACAGTCTTGACCTGCTTAATATCGTAGGGCAACGCCGTAAGCCAAGAGCGCTTGTGTCTTGGGAGTCGCATCCCGCTGATCCAATTGCGGAAGGTCCGAAAGTATACGAAGGTTCGCAAGGAAAACATCACTGATAAAGAGCGCAGGCATGGCTACCTTTATTTTGCACGACCTTTGTCTTACTCTCGTCGCAGCATTTTTATAGCTGCCCGCCATGAAGGTCTCAACGCTCCTCGGCTTGCTTCCCGGAACCGCTCTAGCTTCCGATGTCTTGAGCGTCGCATTCTTTGCGAAGGAGAAGAATCAGCTCTACGACTTCATCTCGGCCAACAGCGAGATCGATTATGGCTGCCGACCTGTCGTCATCCCCACTGATGGCGAGCACAAGCTGCACGCAGTCATCTCGGAGGAGGAATTGACCGATTTGAGGAGAAGCCTCGACTCGGAAACCATTCGCGTCGAAACATTGCACAATTTAAATAAGCGACAGACTGCAACCGCACCAATTGGCAAGGGCGACAGATTTAAGGGCGGAAAAATCGCTCCTCGTGGCCTGGGTACAAGAAAGCCAAGCGAGTATGCTGGACTCCAGAGCGCGGGAATCTTCAACGCAGATGAAGTGTACACCGCCATGAAGGGTCTGGAGAAAGAGTATGGCTTGACCTTATTCACGCCTCCCCACAAGACGTTTGAGGGCAACAAAGTCATCGGCGGCGTTGCGAACAAGGCCGAGAAGATCAAGAAGGACAAACAGTATATTTACTTCACATCCGGCATCCATGCTCGCGAAAGAGGCGGCCCCGATAATCTCATCTACTTCATTTCCGATCTGCTCTATGCGAACGAGCACCGCATCGGCCTCACCTATGGCAACAAAACATTTAGCAACAAGGATGTCAAGAAGGCCCTCGGCGCTGGCATTGTATTCATTCCAATGACCAACCCAGATGGTGTGCGCCACGATCAAGCAAACAGCAACCTCTGGCGCAAGAACCGAAACCCGAAAAGCTCCAGGCCCAATGAGCCACTCAGCGTCGGTGTCGATCTGAACCGTAATTTCGACTTCCTGTGGAACTACACCAAGCATTTCGATCCGTCCGTGTCCCCAGCGTCTAACAACGCCTCGTCCCAGGCTTTTTACGGCACGGCACCCTTCTCCGAGCCGGAGACCCAAAATATGTTGTGGGTGTATGACCAGTACCCCAACATCCGCTGGTTCATCGATGTACATTCCGCTGCGGGCACGCTCCTGTACTCTTGGGGCGACGACGTCAACCAGTCCCTCGACCGCAAGCAGAACCTCTTCAATCCAGTATACGATGGGAAGCGTGGTGTGGTGGAGGACACTCTTTACGGGGAATTCATCGACCAAGAGGATTGGGAGAATGTCTCCTATCAAGCCAACCGTACGACGGACGCCATGATCGCGGTTGGCGGCCGTGAGTACGTCCCTCAGCAAGCCGTTGGTCTCTATCCTACCTCGGGCGCTAGCGACGACTATGCCTTCAGCAGATGGCATAAGAACAAAAAGGTCAACAAGGTGTACGGATATACTTTGGAGTTTGGGTATCCTACGAACTTTTACCCGACGGCTGAGGAGTATATTCAGAATGTTATTGATACAAGTGCTGGATTTATGGAATTCATTCTGACGGCGGATAAGATCGGGCTGAAGGGTTGAGCGTGTTAGGTAGAAGTGTGGATGCGCTCTTAGAACGGGTGCTGAAACCGACTGATGATGTGCCGAGCAAAGAAAAGCTGTAGTAGTAGTCACTAATTGATGAAAATGCATCGGCGTGGAAATCCAAACCTCTCATGCTCGCTTCTTCATTTTATTTAACAGACGTCAAGTGGCACTGGATGACGGTGATGATTGGGCGCATCATGACCAGATTGGGATAGCGCGGTAAACGAGCAAGTCCTGGCTAGAAACCTCCATCATCGGCCTTACTTAATCTCAACCTGCCCTTATCTCATCATGGAAACAAAACTGCAGCGCCGCCGCAGACCTGGGAGCGGCCCATCAATCTCTGCCCTTGGACGACAGACTGCAAATGGCGTACGCTGGCCCCGCCCTCCCATGCTCTTCTGAGTTTTGTAAATCATCACTCCAGCTCTGGCAGATCTCCTAGGACACCATCAACTCCCATGAGTGCTCCAACAGTTCCGTGAGAGACTTGATCATCCTCAGTCCGAGTACCACCTTACCTAGCAGTCAGCATTGCCGCTCCCAATCGAGAAGCTCCGCTCTACCATCCCACATCCCCCAAAACCTCACCAACACCACGCCACTACGTGTACCATCCTTCTAATACATCAAAATTTCCGAACCACATCCATCAAATATCGACTAGCACGCCTTCCGCCGAGCCGGACTCCGATTGGCGAATTGCACCTTAGGCCGCATATGCGGTCTTAGGTACGAAAGTCACCACGTCACCCCCCTGCAAGTGCGAGGGCTCGCTCGATCCACTCCCCAGAAGACATGTACGGTCGCGTGTTGGACCCGCCACGGGTGCACGAGGTCTCCTGACATGTATGAGGTTAGTTTTTGATGCGGCTCGGTCCGTTAACGGCGTGAGAGTATGCTTACTTTTGGGAGTGCGATTGTGATCAGGCGGTTTGCGAACAGGTGGTAAGGGTTAGGTATTCAGACGAGCTAGGATTTGGTTATGAGGCACGACGTCTTCGACTGACAATCGCGACGTCTACACATTTGTTACACAACCGTTACACGATCATCCACTCGGAAGTTCTCCTAGAACTCCCTCGAACCAAGTGCGGAGTGCGTTGTTCTCCCACGCGCCTCCCACGCTGCCGCCGTCTACTCCTTACCAAGCATCATACCGCAGGACCGTTAACCACTCGCCGTACACCTATCCGTCCCATCGGCCACTCACACCCCTGTCTTCCTCCCCGCAATTTGCACGCCCGTCTCGACCGACAGACCCACCACACCCCCTAATTTCCACCACTGTCCCTTCCTCCGCCTTGTACAACAACGCCCTGCATACTTGCAGACCTGCAAGGCCAACGCAGGACGGCAGCGCAGGAGTGCGAGTTATAAGCTCTAGATGGCATCCCCGTCTTCGGCGGCCTAGACCCATCTCGCCTGTATATTCTCCTCTGAGGTTAAGCCGGACCGCGGCTGTTCCACCTCCATTTCACCTTCCCAGAGCTTCGAATCCCCACGAATATAGACATTGCCCCTAATCCCCTACGAACATCGGCATGGCGGCCCTACTATCAGCCCCGCCGAGGACGCCCTCGCCAAAGATCCGAGTTCATCGCTCTCAGTCCTTCGACTCACCATCGTCCCGCATCTCCGTGACACCTATCGACGACAGCCCATACTCCAAGTCCACAGGCTCCATCACGATTCCCAAATTCCTTCCACACTACGATGCGGTCAAAGCAGCCGAGCACGCGGTCTCAACGCGTAATAGAGTGACGCTCCAGACGAAGATGAGCGACGACTCGCTCATGTCGGATGCTTCCAGCAGTGCGTCCTCTTCGGTTGCCGGTTCGCCAACAGAAAGCGATGATGGCTCACAATTTGGGCTCTTTGCTTCGGGATCTCCGGCTATTCCATCACTCTCTCCGCAGGACGCAGGACCCCGTCATTGGCCTGCAAACATCAACACAGCGCCTGCTGAGGTTCCGCCGCCGCCGCAGATTCTCAGCTCGACGTTGTCTGTCTACCAGGATATGAGTACGCCGATGTACGATCCCTGGCTTGTCCGCGTTGTGCTGGATATGTACGATGTACGTGGGTTCGACTGGACTATGATTGCTGAACCCATTGAGCGCATTTGGGGATTCAGAACGTGCAGCGCGGAAGTGCTCGGTATCTTGAGCGGGAACGGAAGACTGGGCCCCAGATGGTGGGACTAGGATTTCCACGGCACAGATGGCAACTTTCGACGGCGACGATATGGTTGTGAACGGACCTTGCATTTGCGAACGGTGTTTGAATGGCTGCACATGTGGTGTCATGAAGATGGAACGGAGTTCTCGGGACGCATCGATCGGGCTCTAGATCTTGGTGGGAACGGTGCATGAGGTTGGTCAGTATTTCTTCATCTCTTTTCACGGTCGGGTCCTCGGTTGCATGATTCTTTGGCTCGTGGTCTTTCATCGTCAATTCTGCTCATGAGTTTTCATCTCTCTCTTTGTTCTACCTTTTCTATTTGTGCTTTCTGCATTTCACGACATCATGTAACGACTTCACGACGATTTTACGAAAGAACCGGGCACAGGTGTCCTGTATACGATAACGACTAACGCTTGCTTATTGGCACTGACGACTTTACATTATGACCATACGCTTGCAATGAATCTAAGTTCTCTACCTGCATTGTTGAAGACGGCGCATCAATTCATCAAGGAATCATTACGCGCAGAACATGGTCATATAGAACAGCTCAAACCCCGCACCACGTTACCTGCATGCTATGACCGAGACGAGGAGGTACAGCGTCGGCATCGAGATATTGTTCATACCAACAACGATAGGTTGAAGAGACGGGGAACATAGGCTAATCGCATTGG
>Ga0247803_1000311_pt1 | contig 28511 bp, 29 predicted proteins | sample UWRJL014104B1_FD_180928 | JGI IMG/M metagenome (GOLD analysis project Ga0247803, IMG submission 180928) | Plant litter microbial communities from Arlington Agricultural Research Station in Wisconsin, United States - UWRJ-L014-104B-1 | ecosystem: Environmental > Terrestrial > Plant litter >...
ACTATCGCACTGCTTCGGGTCTGGAGCGACATCACGTCACGGCCACCAACTCGAAATAGGTAGAGAGAACAAATGTCAATGTCTAGACTGGTCGCTGCACTTCTGCCCTGTCGTAGATCCACCTCGCTTGAACGCCCCCAAAACGTCCCACCTGCTGCTGTGGGGACAGCTTGTGCCAAAAACTCCATATGCAACATCTCCGCTTGAACCCTGGAATCGCTCAAGCCACACTACTAGTGTACATGGACCCTCTTGTTACATGGACCGAAACGCCAAAGCCGCATGGAATACGCGGACCCAATGAACAAACATCAAGACGCATACGGCGCCCCATCCGTATCCGCTGCAGACTCCGAGTCAGTGCTCTCTTCGCTCTGGTCTTCCTCTTCCTCTTCGAGCACAATCTGCTGGAGCACAGACTTGTCGAACAGGTCGAGAACGAACCGGCACGCCGGCAGGCGGAAGTGATGTGCTTCCAGAACCTGCATGACCTTGTGGAACATGGCCGGCTTCGTGAATCCTGGCGCTTTCTTTGCTTTGATTCTGTCAAAAGGTCAGTCTATGACCCTTGTTTACGGATCCAACGTTGCACGTACGCCTGGAGGTCGTTTGCTGCCTTCTTTGCCAGCACCGTGTTACCCAGGTCGGTTGCAAGCTTCAGAATACGCGCGTTCACGGCGTCACTGTCGGTAACAGCGACCCTCACCTCAGCCTTGCGCTTCCAGCTTATATTGTCCGCTTTCGCTCTCCATGGCGTCATCTATGAGTGTCAGCAGGTGCAATGGACCACGACATCGGTGGGACCAACCGCAAACAATTTTCCGAAATTCAAGGGCAGGCAGAAGCCGAGTGCTTCGCCAGCCTCGTTGAGCGCGCCATCCCATCCGCATTCGAGCAGAATCTCTTGTCCGTGCAGACTCCTTGAGATTAGTCCCAGCACGTAGAACGCCGTGCCCCTGACCGACATGACTTGGGACATCTCCGCAATCTTGACAATCCAATTCACCACGTCTGAACTCTCAAGGAACGGCGCGCCTAATTCCATTGAACCCACGTTGCCCACTGCCCACAAACAGCCTTTCAGCTTGAGTATTATCTCGGCATCGTCGCTTTCCAGCGCGAAGTCGCGAATGGTGGCGACAAACTCGTCGAAATGACCCTTTTGTTTGAGAAGCTTGCATCCTTCTTTCGTCCGGGTAAGCTCGCGATAGAAGTGGGGCGGTACAATACCGTACTCGGGATGCTCGGACGCGTCATCGTAAGACGGATGGCTAGAAGGTTTCTCAGGTATGTCGGCCAGTGCACGCGCCATGGAAGCCTCGATTAATGCCACGTAAGTGTCATTTCGTCCCAGGAACCAGTCATCCATCTCTCTGGTGATGTAATCCAAACCATCCAAATAGTGGTACCCTACCGAGGTTGACAGGAAGCGAAGCAACAAAGGAGCGCCAATTTCACCTAAATGATCCAGAGCTGGACGACACTTCACCACAAATTCTAGTGACTCTGTTTGGTTGCATGCCTCTTCCAGAATCTTGATAGCCACCTCGCAGACTTCAACGTCGGGGTCGTAAAGCTGTGTGACGAGCAGCTTGATAGCCCACTCTGCTACACCCGGAGACCCCGAAGGTTGCATTGGCTTCGTGGCATATTTGCGAAGTAGCCTTGTCGCAAAGATGCGAACCTCCTTTGAGCAAGACGTCATCGCTTTGGATATGATGATGCGTATATGTCCGTCTAGAGTGTAGTCCATGTTGCTCAGCAGAGTCCGAATCAAGTCGTCGCGGTCATGAAGTTCGATGATGTGGTAGAACATATTCAAGACTCTCCATCGCTCCAGGATCTGGATGCCCTTTGGATCCTTGGTCAGCGCACCCAGAAGCGCAAAGTAGCCGCCGGTCAAAGTCTCATTCATTCGGTCCACCTGGAACATGGGAGATTCCGAAGTCAAGCCGCTCATCCTGTCAAAGTGGGACAGACACTCCGCAAGTTGCCTGATGAACTTGCTGTCGCTCAGGTACCTCACACCTTCTGGGTTCTGTAGCAGTGTGTGCATCAGAGCGCATCCAGCGCGGACATACCGCTGATTTGGTTTGGTGTTCTTGATATCGGAGAAACGATACTTAAATGGGCGGTAAAACCCAAGAAGGCGATGTACGAACTTGGTGATTTTCATGGCTTCGTCCAGTCGTTTTGCGTTAAGCATTGGACCTTCGACGGCGCTTTGAATGAGATCCCATCTCCACTTTGTGAAGGAGACGGTGTTCAGAACCTGAGTGTCTATCATCATGAGCCGAAATGTTGGCTCGTCCACCAGCATCGCTGCCTGGGCTTTCGATTGGTCTGTTTGTCGATTCACAGTGCCGCTCTCTTTGGGCGCGTTTGTTTTGCTGGTATAGAGGGTGCTATTTCCTGATCGATAGAGCGTTCGGTTCACGCTGTCGACCTGGTAAATCGTTCCGATAGCGACGAAGCGGCTTTCTGCAGTGAACTTGGAAGCCGACTGCAGGAGCTGGGGGAGCACTTGCAGCTCAGCGCTCCACGAAGATGGTAATAGCTCGTTCGCCATCTTCAATATCTCACCCAGTAGAAGCGTCGTCTTACGTTTGAGCGGAAGCGTCAAGGGATCTTCTTCGGCTTGGAGTAGAGCCGGAACGAGCCCGGCATGCAGAAAAGCCGCCAGCACGACCGCAACGTAATGCTCTAAAAGATTCCACTTGTTCGTTGGATCTTGACTGCCGCTTGATGTCTCATTTATCGCTTGGTTCTTCAGGTTCGTAACCCGACCATAGGTCGTCAGTCGCCGACCTGCGAGGAAGGACGAGGACCACGAGGGAGGCTTAATTCGGAGAATGTCGAAGAGCAGTTCCAGGAGAACGTTCCGAACATGCGGTGTAGGTATTTGCAGCGACATGAGGAGCGATCTTATCGGAAGAAAGTCGTCCATGCACAGTGTGAGTAACCCAGGCCAGCTTCTGAATAAGGAAGCGATAACTTTGGCGTTTGCTTTGAGTTTCTCTTCGTGGAGGTGACTGTGCGTTGTGCCTGCATCCGTGAACATGGCGAAAGGCGACTCCAGCTCATGCCCAGATGTGAGGAATTTCCGCCGCTGGGGGGTATCCAACAGATACAGCAAGGCGCTTCCTACGCTTTCTGCAGCGTGGTAGTTACCTTCTCCGAGGGCATCGATCAAGGTTCCCATGCCTCCAGCAGCGACCAGCAAAGCCGGCTTTCGGATGAGGATCTCAGCCAAGGTGAGAATGGCGATGTTTTTGAGCCGATCATCGGTGTGTTCAGCTACAGCGACAATGATGCGGACGACGGCGCGCGAAATTTCTTCCACGCCGCCTTTGACATCGAGAAATGCTCGAACAAACTTGAGTGCTTGTTCTCGTTCCACACTAGCCTTGCTTTCCTTTACGAGCGAGAGCATGACAAGATAGTCGGTGTGCAACCCGCGTATAATCTGTAGGGACTTGCGGTCGGTGAAAGCGTATCGCATCACACGATAAGCAGCAGCTACTACCTCGCGACTGTCGCTGAGAAGCATCATCTGCATCCTGAGACCAAAGATGGACCACGCCAGATCGTACTTTAACGTTGGATGTCGCTTTAGAAGATCGACCAAGGAGTTCGCACGTTCCACGTAGTACTCCGGCGGCATACTATCCGCCTCGAGGGCTTGGAGGAGCTCCGCAAGCACGAATGTGGGCGACTCTGTCTCATCCTCCTCTTCCTCTTGTTTCTTCGCGACATGGCGCGAGGGCGAGCGCGACAAATTGCGCCGGAACAAGTACGACAACCTGCTCTGTGGATCCGGGGGAGGCGATTTGATTTCCTTTGCTCTCTGAATCTCCGCCGCCAGACGCGACTTCAGCTGTGCTAGCTTCTTGTTCGAGATGTTGAGCTGCTCCTCTACCTGCAGCCTCTGACCTGCCGTGTTCTTTGCATTCTTCGCATTCAGAGCCTCGAGCAGGTTCTCCGAGCCGATCTTGATCTTGGTCTCCTTCTCGATCTGGTCCTGCAGGTCCGCCTGGCGCTGCTCAGTGGTGGCGGAGTCGTCCTCGCCTACTACGATGGCATAGTTGTCGAAGTCGGGTCGCAGTCGACCATCGTGCGACGTCGCAGGCCGCAGCTGCGAGCTGAAGCTGCCCGGAGCCTCCCTGGCGGTCGCGTACGAGGCCTGCCCGCGCGAACTAGACATGACGCTGGAGGCGGTCGAGGGCAGCGAACGTCCATCTCTATTGCGTGAGGGCGCGAGCAGCGAGACGTGGTCGGCGTCGGCCTGGGCGTTGACGGAGCGCGCGGGTGGCGTCATGAGCGTGCCTTAACCATACGTCGTCCACCCGCATCGCATGCCTGTACAACGGCCGCGTCTCGCTCTTCAAGCATGAGCTTTGCGCGTGTATCGGCCGGGGTGTGGGTTGCTTTGGCAGGTAATGGGCGGGGTCACGGCGCGGTGGTGCGCAAGAGCAGGCGACAGGGCGCGTCACGTTTGGTCGGAGATGGGAGGGAGCGTGGTAGACGGTAAATAGCGACAGTCGGGTGTCAATGATTGTGTGAATTCCTCGCAATCCACGCCTGCACCGAGCCTACGGTGAGGAGACGTGAGCCGTATCGAAGCCCAGGCCAACATCGGCCCGCACTGGCCCCGACACCTGCGGCTGGTACGGACTGGACTTGGATGCGGAGGAGCGACGCTGCACATCATGCTCAGCGACAGCTTACTGCACCACCAGGTGTACGTCTCTGGTCCCCACCAGCATCGCCTGATGTCGTGCAGAGTTTTGCCCGTCCTACCCTGCGTGCAATATTGAACTTTGCTGGCGATGGACCCCGCAAACGGAGCTTTACTGCAAAGGTCACGTGGACTGTGCGTTCGGCCAATGGCGCACTCCCTGGCATTATCGGACGTCGCCGAAAGCCAGCTGCTCCAATGCGCGAGAGCTCCGTCCGCCATCTCCTGCGATCTTCTGCGCTCCAATCGTAAAAGCAAACTCGCGCCATCTCGGCCGCTCCCGTTCGACGGTCGTCAGATAAGGACCCGCGCGCAGAGTATATCTATCGTCGTGGTGCCTCACTTATCGCTCACCAGCATTATCTCTCCTCGTCCCATATCTCATAGAACAGTCAACAGCTTGCCCTTTCCTCCCTTGCCTATCGAGAACCCAATTGCTACCATTTTCCATAACTTCCATCAGCATGTCTGAACTCAGCTACGCCCGCTACGGAAAGGACAACATCCGCCTGTACAAAGTAGATAAGAACGAGAAGACGGGCGTCCACACCGTCGTCGAGCAGACAGTATGCACGCTCCTCGAGGGAGACATTGACACCTCGTAAGCGCACCAGTACCTTCAACCCACCGACTGCACATCCTGACATATCCCAGCTACACCAAGGCCGACAACTCCGTCGTCGTTGCCACCGACACCCAAAAGCAGACTACCTACATCCTCGCAAAGCAAAACCCTATCGACCCGCCCGAACAGTTCGCCGCCGTCCTCGCCGAACACTTCGTCAAGCAATACTCGCACATCCACGCTGCCCACGTCAAAATCATCCAGCACCGATGGACGCGCATGGCCATTGACGGCAAGCCGCACCCTCACTCCTTCTACCGCGACAGCAACGAGATCCGCGTGGTCGAAGCTGTGGCCCGCGAGGGTGAGGGCATCACCATTCGTTCAAAGATCGAGAAGCTGCTGGTGCTGAAGAGCACTGGGAGTGCATTCCATGGTTTCCACCGCGATGAGTTCACGCAGCTGCCCGAGACTTGGGATCGCATTCTGAGCACGGAGATCGAGGCTGGATGGAAGTGGAAGACTTTCAAGGATCTTGCGGAAGTTAAGAAGGTGGATTTCAACTCGGCGTGGGAGGTGGCAAGGAACATTACCATGGAGACCTTTGCCAACGACAATAGCGCTAGTGTGCAGGCTACCATGTACAAGATGTGCGACCTCATCCTCGCGGCTGTTCCGCTCGTCGATGCCGTTGACTACTCGCTACCCAATAAGCATTACTTTGAGATTGGTAAGCTAACCCTCCTTCAAAGCCTCAGTGATCCCACACTAACACCCGACAGACCTCAGCTGGCACAAGGGCCTTCAGAACAAGGGCAAGGACGCCACTGTCTTTGCGCCCCAATCTGACCCCAACGGTCTCATTCAGTGCACCGTCGCCCGGAAGCCCAAGTCCAAGCTCTAGACTTTCACTTTCATCCCATTACGAGTTCACGAGTTCCTATTGTAAATTAGCATGAAGCTGTTGCTTTCGTAGAACACAAAGTTTTGTATATAGACTGTCGTTTCTTATTTGGGAGTAACAATCACTATGATACCATTGAGGAGGGGGCGACTGTTAGAGGCACGGGTTTGCAAGTAGTAGGCTAGATACAAAGGGGACGAGACACAATTGAGAGAGTAGTTTACCATTCATGCAAGACTTCTCTTGTGACGTGCGGTTGTCTTCCTTTGCACAAAGACATCTGTGCTATATGTGATTTCTGACGGGACGAAATATGAGATACTGAACAACAGTGGGTTCAAGACGATCGAACCATGCAATATACAGTCAATATGCTACATAAGAAGACTTGAGATATGTCAACGCCGCAAGCCATGCGTTTCTTCATACAAGTACACATACACTCTCACATGCCTTCCCTAGCTTATCTAACAGGCTTATCACCTATCTTCGTAACTCTCAAGAATGTCATGAACTCGGCACCTCCTTCCTCGCCTCCTCCAACGTCCTCCTAATATCCGGATGCTCCACAATCCCCTGCCCTCCCCCTAACCCGACCCTCAAAAAGTTCTCCTGATACGGATTCCCCCTTCCTTCAAATGTCTTCAACCTCTCCAACCTGCCCTTCCTCAATCGATTCTTTGGCAACATACCGCTAACCGCCTTCCTCAACACCTCACCCCCACCCCATTTCTCAATCATGTTCTCCATGCTGATTTCCTTTAGACTGCCGGGACGCGTCGTGTGCGTTCGGTAGAGCTTTTGTTGGCGTTTTTTGCCGGTCGTGTGGACGAGTGCGCAGTTGGTGGCTACGACATAGTCGCCGCAGTCGGTTGAGGGGTCGAAGATCGGCTTGTGTTTACCCATTAAGGTGAGGGCTATTGAGGAGGCGAGGCGGCCGAGGGCTCGGGGGTCGCTGGCTAGGTCGATATGGTGCCAGGCGCGAGCGTAGGCTAGGCGGGTCTGGAGGTTGGGTTAGCATGGATCTTCGTGCTGTGGGTTCGCATGTCTCCTCGCGACGAGGTTCGCGACGTGCCGTGTGACGGAATGGGTGCGGAAGTCCGATGGGAGTCGTACCTGGCCTACGGTCTGAGACATTGTGAAGGGAGGCCAATGGCCTCAGGACGTGTATTAAGGCTCTCTATTTAACTGTTTCAGCTCGACGATGGAGGATCAGGGTAGTTCAGATGGTTGACACGGTCGATGATTGCACTGTCCTGAAGTCAAGTTTGAGATGCTTGGCAATTAATTCTGGGAGGCGCGGTCACGTGCTATCGGCCCGCGGCGGCGCTCGCGACCCACCCGATTTCAAAGCCGGGATGAAGTGATGCTTGGGAAATCATAGAAACACATCAACATTACACTACTCGTACTTCCCATAACATGGTTATACCCACTTTCGAGACCACCTTTGCGGTGCCTATGACTTGCGAAGCATGTGTCAGAGATATTGAAGGCTCACTCAAACATCTAAGTGGTACGAGTCTCGGGCAGCTAAACAGTGATCTGATAGACTGATTCATGATAGGCATACAAAAGATTACCGCAGATCTGAAAGAGCAATTGGTTTCTATCGAAGGAAGTGCAGCACCTTCTGCCATTGTTGAGGCCATACAATCCACCGGCCGCGATGCCATCCTCCGAGGCAGTGGAAAGTCGAACAGTACGTGTGCCCACACGACGATATTTCGCGACGTCTCCCTTCCCCAAGATAAAGCTTTGCAGTGATAATAAACTTGTCTTGGCCTTCCCGTCGTTGCAGCATATTAATGAGAGATCTACAGGTGCTGCTGTATGCATACTAGAGTCGCACGCACCACACGTGGAGAACAAGGTGCGGGGACTGGTGCGCATGGTCCAGGTTGCGCCCGATTTGACGATCGTGGACCTCAGCATTAGAGGATTGTCGCCTGGAACCTACCACGCTACAGTACGAGAGACAGGAGATATTTCTAACGGTCCCGAGTCCACCGGAGGCATCTGGGAGGCGCTCAAGGCGAAGAAGGATGGCACAGCCTGCCGGGGCATTTTCGGGACGGTGGAAGTGAGCAAGGGGGGTGTGGGCGCCGTATTTCTAGACAAGCCCATCCAAGTGTGGGAGATGGTCGGACGGAGCATGGTGGTTGCGAAACAGCAAGATGGCAAGTTTGATAAAGACGATCCAGATACGCTTGTGGGCGTGATAGCAAGGTAAGCAAACACTTCACTCTGGTTGGCAGCTGCTGACAAGAGACCAAGGAGCGCTGGCGTCTGGGAGAACGACAAGACGGTGTGTTCGTGTTCTGGTAAGACGGTTTGGCAGGAACGCAATGACGAAGTTGGCCGGGGGATGCTGTGAAGACCGGAGACTCGTCTGCCATCAGATGAGGCGAGTGGCTGGACGCCGGTCGCTAGCGGATATCCAAGATAAACCTGTCAGGTCTTGGTAGTTCCATCATAGTCCTAATAATGCCGTTGGCCGCCGTATTTGGCTACCGTTCTGTGAGGCGTGGACCTGGATTTCTAGGCCGAAACGGTGTCTGCGTGAGTCGCCTGCACAGAACAGATGGCAGTGGCCATTCGAAGCCTCATAGTTCATGCGTTCATGCCTCAGACTGGGCAGCGGCCGTCACGTGGCGTCTCAAGGGCAAAATTGCCATGTAACAGACCTCAAACGCGACAATCGTCAACAGAGGAGGGCCGGAGTCCGCTGGCGAAATGCTACATACGTGCTGCTGAAGGCGGGCAAGGCGGCCTGCCATGAATTCGATAGCGCGCACGAAGACCATGTGCCATTTGGGGATCGGATGGCGGTGGTGTCATGGCTCGAATGGGTTCGGTCAATGGGTCGCGTCGAGCCTCGAAGCGCTGTGGATGTCGGAGAGACGGCGAAACAGCCAATCATGATGGCCAATGCGTGGGTCGCCAAGGGCCAACTTCAGACGCGCTGGGACTCAGATCTCAGAAGTGGTCTCCCCACTTGCGCCAGCCTCCAGCCGCCCGCCAAAATCCCCTGCTGGTGCCCTGTCTCCTTGCCGTGCTGGCCTCGAAACCTCTTCCCTCGCCCAAACCTCCGTTACTGTCCTTAAGAGTTGCCCCCACTGCTGTCCCTCCTTTGCACCCCGCCCCTCTACCGACACACGCCCGCGATACTGCATCCTAATAGCCGAGTACGACGGCCACATAGTAATACTCGACACCGCGCAACCCATAGCCCCGGCGGCTGCGTCATAATCTGGGAGGAGCGAGGAAACGAACCATCAAGGAGCAGTTCAGACGGAAAGCGCCCCTCCACCGTGGAGCGGTAGAAAGGATAGACTTGGACGGGAGGCTTGACGACACCATACTGCCGGGTAACTAAAAGAAACCTTCGTCATGTCTCTGAAGCAGGTAAGCGCGTCCCGCCGTCTAGACCTCAATCGCTGGTCGTTCGAACTCGACGGTCACAATCGCTAAATGTGGGATAGGAAATTGAGACCTGGGTGGCAGCCCTGACCGCCTACGACAACAATGAATTCGACGACGCATTGAAAGAGTTCGACGCCATATCCGACACTTCCAAGATCCTGTTCAACTGCGGCGTGATCCATGCTACGCTCGGCGAGCATGAGAAGGCGGTGAGTAACAGTGATTTCGAACGAACTTAAGCATGTGCTCATATCTACGCAGGTCGATTGCTACCAGCGCGCTGTGCGGCTGGACCAGTACCTCGCCGTCGCCTACTTCCAGCAGGGTGTTTCGAACTTCCTCATGGGCGACTTCGAGGAGGCGCTCGCCAACTTCAACGACACACTACTCTACCTCCGCGGAAACAACAACATCGATTACGATCAGCTGGGTCTGAAGTTCAAGCTCTACTCTTGTGAAGTCCTCTTTAACCGTGGTCTTTGCTACATTTACCTCCAGCAGAAGGACGCGGGTATGCAGGATCTGTCCTTTGCAGCAAAGGAAAAGGTGGTGCCCGACCATGACGTAATTGACGAGGCCATTAATGAAGCGGCAGAGGTAAGACTCATGTTGATGCAAAATCCTGATTCGAATACTGACGTCTCCAGGGCTACACCGTCTTCTCCATCCCAGTTGGTATCGTCTACCGCCCCAACGAAGCCAAGGTCAAGAACTTGAAGACAAAGGACTACCTCGGCAAGGCTCGTCTCGTTGCCGCGTCAGATCGCCAGAACGCATTTACTGGGTTCGCTGGATCAGAAATCAAGAAGATGAACAGCGCAGCCAAGGACGATCGGACCGAGGACAAGATTTCCTACGCCGCCACAAATCTCGTGAAGCCCGAACTTCAGAGCAGGGCACGACAGCAATCAGAGCCGCCGATTTCTCGCAACATTTATCCCCCAACACCGCCACCGGAGGCGGACAACCGCAGGTCTGCTGGCAAGAAAGAGGAAGGTGGTCAGATGAGCCGTGCCCAGTCCGTCCGTGGTGGTGGACCCAAGCCGCAGCCGCTCAACCTTGGTCGCGCTGCCTTCGACAGGAGGGATGAGCCGCCGCAGCGCAGACCTACACAGCGTTCCGCCTCTGAACGACCGCCCCCTACCCGCCAGGAGTCAATGCGCCAGCAGGACCGCCGCGAGCGAGATCGACCACCACCCCGTCGTCGGGGCTCTGACGAAGATTACGATGACTATGACGATATCTACGACCAGTATGGACGTGGAAGCCGAGGCGGCTACACTCGATCCCGTCAAGGAAAGAACTCGCGGCCAGCGTATATCGACGAAGAGGATGAGGACGACTACGACGGCAGCGATGTTGATGATGCCGACTTCGAGATGGTGTCCCGTTCCAAGACCAACAGGAGAAAATCACCCTCTCGCTCAAATACGACCTCTGGGCGTGCGGGTGGAAAGATCCGGGTCAAGGTGCACGCTGGCGATACCCGATACGTATTCGTCACGCCGAACACGTCGATGCGCGACTTCGTCCAGTCGATCCGCGAGAAGTTTGGCCTCCGCAACAATTTCAAGGTGGAGATCAAGGACGACGGCGATATGATCACTATGGCGGACGAAGATGACCTGGACATGGCTATCCAGAGCGCGAAGCAAATGGCTCGCAAGGAAGGCGCGGATGTACCGAAGATGGAGGTATGGGTTACCCTTTTTCCCTCTTCTATCCTAGCCCCTGAGGATGCCTATATGCAGGCTCCTCTTTCCCCTACTGTTGAAGCTCCTTCATTTTGAAAAGTTGGAACACTGCTGATTCTAGTGCCCGCAGGTCTGGATAAAAGAAGTATAGACTAGAGATACCCCGCTGGCATCGCATCATCGAGTGAGGGCCGCAGCATCTGTTTTTCCCTTTCCGCTTTTTCTACATTTGGATATTCGACTTGGGATGTCGTTGGTGTCCCTTTTCCTACCCACCCCTCTTGACGTAATATCGAGACATGTCGTTTTACAAGCGAGCATCGATCTTTTCCCCTCTCAAGCATAAATACGCGAGCCCGCCCCCTGAGACATTTGGCGTTATTTTGTCATTTACACAGCCGGACTGTTGAGTGTCCGCGTAGACTTGGAGCGAGGAATTTGTGTGCGCATATGGCGGAGCGTCTCCGTTGCTTGAATCTAATCATGAGCTACGACGTGTATCTTGTATGCATCATACCTTACGCTCTATCAATGAACATACATATCTATTACTTTCTCATGATGAATTACAGTGTGACGTGCAGCAAATGCTAAATGTCGGTACCAGCACGAAACCTTGGCTGTTATAGCGGCCAGATTGGATGTCTCTCATCGAGATCAACTTGCCATTTACATCACCAAGTCCACGTGTTCACCCACCTACACGGTACTATCTTATCCGCCACCCTTCTAGGAAAGATTTACAGAACAGACAAGCTGCATTCAATGCAACCAAAAACGCCCCCAGCACGCGAGTATCAGCCCACAATGTTTTTTGGCAGGCCCGGCAGAACTGATAAGCACAAACGGCATAAGTTCTGTTTGAGACAAACCTCCGATTATGCAACTCTTGCCGGCCTGGGATCGCCAGGGTGGTGAAACGTGTGTCAGACTTGGTATGGCAATGATGGCATCATCATGGGTGGGGGCTTGCGCCATGATGGTAAGTGCTACCTACATGTGCGAAGTGGAATCATTGTGTTAGACATCTAGTTACGAGAGAGGGTGTGGAGGTACTGGTTGTAAAATGACGTGCCTGTATATCGGACACGAGGATACAACATGGGATAGTGTTGCCTAATGAAACGGTCTAAGGTGGACGAGCCAAGAGGGGGGAAAATGATGATGCAAAGCGTACGAAGCGTTCGAAGCATCTGTCAAGCCAGCATGGGGGGCTTGGTGAGGCTTGGGTACCGGGTCGGAGACAGCTTGGTGTTTGAGGGGAGGAGGGTTGGCTGGGCGGTGCATGTTTCAGAAGGATGGTGTGATGTCAGAGGTGTGACGCGCTGCATCGGAGTAGGTAAGCGATGGGATTGTTGCGAGGGCGGGAGAACAGGATGATGTCTGGATGTAGGCCCGGGACCTTTCACTTTTTCGCGTAGTGGTGGGTCCTAATTTGTACCATAGTATACAGTATATTGTACATTCGCGATCCGGTCCTCAAATGAGGAGAGCCGCTCAGCTACCCGAACGCCGTCCCTAATGCAAGAGCCATCCACAGTGTCGTACTCCTCCCTTCTCGTATCAAGAACTCATCAACTAGTATCCACTAGGCCACAGCTTCCGCTGCAAGACGATACCATTATCGAATTGTCACCGCGTTGCCAAGATTTTTCGACATTTACGCTGGGAGTAGGATCTCGGCCCAGCTGCTGTGCAGGAACGCCACACCGACCTACATTTCCATCATTAGCGTGGGTTCCCAATGGTCATGCAGATATCCTTCGTAGGCGTTGTGGAGTAGAGCTCTACGTCCGCCCTAGGAATGGCATGCGGTGGAGGAGGCAGGCGCAAGGTCAACGTACAGTGAACATGCCGATCGCCGTGACAACCGAGCGGTTCTCCTGGTTCATGACCGTCTGGTATGCGCTACGCGCGTAGTTTGTGTCGCTGCTGGGGCCGGCAAGGGTGCGTCCTCCTTTTCCTGATTTGGGGGCGGCCATGGCTAAGGCTGGAGAATTGTCAGCGGGTGATATGGATGGGCATAGGGTCGCGCCTACGTATAGGGTAATGGAGAGGGATGCGGGACGTATGTATGGTGGTGGTGAGGCTTGTTATGATGGATGCAGTCGCGATGATGATGGATGGGAAACTTTGAGATTCGGGGTGGAGCAATGATTGGCCGAGCTTTCATCGCGGGTTACGTAAGCGATCTCCATCACATTCAATATAGAGGCTTTTGATTGTTAGTGTATCAAACACGATTCCAGAAGAGAACCTATGTATTTTTGTTACATGTATTCGCAGCAGCACTATGAAGGACAATCCTGCTCCTCAGTATTCCAATGCTTCTTCACCCAATCCGTCATGATATTTGTGAAGCTCTCCCCGTCCGCAAAATCTTCCGTATCCTCCAGTGTATAGCTCTCGCCCAGATACTCCAGAGCCATTAGAACCCATTTCTCGACAAACGAGTTGTACATGACATCGACAATCGCGGGAGCGTCTTCTTCTTTTGAGAAGCCGACGGTCGCTTGTATGCAGTTTGGAAGTTTGTAAAACTGGATACTAGAATGCAAGGTGTCATCGCCTTCGGTACCAGCATCGTCGTGGGTGGTGTAGCCGGGGGAGAGAGATTCTCTGTCGTTAGAGGAAAGGGGAATTTGAGTGTTGACGTTGTGGACGAATGTTTCATGGGCAGTGGTGTACATCTCTGGTCGATAATGCGCCGCAACGTGTTCTGGCGGTTGCAGGTAAGCTTTCTGATCGATCATTGCCTGCAGTATCGGGCCCTCGTTGTTCAGCAGCTTCAGCACATTCTTAGCTGCTTTGTACGGGACGTCTTTCACCATCCTGACACCGCTCGTAAAGGGCGAGACGAGGAACTTGGTATCCTTTGTGAATGCGCCCTTGAAGATGTCGAAGCGCACACCACCCGTATTCACAATGACAACCGCTTTCTTGTCGTCCTTTTTGATACGCCTGGATGCTTCAATAGATTGCGGAAGAACCTCTTCTTCGAGCCAGGAGAAGATGGATTCGTTGTGCGGATATGGACGACGAGATACCCAAAGGTCATGGGGTGCGCAACCGTAGCGTTCATTGAGCCCCAAGCTCTTCCTCGCATCGCCGATGGCGGCCGTTACTTTCTGGCCGTGTGGGGTTGGGAAGGTCGTGTCGTTTTTGCCGCTGTGATGGCGGAGGGAGAAGAGATTGTTGTCGATGTATCTTCTCTCGAATTTGACTTTCGTTCTGGCTGTCTTCGCTGCTTGCGTCGCACTGCCGCCCGTGCTGAGCCCATCAATCGACATGAAGCCCAACGTTTCCATGTACCTCCCGCTTTCGAACGCTACCGACTTGGAGTCGAAGATCTTGTAGTCCCTAATATGACTATGGCCGCCGAAAAATTGTATAGGCGTGTCCCATTGCGCAGATCGTATAGTCGAGAAGACCTTTGCGTATTCAATGGATCGTATGTCGACATGTCCATATACAAGGATCAAATCCAAATCTTTGTCTCTGATGGCTTCCTTGAACCAATCTTCCTTGACGGTCTCTTCCACGGGCTGGATGATAGTATTGTTGTCATTGCCTGTAAAATCGAAGATGAAGCCAAAAGCCAGAATGCGGATACCCTGGTTCTTCGTCGTAAACTTCTTGAACCGGGGCGCCAACGGCTGTCGCTTTCCGGTGTCGGGATTGATAATATCGAGATTGGATGCCAAGTAGTGACCCTTGAAATCGGGTACAGTGTGGTAGAACTCGCCATTTGCGGACTCGGCTTTATACAGTTCGTGATTGCCAGAGCAGATCAGATCAATGCTCTGCTCTTTGGCGATTTCATACGTGAATTTGCCACGCGGTTTCGAAGAATCATAGATAGCGTTTCCCTCTATCCGATCTCCCGTGTCGATGAGGAGGAGATCTGAGCCTTCCGCGTCGGCTTTGTCACGGAGATGCTTGGCGAAGGAGATGTAGTCGCCCCAGTCGGCTGAAAATGACGGTCTAAAATTGTTAGACACTGCAATTCTGAGATGCACTTGGAGGTAATGTACTCTTGCAGATGTCCGCCCCACCAGCCGTGTACGTCAGTCGTGTGTAGGAAGTTTAATTGAGCCCATGGTAGCTCGCGTAACGGGGCGGCTATTGGGCAGGGAGCTGACGGCTGGGCGCACAAGGCACCATGAAAGAAAGTAAGTGGTATCAACAGTTTTCGGCTCATCTTTGTCTGTTTCATGATGCCTTGCTTCAAAGGATAAGGCAGATGCAGGAAGTAGGCGCCATGTAGGTACTCAAGTCGGTCAGTTGCTCGGTGGAAGGCTAAGAGCAAACAGGCGAACGATACGAACAGGTCTGACAGGAGGACGCAAGGCGTTCAAGCAGTAGTGATAGGGTGGGCAGCAAATCACACTCACGTGGATGTGAGATTCCAAGTGACGGCAGCGTTGGTCGAGGTGAATGCGGATCGGCTGACTAAAACGGAATAGGCTTCACCCCTGCTGCCGCCTGGATGCCTGCCTAGCGTACAATTCGCGTTCCTTACCCTGTCAGCTTTTTTTAAGCAACGCAACACAACACGAACCCCCAGCCACCTCGACATACAACCCTCCAACCCATCGCAGTCGCACTTCATCATCGACGCGCACAATGGCTCCCCGTGGAACTTCTCGCGCTGCTAGTGCAGCAGCGCCTGCAAAGACTGAGAAGGAAGTCGTCGTGAATGGCACTGGTACGTCACTAGCTCTAGTTCCATCGCATCGCTAATTCATCCAGGTGGCCGACCAGTTCGCGCAAAGAAATCAGAGACGCCGGTTGTAAACGGTACAGCTCCCGAACCCGCAAAGAAAGCGCCTGGTAAGTTCAACGCGTCGCGATCGATTCCTGCATCAGCTAAGACTCGACCAGCTGCCCGTGGTCGCGCAAAGAAGGAAGAGACGCCCGCCGCTGCGCCGAAAGCCGCACCAAAAGCCGCGCCGAAGCGCAAGATTGACGAAGAGAGCGCATCTGAAGCGGAAGCGGAAGCTGCACCCAAAGCAAAGAAGGCAAAGACAGCGGCGAAACCTGCAGAGAAGGATGCAGGGCCCAAACCCAAAGGTCCGCGACGCGTCCGGGGCAAGAGGACCGAGATAAACGAGATCCGGTATACCGTGCCACTGAAGGTCTTCGTGTTTGGCGAAGGCAGTTCAGGCGAGCTTGGGCTGGGCGCGCACAAGAAGGCCAAAGATGTCAAGCGGCCACGGTTCAACGAGGCGCTGACGAATATGAATGTGGTTAAGCTCGCGACAGGCGGTATGCATGTCGTCGCATTGACCAAGGACAACAAGATCTTGACTTGGGGTGTCAACGACAATGGCGCGTTAGGCCGTGATACGTCTGGCGCCAACGTCAAGCTGCGGGACATGAAGGCGGACGATTCCGATTCCGATTCTGACGACGATGAGACCGGCGGCCTAAATGACCTAGAAGCTACCCCGATCGCCGTCTCTTCAGAGCACTTCCCAGAGGACACGACATTCGTCGACATTGCGGCTGGTGACAGCTGTTCCTTTGCGCTGACGACCGAAGGCGCAGTGTACGGATGGGGCACTTTCCGCGTAAGTTCTCTCAGAATGCAGCACCTTTTCTTCGCTAACACTTCTGCAGAAAAACGAAGGCATTCTCGGTTTTGGACGAAGTATAAACACTGCCAACACTCCTGTCTACATCGACGGCGTTACGAAAGTCACCCAGCTTGCGTGCGGAACAAATCACGTCCTCGCACTTGACAAGGACAGGCATGTCTACGCCTGGGGCAACGGCCAACAGAACCAACTCGGTCGGCGCGTCACGGAGCGCACCCTCATCGAATCTTTACAGCCCAACCGCGTTGGTTTCCACGATAGCACCTTCAAGAGACCGAGCCAAAAGATTTCCAAAATCTCATGCGGAGATTATCACGGTCTAGCTATCGCAGAAGATGGCCATGTCTGGTCTTGGGGCGCCAACAACTACTGCGAGACGGGGCATCCTGAAGAAGCTGGGAGTGACAACGCCAGCGTGCTCACTCCGCGTATCATCCACAGCCTCGAGGGCAAAGGAGTTGTAGCCGTCGAGGGCGGTTCGCACCACAATGTTGCCTTTACATCCAGCGGCGAAGTCTACGTATGGGGACGCTGCGACGGCTCCCAAACCGGTATTCCCGTGAATGACCTCAACGACAGCATTGACGAAGATGTGGTGCTCAAGAGCGAGTCTGGCAAGGCCAAGATTCTAGTACAGCCGACCGTCATCCCAGGTCTCAAGGACATTGTCACTGGGGCTGTTGGCCCAGAGCACACCATCGTCATCAACAAGGATGGCAAAGCGTACGCTTGGGGCTTCTCGGCCAACTATCAGACTGGACTCGGCACGGACGATGACGTTGAGATCCCCACCATGATCGATAACACCGCCGTGAAGGAGACGAAGCTCATCTGGGCGGGTGCGGGCGGACAATACTCGATTCTTGCCAGCAAGAAGTAGTGAATACCCTTTCTCGTCGACAATATTTCCTCGTTTGAAGTCGTTTCGCTTTTCTCGTTCTGTAGTTGAACCTTTGGCATAAAATGGCGTCCCGTGGTTTCCTCGAGGGATATAGCGGTCGAGTCTGCATAGTAGCGAGTTTCTATATCTTTCCTCTGCGTCTTATTCTTTCTTATCGCTTTGGCGTGGGACGAGCTTAGCGGATCTGTGTGGCGATATAAATTGCATATATGGGGAAAGGAGAAATGAGGAAAGGAAAGGATGATTCACTGATGGGCTGACTTTTGCTGTGGACTTTGTAATAATACATGCTCTGTTCTGCTTTGCTGAGATTGACGTGTTCGCTGTGATGTGCGTTTAGAGATGAAGAATAGACATAAAGTGGTTAGAGATGTTGAAGGGAGAGCAGGTGTAGCTTGGGTGAGGATGCTGGGCCTCTATGTCGGAGTGTGCAGAGGAGTTTCGCGGAGCATACATCGCCCGAAGTAAGCTTGGTACTTTTGGCAGGTATTAATTTTGCCACGACTGCCCTTTCTCCTTCCTCTTCATAATATGTGTCTTTTGCAAGTTTGAGTCGTGACTAAATTCAAAGAAGCAAATCATACATGTTGTTCTTGAGAAGCGGTACTTACCAAAATCTACTGAACCAGACGCACATAAGAAAGAGCGAGAAAAACCTAAGTCACAAACTCCCCTCCCAGCGACAGTATTCGTCGACTTGTCTTAGTCTTTAGCGTGCTCTCCTGCGGATATCCATTGCACTAGACGCTTTAGAGCTTCGTCTTATGAAACACTCTCAGAAAGTGAGTGTTGTCGCACTTCAAAAATCACTGCAGAGCTCCAGTACATTCTCGAGTTTGACATTTTCAGGAAATACAGAGGCACAGTTGATCCGACTTTTGTTCTTTGCATCGACTCAATACACAAACACCAGAAGACGCCATGAGCTTCGAGAAGAGTGAAAGACATCAAAATCCTGACACGCTAGGGAGGAAGAGGAGCGAGCTCGTTGGAGGAAGGAAAGCATTCAATCACAGGAACATGCAGCGTTGCTTAGGAACTGCGGCGCAAACATGGCATTGCTGTTCGTTGGTGGTACGTGAATACGACACGGGTCGAGTGAGAAGTAGAACTGGAGTCCATGAACATGTATGCAGCATAAGGGAAATTGGAAGGTTTTGGCGTTACGACCTTTTCCGACCGTGTTATGCCTGGAACCGGACACACGCGACTTCATGGTTAGGATACCCAGCTGCTTCTCAACTGGAGATAAACAGTCTTCATGTTCCTTCGTATCGGCATTTCCAGTTGATACGAGGAAAATGGGGCTGTCATCCAAAACTTTCCTGTTCATTCTTCATGAAGAAATGAAATGGAATGACATGATTCGTGTGTCCAATTCTTGGTCTGCTTCGTCTCGAAAGTTGATTCATCGCAGAACACTTGCTGGCGAGCTTATGTTCTTGGTACCACAACGCGATGAATTTTTGCGGAGCGGGACATGGTATCCTCTTATGCAGCAAGATCGAAGTCCCAAAGTCGCAAAGTCCCAAAGTAGATCTCTCTATGACTGCTCCTTCGTTCTCTTCTTTCAGAAAAAACCGCCGACAACGTTCTATGGCTCTCGTCCTTTACACCAGCACTTCAAAGGTGTGCAAAAGTTTGCGCAATTGAGAACATGCGTGATTGGATGTTTCCAAAGGGAAACCAGAATCCTGTTATTGAATCTTCGTGGTCCGAACAATAACGCGATGTTGAGCGTGTTCAACGTATACCTTGAAATGTATCTGTTGGCACGCTACCCTGGTTTGATTATGTTTGCCCCACCGGGGCCTAAACTCGATATATTACGTGGTACTTCCTCCACTCCTGGATCACTGCTGCGATCACACATCAACTACACATCACAGTATTCTACTCCAATCAGTATGCCCGAAAAGTGCAAGAACCGCGAGCGCCTTGCCGCCGCTACCAGCTCGGGCGACGTACCCTTCATTCCCGTTGGCGCAATACGCGGTTCTCTCTGCTTTCGCTGTTTTGACCCCTCCGACAATATTCTGAAGTGCTCAGCATGTAAGAGGGCGGGTTACTGTTCTAAGCAATGTCAGAAGCTCGATTGGTCGATTTCGCATAAGAACCATTGCAAGATTTTCAAGACGATCAACGAGGTTGAGGAACAGCAGTATCAGAGGACGCGGAGTTGGGCTGAATACCGCGAATACCTCGTAAGTATAAGTATTACTTTTCTTAGTCAACAAGGTGATACTGATAATTATCATGCAGCTCACGACTGTCCGCGTCATTAGAAACGCTGCCCCCAATGACGAGGTTCTGCGGTTCGTCGTACAGTCAGTTCAACAAAAGTCAGATCTGTACTCGAGCACATACTAAGCCTGTATAGAGCACAACCGTACTGCACATCCTGTCGCCGTACCGCTGTTCAACTCGCAAACCGCCAGATCGCCCTGAAACGCTGTGATCAGTGCCGCTTAGTCTTCTCCTGTGCCGACTGCTCCGACAAACCCGAGCATTCAGAAGAGGTCTGCGCCGCATACCAGACCCATGGGAACAACGATGCCTTCCGTATCGGCTTCTTCGAGGACACTGGAAAAGCGACGCCCGTTACGTGTACGCAGTTTCCACGCAAGACGCGAAAGCTGCTTGCGGACTCGGCGGGCTGGTACGATTACTTCGTCAAGATGTCCGACAAGCCGCAGATCGCGGACATCATCAAGCCCGATTTCAGTGACCTTACTGATGTGGTGCATGAAGTTGGTTCTGCCAAAGACAAGGAGGATCAGGAGCGGATGCGCATGTTTCTACTTTTTGCTACGGATAATCTAACTATGCCACTTACGATCTTGTCGGCGCTGGAGGACATCAAGTGGGAAAAGCCGCAGCTGAACATACACATCGTGGGTGCAACAAGTCGTGAGCTAGTTGGCATTGGTAATTTCGAAGAGATTGTGCACCTCCTTCCTGGCCTCCGAAGCTTGCACATCACAGCTGCTGGACCAGCGCTTGCAGGAGGCGATCTAGGCCAACAAGGCTCGCCTTTTCTTCCCAAAACGCCCGTCGACTGTTGTCCGGCCTGCAAAGCAGACGGCCGAACACGAACAATCTCCATATACCAAGGTCTATATCACGACTTTGCGAACTCATCTCACTACGAAAAGCCAGACTTGGCCGTTCTGTTCAACAGCGGATGGGTAGACGGCGACGACGCCGAGTCGGACTGGGCTCCGACTATCAAGCTTTTGGCTGGAGGCGATGTGCCCGCACTGTTCACCACGTACAATGAACAAGAGGCGTTCAACGAAAGCTTCAAGCTAAAGGCTATGGGCGCGAAGTTCTTGGTTGAGGCCGGAAAGAATAAGTGGAGCGGGTTGGTGCCGACACCGGAGTTTATCGATGAGGAGTTTGGGATGTGGTTTCAAAATGCGTGCAGATATGTTATTAAGGGCCGGAATGCGTAAGTGATAGCAAGGATATTTGTGGAGCTATCATACCGTCGAGCTGCTACAAGACCGAAAACATTCCTACAGGAAACCCCGAAGTTCTTTTCAAAGTTTGTAGACGAAGCTTCCATGAGCTTTTTCCATACACTGCTTTGAGCAAAAACCAAAAGTTCGGTACCCTCAGATCATGTTTCTTGCCTATTCTGCGTTCATTCTAGGCGACTGTGTTCGGGTTTGAAGTCTTTTCAACAATTCTAGATTTTTTTTTCCCGCCGTGGAAAAGTATTAGCGTTATGGATATATTGGTACCGGCTCCAAACCGCTCCACTAAAGATCCTCTCTCTCTCTCTCTCTCTCTCTCGACAAGATCCTGCACGAATATCATTACGGGGAGCTCCCAAAAGCTATTGACTGCTGCGTGTTAATGTCTTCTACCGAGCAAAAAATCACCATGGCCAACCATCATAATTTTTTGCTCGACAGAAATCGCTCTCCACCGCAATCCGTGGCCCACAACTGGTATTTCCTATCAGGCGGCAACGTTTCGGCGGCAACTTCCGATCTGCTTTTCGTTCGGCACTTTTGAATATCAGGGACGAAGTGTGGCTCTCAAATTCCGTGAGCTCCAGTAAGGGGTACGGGCAGTGATGAGGGGTGCGGACATCCAACCCTTTGCAAGAAAAATAATATACTTCCCGGACGAAGACTAATCTACAACTAATCTCTAGTTCACTACGCATCCCCACAAGCCGCCGTCGTCACCGCCGCGGCCGTCCCGAAAATCGTAGCCAACGGACCCCCTAAACTCAGACCCCCGAACAAGGTCTTCATCGCGCCACACAAAGCAGCATTTTCACGGAGTCCAGCTTTACACTTGATAGTGACCGTCAATTTACCAAGCTGAATTCCCTCTTCGCCGTTGGCTTTGTCGGCGTTCGGAGGCACATCGCTTTCGAGCGAAGTGGTGTATTTGGATGGCATTTCGACACCCTTGACGTGGTCGCAGAGGTCCGGGAGATACCTGCATCTGTGGCCCACTGGGTCACATTTCTGTGGTCCGCGAAAGCACTGCTTGGTCACGTAGCCGGCGTATCTGTAGCTACGTTAACAGGGGTGTGCAGTAAGAGGGCAAACAAGAGGCTTACAAGTATTCCCCTTTGTCGTTCTTTTCGTGCTCGTAGGTAGCGATGAGACCGTCGACAAGCTTGGTCAAGTACGTCTTGTCTCTGCCGTTACATTCTAGCGTTGCCTCGCAGTTCATTGCGAGCGGCACCGGGGTGGGACTGCACAGCTTGTCTCCGGCATCCTTCTGGATGGCTTCTTTGATAGTCTCGAACCACTTTTTGACCAGTCCTTGTGCACCCTCGCTGGGTAGGCCTGGGTTCTTGCCAACTTCCAGCCCGTTGCGTCTATATTCGATCTTTGCTGTCTCTTTTGAGGACGTCACAAATAGCGACTGTTTTCTCTCGTGCGTGCAGTACAGTTCTGCGTAACATACGCCGTCATCCGTGTAATGCGTCGCATGTCCATCGTCGTGGAAACAGTTGAACCCCGTATAGCCGTACGTGATAGTCCCCATCCATTTCTGGAAATTTTTCTTTGCGTCCCATTTGTATGGAGCAATGTCGCACTTCCACTCAGCGCCATCGGTTGACTTTCCATGGCCACCACAACCTCCTTCCCACGATGGCGTGGCATTGATCTCTTTGTAGGCTATCTGGGTGGGTTTGTCGACGCCGTCTCGAGGCGAGTGGTCGTAGTAGGCTATGATACGGTCGGTTCTGGGCGCTCCTCTGTTGCTCCTGCATGTCAGGAGGCGCATTTGATCGTACCGCTGGGTCCATCGTGGGGTCAGAAGCGTTGTGTTGAGGGGTTCGGGTTCCGGGAGTCCTCGTGGAAGGGCGACTGCTGATGCGGTCGTTGCTAGTAGACATGCTACCACGAGCTTGTATGTTGACCGCATGTTAGTGGCTATGATTTAACAAGATCAGAAAGCGATATATGTTAAAGAGAATGATGTTTCAGGGAAACTGATGAAAGTTATGAAGTAGTTTGTGGAAGGCTAGACCGGGCACGTTTGTCGATATGGACAGAAATGATGTTCTGCCACGGCCGTGGATATTAGCGAACTTATAGTCAAAGTGCATGTCTATACAAAGTTTGTTCGTAAAAACGAAGGCGGAAGAGCCGACGAGGACCTGCGTCAATCGCTTGGTACACGCTGCCAAGGTGAGCTGGTAAGGGCTCAGCTAGAAGAAGACTGGGAGAGCTGAGTGCCCTCACCGCCGAGATATGTGACGCGGGACAGGCCACAAGACGGTATGGTAGTCAGATACTACACTGCAACATAGAAGTAGTCTTCCGACGACATGAAGCGGGACAAGCCACACAACCTGACGCTGAGTACAATGCAGGGGGAGAAAGTGTCATGTAACGTTGACAGCCATTGCCCAAATGGGGTGGATTGTCATGATTGCAACGTTGGGACGTCGATGGTGGTGATGAGGAGTGATGGAGGGTTGGAGGGTTGGATGCACGAGACGAGTCATGATGCTTTCCTCACCAGTCATCACATGACGTCGCGCCAAAACTTCCGTCCAAGCTTCACCCGAACCTCGACCCGCACCACGACGCGCCTGCAATGCCGCCCGCCCTCAATGTCGCTCTTGAGAGCCGCGAAAGGACAAATTGCCAACCAGCAGAAGCACCAAAATCTCAACGCCTTCATCTCGCTCGCCTCAGCCTCCTCGGTCCTCCCACGCGTTGAAGCCGCCCAAGCCCGGGATCCAGACAGGTACAGCGTCCTCGGTAGACTCGTCGCTATCAAGGATAATGTATGTACGACGGAATTGCCCACGACGGCCGCATCGGGCATATTGAAGCAGTTTTCGAGCCCATACGATGCGACGGTCGTGAAGCTGCTGCACGAGGCAGGCGCCATTGTCGCGGGGAAGACCAATATGGATGAATTCGGAATGGGATCGCATACTACACATTCGTACTTTGGAAAGGCGAAAATGAGTGGAAACTCTGATATAGAGAGGAGTGCAGGTGGTAGTTCGGGTGGGAGCGCGATTGCGGTTGCGACGCAACAGTGTTGGGCGTGAGTAGGGCTGCGAGGATGTTGTGGCTCAGAATGCTGATTTACGGTAGGGCTCTTGGGACGGATACAGGCGGCTCTGTGAGGCTGCCGGCTGCCTACACGGGCGTTGTGGGATTTAAGCCGAGTTACGGTTTGCTGAGCAGATGGGGAGTCATTGCGTATGCGAATTCGTTAGATACCGTGGGCATACTTGGGAATGATGTCACCTGTGTGGAATCAGTGTTTGGTAGGTCCTCATTCTTCTGTTGTGTGGGGTGCTTACTGATTTCGTATGGCAGATACCATCAACGTACACGACCCGCAAGATCCCACGTCTCTATCGCCCTCGACACGCTCTCGGCTCATCACCCATACTGACACGAAGTCCGCTTTGAGGATCGGTATCCCCCTGGAATACAACATTTCTAGCCTCGAGCCTGCCGTTCGCAAAACATGGCTTCACGCGCTCTCCCTCCTCCAAGCCCGTGGCCACACCCTCCACCCAGTCCACCTTCCGGCTACAAAACACGCTCTTTCAGCATACTACGTTCTCGCCCCCGCCGAAGCATCTAGCAACCTCGCCAAGTACGACGGAGTGCGCTACGGAAGCAGAGCGGACGGCATAGACGGCACACCGGAAAGCGTACTGTTTGCGAAGACACGCGGCCAAGGCTTTGGGCCTGAAGTACAGCGGAGAATCTTGCTAGGCGCTTTCACACTCAGTGCGCAGGCGATTGACAATTACTTCATCCAGGCGCAAAAGGTGCGAAGGTTGGTGCAGCAGGACTTCGACAATGTGTTTGCGGCACCGAACCAGCTCGTTGTAGGCGAAGGCAAGGCAAATGTGGAGGGTATGGATGTGCTGTTGTGTCCAACCACACCTACACTGGCTCCGTTGCTTGAGGAAGTTGAGGAGCAGGATCCGTTACAGGCATATATGAATGATGTGTTCACGGTCCCGGCAAGCTTGGCCGGCTTGCCTGCGATTAGTGTACCGACTCCTGTCGTTGAAAAAGAGGGGACATTTAAGAACCGGTATGCGGGTATGCAGATTATCGGGCAGTATGGGCATGATAAGATGGTACTTGATGTTGGGAAGGAGCTTTTGCAAGCTGTACAAGCATGAAGATCACACAGGAGGCTGCACCGAAACGTTCATGTCAAGAGTAATCGAGTGGCATTAGGAGTGCTGTATATTGTGTATAGTATGTATCAAATTAACACATTCCGAACCAACACTACGAGTAAATTTCGTTAATATATTTCCCTTGACGAGCCATCAATCAAACAGTATCATCGCGATTCAACGATCTAGCATGCATACTAATCCACATTTTTGCGGTGGAGGCTTCATGAGCTCTAAGTCTCGTGAGCAATAGGATCGATGGTTTATGCATGCTACATTACTGCGAGCGGCGACGTTATGCAACAGCCACGGAGGATCCTAGGTCCCAGTAGAACTTAGGACGTCTAAGTTCGTCTCTCTTTTACTGCGGATTTGCAGCATCTTATGGACCTTTTCAAAGACCAGGATGCACAAGTAAGGCAGTGTAGCACGTAGTCACGAATTCAGCGATGATGTGAGAGCGAAAGTATTGTCATAGATTGGACTAGCGACTAGTTGACCAGACAGCTAGCAAGTAGGCAATGCACAGCGCTTAGTCCACTCGTTCGTGTGATGACCTCCAATCCATTCACTTTCCACCCCATGTTTTACTCCACGATCGTCCTTGGCTTTTTCATCTTCCTTTCAATGCCGGCATACGTATCGATTGAGAGGATCTGGCTGAGACGACCGGGTTTGGTGGAGTGTATTTAGTGGCTGCAGGAGCCGCAGCCGCAGCTGGAGCAGTCGGCGGTGCCGGAGCAGGAGCAAGACTGGCAGTCGCTAGAGTCGTCTTGTCAGAAAATTGCTTCACCCAATGTATATTCTCGTTCGAGGTACAATGGTTCCGCCCCGATCGACTTCGAACGTGCCCAGGAGAAGTGGCGGATCTCAAGCCATCAAGGTGCTCCATGCCAACGAATAGGAGAAGCTCAGGACAAAAGGCATGTATCAAATGGGGAAAGCGTACCAGGGAGACATGATGTTGGAAGTAGTTGATTGGTAGCGGTGAGGCTTGGATTCTTGTTGTAGATGCGTGGTTGGGAAGTGTAATGTTGGTGCGTCGTGATGAGCCATCAGGGTGCGTACACTCCACCTATATATACCCCCAGCGCATACGGCCATACCGCGGAAACACACTCCTCACGCTGTCCAGCTGGCTTGGACCCCTTCCATCCCCAAGCTGCAAATGATATATCGATAACACATCAATACGGCACGCGGCTAACCAATCTCCGCGTTGGAGCGGCCCGGTCTACGAATCACACAGCTATTTGAGACGAGCCGGTGGGGATAATCAGTCGAGATGGCGTTGGCAGCGTCTTGTTGGGTACGATATACGCGAGTCCGGCGTGTCTGGACTAGGGGAGTGGGATGGGTCGGGCCTCCAGCTTTGGTCATATGGCATCAGTGGTGTTGCTGTGGAGTTGCTCCTGGGCGAGCTTACAACCTATGAGGCGAGAGACCCCGACACCATGTAGAGAGCGTGGCATGCAAATCATCAGCGCAGTAGCTCCTGCGAGAAGGCTAGACGGTGGCATGGACGCGGGCCATCGGGGGACAAGGACATGGGATTGGCGAGATTTCAAGCCCGCCGAGCCGGCTGTCAAACTGAGGGACGGGCCAGGTAAGTAGGTCCCGTAGCGTGGGGAGAGACAAGACATGCAGTGAGCACAGAGCATGCAGGACGAGCGGGGTTTGTGCCACCATATCGTGGCAGTATGCAGCAGGGGATCGGTTTCCTGAGCCGAACTGCATAGACGTGCTGGGAGCTGTGGATTGGTACACGCAGCTTCCTGGTAATGAATTGTATGGGTGGAATATCGAGCAGTGAGTGTGGACAATCGTGCACACCGGTCCAAGGGCGGCGAAACCCCGTGCAGATTCTCGACCCATAAGCGACGCAGTGCATGCAGGCTTGCGCTGAGCTCCTTCTCAGCTCGGAATACCATTTGAGGACGCGGGTGGCTTCGGGCTTAGATACGACGAATTGTCTCCGACAAGAGTGTTGAAGCTAATGCACTTGCGGCTCTCTAGTGCAGGTGTAGTCTTGGGGAGTTACGTACCTTCAGTGACATATCGACTTAGGCTGCTAGAGTGGGCAGTTACAAGGCACGGGACAGCGCTGTAGCCGCCATCAATTGCTCATTCACACAAAGACCACCTGATGCGAGGCGTTGCACGCGTAGATCTTCACTGACTCGGGATGACTGGATGTACTGACTACAGTACGCGCCGGCCACCCGCGTGAGTCGTGGGACATGCCATGTAGTCTACCTGCCTTTCGTGGCAGTAGAGATGGGGCGATTATGGAACGCCACGTACCGTCTTCGAAGGGACTGACACATCCTATCTCGCCTAACCTCGTGCCTCACACGTAGGCTCAGCCTTGACTCACTAGCCGTCGGTCAACCCCGACTGTATCGGAGGCAGGAAAGAAGCAAAGAAGCAGACACTAACATGAAAGTGGCCAAAGGATTCTGGCAGCAACATCTAGGTCACCACAGGGAAGGAGCCGCTCTACGCGCTCGAACAAGCCGAGGCCTCGCCAGTGCTGAAGGTAACAGCGTGACACCGAGGCAGCACAGACTGAAGTGGGATGGGGCGAAACAGACAGAGCACACAGTTGACAGAGTCCACTACACTCCCCCGTTAAGTTTCAATCCGACCAAGGGAATCGCCAGACATAAGACCTGACATTAGAGTGCGGAGCTGATACGTATCCATCGCAACCACTTTATTCAAACATTAAATGTCTAATTGCATCCGTATATCGTCGCCCAGCCTCCACTCGTCCTCCCTCGCCGTCCTTTCAAGCGGTGTATGTACATCATCCTCATCACTTCTCCGACTAGCACCCGTACTCGTCGAACTCGCAATCGTGACCCCCATGTCACTTGCTCCACTACCCCCCATACTCCCTCCACCCTTACTGCGACTTCTCTTCTTGAACCATCCGCGCTTGCTCTTCGTGCTTGCCGCGTCCGTGTCAGAGGTGACCGAGGCCGCGTACTCAGAGCTGTTGGCCAGCGTGTTGTCGGTACTGGTCGTTGTGCTTG
>Ga0247803_1000312_pt1 | contig 28459 bp, 25 predicted proteins | sample UWRJL014104B1_FD_180928 | JGI IMG/M metagenome (GOLD analysis project Ga0247803, IMG submission 180928) | Plant litter microbial communities from Arlington Agricultural Research Station in Wisconsin, United States - UWRJ-L014-104B-1 | ecosystem: Environmental > Terrestrial > Plant litter >...
AAGAATAAAGCCGCGCCCACCAAAGAACCAAACACTGATAGATAACCTACGGCGATAAGTGATTTCATCGAGATAACGGCAGGAATATGGCCATCCACATACCACCACATCAATAACAACCCCGGCAATGCAAATAACAGCGTGCCAATGGCCTGATTAAAGGCATCCACTTTCACATTGAGTTTTTTAACCAGAACACTGCTAAATCCAAATAAAAAACACGACAACAAAATGCCGGCAATACCGTAAGCCGATTGCACACTGAATTGGATTTGGTGATGGAAAATAACAACCAAGCCAAATAAGGCCAACAACAAAGCAATTACACGCCGCACCGTGAATGGGTTGTGTTTTAACAACACCCAAGTCATTAAACCCATCACAAAAGGCGACATGGCGAATACAACTGCAACCAAGCCCGATGGAATAAACTGCGCAGACCAATACACAACCGGCATGTTCGGAAAAATACCTATAGCACCCGCCGCATAAACTTGCCACACCTTCGCCTCGGCAAAAAGCTTACGACGAAAAACAAGATTGACAGCCAAACCAAGAGCCAGCGCAATTGACATACGCAACATAACTGCGGCAATAAAACTTAAGCTATCGCTGCTCCATTGAATAGTCAGTGGTGTAGTAGCCCAAATAAGCACTACCGATAAATAGGCAAGTAAAACTGCCATGCGCTTGCTCCTTTGCCAGGCAACAAAAGCCTTGCAATAAAAAGTTTCGCAATAAAAATTATTGCGAGCAAAAGGGCTGCAAGAGAAAACACGCGACGATTTTATGAAGGAAAATAAAAAGGCCGCAGGTTTTATGCTGCGGCCTTTGATAATTCAGAGAATATTAAATCAATTTCATTCTCGCTCAAATTCCGCAAATAAAAATGCGCTGACGACGACCCAAGATAGGGGTCGTAGTGCGCGAATTCGTTTGGCGGAATGATGGAGCGACATAATGAAAAATCCTGGAATAGTTGAGTGATTTGACTCTAAAGGATACATATAACTTTCTCAACCCCTTTTTGAATATTTTTTTATAAGTACAGATCACTTATACTCAACATAAATTTACTGCAGATACCTCTATGAAAACCTATCTCGTCGGCGGCGCTGTGCGCGACAAATTGCTCGGTTACCCTTTTCACGAAAAAGATTGGGTAGTCGTAGGTGCCACGCCCGAAATTATGGAACAGCAAGGTTTTACACCTGTCGGTAAAGATTTCCCGGTTTTTTTGCACCCTAAAACCAAAGAAGAACATGCGCTCGCTCGCACCGAACGCAAAACCGGGCGCGGCTATGCAGGCTTTAGTTTTTATTGCGGCGAGGATGTCACACTCGAAGATGATCTCATTCGCCGCGATCTCACCATCAATGCCATGGCAGAAGATGAAAATGGGCAAGTGATAGATCCCTACGGCGGCCAGCAAGATATCGCCAATAAAAAATTACGGCATGTATCAAATGCTTTTTTAGAAGACCCTGTGCGCATTTTGCGTATTGCACGCTTTGCCGCGCGTTACCATCATTTAGGTTTTACAGTTGCCGATGAAACTAATGCGCTAATGCGAGAAATGGTTAACAACGGCGAAGTGGATCATTTAGTAGCTGAGCGCGTATGGAAAGAAATGGAACGTGCACTTGGCGAAGCAGCACCAGAGATTTTTATTCAAAGCTTACGCGATTGCGGCGCGCTGGCGCGTTTATTTCCTGAAGTAGATGCTCTCTTCGGCGTACCACAAACGGCTATTCATCATCCCGAAATTGATACTGGCGTTCACACACTTATGAGCCTGCAACAAGCTGCAAAAATGACAAGCAATGTTTGCATTCGCTTTGCAACACTCCTACACGATTTAGGAAAAGGCACTACGCCCAAAGAAGAGTGGCCGCGCCATATTGCTCACGAAGAGCGCAGCATTGCTTTGGTAAAAAAATTATGTGATCGCATTGCAGCCCCGAAAGATTACAAAGAGCTTGCACTGATAGTGGCGCAATGGCACACACACTGCCACCGCGCATTAGAATTGAAACCCGCCACACTATTAAAAACATTGCAAATGACCGATGCATTTCGCCGCCCGGAACGCTTCGATCAATTTCTACAGTGCAGCGAAGCCGATGCGCGTGGTCGCACCGGGTTTGAAAACCGCGATTACCCGCAAGCCAATTATTTCCGCGGCGCATTGGCAGCATGCCAAGGCATTAATGCAAAAGAAATTAGCGACCGTGGTTTTATTGGAAAAGAGTTTGGCGATGAAATAAATCGATTGCGTTTAACCGCGCTAACACATTACAAACATGACTTTGATGCTAACAAAAGTGAGCCATTATGATACGCGCACAACTACTTACCACCGCTGGCGAATGGCTTAACGGCGGCGAAGAATTAATTACACGCTGGCAAAACGATCAATGTGGTTACATTTGGATTGATTTGGAAGGCGAGCGCCCTGCAGACGAAAAATCTATTTTGCAATCGCTTGGCTGTCATCAACTTGCCATAGAAGATGTACAGCGCTATCGCCACCCACCTAAAACGGAAACCTTTGAAAACCATACGCTGATTTTGTATCGCGGCTTGAGTGAGTTTAAAAAAGACCTCACCTTTAAACAAATGACCATCGCGCTTTTTGCGGGAGATAGATGTTTAATCAGTTGCCATCAGCGCCCATCACGTGGAGTCACTTATTTTTGGGAGCACGCCCAGCCAGAACATTTATTAGTGAGCCCCGGTTTATTAGCCTCAAAGATTATGCGTTTCTCGATAGGCTGCTATGTGGATTCGATTTTGGAATTTGAGCCTTACCTCAACGAACTTGAAGATTCCATGCAAGATAAACCCAACGATGAAATCATGCGTGAGGTCATTGCCTATAAATCGCGCCTGCGTAAACTCAAACGAATTTTTAGCTACCACGAGCGGCTCGTTGTTAATCTTTTAAAAGATATTCCGCAGCGCTTAATTGATGAAGATGGCGATATAGAACACGGCCTGCAAGATTTATTTGAACGTTGCGAACGCCTAAACAGCTTGTGCGCTATGTACTTTGAGATTTGTGGTGATTTAATTAACGGCTATTTATCCATTACCTCGCATCAACTTAACAACACCATGAAAGTGCTCACCGTTATTACAGCGATTTTTGTACCGCTGACGTTTATTGTGGGCGTGTACGGCATGAACTTCGACAATATGCCGGAACTCCATATGAAGTATGGCTATTACTATACATGGGCAGCGATGATTACCATTGCAACGTTGTTTGGCGGAATAGCCTATAAAAAATGGCTCTAATTAAGAGATAGCTTGAATAAAGAGTGGAATTGAATGAAACGAGGGATTGAATGAAACATTAGCAAGGAAGCGTTAATGCGCTAATTCAAAAGGAACAACCCATAAAGCCTGAGCGGTTTGATCATAGCCTTGCCAGAGCTCTGCATAGGATTTTTTCAACTGCGGGTGCAATGCATGTGGCGCAAGTTCAGACAAGGGTAAAAGCACATAAGCATTCTCCGTAATTTCTGCACGCGGCAATTCCACTCCCGCCTCTACACCGACAAAATCGCCGTAAGTGAGTATGTCTATATCCAACGTGCGCGGGCTATATTTTGGCCCTGTGCGCACCCGGCCATTAGCATCTTCTATTTTTTTAAGCGCATCGGACAATTGTGCAATCGTTAATTCTGTATGAGTCGCGACTACTAGATTATAAAAATAACTGCCTTTGAAACCGACCGATTCACTTTCATAAATACGCGAAACGATTAAATCGCCGAATACTGATTTGAGTGCGACCAAACCTGCACGGATATTTTTTTCTCGCTCAAGATTACTACCCAAGCCTAAAAAAACCTGTGTCACTCAGATTGCTCCGAGCCTGTATTTTCTGAAGCTAGTTGTTTACCGCGCTCGATAATGACACCTACTGCTCGCGCACCCAGCACAGCATTGGGTTTAGTTAACTGCAGGCGCACCCAGGACACATGAAATTCAGTGAGAATAAGTGCAGCAACATCCTCAGCAAGTGTTTCAATTAATGCCGTGTGATGCGCCTCTACATAAGCGGAGACACGCAAAGAAACCGCATGATAATTAACCGCAAATTGCAAATCATCACTGGTGGCGGCGCGATGAATATTCGTCGCCATGTCTATATCAAATACCAAGGTTTGTTTGATCTGGCGCTCCCAATCGTAAGCGCCAACAATGGTATCCACACGCAAATCGCGAATAAAAACAATATCCATAAAATAATCGCAGAGTTATTTAAAAGTAAAATCTTAAAGTGGCGGCAAAGTATTCAACGGCCAACGCGCTTTCACATTTACTGCCAGTGTTTCGTGCTGCCCTGCTAATAAGCGCTGGCAGCCCGCGTAGGCAATCATAGCGCCGTTGTCGGTACAAAATTCGTGGCGCGCATAAAAAACTTTTGCATTAATTTTTGCGAGCGCGATTTCTAAATCGTTGCGCAATTTTTTGTTAGCCGATACGCCGCCGGCAATCACCAGGGTTTTTAAGCCAGTTTGCTCAAGCGCGCGCTTACATTTAATCACCAGAGTTTCCACCACAGCTGTTTGAAATGCACAGGCGATATCCGCACAGGTTTGATCATCGGGCAAACCATTTTCTAATTTATGTTTTGCGATGGTTGTAAGTGTGAAGGTTTTTAATCCGCTGAAACTAAAATCCAAACCGGGGCGATCTACCATAGGGCGCGGGAATACAAATCGCCCTTCAGTTCCCTGCTCGGCAAGCTTGGCAACTTGTGGGCCACCGGGATAATCCAAATCGAGCATTTTGGCGGCTTTATCGAAAGCTTCGCCTGCAGCGTCATCTAAAGACTCACCTAATAATTCGTAAACGCCAATAGCATCTACTTTTACCAATTGCGTGTGACCGCCAGAAACTAATAGCGCGACAAACGGAAACTCAGGCGGGTTATTTTCCAGCATGGGCGCCAATAAATGACCTTCCATATGATGCACACCAATCGCCGGTACATTCCACGCATAGGCGAGCGAGCGCCCCATGGATGCGCCCACCATAAGTGCGCCAATAAGGCCTGGGCCAGAGGTATAAGCGATGCCATTTATGTCACCCGTCTTTGAGCCACTTGCTTCCAGCACTTCATTAATCAGCGGCAGGATTTTACGCACATGATCGCGTGAAGCCAGCTCGGGCACTACGCCACCATACTCTGCATGCAGCGCAATTTGGCTGTAGAGGGCATGGGCGAGCAGGCCTCGTTCGCTGTCATAAACCGCAATACCGGTTTCATCACAAGAGGTTTCAAGACCCAAGACTCGCATGGGAGAGTGTGTACGCATGGAAGATCAATGCTCTATCGCTAAATCAAGGGCGCCATAGTAAAGGAGATAGCAGCACAAAAATAGAAGTTTGGCAGCGTTTCCAAGCCAAGAGGTTGCAGCGTTATGCATAAGTGTATAGAATCCGCACCCCTTGGATAGCTTGTCGCAACCACGCCACAGCCTACCATCAAGACATCATTTTTTTCAGAATAGAACAGGTCAAAACATGCCTTCAGTAAAACTTAAAGAAAACGAACCCTTTGACGTAGCTTTGCGTCGTTTTAAACGTGCTTGTGAAAAAGCAGGTATTTTGGCTGACGTTCGCGCTCGCGAATGCTATGAGAAGCCAACCACTATTCGTAAACGTGACGCTGCTGCAGCTGTTAAGCGTCATGCTAAAAAGGTTCAACGCGAATCTAAAAAGTTTACCCGTCTGTACTAAGTTCGGCTGGTTGACTGCGTAAGACTCTAACAAGTTAAACGCTACGTAATAAGTGATGCCTTGAAAGCCGCGAATTATCTTGATGATTCGCGGTTTTTTGCTAGCCAAAATTTGACCCAATAACAAAAATTACCCCTACGACACCGCCTTTACTTTTGTAGTATCCTGCCCCCTCTTCAGCATCCTTAATTCCAACTCACTCTATGTCCGGCATGATCCCGCAAAGCTTTATTGACGACCTGCTTGACCGTATTGATATAGTCGATACGGTGGATAGCCGCGTCAAATTGCGTAAAACCGGCAAGAATTACAGCGCCTGCTGCCCGTTCCATGACGAGAAAACACCCTCCTTCACCGTAAGCCCTGAAAAGCAGTTTTACTATTGCTTTGGCTGTGGCGCGAGCGGTAATGCGCTGGGTTTTGTGATGGATTACGAACGGCTCAGTTTTCCCGAAGCGATTGAATCTTTAGCGCGAGTTGCCGGATTAACGGTGCCGCGCGAAGTGCAATCTGAAGCGCAAGTTAAACGGGAGCAAGAGCGTAAAAGTATTTACAGCTTGCTGGAAAAAGCCGATGAATTTTATCAGCAGTTGTTGCGCCATCACCCCAGCAAACACATGGCGGTCAATTACCTTAAAGGCCGGGGGCTCGATGGCAAAACCGCCAAAGATTACGGCGTAGGTTTCGCCGCGCCGGGTTGGGATAATTTACTCAAAGCCCTCGCACAAAATGATGAAGACAAACATCTGCTGATTGAAGGCGGCATGTTGATTCATCACGAGCAAGACAAAAAACTTTACGATCGTTTCCGCCACCGCATTATGTTCCCGATTCGCGATACTCGTGGGCGAGTCATCGGCTTTGGTGGCCGCGTATTGGGCGATGACAAACCTAAATATTTAAACTCGCCAGAAACCCCCGTATTTCACAAAGGCCAGGAACTCTACGGTCTTTACGAAGCGCGCCTCGCCTACCGCGACTTGCCGCGCTTATTGGTGGTTGAAGGCTATATGGATGTAGTGAGCTTGGCGCAATTTGGCATTCGCTACGGCGTTGCTACATTAGGAACAGCTTGCGGGGAAGATCATCTCGACAAAGCCTTCAAATACACCAACGAAGTGGTGTTTTGTTTCGATGGCGATAAAGCTGGCCGCGCCGCCGCCAGCCGCGCATTGGATGCATCACTCACTACTATGGCCGATGGCCGCACCGTAAAATTCCTGTTTCTGCCGGAAGGCGAAGACCCGGATACGCTGGTCCGTAAAATCGGCCCCGACAAATTTGAAACCATGATTTCTATGGCGGTGCCATTAGAAGATCAATTATTTGATACTGCCGCCGAAGGCCTGAATATCCGCACCATGGAAGGCCGCGCCACCTTTAGCAAACGCGCCGCGCCTATGCTGGATAAGCTGCCGAAAAGCGTGTTCCGCGAATTGATGTTTGAAAACTTGGCAACCCGCACCGGATTGAGCCGTAACATTTTGCAGGATTTGATTCTCGAAGCGGCTAAAAACCCAGAGCCAAAACCTGAACCCGCTAAAGAGCCCGCAAAGCCAACTCAACGAGAATCCATTAAAGCTCAACCAAAACAAGCCCATATCCAGCAAGCGATTCAGCCGCAAGCTACGCTAACTCAAGTTCCGCAGCAACACGATGAAGATCCGGGCTGGTCAGACTATTACGATACCGAAGCGCCACCTCCTAATTACGATGAGTATTACAGCGGTCACAGCACTCGCTCAATCGCTAAAGAACCCGAATCGCCGTGGAGTAGCACCGGCAACCGTATGCTCATGACGCCCGCGCAAAAAGCTGTCGCACTCTTAGTCGCCACGCCTAACCTTGCCGCGTTGGAAGCCGATCACGACACATGGCTGAATAATAACGATGCCGATATCCAAATGCTTGGCCGCCTGCTTAAAGTCTTGCACGAACGCCCGCACTACAACCTTTCGCATTTAATTGGTTATTGGCGTGGCATTTATGGTGAAGAGGCGACCGAGCGTTTGGCCAAAATCGCCGGAAGCGATTTACTGCAGGCCGCGAGCGCCTTAACGGCTACGCGCGACGATAAGGCTGCGAAAGCGGATTACGATAGCGAAGCCGCCTTTTTGGGTTGTATGGAAAGCCTCAAACAGTCGCAGCAGAAACAAGCGATATTAGCGAGCCAAACGGTGGCGCATCACATCGAATTTGGCCAATTGACCGATGAGCAGAAAGCCCAGATTAGAGCTTCTTTAATGCGCAAAGATTAGTAATCCAGCGCACAGCTCCGAGTGCTATTTAGCGGTAGCCTCTCTATAATCCCCCACCTTTTAAAAAACTCACAGACTTTGAAACGGAAGAAAATTCGTGGTGCTCACTCAAGTTAATACTGAAGCGGTTGTCATTGTTGATTACGAAGCCACCTGTGCAGCAGGCACAGGGCTTAATGCCATCAGAACCGCAATTAACACCCAAACCTCCGGGTTGCGCAAAAATGATATCGCCAACGCTGGGCTTAGCACCTGGATTGGCCGCGTCAGTGATATTGATGATTATCCGTGGCCAGCCGAACAGGCTGAATGGCAGAGCCGCAATAATGCGCTAATTGCTATTGGGCTGCATCAAGGCAGCTTTTTACACTCGCTTGCGCAGCTAAAAGCCCAGTTTGGCTCGGCGCGCATTGGTGTGGTGATGGGATCAAGCACCTCCAGCATCGACCGCGCGGAAGAGGCTTATCGCGATCTAGGTGCAGATGGCAAACTTGCGCCGCACTATATTCAAGACAAGGTGTTAAACCCGCACGCGCCCGGCCTATTCGTAGCCGATTTGCTGAGTCTTGATGGCCCAAACATGACTATTAATACGGCTTGCTCATCGTCGGCAAAAGTTTTTGCCACTGCTACACGCTGGCTAAACGCCGGAATTGTGGATGCCGTATTAGTCGGCGGCGCAGATACGCTTTGCCTGAGCGTTTTATACGGTTTTCATTCTTTACAACTTATTTCCGAATCACCCTGCAAACCTTTTGATGCTAGCCGCGATGGCATCAACCTCGGTGAAGCCGCTGGTTTCGCTTTACTCGCAAAAGCAGGCTCAGTAAGCCAACACATGGGCGTGTGTGTGAGCGGCTACGGCGAAAGCTCCGATGCGCATCATATGTCTCACCCTCATCCTGAAGGTGAAGGTGCGCGCCTTGCAATTGAGCAAGCGCTGCAGCAAGCAACGTTAAACCCTAACGATATTGATTACATCAATCTTCACGGCACAGCCAGCCGCGCGAACGATCACATTGAAGGCAATCTGGTTGGCAAGATGTTCGGCACGGCTGTTTTGGCAAGCTCTACCAAAGGCTGGACAGGTCATACGCTGGGTGCAGCGGGAATTATCGAATCTATTTTGGCGATTGAAGCGTTGCGATCAGGAATTGTTCCTGGCACCTTGCATTTGGAAAATGTCGATCCAGACATTGCGATTACCATGAGCGCGAACAACCAAACGGCAAAGCTGCAGCATGTAATGAGCAACTCGTTTGGTTTCGGTGGCAACAATGCCTGTCTTATTTTTAGCAACCTGGTTTCCAGCCAAACAGCCACTAAGGGATAATCGTGAAGCAATCTCAACCATTGAAATTATCGTGCGAACTGGTCGGAATTGGCGCTTGGGGGCCGGGCTTTACTGATTGGCCAACATTGAAACAATTATTGCTCAGCGATTCTGTTGGCGGCTCAAGCCTTGAAATATCCACCCCCAAACCGGAAGTCATTCCCGCTAATGAAAGACGGCGCGCGCCGCTCCCCGTAAAAGCCGCCGTGGACGTTTCATGGCAAGCGCTACAACAGAGTGGCATTCCAAGCGAGCAAGTTGCCTGCGTATTTGGTTCAGGCCTGGGCGATACCGAAATCACTGATTACATGTGCCGCGTATTAACCACGCCCGAAAAACAATTATCGCCCACCAAATTTCACAACTCAGTCCACAATGCTGCGGCCGGTTATTGGACGATAAGTACTCATTGCATGAAATCCGCAAACTCAATTGCTGCGTATCAAATGACTGCAGGGCTGGCGCTGCTCGAAGGTTTCACCCAATGCGTGTTACACAATGAGCCAGTATTGATAACCTTATTCGATACCGAAGCGCATGAAACCTATCGCCAGATATTTGCCTGCGAACACAGTTTTGCAGTGGCGATGTTGATTAGGCCAGTATCTGGTGCTGCATCGCTAGCAAAAATTAGCCTGACGGAAGCCGCCAATGGGGGTGCAGAACCACAGTGGCTCAATCAGACATTGAATACACTTTACCAGGACAATCCCGCCGCCAAAGCGCTGGATTTACTCAGGACAATCGCCCGTACAACTATCACCAGTACAGATGCGGGCATAACAGCGGAACCCTCAATATTATCGATTAGCCCGAAACGCTCCATCGCATTAACTATTGAATCTACTCTTTAAGGATACTAACGCGTGAAACAGTACGACCTCATTATTGCAGGCGGTGGCCTTGCCGGTTTGAGCCTCGCTCGCCAAATGCGTTTGAAAACACCGGACCTCAGCATCGCCATCGTTGAAAAAAGCACATTCCCACGCCCGCGAGCAATTGCCAAAGTGGGTGAATCTACGGTTGAAATCGGCTCGCGCTATTTATCCAAACACGTTGGCCTCGAATCACATTTAAAACAAAACCATCTGCAAAAATTTGGGTTACGGATATTTTTTGGCGAACCCGCAGAGGAATTCTCCGAACAAGACGAATTGGGCGCGAGCCAATTGTTCGGTTTGCTGACCTATCAAATTGATCGCGGCGATATTGAAAATCACCTGTGGAATACCTTGCGCGCTGACGGCGTAGATATTATTGAAAATGCCGATATCACCAGCATCGATACCGAATCCGCTACTAAGAAGCTCGAACTCACTAATGGCGATGGCCCACAATCACTGCATTCATCCTGGTTGGTTGACGCTGCAGGCCGTGCTTCGCTGATTAAAAATAATCGCGGCTTGGCGATAAAAAATAATCACAAATCCAACGCTATTTGGTTCCGTGTTGATCGCACAATTAAAGTGGACGATTGGTCTGATAACGCTGACTGGCATGCGCGCTGCAGGCCTGAGGGCCAGCGTTGGCTTAGCACCAACCACTTTGTAGGCCCAGGTTATTGGGTGTGGGCGATTCCATTGTCATCCGGTGTAACCAGCGTGGGTATCGTGATGGACGATGTCGCGTTTGAATCCGCCAATATCAGCAACAAAGAAACTGCATTGCGTTGGCTGCACAAAAACCAGCGACGCTATGCCGAAGCCATTGGCGATGCAAACTTTCTGGATTTTGTGGTATTGCGCGATTACTCCTACGATTGCAAACAAGTATTCAGCGATCAAGGCTGGGCAGTTACCGGTGAAGCGGGTTTGTTTGCCGACCCTTTTTATTCACCCGGCAGCGATTTTATTGCTTTCAGCAATGGGTTTATTTCTGAATTAATTTCTTCACAGAAACGCGGTGAAGATATTCGGTTGAAAGCGATGATGTCAGAAAAATTATACAAATCTATTGCCAACAATACCTTTTATTTATATCAGGGCCAATATGGCGGCTTTGGCGATCGCGTGATGATGAGCCTTAAATTGCTGTGGGATTACGCTTACTATTGGGGTGTCATTTCATTGCTGTATTTTGGGGATATGGCGGTAAATATTCATGCAATTCGCCCGCACAGCAAGCCGCTAATGAAATCAGAAATGTTGCATCAAAACATTCAGTCGCTATTTCGCAAGCGCGCAACACAACGCCTTGTGTTGCCAAATCGCGGAGTATTTATGGATCAATATCAGATTCCATGCTTACGATATTTCAATGCAATATTGTTTGAGATAAACGCTAAAGGCGACGACCACACCGTCAACATTCATGAGCAACTACAAACTAATTTAGAAATGCTAGATCAAATAGCGGTGGCGATTATTGACATGCTGTCAGATTCGCCTGCAAAAGAAATTAGCATAAGTGAGCGCGAAGTGCTTGGCGATTATCGCCGCGCAGTGCTTGATTAAAACGTTCTTAATTAAAATGGAGTAACGCGAAAAAGCCGCTAATTCATTAGCGGCTTTAATTTAACTGAACTCTAATTAAACTAACTCTAGGTTAACTGAAGTTTAACCTTATTAAAAAAGGCGAGCAGTTTACCGCGTGGTAGCTTGCCATTTTCTTCACGTGGCAAGCTCTCTACCAACAAGAGTGGGCGCGGAATAAAAACCGGGTCCAAGTGTTTGGCAAAATGCATAACCAGGTCGGCTTTCGTTTTAGTAGGCGCAACCACCAAGGCCACAGGACGGGTGATTTTTTGGTGGGAAAGGTCTGGCTCAGGCATAAATACAACGCCATCCGTCACGCCGGGGGCGCTGAGCAAAAGCTTATTCATTTCTTGCACTGAACCGCGCTTACCGGCTATTTCAATCATATCGTCGCTGCGCCCCAACAGCCTAAATGCCTTCTCGCCCAACCACTCAATCCGGTCAGTTAGCGTTTGGCTGCAAGGTAGATGCGCGGCGCTCATGGTTCCGCCCTCACATATCTGGCCAGCCTTGTAAGCTCTATCGCCATCGCCGTTATCGGAGTGTGAATCAAAGGGCGTAAAGCACAGGCCATCAAATAACTGCCAAACCTCTTGTTCTGCGGTGCGACGGCACGCCATAGAACCCACTTCACTACAGCCAAAAACTTCTGCAAGCTCGCCTTGGAACAACGCCTCAACTTCACCGGCTAAATGGGTAGATAAGGGCGCAGTTGCACATAAAATGTGTTCAACGGGCGGCATGGGCAAACCGCTTAACACCATGGCGCGCAAATGCACCGGTGTGGAGATTAACAGCCGCGGCTCGGGTAAGGCCGTTAGTGCTTGCTGAATATCCTGCGGAAATAAGAGCCTGCTATCCACCACGCACAAGTTGCTAAAAAGAGGCAGCAACACTGACGTTTCCAAACCCCACATGTGTTGCGCAGGCACCGTCGCCAGCACGGAATAACATTGGTCTCCTGCAGGCAGTATAAAACGGGCGTTTATCAGGCTACTTTCAACGAGCGTTCGCCAGGGTTTGAGGTTGGCTTTGGGCTGGCCGGTAGAACCAGAGGTGAAAGCAATGGCCGCCAGAAAATCTGCATTGATAAAGGGAATATCACGGCAAGGCGCGCCTGCCAAATTCAATGTATTGATATTAATGAATGGCAAATCAGCCGCGGTAACGGCCGCGCCATCATGCAACACATAGGCGCCCGCATATTGTTCAAACAGATGGGTTTGGGTTGCCTCGGCACGGTTTTGCGGTAACAGCGTAGTTTGTTGCTTAATGATGGCGGCGCAAAACGCCAAGGTAAAAAGATAGCGGTTTTCGCACAGGTTGATCGCGAACTTACCGTTAGGCAGTTGCTCAGCCAAGCGTAACGCCTGCCCTATAAAGTCTGCACAGCGCACAGGCCCAATTTGGTTGCCCAGTGCCGCAAGTGGCAAAGTGCACTGCGCAATCCAGGCATCGGGATCACGCAGGCATAACGGCAACGTCACCCCAGTCACAACCGTTCTTATTTAGTGGCGTGAGCGTGAATAAAATCCGTCAGTGTCGCCAGGTTGGCGAAGGCATTGCGCGTATTCTGGTCGTCGGCCTGCATTTGCACGCCATATTTTTGCGAGATCGCTAAAGCGATTTCCAAGGCATCAATAGAGTCCAAGCCTAAGCCTGTGCCAAATAAAGGCTCTTGGGGGTCTATGTCGGCCGCCGCAATATCTTCCAGGTTCAAGGCTTCTACTAATAGTTCTGCTACGTCTAATTGGGCGCTGGTTTGCTCAGCCATAATCGTCTCTATAAAAATAAATGGGTTAATGCAAATGGGCGGGCAGTCTAACGGACTTAGCTAACAAAATCACCATTAGAACCTGTGGCTTAGCTTAACCTCAAAGGGGTTTTGGTATACACTCGCCGCCTGCAAATAACTTAAAAATGTCTCTCAATGCTGCGTCAATACTATCTCAACTCCACGTTTGTAGCGGCTGAATCTACACCATCGCCCTCAAGCCTGCTGGGTAAGCCCGGCGTACTGGCAGTAATCGCCTTTAACGAACCCTGCGTGGCATCGGCCGAGCCCGGCATCGTCCCAATTGGGATTCCATCGCTCTGCGACAAAGCATTTGAAGTAATTGAGTATGGCGACACCGTGGCTGAGCGCGGTAGCAGCAGCGATTGCCAATGGAGCAAGATTGACGATATTTTTTGTGCGGCTACCTGGATTAGCCCAGCCGCCTGCGCCGATATTGAAAACGCGACCGAGGCTGCCTATTCCCGTTTATTTAAGCTTATAAATTCTGCTGGTTTCCCATACCCATTTCGCATTTGGAATTTCATGCCCAACATTAATTTGGGCGAAGGCGATAAAGAGGAATACAAGAAATTTTGTGTTGGCCGGCTGCGGGCATTTAGTCAGTTAGATCTTCAACAACAATTCCCTGCGGCCTCTGCACTTGGCATTCATCACCGCGATAACATAGCGAACGGCGCTGTTATATATTTGCTCGCCGCTAAAACGCCAGGGCAACACCATGAAAACCCGCGCCAGCAACCTGCTTACCAATACCCGCGCCAATATGGCCCCAGTAGCCCTTCGTTTGCGCGCGCGACAAGCTTGCCGCTGAAATCACAGCACCCCATTTTTATTTCTGGCACCGCCAGCATTATTGGTCATGACACCAAGGCCTGCGGCAACTTGCAAGAACAGTTGGAAATCACTCTGGATAACATCCGTTACTTACAAATGAGTATCGACCCCAAAGCCAGCACGCTTTCCGCTATTCGCGTTTACTTACGCCACGCAGAAGATTTGCGCGCAACCCAGGATTATCTGTATCAACAATTTTCGCCGAACGATATTAATATTGTTCACGCAGATATATGTCGCGCAAACTTATTGGTAGAAATTGAATGTGTTGCTAATGCGCGCGCTCTTAACTCTACACAGGCAACAGAGTGAGAGTGTTCGCGTCCAAATCCTGGCGCCTGATTGCTACAGCCGCCTCTTTTACTTTATTTGGTGTTGCCGCACTGGTTTTATCCATGGGGCTGATTGTTATTGTAGGCCTTGCTCCTATTAAGCGATCACGCAAGCGGGATTACACGCGCTACTCGATTATGATGAGCGCGCGTTTTTATGTGTATTGTTTGTGCGGCCTTCGCGTGCTCAAGGTTAAGTTCGAAAATATGCATCTGCTTAATCACCCCGGCGCATTGGTGATTGCCAACCACCCCACGCTACTGGATGCGGTGCTGCTAATGTCGGTTATGCCACGCACAAATTTTGTTATTAAAGCAGCAGTAACCAACAACCCATTACTCTCTATTATTGCTTCAATGGCAGGCTACATATCCAACAATGAATTAGGTATAGCACTGGTAAAAAAAGCGTCTGCTGCACTTAAGCACGGTGAGACACTTATGATTTTCCCAGAGGGCACCCGTACCGATCTTGAAAAGGGTATAAGTTTCAAGCGTAGCGCTGCCAATATTGCACTGCAGGCAAACTGCACTATTTTGCCGGTAGTGATTAGTTGCGAGCCCATCACACTGCGCAAACATGAACCTTGGTATTCCATTCCTAACACAATACCGCTGTTTCATTTGCGTGCGCTCCCACCACTGCGCATTAGTGAGTGCATTGATACGACTCACCCACGCGGTATGCAAGCGCGTGAACTTAATCAGTTTTTGCAACAGCTATTTGCGCAGCACTTAAATCAAAAAATAGCGCCCGAACTATAAACAGAACACGCACAAAAACATGAGCCCGCCTATGAACAACGATACAAATTTGAATGCTCAAGGCCTAAGTGAGGATTACCACTTCAGCGTGCCTTTTTTTGATGTGGACTCCATGAATATTGTATGGCACGGAAACTACTGCAAATATTTAGAATTAGCGCGATGCAAATTATTGGATAAAATTGGCTACAACTATCGCGCCATGGCTGAATCAGGTTTTCTGTTCCCGATTGTTGATATGCAGATTAAATATGTTAAGCCGATCATCTTTGAGCAAGCCATAGTGATAAATGCCACGCTGGCTGAATGGGAACATCGCATTAAAATGAAATACCTTATTAGCGATGCGAATACTCAAGAAACCCTCACCAAGGCATACACTGTTCAAGCCGCAGTTGATATTAAGAATCAGCGCCTACAGTTAGCCTGCCCAGATATTTTTATCCAAAAAGTATTACAGCTTATTAAATAGCTGTGCTGGTACATTACGTTTTAAAAATCTTATTGAAATAGGAAATTATGCATTCAATTTTTGCTAAACAAGTCATCGCCCTGCTTCTGGCATTTGCGCCCTTAATCACCTGGGCAGATGCCAGCAAACTAAGCACCTACTTACCAGAAGGCTGTTATCACTCAGGCGAATACCAACAACAAAAAACACTGGTGGGCATGGATAAACCCTTAATAACGGATGGCAGTTTTGCGTTTAATTGCAATCAAGGTTTAATTTGGCATACGCAATCGCCGATTACCGAAACCGTTATTTACAAGGCGCAACGCGATTCCATCATTATTCGCGCAGATGGCAGCACGCAAGTGCTAGACAGCCGCGTTCAGCGCGCGCTCGGGAAAATACTCAACAACTTAGTAGGCGGTAACAGCGAATATTTGCAGCAAAACTTCAGCATGCTTGAAAAAGATAACAGTGTTGAGTTAACGCCAAAAAATAAACAAATGCAGAAATTTTTACATTCTCTCAACATTGCCCCACAAACAGACTCGGTAAATATTACCCTGCAACTTGCCGAGCAAGAAACTATTGCTATCCGTATTTTTGCGCGCCGCAGTTTTACCAACCTTGAGCAAACGCAATGCGCACAACTTCCTAACTTACCACCCCAGGCGTGTAGCATTTTGTTCAAAGGCGCGAAGCAATGACTGCGCATAATTTCACACGCGCTTGCTATGCCGTATTAGCGCTACTCACCTTACTCGCTCTGCTGGGCGGGCTTACTATTCTTAGTAATGGCTTGCAGATCGATACTAACATCAAAAGTCTATCGCCACCGCTATCGCAAGATGCAGTCGTCAACAAGGCCATCGATAAACTCTCTGCAGATGCATCCAAACAACTCATTGTCGTGGTTGCCAGCAAAAATGCTGATGATGTAGAAGAAGCTAGCGAAGCGTTGCGCGAAAAAATTGCAGCGCAACAAGGGCCAATTCAATATTTCGATCAATCGGCAAGCATCAAGCGCTATTTAGCGCTATTGATACAACATCGTTTTTATATCACCGGAAAAAATGCGCAAGCGGTATTAGCGCAGCCAGACGATGCACCAATACTTAGCGCAGGCATTGCAAATTTATATGGCAGCGGCGGCTCGGTACGGCTTATTCCTTTAGCCGATGACCCACTCGGTTTTGTTAATGAATATGCTCTCAATGCGCTCAATACCCTCAGCCATAATGCCCAGGATGAATTGCACCAAGTCACGCTAAATGGCGAAGACGTATTTATGGCTGCCCATGTATTGCAACTCTCAAGCGATGCTTTGGAGATGAGCTCACAAGACAATGCATTAGCAGCCATTGAAAACCTCAAGCAAGGGGTGCTGCAAGATTATCCACAGATACAATTTTTACAATCCGGCATCATTTTTTTTGCAGCCGACTCAGCCCGCACGGCCAAAGCTGACATCAATCTGATTGGAATGGGCTCGACCATTGGCGTCACTTTATTATTCCTATGGATTTTTCGCAGCGCAAAATCGCTCATCATACCGGTAACGTCCATGATTCTTGGGCCACTGTTTGCGCTTTGCGTGTGCCAATTATTATTTGGCTCAATTCATATTCTCACTATTGTTTTTGGCGCAAGTTTAATTGGGGTGGTAGGCGACTACTCTTTACACTTTTATTATTTTTACAACAAAACGTCTGACGCTGAAAACAATTCATCTAAAAGCAAGTCATCCGAAAACACCCTACAACTTTATCGCGCACTTTTACTCAGCCTTATGACCAGTGTTATAGGCTATGGCGCACTCGCACTCTCTGGATTAGAAGCATTAAAGCAGGTGGCAGTGTTTTCCGGGCTGGGTTTGGTCTACTCATGGCTAATGGTTATTGTCATAGGTTCAAGTTTAATTAAAGATAAGGGCGCGCGTATTCACGATGATTTTTTACAGAAAATTATCGCAAGCTTATTAACTGCGTTTAAGCGTTTAAGCTATAACACCTACCTGTGCCTTGCACTATTATTGTGTATTGGGTTGCTTGCATTTAATCGCCTGAGCTTCCCCGCGAACGATAGCCCCAAAGCATTCTTTTCCTTAAATCCAGATTTAGTAGCACAAGAAAAACTGATTAGTGGTTTAGTCTCTAGCCACGAGCCATCCAGCTTTATTGTTGTTGATGCAGACAACGCTCAACAACTCTACGATCGCATTGAAAGCGTACAAAACGCATTAGGCGATGATGCTGCGAATTTATTGGGTGTACACAACTTCTTTCCATCGCCAGCGCAACAAGCCGTAAATTACACCGCTAATCAACGGATCTATACTAGCGATGGAATTGCAGCGCAGTTTTTACAGCAGAACCCAATAAATTCCCTTAGCGCAGAAAAACTCAGTGAAGACTATGCGCAAGCTAAACTTAACCCACTCTCGCCTGCCGAATTTTTTTCGCAACAAGGGCTTTCACTACCACCCTTTTGGGTAGAGTCTGGTTCGCGCATTTATAGTTTCATCTTGATTCCCAAAACGATGAACACAACACAGCTTGCCGAACGCCTGGGTAAACTTGAACACGTAAAATTTATAAGCGCGATTGCCGACATAGAAACCTCATTAAAGCATTTACGCTTTTCTGCACTGCAATTACTGTTTGTTGCTTTAGCGCTAATTAGCGTGCTGATATTTTTTCAATACAAGTTGTGGGCAACACTCAAAATTATGGCAGTGCCCGCGTTCTCGATTGTATTAACCTTAAGTGGATTAGCCGCACTGGGAATTCCCATTACCTTGTTCCATATTATGGCGCTGTTTTTAGTGCTGGGTTTAAGTATGGATTACGTCATTTTTGCTGCAGAAATGACGAGCGATTCTGTAGCAACCTTAACTGCAATTGTATTGGCCGCCACTACAAGTTTGCTGTCGTTTGGCTTGCTGGTATTCAGTTCCCTTCCCGCCGTAAGTGCATTCGGCATTACCGTTATTATTGGCAGTGCGCTAAATTTATTTGGCGCTATGGCGCTGGCAAGCCAGAAAATAAAATCGCATCAATCTACAGTTTTTAGTGACGAAGGTATGCAATGAACCAACAACGTATTTTAGTGACGGGCGCAAGCCGGGGAATCGGTAAAGCCTGCGCATTAAGCTTGGGGCGAAAAGGTTACGCCGTAACTGTTCATTACCGAGCGGGCAACACTGAAGCAGAAGCTGTGGCCGCACAAATTCGCACAGAGGGCGGCACGGCAAATACCTTGCAGTTTGATGTGCGCCACCGCGAACAGGTCAGCACTGCGCTGCTTGCAGAAATTGAGCAGAATGGTGCCTTTTATGGCGTGGTTTGTAATGCTGGCATCGCCGCTGACAATGCCTTCCCTGCACTCACGGGAGAGCAGTGGGATTCTGTTATTCACACCAATCTGGATGCATTTTATAACGTACTTTATCCACTGATTATGCCTATGATTAAATTGAGAAAAGGCGGGCGAATTATTACGCTTTCTTCCGTTTCCGGCATTATTGGCAACCGCGGTCAAACCAATTACAGCGCAGCTAAAGCGGGAATTATTGGCGCAACCAAAGCCTTGGCTATTGAATTAGCCAAACGCAACATCACCGTAAATTGTGTTGCTCCGGGAGTGATAGAAACCGATATGATTGAAGGAATTTATAAAGACGAAGCCATGAAAATGATTCCCATGCAACGCTTTGGAAAAGTGGAAGACGTGGCCGAAACGGTAAACTTTTTAATGTCCGATGCAGCTGGGTACATCACACGCCAAGTGATTAGCGTTAATGGCGGCATGTGTTAAATCACCGATAACTGACAATATTAAAAAAGAATTTATTAATTGGTTAATGGCTTACGGAATACCGAAAGTTTTGCGGTGGCGTAGAGAGCGCCATCGTTTTTATTGCGGATATCGCATTGAAAAGTTGCCAACTCTTGTCCCACCACCGCAATTTCTTTAGTGCTTACCAAAAGCACATCGCCCTCTTTAAACCAGGCAGTCAACGCTTCATATTTACGTGTGCCTAACAACAAACCCAAATGCGGTGTTACTGCTCCCTGCTGCAATTGATAGCCAGCAATTAATGCAGCCGCCTGCCCCATATATTCAATACCAATCCAACTGGGCACACCCTTCTCCGGCATAAAAAATGAAGAGGAGCTGGAAATCGTAATTTCTGCCGTAGAAAAACTATCACCCAATTCACACACCGAATTTAACAGCAGCATAGGTTCGCGATGCGGTATCAGTTCATGCAGCGAATAATTTGTAGTGGCGTTGTTGTAGATAGTGCTCATAAAGATTTCACAGGCGAAGCATCAATTATCTTGTGGGTTGAATGCGCAGGCTCAGCCCAATAGGGGTAGAAATTAAACCACTGGAACGGCGCTCTCGCTGCTTGTTTTTCCAGTTCGCTGGCATAGTGTTGCGCATAGGCATTAATACTGGCACCGCCATCTTTGCGTGCGATAACAACTTGCTCTGCGAAGGGCACTAATTCAAAAAAGATTTTGTTATTTTTGCGGTACGAAAACATTAACTGCACTTCGCATTGCAATACTTTCGCCAACATGTAAGGGCCAATTGGCAGCTGAGTAGGCCGACCTAAAAACTCCACTGTGGTGGTTCGCTCTTCACCACTCAGGGGAATGCGATCGCCCGCAATAAATAACCACTCACCCGCCTCTATTTTAGTTTTTAGCTGCAATATAAGCGCTATATCCAAGGCATCCACCTGATAAACATTAATGCGGGACTCAGGATTAAGCGACTGCATGGCATTTACAAAATTAGCCGAGTGCTGATCGTAAACCAATGCGTTAATGGTTTTTTGTTTATAGCGCTGCACAAAACCGCGGCAGTATTCCAGGTTGCCAAGGTGTGACCCAATAATTAATTGGCCATTTTCTTTGGCCATAAACTCTGCCAACAGCGGCTCATTCGCAATCTCAAATTCATCTGTGAGCGGTGTGCTCCAGGCTAATAGTTTTTCTAAGATAGATTGGCCAAACGAATACATATGCGCAAACACATCGCGATAACCGGGCGTATGCTGCCAAAAGCCAGGATAGGCGCGCGCATGGGTTTGCAAAAATTCCAGGGAGGCTGCACGCGCAAGCGGCTTACATAAAAAGAAATAGACCATCAATGGATACAAAACGACATTGAAAACGCTGCGCCCGCAATGTTTTTGCAACCACACCAAAAATAAGATGCCTTTAACCGTGCCCGATTCTTTTAGCTGCGACCAGTGCTGCGAATTTTTATGCGAACCTTGACTCGTCATTACTTTCCTCCCAGCCGATGCCACAGCAACACGGGTGAGCGCAACAACATTCCAAACAGCAAGCGCGAGTGCAAACGAATTAACAGCAAATTGTCACGCATGTAATTAAAGTGCGACACGCTTTGCTCCGGGTATATCACCCGCGTATTCATAAACTCCAAGGGAATATTTAGCCACACGGCTTTTACCAACATATCCGTATCAAAATTCATGCGGCTGCCGATAAAAAAGCGATCTACAATATTTTCCATTTCTGCCAGAGGATAAACGCGATACCCGCATAAACCATCTTTGATTTTTAACGATAAGGTTTCAATCGCTACGAATACATCCGTCACCTTGCGCCCGTAAACACGCGCTTTAGGTGCAGAGTAATCAAAGATCGGCTTACCACAAATAATTGCTTCAGGTGTTGCACGCGATGCTGCAATAAAACGCGGCAAGTCAGCAACATCATGTTGCCCATCGGCATCAATTTGAATGGCATGCGTAAAGCCCAGCGCACGTGCATGAACAAAACCTGACTTTACCGCAGCACCTTTGCCGCGATTGCGGTGCTGCGCAAAAAAATACACATTTTCGTATTGCTCCAATGCTGATGTAAGTGCAGCCAAGCTTTGTTCGCTACTACCATCATCCACAATCACACAAGGCAAACCACTCGCAACAAGCTGAGGCAGAAACGCAATAAACTGGCGCTCGTGATTGTAGTGTGGAATTAAAAGACAATAACTCATTCTGTGTTACCTGATGTAAGCTCAAACACGCATTTACCCTCTGAAAAGCTCAAGTCATCATGCACATAGCGAAACTTAAGCACACCGCTGTCAGGTAAATGCTCAAGCAACAATGTCAGTTTCTGACCGGGCAGAACAACAGTTTGGAATTTAAGGTTATCAATACGTACAAATTTATCGCCTAGCGGAAATAAAAATTTGCCTAACTCTATCGCCCAATGGGTTTGCACTATGCCAGCCAAAACTGGCTGCTGTGGAAAATGCCCATCAAACCAATGAATATCTGCGTGAATATCCAGCATAAGGGCATAGCCATTTGGTATGACGCTCTGCTCCAAAAAGTGTGGCCACTCAGCACCGGCGAATGTTTGACGTAGATCGTGAATTGTCATTTATCTAATGGCTCGAAGATTATCGTTATGGGCGCTGCCAAAAGGGCGCGATATTACGCTAGGAAGTCGCTTTTTTTAAGCCTATATGTTTTTATTTTAGGGGCCATAGGTAGCAATGTAGTAACGGCGATAAATGAATTCAACCGCAAACACGCACCCAAAAATGCCATAGGAAATTAACCCGCAGTAAAGCGCCCAGGCACTAAAACTGGCAAATTGCGCAAGGTAGAGCGCAACTGCAGCATTTGCCACCAACAGTAACGCCCAAATAAGGGTCAACCTCTTGGTATAACCTTTAGCTCGCGGGGTTATGGTTTGCCCGCCCATGCGAGCAAAGCGTTCAATTAAACTCTCCGGTTGCCATAAGCTGAAGGCAAATAGCCCCGCCACACACATGCTCATCACCACCGGGTACAATCGCAGCCAATACTCGCTATTCACCAACAGCAAAGCAATACTGTACATCACAACCACGAGCAGCAACACAACTTGGGCAATATCTGAGCGGTCCCGTGCGCCAAAGAACTTCAGCACCGCCATCGCTAGAAAAACTATCGAAAATACGGCAGGGCTCAAGTGCTGCACCCCAAAATAGACAATAATCGGGTAAAGGATCGAAAGCACAACAATAACAATCGTTATTAAAAGTTTCATGACAACCAACAACCGCAAAAATAATTAAATAAAAGCAACTAATATTAAGCCAGATTAGAGCCTTAGCCAGATTCAGGGTAAGCCCTCTGCCAAATAAAACACACCCTAGCCCTTAAAAATCTAAAAATCACCCCCAATATGATCACAAGAACCAAGTCTTGCCGCAAGTAATAGGCTGTTCGCTAGAATCCACTGGGTCAATTGCGCTATAATCCCGCGCTTTGCATTTCTCACTCACGTTTGACAGGGTTAATTAATGTCTGATGACGCTCAAGAAAAACAGTCTCGTATTAAAGAGCTGATAGCCCGCGGTAAAGAGCAGGGTTACCTCACGTACGCTGAAGTTAACGACCACTTACCGGAAGATATTTCGGATCCGGATCAGGTTGAAGACATCATCCAGATGATTAACGACATGGGGATTCGCGTATACGAAACCGCGCCCGATGCCGATACCCTATTGATGACCGATGGCGATTCAGCAGCCGATGAAATTGCCGCCGCTGAAGCTGCTGCAGCCCTCGCTGCCGTAGAAACCGAAGCTGGCCGCACCACTGACCCCGTGCGCATGTACATGCGCGAAATGGGTACAGTGGAATTATTGACTCGCGAAGGCGAAATCGTCATTGCCAAACGCATCGAAGAAGGTGTTCGCGAGCTTATGCACGCCGTTGCCTATTGGCCCGGCGCGGTCCAAAAAATTCTCGACGAATACTCGTTGGTTGCCAAAGAAGAGCGCAAGCTTGCCGATGTCATTATCGGCTGGCTCGATCCCGTCGAAGAGATTCCTGCAACCTTAGTTGACGATGATGCTGAAATCGAAGTTGCTCCTGTTGCTGGCGCAAAAGTCGCTGGCGATGATGACGAAGAAGAAGGCGCGGCCGAAGACGAAGAAGAAGCGGTTTCTGGTGTAGACCCGGAAGAAGCCAAAGTTCGCTTTGAAGCCCTGCAAAAGCAGCAAGACAAAGCGAATAAGACCCTCGCCAAATACGGTTATGGCAGCAAACAAGCGGAAAAAGAATTATCTGAATTGGGCGATCTGTTCAAATTCTTCAAGATCCCTGCGCGCCAATTCGAACCGCTGTACACCAAAGCTCGCGAAACACTGGAAACAGTGCGCAAAGCCGAGCGCTTGGTAATGGATTTGTGTACCCGCAAAGCGCAAATGCAACGCAAAACCTTTATCAAAGAATTCCCCGGCAACGAAATCAATGAAGAATGGCTGCCCGATTTAATCAAAGCGAAAACCGAAAATGCAGACAAACTGCAAGCGGTAGTCCCCGATGTTATCGCCGGCCAACAAGCCTTGGCGCACATTGAAGCTGAAAGCGGTTTAAGCCTTGCAAGCATTAAAGATATTAATCGTCGCATGTCGATTGGTGAAGCACGTGCACGTCGCGCCAAGAAAGAAATGGTTGAGGCCAACTTGCGTCTCGTTATTTCTATCGCAAAAAAATACACCAACCGCGGTTTGCAATTCCTCGATTTGATTCAGGAAGGCAACATCGGCTTGATGAAAGCAGTGGATAAATTCGAATACCGTCGTGGCTATAAGTTCTCAACTTACGCCACTTGGTGGATTCGCCAGGCAATCACTCGCTCCATCGCCGACCAAGCGCGCACCATTCGTATTCCGGTACATATGATTGAGACGATTAACAAACTCAACCGTGTATCGCGTCAAATGCTGCAAGAAATGGGTCGCGAGCCAACGCCAGAAGAACTCGGCGAACGCATGGATATGCCAGAAGATAAAGTTCGCAAAGTGCTGAAAATCGCCAAAGAACCTATCTCCATGGAAACCCCCATCGGCGACGATGAAGATTCACATTTGGGCGATTTCATTGAAGACACCACAATCGTGTCTCCAGTCGAATCCGCCACAATGGAAGGCTTGATGGAAGCCACGCGTGAAGTGCTAGCAGGCCTTACCGCCCGCGAAGCAAAAGTACTGCGTATGCGTTTCGGTATCGACATGAACACCGACCACACCTTGGAAGAAGTGGGTAAGCAATTCGACGTAACGCGTGAGCGTATCCGTCAGATCGAAGCCAAGGCGTTGCGCAAATTGCGCCACCCATCGCGCTCAGATCATTTGCGTAGCTTCTTGGATGATTAGTAGTTGAACGACTAATTGATCACCAAACGAACAAAACAAAACCCGCCATGTGCGGGTTTTGTTTTTTCTGCGCATTCAAACACTTAGCAAGGCTAGTCACGCCGGAAACATGTCTCTATAATGCCGCCTCTTGCGCGTCATGACGCATTATCTTTTCAGGGCCTATAGCTCAGTTGGTTAGAGCATCCGACTCATAATCGGCAGGTCCCCAGTTCAAGTCTGGGTGGGCCCACCATAAAAATAAAACTCCCTAGAGGTTTCGCCTGTAGGGAGTTTTTTTATGGGTGCCTCATTATGGTTCTGTCCTTTAAAGCAAAGCGCCTAGAGCTGAGTAGCGAATTTCGCATTCATCCAGTTGAACCCACCTATATAAAATTTCCACAAAAATCATCCAAAAAAGGGGTAAAAAGCGTATTAATGCTAACTCACTAAGGGAAATTGACATGTCAGCACTAAAACCGCTTCTTACTTTATCAATTATTTCAATTGCCATCTTTAGCCTTGTGGCTTGCTCACCCGTCAAGCTTTTAAACTCTCTCGCCAGCGCTAGTGGCGGTTATTCTATGACGACCGCCAATTACGGGTCACTGCCACGGCAACAGCTTGATATTTACACACCTAAAACACCGCCGCCTAACGGGGGCTGGCCTTTAGTCGTATTCTTTTATGGGGGTTCGTGGAATAGCGGTGAGCGAGGCGATTATAAGTTTGTCGGGGCTGCGCTGGCATCTCGCGGGGTACTTACCTTGGTTGCCGATTACCGTCTTTACCCCGAAGTTCGTTATCCCGAGTTTTTAATGGATAGCGCACTGGCCTTAACCTACGGAATAGAGCATGCCACGGCATTGGGCGGGAATCCTAAGCGTGTCTTTGTGATGGGGCATAGCGCAGGCGCGTACAATGCGGCGATGCTGGCGCTTGACCCACGCTGGCTAGCGGCGACACATCATTCAAACAACGAGCTTGCAGGCTGGATAGGATTGGCAGGCCCCTATGATTTTTTCCCCACCGAAAATCCCGATGCACAACCCGTTTTTTTTCACCCGAATTACCCCGAAAAATCGCAACCTATTGAATTTGGATCAACACACGCCATTCCAACGTTCCTCGGTTCAGGCGTGAACGACAAACTCGTAAGCCCAACACGAAGCACACAATCAATGGCCACAAAACTTCGTGCCAATGGAACACCCGTCACTTTGCACATGTACGAACACGCAAGTCACACAACCCTAATTGGTGCATTTTCAGCGCCACTGAGAGGTGTAGCGCCTGTGCGAGACCAAGTTGTGAGCTTTATTCAAACAACACCGCCACGCGAATAATCTATCTCTAGCGACGTAAGCATCCAAAATTCCAACTTGTCATAGCGAATGCGATATTGCGCAACTTATCTAAAGCGCCGATAAAATCAAACACCCGACGCACGTTATAACAGCCAAGGTAATTTGGCTGTTAATTTCCTTTCACACTATTCCGCGCAATATCAATATCCGCTTTTACTTGATCGCGAATCAATGCCCAGTGGAACAGATTGTTTTTGTTTTCATCGTAAAAAATATGATTGTAATGAGTTAACGGCATGTCGCGATATATTGGCCGAGTAATGCGGATAACTTCATCCCAATACACTAATGCTTGCTCCAAATGTTTAATTGCTTGTTGCTGTTGCTCTGGGTTCCCGGTGAGCCTGAATTTTTTCAGTGCTACACCGCCTTTTATTTTTTCAGCGAGATGCAACCCAAGGTTTGCCCACGTTTTTACGTCAGCTACTTCATACATAAGGCTTGCATTGCCTTTGGTGTCTATTGCGTTGACGAGTTGTAGGGCTTGGCTGTTATCGCACACTAACATGTCAGCGAGTTGTGGTGGCGTTATTCTGTCTTGAGAAAACTTTTCGCCTTTATTTGTTTTTTCAACGTAGTCGCCAACGGAAACATATTCGCTCGCCATTGTTTTTTGTTTAATGAGTTGATCAACTGAAATATATTTTGTGGTGTCGCCTTGCAAGGCTAAAAACCCCTCGCTGTATAACATAAAGTCCCAAGTTGAATCATAGAGGGATGCTAACCGTAACTGCGTGTTGGAAGCCAATGAATAAGCTTGTAATAAATTATCGCCTTTTGCGCCAAAGCGACGATTAAATTCAGCTTGGAACGTGCTATCCGGCGTATTAGCGTCGTACAGTAAACGCCCCCACAACTTGTAAAACAACCACTGACGTTGAAACGCCCACTTCCAATACACGGGATCTTTTACTGCTGTAAAATAATCCAGCGCGGGAATATAAGTTTCAGAACCAATAAAATATCCACCGACGTAATTTTCATGACCATTGAGTTTAATATGGCTGCGGATAAATTCTGGGACTCCCCAACGCAAAGCAAAGAAATCTTCGTTTCTCACCTGCCACACTACTTTGTAATTTTTAGGTTGGGGAACAAAGTAAGTATTGCCTAGTTTGCCACCGTGAACTTTTTCTAGTTTGGGAGTGGAATGGCCGTGCGACCAATTAAATTTCATTTCCACCCAAATAGGCCCTGCAAAACGATCTTCCAATTTTTCCATGGCGGCGCGCGTAACTTGTTCAACGTTTTTACTCACACCGGGGTCTGACGATACGCCGGATGAAAAAGGAACGCGATGTATTAGTTTCACAGGCCGTTTGGCTTCTAGCATGCCTGCAATTAATACATCATCCATCCATTGTTGACGTTGCAGCGGTGTCATTTCGGCCATGCCTTCACCGTGCGAAATACCTACGCCATCCAAATCGGGATATTCCTCCAACATTTGTTTAACGCTTTCACGCAAATAACGACGCACAATTTCAGAAGTATCGCCTGGAACATAATAATGCGGATAAAAATTTTGCTTGGCTACGCCGTGCGCGTCAGAAAACTCCTTACTGACAAATATGCTCCAATGAACAATGTAAGTATCCAAACCGCGTTCTTTCGCCATTTTAAAAATACCGCGATACAGCTTTTGCCATTCCGCGAATTCTTTTTCTGACCAAGGGCTTGCTTCAGGGAAATTTTTTGGCATTACCATATAGGTGTAGGGATTCAAATTCCATAAACTGACAACATTGAAACGGTTTTCCACCATCATGTCTAAAAACGCTTCCCAATATTTTAGGTCGCGAACGGTTGACGTATGTTGCGTGAGCGCTGTACTGGCTCTATAGGTTTCCCAAGGCAAATTATGTTTTATACCACGAAACTCAAGCTGTGGAGTTTGGTTCTCGGCG
>Ga0247803_1000313_pt1 | contig 28442 bp, 24 predicted proteins | sample UWRJL014104B1_FD_180928 | JGI IMG/M metagenome (GOLD analysis project Ga0247803, IMG submission 180928) | Plant litter microbial communities from Arlington Agricultural Research Station in Wisconsin, United States - UWRJ-L014-104B-1 | ecosystem: Environmental > Terrestrial > Plant litter >...
TAAAATTATAACAAAAAAAAAAAACGAAATATTTACTTTTGGAATTAATGTAGCTAAAGTAAGTTAATTACAAGTTTTAAGAGATGAATCCTGCAGTGTACAAGAATATAAAAAAAATAAGAGAATTAAAAAACCTAACCCGGGACCATGTGGCCGATGAGCTTAAAATGAGTACCAGCGGTTATGGGAAAATTGAACGTGGAGAAGTTGATTTAACTGTATCCAAATTAGAAAAAATAGCAGAAGTTCTAGATGTGTCAATTGAGTTTATTTTTAGATTTGATGTTTCGCTTTTTTTTGAAAACAAAACAAATAGAAGAAAAGACCTATTTTAAATAACATCTGCAAGTTATTTCCGCCAATGTCATAACTAATCTATGGTATTTAGAGCATAAAAAAGACAAATACGCTCTACGGCTATAACATTAATTTTAAAAGTACTAAAAACAACTCTGAGTTATAATTTACAACTTATAGTGCTCCCAAATAAAAACAATTTCATTTCTTGTCGTTGCAAAACTTATTTCAAATTGTCATTATTTGTTAGCTCTTACTAAGTTATAATAATCCAAAGGCGTATTTCCAGTGTATTTTTTAAAACTTCTGTAAAACGGATCATAAGAAGCAAACCCAACTTCTTTACTTAAATAATTAAGTGTGTTAGTTTGCAGATAATTATTTTTTATCAGGACAGTGGCGTGGTGTATTTTTATTATTTTCTTTAATTCTATGAAGGTAACAGTTGAATGGTATTTGAATATATAATTTAAATGGCTTTTAGGGATTTTTAATTTATTTGACAAATTTTTAATTTTCACATCTGACTGAATAAAAAAATCATCATTAAGAATGAGAGATTCAATTTCCTTAATATATTCCGGTAAGCTACTATCAATTTTTACTTTCAAAACCTGATCCTGCAGACTATTAGGAACATTTGTATTCGAAAGAATCCAAATCGAATTAAATTTTAAAGGAGTATCTCCCTCTTCGTTGATTTTATTTTTCAAATGTGTATATCCATAAAATATCTCAGGGCAGCATACTATTTTACAGCATACTATTAGTAGCGTGACACAACTTACCGGCTGGTATATCGCATCTGTTTCTGTAAGATCCTTGAACCAATACAATATCAATGGCGCAAATGCCATTATAATAATTTCAAGATAAATAAATTTTGTCCATTTAGATATCCACGTATTTCTAAACTGATGATGATTATCGCCTTTTTTATCAAATATGTTTTTATATAAAATCATCGAGCAGAGATAAACATACAGCAATACAAATACACCAAAAAAGTAGTATACAATATTATCATTAAAATAAAAATAGAAGGATTTATCCAAGGGGTAGCTTTTGAAAAGTACCACCACAAAATAAGTTAATGGAAAAATAGCATGAAGTAAAACACTATTGATGGTTACGTTACTTTCCTTACTAAACAATTTTCTAAAGTAGATATAAACTATCGGTAATATTAGTATTGAAATACTCGATTCAAAATAAAAATTAGTAAATATTGCTTTTTGAAAGAAGAGAAGATTTAACCCCATCCCTAATTGGATCAAAGAAATCAACATCATAAATACAATAAAATAAATATTTATGGCTTGATTGGATTTATAATTTTTTAGTATAATGGATGAAACTGTAGTTCCAAATATTCCGGTAATAAATGAAAGAAGAATCAAATGGATTTCCACAAAAACGAGTAATTAGATGATGTGTAAATTTAAAAAAAATATGCCTAAACGTAAATTTATAATTCGTTAATGTTTTAATAATTTAATGACTTTAATATTTAATTATTTTCTTAAAAAAGGGAAATAAAATACTGCAAATCAATCATTTATTTTGTGCTATCATTAATTTTTATTTTTTATCTTTAGGTTTTCAATTTTATCCTTTTAATTAAGCTTTTCTAATTTTACAAAACATGCTGAAAATTTGAAATGTTTAATTTAAACCAAAGTAGTTTATTACAGTGTTTTTTGATCATAATTTTAATAAATAGATTTGCTGCAAGTTGTTATAGACAATGATTTAAGTATTAATTTTTTAATTCATTTTAAGTAATATGGTTGGTATAAAAATTAAAGAAATTAGAGAACGAAATAAGTTAACCAGAGAATACGTTGCTATTCAAATGGAGATGTCGCTAAGTCAATACAGTAAAATTGAAACAGAAAATGTTGATTTAAAATTATCAAAACTTGATAAACTGGTAAAGATTATAGGAGCAAAAAAAAGTGAACTTTTTTCAGGCAGAACATAATAAAATTACTTTCTTTCTTTTTTATCTCTTCTGATAAAAAAGAGTATAAAACAAGCTGACACCAGAATTTAAGGATTATTGATTTGTTTTTACTTAACATTTTACTCCTATTCAATTTACTATTCTCGTCGCATATTCATTTTTTTAATCCTCAAAAAATAAAATCTTTCATTTTCTATGATCATGATCCTGTATGCTGTTTATTGTTTACAGGTATTGAATAATGAAAAGTAATATTGACGGATATTTGTCTAAATGCATAGGATAATTGCAAATATCTTCTTCGATATTAAGATCAAAAAAACAGAAAATCATTTTTGATCTAATTGTAAAAAGCAATTGTTTTTTTGGGCTTTCAAAAAAACATTTAAAAATTGATTTTAACGAAATTGAAACTTAAAGTTATTGCAAAAGCGTTTAAAAAACATGTTTTTCAGTTTCGCAAAAACGACGGAAAACATGAGTTGGCTAAAGGTTTAATACTTTCAATAAAAAAAGAAGATAATCAAAATAGATAACCTCCTTAAACTAGCAAAATCAAATATTTATAAACAAAAAAACCTCCGAAAATATTAAATACATTTTTGGAGGTTTTGGTAAACTTAGAAGGAGTGAATTCCAACCTTTTATTTGAAGATTTAAAAATTTTAGCCGACTCTTTTGAGGATATTTTGTGATGCAATGAAGTAAAATTAATCATTCGCTAAATGTAATAAAATATAACTGGTTAAACTTTCGATATGATTTTTCCTCTTATGTAAATATATTGATTTCCATTTTTAAGATGTGTCAAAAATAAAATTATCCATGGTAATTTAAGCAGAAATTCAATTTCATCGTGAAGTGAAAATGGTTATAAATAATATGGTAATTTTGTTGTTTTCAAAAACATTTAACATATATTCTTATTTTTTTAAATGGATCAACTAATCAGCTTTTTTGTTGCGGGTACAACTTTATTACTTGCATTTTTAATCTTTGCAAATATTAATCACTCCAACTGCAAGACTAGTCGATGGTTTGGTTCTTTTATTTTGTGTATTTTCATTATTCAGTTTAATGACTTATTAGAAAAAACTCAGTTTTTAAAAACCAGAACGCTCATAAACGATTTTCTGGGGATAACGGATTTTATTATCGCTCCGGTTTTTTACTTTAGTGTAATTTATTTTATTAGACCTAATAGAAAATGGCGCGTAAAAGATAATTTTCATTTTGCATTTGCTTTTCTAATGCTACTTTTAATTTTAATTTCACTCCTGATTGAGGTACCAGCCCCAACAACAGCTGATAGAAAAAATGCCGAAATTATTGTTTTTGTTTTTGACTTATTTTTTTGTCTTCAGGTTATTTTATATTGTATTTCGTCTTATAAAGAAATTGTTGCATATCAAAAGCATCTGTTTCTGTATACTTCTAATACAGAAGCAATCAACTTAAAATGGTTACAGAAAGTAGTCATTTGTATATTGATTGTAACTGGGCTCTGGTTGATTGACAACGTCTTTAAAATAGCAAAAAATAATTATCTATTTGATCATTTTGCCAGTCTGATTTATCTGGGCGGGATTTTTTTTATTGCTTATTTTTCTTTAAAGCAAAAAGATTTTATCCCGCTTAACAAACAAGAAAAAGAAGAAATCGACATCATTATAATTGAGGCTTCGAATTCAGAAGTAAAACAGAAAAAACTAATCTCTGATGCGTATCTAAAAGAAATGAAATTTTGTTTGATTCTGGTAATGGAAAACAAAAAGCCTTTTTTGGATCCTGAATTAAGCTTATTCAAATTAGCTTCTCAATTAGAGATTTCATCTCACATACTTTCTTACATCATTAATAAAGGTTTTAATGAAAATTTTTATCAATTTATAAATAGGTACCGCATCGAAGAGGCAAAAAAAATGATGCTGCATCCTGGCATGCAACATTTAAGTTTAATAGGAATTGCTTTTGAGGTTGGATTCAATTCTAAAACAGTTTTTAATACTACTTTTAAGAAAATAACCAATCAAACCCCATCTCAGTTTAAAAAAACAAATCTTGCTTTGGTACAAATTGTTTTATAATATTTGACTTTTATGCAAATAGTAAATTTGCAGCCTGGAATTTGTTTTTAAATAGGTTCGGATTCATAAATCCGAACTTTCGGGTGCTCAGTAATATTGATATTTGTATCAAAGTTACCTTAAAAGAAACTAAAATAATACTGATGATCTTAAAAAACGCACCCAAAAAATTAAATCTAAAAAAAGTCAATGCAATTAGAAAATTATTTTTCTTTATAACAGCTATTTCTTCTCTCAGTCTTACCTCCTGCTCTGATGACGATAAAAATCGCAATTCAGAATATACTGGTACTGAAGTAGAGTTAGGAACGCATAAATTAATGGCTTACTCAGTATCTAAAAGTTCAGAATACTTAGTTGTTTTTGAATCTGGTCTCGGGAATGATCATACGTCCTGGTACAGTACCGGAAAATCCTCAGAGATTGTATCCATATCTAATACTTTAGATTCTGATATTTTATTATACGATAGAGCCGGTTACGGAAAATCAGAATCTGGCACTAATACACCCAGAGACATCAATAAATTAAGAAGTGAGCTTGAAGTGGTTATTGATAAATTTGCAAACGGCAGAAAAGTACTCCTTGTAGGTCACTCATTGGGAGGATTGATCATTAGGGATTTTGCTGTAAAAAATCCAGAGAAAGTTGCTGGATTAGTATTTGTTGATGCTTCTCATGAAAAGTATAACCATTTTTCGCAGAGTCAGATAGACTCCCTATATAACGCTTTTAAGGCCGATTATGGCGCTAATTCAGGAATAGCATTAGAAACCCTGCAATTAATCGAGGATTTCAGATACATGAAAGGACTGCCTAATTTACCTGACGTTCCAGTTATTGCAATAAATAGTATGAAAATTGATGCTGAACATGATATGACCGATAGACAACTATGGTACGATGCACAGGAATCGCTGAAGGCCGGAGTGACTGATTTCACGCATATAACAACAATAAAGTCAGGACATTTTATCCAGCTTGATGAACCTGAACTGGTCTTAGCTAAGATCAAACTATTGTTGTCAAAACTACCTTGAAAAGTTAGAATTCATTAAAACTGAAGAATCTGTCATACATCAGTTTTCAGTAAAAATCCAGCAACATTTTTGTAACAGCCTTTACAAAGGTTCTGTCGCATCTATGCTCCGTTTTATCTTTAGTTTTTCAAAACTAATAAAAATAAATACTAAAGTTCATTGTTATCCAAAATGCGTAATTCTTCAGGCAGTGTATTTTACCATAATAAAGGTTGAATTATGGTCTTCATGTGCAAACTATGTGCAAACATTTTATAAAAAAGATGATAAAGAACAATTTCATTTTTCGGGAATTACAGAAAACAAAAAAGCCACTCGATTGAATGGCTTTTCGTGAACGCAGAAGGATTCGAACCTTCGACCGCCTGCTTAGAAGGCAGGTGCTCTATCCAGCTGAGCTATGCGTCCTTATTCTTTACTTAACTTAGGGATGTCATGATTGAAAATCAAATCTTAAATCCAGCTAATATATACCACTAAGCATCTTAATAAAACAAAAAAGCCACTCGATTGAATGGCTTTTTATGTGAACGCAGAAGGATTCGAACCTTCGACCGCCTGCTTAGAAGGCAGGTGCTCTATCCAGCTGAGCTATGCGTCCATTTGTTTTAAAACTTTATGGCAAAGTTTCTGTCGGGGTGGCAGGATTCGAACCTGCGGCCTCCTGCTCCCAAAGCAGGCGCGATAACCGGGCTACGCTACACCCCGAAGGCAAAAATTAAGCGGAGAGACAGGGACTCGAACCCTGGCGACGGTTACCCGTCGACAGATTAGCAATCTGCTCCATTACCGCTCTGGCACCTCTCCAAGCTCAAGAAACGTGTTCTGTTTTGCGGTTGCAAATGTAAGACAACATTCCATATCTCACAACTATTTCTGCGCTTTTTTTAATCTTTTTTCAATCTTTTTTTTAAAACACTTAACAATCAAACAAATAGAATTAACAAAAATTTCATATTAAATTTAAAATCCAATCGAATTGCCCCAAAATTTGAATTTATTCAAATAAAGAGTAAATTTGCTTGATTAACTAATATTAACAGAAAATGAACAAAAGAGTTGTTATCGTTTCTGCCGTTAGAACACCTATCGGAAGTTTCATGGGAGGTTTATCTACCGTACCCGCACCAAAATTAGGTGCCGCCGCTATAAAAGGCGCACTTCAAAAAATTAACCTGGACCCAAAATTAGTTGATGAAGTTTTTATGGGCAACGTTGTTCAGGCAGGAGTTGGACAAGCTCCAGCACGTCAGGCCGCGCTTTTCGCAGGTTTGTCTGAAGAAGTTGCTGCTACAACTGTAAACAAAGTTTGTGCTTCCGGAATGAAAGCTGTAATGTTCGCTGCTCAGGCTATTGCTTGTGGTGACGCTGAAATTGTAGTTGCCGGAGGAATGGAAAACATGAGCTTGATTCCGCATTACATACAAATGCGTAACGGAACTAAATTTGGCCCGGCAACTATGCTTGACGGAATGCAAAAAGATGGCTTGACAGATGCTTACGATAACAACGCAATGGGAGTTTGCGCTGATTTATGTGCATCTGAATACAACATCAGCCGTGAAGACCAAGACAATTTTGCTATTCAATCCTACGAAAGAAGTGCAAAAGCCTGGGATGCCGGAAAATTCGACAACGAAATTGTTCCTGTCGAAGTACCACAAAGACGCGGTGAACCAATTATCGTTTCTAAAGATGAGGAATACACTAATGTAAAATTGGATAAAATTCCTTCATTAGCTGCTGTTTTCACCAAAGACGGAACAGTTACTGCTGCAAATGCTTCTACAATCAACGACGGAGCTGCTGCTTTAGTTTTAATGTCTGAAGAAAAAGCAATTGCATTAGGATTAAAACCTTTAGCGTACATCAAAGGTTATGCAGACGCTGCTCAGGAACCAAAATGGTTTACTACAAGTCCGGCAAAAGCATTACCAAAAGCCTTAAACAAAGCAGGAATCGCCATTGGAGATGTTGATTATTTCGAATTCAACGAAGCTTTCGCAGTTGTTGGATTAGCCAATTCAAAAATCCTTGATCTGGATAACGATAAAGTAAACGTAAATGGCGGTGCTGTTTCACTAGGACATCCTCTAGGTTGTTCAGGAGCCAGAATCATCGTAACTTTACTAAATGTTTTAGAACAAAACAATGCTAAAACCGGAGCTGCTGCAATTTGCAATGGCGGTGGTGGAGCATCTGCAATTGTTATCGAAAGAGCTTAAATAATAATACAATAGATTGGGAGTTATTTAAAATAGTAACTCCCAATTTTCAACTTATAAATTACCCTAAATGTTCGGAATTTGCAATCTAGCCATAGTACCCGTTCGATCTGAACCAAGTGACAGAAGTGAAATCGTTACACAACTTTTGTTTGGCGAGCACATCGAAATTTTAGAACGTCAAAATCAATGGGCCCGAATAAAAATTCAGTTTGATGACTATGAAGGCTGGGTAGATTCGAAACAATATCAGGTAATTTCTGAAGCCAATTACAATCAGTTAAGCAAAGAAGCAATTATCTTAAATGCTGATTTGATTGATTATATCAGTGCGCCGGATAATTTATTATTACCAATTCCGCTTGGCGCATCGTTATCTTTTTTAAATAATAGCGAAATCAATACATCAAACTTTGATTTCGAAGGAACAAAAACCAGTGGTGTAAAACCCAAAAGCGCTTTAATAAATACCGCTTTTATGTATCTGAACGCTCCCTATTTATGGGGTGGTAAAACACCTTTCGGAATCGATTGTTCCGGTTTTACGCAAATGGTTTACAAACTAAACGGCTATAAAATTCATCGCGATGCCTCACAGCAAGCACTTGAAGGAGAACCTTTAAGTTTTATCGAAGAAAGCGAAGCTGGAGATTTGGCCTTTTTTGACAATGACGAAGGAAACATCATTCATGTCGGAATCATTATGGACAACAATTACATCATTCACGCAAGTGGAAAAGTTCGTATTGACCGTTTAGATCACTTAGGAATTTACAATCCGGAATTGAACAAACATACCCACAAACTTCGTGTCATAAAAAAAATCATCTAATATTTCTAATATCCGTAAAATAGTATGTCATTAAAAATCTCATTATCTAAAAAAGAATTTAAAATTAATGATATTGCTGTCGAATTTCCTGTTGAAATAGCGGTTTTAAAAACAATTTTAGGCGAAGCAAGATTAAAAAAGAGTGAGCATAACCAAATTTATACTTGGGACAATCATGGTTTAATTGCATTTTCTAAAGAGGGAAAAAATGCAGAAAATTTATTATTGGATCTAAATTATGGAACTTATGATTTCTGCTCAAAACAGTCTTTTTCAGGAGAATTTATTTTTGAAGATCAAAATCTTTTTGAATTTTACACAACCAATAAAAAACAACTTGTAAAACTTTTTAAGGGTGATGACAGCGGTGCCTTTATTCTTAACGGAATCAGCGTTTGGTTTAATAAAGATGATGATAAAATAACAGCAATCGACATAGCTGCTTACCAGGAAAAGATTAAAAAGCCCAGCCTGCCTATTGACGAAAAATTCAAACAATTCGAATCCTTATGGCAAGAATGGATTACCGAAATCAACAAGATTATTGAATCAGACAATCGTTATTACAATCTCGCAGACGGGATTTCTGCAGAAAATTTAGAAGAACATTCTGAATTAGAAGAAGAAATCAAAATACCGCCGGCTCTTCAAAATTTTTATAAAGTTCAAAACGTAGAATACGATGCCGTAACTTCTGCTTTTCAGTTTTTGATCAACAATTGGACTTACGATCTTATTCCGTTTGAAGACATCAAAGACGAATGGAACTCTATACAAGATTTACAATTTGACGACGACGATCTTCCGGAACTGGAAATAGATTTTGATAAAATAAAAACCAATAACTACGCAAACCCAAAATGGATTCCGTTTGCAACTGGGCGAAATGGAGATTATTTAATCTATGATACAGATCCTGCCGAAAAAGGAAAATTCGGCCAAATCATAGAACTTCAAAACGAATCCTGGGAACGAAATATAGTAGCTGAATCATTAGAAGAACTTCTAAAAAACGAAATCAACAATTTGAAAACCGGCAAAACAGAACATTTCGATTTTATAACCGGCAAAGAAAATCAAGATTAAATCCGTTCAATCTAAAACAAAAAAATCCGTGACAATCCGTGTTTTCGCTTGCGAATCAGTGTCATCCGTGTGCCATTTTATCACGCGCTAATTCGAATCGTTTTCCTAAATTCCGAAGGACTATTCCCTCTTTGCTTTTTAAAGAATTTATTAAAGTGGCTTTCATCCGTAAAACCAAATTCATACGCAATTTCATTAATCCGTTTATCACTAAATTGCAAACGATGTTCGATCAGTTTGGTTTTGTAATTGCTAATATATTGTTGCATTGTTTCATCAGCATGTTTTTTAAAATAACGTCCTAAATACGTATTCGAAATTCCGAAATATTCGCTTAATGACTCTGCTTTTATTTTCTCCGGATAATAAATATTATTCTGAATATATTGCAGGATATCCATCGCTTTCCCTTCAGTGCCAACATTTACCTGTTCCGGTAAATACTTTGCAATATTTCTCGCTACAATAATAATAAGTGTGTTCACCAATTGCTGAATCAATTCCTGATTGTAAACATCTTTATCCTGATGTTCACGACAAATCGCCTCAACCATCACTTTTACCAAACATTTATCAGCCTGATTCTTCAAAATACAGCCCGGCTGATGATTCGCATTCTGCAAAATATATTCTAAACGCTGAATGTTTTCGTTTTGCAGACTCGAGTTTTTCAAATAAATATCATTAAAACGCAAAAAGAAAAACTTCGTTTCTGTTTCAATCGTAAAATTATGACAATCTTCAGGCGTCAATAAAAACATATGTCCGGCATCATATTCAAAAATATTTTTATTGATGCATTGCGAACCTGTTCCTTCCAAAATATAAACCAATTCAAAGAAATTATGTCGATCCCCAACATCCGGATATTCATCCAGAGTTTCAAAGGAAACGGTAAACGGCTCGTATAAATTTTCTTTTTTCATGAGATGTAAATTATTTGAAGTTGCAAATTTACATAAAAAAGACAAATATATACAAGTTAACACTCTTAAAAATGGTATAATTTTGCCAAGTGAAATTTAAGATTTAAAAATACAACATTATGGAATATAGAAAATTAGGCAGTACCGAACTTGAATTATCAACTATTACATACGGCGCATTTGCCATTGGCGGAAATATGTGGGGCGGAAACGAAAAAGTAGATTCAATCGCTTCCATTCAGGCTTCAATCGACCACGGCGTAACCACAATCGACACCGCTCCTTTTTACGGATTTGGTTTAAGCGAGGAAATGATTGGCGAAGCTTTAAAATCTCACGATCGATCAAAAGTACAGTTATTGACCAAATTTGGTTTGGTTTGGGACGGTAGCAATAACGGAAAAGGCGATTTCTTCTTCGATGCCGATGACAACGGAAAGAAAATCCCTGTTTACAAATACGCTTCAAAAAGCAACATTATTAAAGAAGTCGAAGAAAGTTTAAAACGCCTTCAAACCGATTATATCGATTTATTGCAAATTCACTGGCCAGATTCCACAACGCCAATTCACGAAACGATGGAAGCGCTTGAAACTTTGATTCAACAAGGAAAAATCAGAGCGGCGGGAGTTAGTAATTATAGTGCTTCGCAAATTGAGGAAGCGCAAAAAACAATTCAATTAGCCTCAAACCAGGTACCGTTTAGCATGCTGAATCGAAAAATAGAAACCGATTTGCTTCCGCTAACCCTTGCAGAAAACATCGGAATAATCGCTTACAGTCCGATGGAAAGAGGTTTATTAACCGGAAAATATTTCACTGACAGCAAACTAAAAGACAACGATCACAGAAATGGGTATTTCGGTCAATTTGATCTTCAAAAGGTAAAAACTTTGGTTGAAGAATTGAGTTCACTGGCCAATGCAAAACACATTTCGATTTCACAATTGGTTTTACGCTGGACGACTTTACAAAAAGGAATCACAATCGTTTTGGCCGGAGCAAGAAACGCAGAACAAGCCATTTCTAACGCAAAAGCAATGGATTTTGATTTATCTGGTTCAGAATTAGATTTTATTAATCAGGCTATTTCAAAAGTTAAATAATAGCATTCTTTAAAAATTTTAAACACATAGAAACATAGCCAATAAGAATGTATAAAGGCGTTTCACTTAGCCTAAAAACACATAGCTATGTGTGAGAAACTAGTTTCTATGTGTTTAAAATTCTACGCAATAAATAAAAATCAATAAAAATAATTTGGGTGTGTCCCCGCAGAAAAAGCGGGGTCGGGCTATTCGTTTCAATCTTTTGTGCTCCCGATAGCTATCGGGACCGACAAAAGGATTTACATTACTATCCCTCACACTCAAGAATTCATAAGAAGATTAAAGACATGAAAAAAATATTTATCATCAACGGAAGTCAAAATTTCGCTCATTCAGGCGGAAAATTTAACCAAACCGTTACCGACTGGACTATCGAATATTTAACAAACAGCAAGCAATTCGAAATTAAAACAACTGACATCAAACAAGATTTTGACCTTGATGAAGAAGTCGAAAAATTCGTTTGGGCCGATGTTGTAGTTTATCACACGCCCGTTTGGTGGTTTCAGTTACCCAATCTTTTCAAAAAATACATAGACGACGTTTTTACAGCCGGACACAACAAAGGAATTTACAGAAGCGACGGAAGAACCAGAACAAATCCGGACATTAATTACGGAACCGGAGGGCAACTACACGGACGCAAATACATGCTAACCACAAGTTGGAATGCTCCTGCAACCGCTTTCACACTTCCTGGAGAATTTTTCGAAGAAACAACTGTAGATGAGGGTGCTATGTTTGGTTTCCATAAAATGAATAAATTTGTAGGTATGGAAAAATTAGACAGTTTCCACTTCCACGACGTTGAAAAAGGTGCCACTGCAGAAAACATTGACATTTTTAAAGAAAATTACACTAAGCATTTAGAAAAAACTTTTAACTTCTAACTTTTCACGATTATGATTTCAATTACAGCATTATTTAAAAGCAAAACCGAAAATACAGAACAGTTACAAAGCATGTTAAATCATTTGGTCACCGAAACCAGAAAAGAAGCAGCTTGCATACGTTATGATCTTCACCACTCTGAAAATGTTTTTATCATTTGGGAAGAATGGCAAGATCAGCCAGGACTTGACATTCATAACAATCAACCTTATCTATTAGATTTTATCGCCAAAAGCGAAAGTCTTGTTGCATCACCAATTCAGGTTTACAAAACGGTTCAAATATTATAATCAAGAGATATGAAAGCACTTTTCACAAATACATACGAATCCGATTTTGTAACTACTGAAATCGCAAAACCAAGTCCAAAAAAAGGAGAAGTTTTGGTAAAAATTCACGCAAGTGGTGTTAACCCAATCGATAACAAAATCAGATTGGGACTTTCTCCTTATGCATCGCCTGTATTGCCTGCTATTTTAGGAACTGATCTCGCCGGAGTTATTGAAGAAATTGGTGAAGGTATCACCGAATTTAAAGTCGGAGATGAAGTTTACGGACTTGCCGGAGGTGTTTTAGGTGTCCAAGGAACTTTAGCAGAATACACAGCTGTTGACGCTGATTTATTAGCTAAAAAACCAAAAAACTTAACCATGAAAGAAGCTGCCGGAATTCCGTTAGTTTTATTGACTGCTTGGGAAGGTTTAATCGACAGAGCAAAAGTAAAAAAAGGAGATAAAGTTTTGGTTCACGCCGGAGCAGGCGGTGTTGGTCATATGGTAGTTCAGCTTGCCAAAATCTTTGGTGCCGATGTTTATGCAACCGTTTCTTCTCAAAAAGCAGACATTGTAAAAGGTTTTGGAGCAACGCCAATTGATTATAAAACCACAACTGTTGAAGAATATGTGAATCAATATACAAATGGAAAAGGTTTTGATATTATTTACGATACTGTCGGCGGTCAATCACTCGATGAGTCCTTTAGCGCTATTCGTCATTACGGCCAAATTGCAAGTTGTTATGCCTTTGGCACACATACTTTAGCAACAGGATCATTGCGTTCTGCAAGTTTGCATGGCGTTTTTGTGTTGCATCCAATGATTGGTAATGAAGGAAGAAAACATCATGGAGATATTTTAAAAGAAGTGACAAAACTAATTGAAGAAAGAAAATTAAAACCTATTATTGATCCCAGAAAATTCACTTTAGACAATGCTATGGAGGCTCACAAAGCCGTTAGCGACGGTTCGTCAGTTGGAAAAATTGTTATAGATATAACGTAATCGTTAAAAATAATTATTCGAAAAACGATTAACTTGCTTCATATTCAGAAGCATACCAATATGAGTAAATACCATCTTGCCGAAATTAATATTGCCAAAATGAAAGGAGTTACCATAAGCGATCCAATCATGAAGGAATTTGTAGATAATTTGGATCTTGTCAACAAGTTAGCCGAAGACAGCGAAGGTTTTGTCTGGAGATTGAAAGATGAGAGTTCTAATGCCACGAACCTGAATCCGTATGATGACGAACAGATAATTGTGAATGTTTCAGTTTGGGAGAATATTGAAACTTTGGAACATTATATGTACAAAACCTTTCACAGCGAGTTTTTAAGACGCCGTAAAGAATGGTTCCTAAAATTAGGCAAAGCAGCAACAGCAATGTGGTGGATCCCGAAAGGATATATACCGACACTTGAGGAAGCCGTAGAAAAGTTAGATTATCTACAGCAAAACGGTCCTTCACAATTGGTTTTTGATTTGAGGAATAAATTTCCTGCACCAAAACAAATTGCATAGTTTTCCGCCACGACCCGAGCGATAGTGAACGGGCGAAGCAATTCACGAATTAATTTAAATACTTTGCGCATAGATTTAAAAAAAATAATTCGTGAATTCGGGGCGAAAAAAAAAATTATTTAATCCCGCCAAAAGCACCAAAACACATATTCTTGTGTAAAATTTCAACGCTTCTAAAACCAACTTTCTTCATCAAATCCAATTGATAATTCATTGACCTTGGTGTGTCTTCTTTTTCTACATAATCCAACACTTTCTGGCGATATTCAGCGCCTCCAATTCTCTCTAAATAATCGCCGTAACGTTGCCAGGTATATTCATTTAACAAGTTAGTATCTTGCGTAATCAAGTCCGAAATCATAAAACATCCTCCCGGTTTTAATAATTTGAATATTTTAGTAAAAGTTGTTTCCCAATCTTCATCATCTCTTAAATGATGTAATACCGCTCCCGCCAAAATAATATCAAAATGATTTTCTGGTAATTCAACTTCACGAATATCGCCTTGCTTTACTTCTACTTTACCGTTGGTGGCTGCCGAAACTCTGTCGAAAGCTCTGTCCAACATCGGCAAACTCAAATCAACCAAAGTACTATTCAAATTGGGCAATTTTGACAACATTTTCAAAGTATAATTCCCGGCACCGCAGCCGATATCCAAGACGTTTACAGCATTCGGAACAATTCTTTTCGAAGCTTCCGTAATTAATTCTAAAGAAATGGTAGCGTCGATTGTGGCCACTTGTCCGGTTTCTAAATTCGAAAATCGTTCGACATCATTGTCAAAACGTTCCCTGATCTCTTCAATAGTTGATTTTTTCATAGTTCTTGTTTTTTTGTATTTTTTGCCACAGATTAAATGATTAAAAGATTCTTTAGCCACGAATTTCACAAATGTCCACGAATTAATGATCGCTTGCATTTGTGAAAATTTGTGCAATTCGTGGCAAACAAATTTGCGCACAATCTCAAAAATCCTTTTAATCATTTAATCTGTGGCAAAACTTTTTTGTAAAAGTATTTCTTTCATATATACTTCAAAAATACTTATTTTGTCAATTATTAATACTTAATAGGTATTTATGGAATTACGTCACTTGAAATATTTTTTGGCTGTAGCCGAAGAATTAAACTTTACCAAAGCCTCAGAAAAACTATTTATTTCACAACCACCATTGAGTCGTCAGATTATGGAATTGGAAGAAGAACTCCAGGCGCGCTTATTTAACCGAAATAATAAAAAAGTAGAATTAACCGAAGCTGGAAAATATTTCGAAAAAGAAGTTAAGGATCTTTTTCAGAACCTGGAACGTATATCTGTTAAAACAAAAAAAATAGCCGACAATGTTTCCGGCGAATTTAGAATCGCGTATATCAGTTCGATTTATTCGTCTGTAATTTCAGATTTAATCAAACATTTGAAACAACAATTTCCTTATGTGAATTTCAAATTATTTGAAGTATCCACAACCAAACAAATTTTAGCTTTGGAACAGGGAAAAATTGATTTGGGAATTATTAGATCTCCAATAAAATCTCCTAAAATAAAAGCGCAATTGTGGTTTAAAGATGGGTTTTCGGTAGTTTACAATAAGAATTTAATTCAAATTAAATCTGAAGAAGAGATTCCGAAACTAAAAGATGAAACTTTTGTGTTTTTTAATAAAGATTACGCACCACATTATCATGACATTTTATTAGAGCTTTGTGCTTTTTACGGCTTTGAACCGCAAGTTGTTCACGAATCCAACAACATCAATTCGATTGTGCAATTGGTCAAAAATGGTTTGGGAATTTCAATTGTTCCGTCTAATATTGCCAAGAATAATCAGGATGCCGAAATTGGTTTTATTGAACTGAAAAAAGTCAATTTATTTACGGATGTATCATTGATTACTTCAAAAGAAGACGATTCAGAAATTACAAAATCCGCAGTTGAGTTTTTATTGAAAAAAGGATAGCCACGACCCGAGCGATAGCGAACAGGCGAAGCAATTCACGAATTTTTATTTTTTAAAATCTATGCGCAAACTAAAAAAGAAATTCGTGAATTCGTGGCGAAAAAACGTTACAATTTAGTACATCTTTCTGTGCACTTAAAAGAGAACTTTTAAATACCTTAGCAAATTATAATTCTCGTTAAAAAATCAATAAAAATGGCTGAGCAATCTTCAATCATATGCCCAAATTGCGGGACACCAATCGATGTAAATGATGTATTAAAACATCAGTTAGAAGATAGTATCCGTAAAGAATTTCAACAAAAAGCCAATGCTCAATCCAGAGAACTGGAGCTAAAAAATGAACAATTCGAAAAAGCCAAAGCCGACTTTGAAGCTAAAAAGAAACAGGAAAATGAACTTTTCGCTGAACGCCTAGAACGCGAAAAAAAGACAGCCGAAAAAGAAATCACCGAAAAGCTAAAAACCAAACTCGAAGAAGAAAATAAAGATCGTTTGACCTTAATGGAAAAAGAACTTTCTGAGAAATCGGAGAAACTTCGCGAACTGAATAAAATGACGGGCGAAATTGCAAAACTCCAACGTGAAAAATTGGAAATGAAAGAAGCCATCGAAGCTGAAGCTCAAAAACAACTGAACGCTACTTTGGTTCTGGAACGCGATAAAATCCGTAAACAGGAAGAAGAAAAAAACGAATTAAAAATAAAAGAATACCAAAAACAATCTGACGATCAGAAAAAGTTAATCGAAGAAATGAAACGCAAGCAGGAACAAGGTTCTATGCAGTTACAAGGCGAAGTAATGGAATTAGCGATCGAAGAATGGCTGGCGAATAATTTTCCGTTAGATAGTATTGATGAAATTAAAAAAGGTGCAAATGGTGCTGATTGTCTTCAGATTGTAAACACACGCGAACTGCAAAATTGCGGTTCTATTTATTACGAAAGCAAGCGTACCAAAGCTTTTCAGCCTTCGTGGATTGAGAAATTCAAAAATGATATTCGAACTAAAAGAGCCAATATTGGTGTTTTGGTAACCGAAGTCATGCCAGCCGGAATGGACCGAATGGGAATGCGTGACGGCATCTGGATTTGTACTTATGAAGAATTTAAAGGTTTAAGCGCGGTTCTGCGACAATCTTTGATTCAGGTAAGTCAGGCGGTTCAGGCGCAGGAAAACAAAGGCGATAAAATGTCGATGTTGTATGATTTTTTAACGAGCAACGAATTCCGTTTGCAGATTGAAGGAATCGTAGAAGGTTTTACGCAAATGCAAAGTGACTTGGATTCTGAAAAAAGAGCCATGCAAAGAATCTGGAAACAACGTGAAAAACAAATCGAGAAAGTCGTTCATAATACTTTAGGAATGTACGGCTCGATTCGTGGTATTGCAGGAAATGCGGTGCAAACGGTAAGAGCTTTAGAACTTGATTTTATTGAAGAAGAGAAAGAGGATCCTAAGGAATTATTTGAATAATTTTTTTTAATTCCAATAATTTAAATTCCAAATACCAATTTCTCACAAGTTTGTCATTCCTAGTTCCTAGGAATGACAAACTATTCGAAAACATCGAAATTCAAATCAATCCACCTTTCTAAATACTAACAATTTTCCTGACGGATTCGAAAGTATCAATCTGTTATCTCCAATAGAGTAAGTAGTTGTGCTTTGCAGCGCTTTTATAAATTGATCCTCCTTATTTCCTTGTGCACAAGCCATCCTAGTTGCAACTACTTTAGAAAATCGCAGAAGATCTTTTTCATAAAAAATACTCCCGCTAATTGCATTACAACCTCCGTAACCCATAAATTTATTTTCTGAAGAATTTATTTCAATCCTTGGCAATTCTTTTTGATAATCAGTTGCAAAAACTTTGAAACCGTTTAGTTCTTCCAAAACCCAAATATCATGAAGGCGATAGTCAGTGTTATAATTCCCGCATCCGCTCAATTTTGTATCAGTAAGCTCGGTGTTATTTTTAATTTCAACTGAAACTTTATAAGGAGAAATTACTCCCGACATCGAATTTTGACATTCTAATTGCTGAATCGTGATTGTCGCACTTGCTGTTTCATTACTTACTTTATACATTTTTATATTAGCATCCATTGCCTTGATGACTTCGGTTGCAGGAAAAGCAAGTTTTTCCTTTCCCGGAATTAAGGATGTAAACTCAATATTCTCATTGCCCATTTTTATTCCCCAAAAAGGTTCATTCCCGGTTCCCGTAAAGTAATATTTCATTTGATCTTCCTGACTTCCGTATTCAGAACTAGTATTTTGTGTATCTGAAGTTTTGCCCGCTGTAGATTTACAACCTACTGTCAATGATAGTAATAGCAAAAGTGTAAGTAATTTTTTCATAGAATTTATGTTAAGAATATTCCATTTAAATAAAACACATATAAAATTCTTATGAATTTACGACATTTTTTCGAAATCCTTATTTAGAATCTTTTCAAATTTATAATAGTTATAACTTTTCTAATTCAATCAAAACCCGCATTACGTAAAAGATTACGATAAAATACGTAAACAACAATCGTTATCAATTCAAAAAAAATAATTATTTACGTATTTTTTATAAGTATAAATACTTATATTTGCGTAGTAATACTTAATTAAAGAAATCATGATAAGAGTAATAGTAGTTGGAAACGGCATGGTTGGTTATAAATTTTGCGAAAAATTCATTGCAAAATCAGGACATGAAAAGTATCAGATAACCGTTTTTGGTGAAGAACCAAGGCGAGCCTACGACCGTGTTCACTTAAGTGAATACTTTGGAGGAAAAACTGCAGACGATTTATCACTTTCTACAACCGAATGGTACGTAGAAAACAATATTACACTCAACACATCTGAATTAATTACAGATATTAATCGTAACGATAAAACGGTACATACTCATTTAGAGAAAACTCATACGTACGACTACTTAGTTCTGGCAACAGGATCATCAGCTTTTGTTCCTCCTATTGACGGAGTCGAAAAAGAAGGCGTTTTTGTCTACAGAACCATCGAAGATCTTGATGCAATTATGGCTTACGCAAAAAAAATAAAACAAAAAGGTGCAACAGAAGCAGCAGTTTTAGGAGGTGGTTTATTAGGCCTTGAAGCAGCAAAAGCTGTTAGGGATTTAGGACTGAATCCGCAAGTGGTAGAATTTGCTCCGCGTTTAATGCCAAGACAATTAGACAAAGGCGCAAGCGATATGCTGCAGTCAAAAATAGAAGAATTAAATATTGGCATTCACCTAAACAAAGCCACACAATATATCGACGGAAAAGAGTGCATAACGGGAATGATGTTTGCAGATAACGAATTGTTAAAGGTTGACATGTTGGTTATTTCTGCCGGAATTAAACCTCGTGATGAACTGGCTAGGGTTTCAGGACTTGAAGTGGGTTTAAGAGGTGGTGTTGTGGTAAACAATCAGATGCAGACATCAGATTCTTCTATTTATGCGATTGGCGAAGTAGCCCTTTACAACCAAAACATTTACGGACTTGTTGCTCCCGGTTACGAAATGGCCGATGTAGCAGCTGAGCAAATCTTAAATGGTTCCAAAACCATGAGAGAAACCATCGATATGTCGACACAATTGAAATTAATTGGTGTTGAAGTAGCGAGTTTTGGTGATCCATTTGTCGAAAATAATGATGTAACCGCTATTATCTATGAAAACAAATTAAGCGGAATTTACAAAAGAATCAATGTTACCAAAGATTCTAAAACCTTATTAGGAGGAATTCTGGTGGGTGACTCCAGCGATTACAACTCTCTTTTCCAGATTTTCAGCAACGCTATGGCCTTACCAAAAAATCCCGAAGACCTTATTTTAGGTTCAAAAGACGGTTCTGAAGGTTCTAGTTTAGGAAGCGTTTTAGACTTACCCGATACTGCTGTAATTTGTTCTTGCGAAAATGTAACAAAAGGCGCAATTTGCTGTTCACTTTTAGATGAAACCTGCGCCAGTTTTTCAGATGTTGTCAAACATACCAAAGCAACTTCTGGCTGTGGAGGCTGTAAACCAATGGTTTCAGATTTGGTAAAAGCTACTCAAAAATCTCTTGGCAAAGAAGTAAAAGATGTTATTTGCGAGCATTTTAGCTACAACCGCCAGGAATTATATGATTTGGTAAAAATCAATAAATACGAGAATTTCTATGACGTAATCGATCATCACGGAAAAGGCGACGGCTGTGAAGTTTGTAAACCAGTTGTGGCTTCAATTTTTTCTAGTATTTATAATGATACTGCTAATAAACATGTAACAACTCAAGATACCAACGACAGATTTTTAGCGAATATTCAACGAAACGGAACGTATTCTGTTGTACCAAGAGTTGCCGGTGGGGAAATTACTGCTGAGAAATTAATTGTTATTGGAGAAGTAGCCAAACAATTCGATTTATACACAAAAATTACTGGTGCACAACGTGTTGACTTATTTGGAGCACATTTGAGTGATTTGCCAAAAATATGGAAAATCCTAATTGACAATGGTTTTGAAAGTGGTCACGCTTACGGAAAATCACTTCGGGCAGTAAAAAGCTGCGTTGGAAATGCGTGGTGCCGTTACGGAATGGACGACAGCGTCGGATTTGCAATCGAACTGGAAAACAGATACAAAGGAATTCGCTCTCCGCATAAATTAAAAGGAGGAGTTTCGGCCTGCATTCGCGAATGTGCCGAAGCCCGAGGAAAAGATTTTGGACTAATTGCTGTTGAAGGCGGGTGGAATTTATACATCGCAGGAAACGGTGGTGCCAACCCAAAACACGCTGTTCTGTTAGCCGAAAAGATAGACAAAGAAACCGTTATCAAATATCTAGATCGTTTTTTAATGTATTACATCCGCACGGCTGGACCGCTTATCAGAACTGCAACCTGGCTGGATAAACTAGACGGAGGTTTAGAATACCTAAAAGAAGTCATTATCGAAGACAGTTTAGGAATCTGTGAAACTCTTGAAGCCGAAATGCAGACTCTTGTAAACACCTTCGAATGCGAATGGAAACAGGTATTAGAAAAACCAAGATTATTAAAACGTTTCAATCACTTTGTAAACTCGGAAGAGAAAGATGACAATGTTGTTTTTGTTCCGTTAAGAGATCAAAAAGCACCAAAAGCGTGGACGTAACTTATAAAAAATAAACACATAGAAACATAGCTCTTTGAAATGAATAAAGGCGTTTCACTTGCTTAAAAAAACACATAGCTTTCACAAATTTTTAATTTTTAATTCTCAATTTTTAATTAAAAAATTCAGCTCCAAAAAAAAAGAAAAAAATATCACAAACGTTTGCTGTCCTCTTACCCTCTTTTTTACTGCGCCATCAAACTCTCTTGATTGTAAAAAGAGGGATAAGAAACAGGAACACAAAATTTACTGAAATGGAAGAAATCTTAAATCAATACGAAACAGTTCATCCAAACGATGCTACAATTTGGTTCAAAGCCGGAAAAGTAGAAGATTTCCCCACCAATCGTGGCGGCTGCATCAAATACAAAAACAAACAAATTGCGATTTTTAATTTTACACGCCGTAACGAATGGTACGCTTGTCAAAATGCCTGTCCGCATAAAATGGAAATGGTTTTGGCCAGAGGAATGACGGGATCTACAGATGATATCCCTAAAATTGCCTGCCCAATGCACAAAAAAACTTTTTCATTAGTTGATGGTTCAAATCTAAACGGTGAAGATTTTAAAATTGCAACTTATCCAATTAAAGTTATTGAAGATGAAGTATTTGTTGGCTTTGTAGATTAACAATACAAGTTTTATTCACAATCTTGTCATTCCGACGCAGGAGGAATCCCCGCAACTAGCTCCGCACAGAAGAACGCCAATCTTTGTAGAGCTACTCGCGGGGATTCCTCCTCCGTCGGAATGACAAAAACAGACGAAAATATTCTTATGAAAATGATTGCCCTAGCCCCGATAGTAGTGGAAATCCTTTTGTGGCGGGGTTCGCCACAAAAGATTGCAACGGATAGCGGGATTAGCTCCTGAAAAAAATTAAGCCTTAAAAGTTAATTTACGTATATTTGAAATTCTATTATCAGACCAAAAAAATGACTACACCTTTTCAAAAAGCAAGCGAATGGATTGATGCTGAAAATGCTCAGGATCCTAATATCGAAATCGATCAAAATACTGAATACCCAAAGGAATTATTGTATTCGAACAGAATGTACGAAAGACTGATGCAGTTTGAACCTGAAGCTTCAGAACAAATTCAGATTGCCTCAAAAGCACAACATATTTGCCGATGGAAAGTTGCTCGCGAATCTTACCCGATGGATCGTGTGGGCTATTTGAGATGGAGAGAAGACCTTAAAAAATTTCACGCCAAAACTACAGCCGATATTTTAGAAAAGGCCGGATACAATCAGGACTTTATCAATCGTGTTTCTTTTTTAATCGAAAAGAAATTATTAAAAAAAGATGCCGAAACCCAATTGCTGGAAGACATCATTTGTCTGGTGTTTTTAGAGTATTATTTAGATCCTTTCGTACATAAACACGACGATGAAAAACTAAAAAACATCATTAAAAAAACCTGGGATAAAATGTCTGACAAAGGACATCAGGAAGCCTTAAAAATCAATTATTCCGAAGAAAATCTTAATTTAATAAAAGCATCTTTAGGATTGTAATCTGAGATATGGAACAAGTTTAAAACGAATTCCATTTTAAGGTAAAAGACAAATATTCACTTCGAATGAAAAAAAGCAATCAGGAAGCTGCAGATAAAATTAATTTCAAAAATTTACGCCGCTGGTATTTTTTTGCACTCTGGACTATTGCCGTAACCGTCATTCTAAGTCAGATTTTGGTTCAGTACAATTTAAAACAACAACTAAGCGATTCTAAAATCATCAATATTTCGGGAAAGCAAAGAATGCTGAGTCAGAAAATTGTCAAAGAAGTCTTGATTTTACATTATGTTTCAGATACCATTTCACAAAAACAAATTTCGCATTTAAAAGAGGTCCTCGAACTGTGGAAAACAACTCAAAATGCGCTTGAAAACGGTAATGACAGTTTGGCTTTCCCAAAAGAAAAAAGCGAAACCCTCAATAAATTGTATACCGAAATCAATCCGGTTTTCAGCACTATTAGTCAGTCAACCAATTCTTTTCTTTTAAATTTAAAACAAAAAAGCAATTTAGCCCAAAACCAAAAACTGGTTCAGACCATACTAAAAAACGAAGGCGTTTTCCTTTCAAAAATGAATCAGATTGTAAGTCAGTACGATCTTGAAGCACACGAAAAAGTAACAGAACAACGCAAAATAGAATATTGGATTTTCGCCTTTACACTTTTCGTTTTACTAATGGAGTTTTTCTTCATCTTTAAACCTACCAATAAAAAAATAGAAAAACTGATTGCCAGACTTTTATCTTCTCAAAAGAAAGCTTTAAAGCTCGCTTATGACACTGAAATTATTAGCGAAATAAAGGAAAATTCGGTAAAAGAATTAAAATCTCTTAACTATGCCATGGAAAATACGCTGCTGTATTGCCGTATTGCACCAGATGGTTCGATCATTCATATCGGAGAAAAATTTGCCAAACTTTTAAACTATACGAGATTTTCATCCAACAAAAAATTCTCTGAAGTGCTAACAACCGATGAGAAGGAACAACTGAATATTGACCGAATTATCTTTGAGAAACACAGAAGCGGATGGCAGGGCGAAATTAAAATCATCAATAAAGAATCCCAGACATTTTGGCTCGACTTATCGATGGTTCCGGTAACAATCAAAAAAGAAGAATTAGAACTTTTAATTATTTGTTTCAATATTACCGAGCGTAAAAAAGCACAACGGGAAGTCGAACGTCTTAACATCGAAAACAGTACCGAAAAAATCAATCAGCAAAAGATTATTTCGAGTAAAATCGTCGAAAATCAGGAAAACGAACAAAACCGAATCGCGAAAGAAATTCACGACGGAATTGGCCAAATGCTTACCGGTTTAAAGTTTAGTCTTGAAAGTATCAATCTGGAAGACAAAGAAAAATCAGCTCAAAAAATCGAATATTTAAAAAAACTATCACTCGATATTATAAAAGGCGTTCGCACCGCAACTTTCAATCTAATGCCTCCGGAACTCAGCGATCACGGCATCGTTTCCTCTCTGGCAAAACTTACGCAGGAACTTTCGAAACTAACCGGAAAAGAAATTCTGTTTTACAACAAAACCGAATTTAATAAGCGTTTAGATTCTTTGATCGAAATCAATATTTACCGCCTAACTCAGGAAGCCATTAATAATGCCATAAAATACGCCGAATCATCACACATAATTGTACAGCTTTCGCACAGTAATACTTTGCTAAGCATTATTGTAGACGACAACGGAAAAGGTTTTGATATTCACGCCGTAGACAAAAAGCGCAATAGCGAATCCGGAATGGGATTATTGTTTATGAAAGAGCGAATTCAATACGTAAATGGCCGTGTATTTATTAATTCTATTCCCGGCGAAGGAACAAGAATTACTTTTAATATTCCGATTTAAAATAAATTCCAAATATTTTAAATTCCAATTCTCACACAAGCTTTTCAGGCTGAGCGAAGTCGAAGCCCCGCAAAGTAAATCTATCAAATAATAATAATTTGGGCGAGACACCATCCCGATAAGAGGGCAAATTTACTTTGCGCTTATTCGCCCTCTTACCAGCATGCTGTCGGGCTATCCGCTCCGCCGTGGCGGATTGCTCCTATCCCTCTCGCGGGCAATTGCTTTCATAAGATCTTAATAGTTACTCAGAAATTACCAGAAATGACAAAGCTCAAGTAAAAACTTTGTCCAAGTTCTAAACTTTGACAAAGTTCAACCCAAGACCATCTTCAAATAGCAACATATAAATTATAATGTAATTCCATTTTTTAATGATATTTTAATGTTGGCTTTAATATTAGAATTTGCAATTTTAAAAATTTAGAAATTAAAATTCAAAAATTACGTATATTAGCATCTTCTTTGTAGATGAATATACGTAAAAATCAAAAAAAAATTTAAGTAAATTATGAGCAATATCATTCGTGTAGTACTGGCAGACGATCATGTTTTTGTAAGAGATGGAATCAAATCACTACTTGAAAACGAAGCAAACATCGAGGTTGTAGGCGAAGCTATTGATGGTGCCGATGCTCTTGAAGTCGTTGCACATAGCAAACCTGATTTACTTATAGTAGATATTCGTATGCCCCACTTAACAGGTATCGAGGTAGTAGAAAAACTTAGAGGCGAAAATAATAATGTAAAGATCATCATGCTTTCTATGCACGAATCTGAAGAATACGTATTAAAGTCTATAAAAGCCGGCGCCGATGGTTATTTACTAAAAGGTTCAAGCAAAGAAGAATTCTTAAAAGCACTGCATACCGTTGCTGCCGGCGGAAAATATTTTAGTGGCGATATATCATCTATATTAATTAGCCAGTTGACCAACTCTTCGACATCATTAGAACCTAAACAAAGTTTAGCTGATGAAATGATGATTACCAAAAGAGAAAAAGAAATCCTGACCCTGTTATTATCCGGAAAAGGAAATAAAGAAATTGCTGAAGCACTTGATATCAGTAAGCGCACCGCCGAAGTACATCGTTTTAATTTAATGAAAAAATTAAAAGTAAAAAACCTGATGGAACTTTCGAACAAAGCAACTGAATATTCTTTATTATAAATTACGTATAAATACGTAATTATTTTTCAAAAACTGCGTTTTGGCAGTTTTTAACTAAGTTATAGTACTTATTTTTATCAAAAATTATAAATGCTATGAAAACTACAAACCCATTATCTCAATCTCACAAAATTTTAATTTTGAACACATTGGCATTTACAGTGTGTTTTGCCTGCTGGACACTAAACGGTGTTTTAGTAACTTTTTTAGTCGATAACGGAATTTTTCACTGGAGCGTTGTTCAGGTGGGATGGCTTCTGGGTATTCCGATATTAACGGGTTCTATCATGCGTTTACCCATTGGAATTCTAACGGACAAATACGGTGGAAAATACGTTTTTTCACTTTTACTCCTCCTCTGCTCGATTCCTTTATTTCTGCTTCCTTACGCTGACAGCTTTTTTATGTTTGCCTTATTGAGTTTTTTCTTCGGAATGGTAGGAACAAGTTTTGCAGTTGGGATAGGATATACATCCATATGGTACCCAAAAGAATGGCAGGGACGCGCACTGGGAATCTTTGGGATGGGAAATGCAGGAGCTGCCATCACTACCTTTTTGGCACCTTCGTTATTAAATCATTTCTCTATTGACGATCCTCAAAATGGCTGGAAAATATTGCCGGTTATTTATGCCATTTCATTATTAATAATAGGAGTTGCCTTTTTGATTTTCGCCAAAAATAAAAAAATAGAAAATAGTACAAAAAGCGTTTCTCAAATGCTTGGTTCTTTAAAATCAGCAAGAGTATGGCGTTTTGGAGCCTACTACTTTTTGGTATTCGGGTGTTTTGTCGCTTATTCGCAGTGGTTATTACCCAATTTCATGAATGTGTATCAAACCAGTCTGGTCATGGGCGGATTATTTGCAACGCTTTTCAGTTTACCTTCTGGCGTGATTCGTGCTTTTGGAGGATATTTATCAGATAAATTCGGAGCCAGAAAAGTGATGTATTGGGTTTTAAGTTCATCAGTAATTTTGAGTGCTTTATTAATGATTCCGAAAATGGAAATTACTACCACTGGCCCGGGCGTTTTAGCTACTAAAAAAGGCACTATAACTGCTGTTTCAGATAACAATATCAAAATTGGGGAAACAGATTTTGCCGTGGCACAAAAGAAAGAAGATGTAAGCGAAAGTTCCATCTTTCCAACCAGTACATCCTGGCAGCAAGTCGTGGTAGAACAAAATCAAACGGTGAAGAAAAAAGAACTTCTGGCCAAAGGAATTACGGTTATTAAATTTGATGCGAATATGTGGGTCTTTCTAGTTTTAGTAATCTTAATAGGAATTTCCTGGGGAATAGGAAAAGCGGCCGTTTACAAACATATTCCGGAATATTTCCCAACAGAAGTTGGCGTTGTTGGCGGCATGGTAGGCATGATTGGCGGTTTGGGCGGTTTCTTTGGGCCAATCATTTTTGGATACCTTTTAACTGCAACCGGCATCTGGTCCAGTTCATGGATTTTTATTCTCATTTTTTCTGCTGTCTGCTTAATTTGGATGCATTACACAATTAGTAAAATCATGAAAGAAAAATCACCTATTTTCGCAAAAGTAATTGACAGACAATAGTTTAAAAATTAATATTCAAAATAAAAATTAGTTCGAATATGATTTATATCATTGTAAAAGAGCTATTTTTCTGATAAATTTGTTGTGATTTTAAAAAAACCAATCATGAAAAAAATAAAAATCATCCTATTCCTATTATTGGTAGGAATAAGTCTTGACATTCAAGCACAGGAATTAGATGTAAATCTGCAACTACGACCTCGTTTTGAATATCGTAACGGGTATAAAACTCTTATTCCTGAAGGCACAGAAGCAACTTCTCAAGTCTCACAACGTTCAAGATTAAATTTTAATTACAAGCAGGATCAATTATCTGCAAAATTAACTCTACAGAATGTCAGAACATGGGGAGATGTGGGAACAACCACAACTTCAGATAAAAATGGCATAGCCGTTTTTGAAGCTTGGGCACAATATGATATATCCGAAAAATGGAGCGCAAGAGCAGGTCGTCAGGTACTTTCTTATGACAACCAACGTATTATGGGAGAAATTGACTGGTTACAACAAGGACAAAGCCACGACGCGTTGATGGTCTCTTTCCATCCCAAAAACCACCAGCTTGACATGGGATTAGCCTATAATTCTGATGCCGAAAACACCTTTCAAACTCCTTATAAAGTAGGTAATTATAAAGTAATGCAATATGCCTGGTACCATACTAATCTAGATCAATTAGGTATTAGTTTATTAGTTTTGAATACGGGTTACGAATATGCTAATCCGGCACAAAAATTATTAGTAGACTACAAACAAACGTTTGGTACTTATTTGACTTATAAAACCAAAAAAATTGACAGTAATTTAAGTTTCTACGGTCAAACCGGAAAAAGCGCAGACAATCAGGTTAGTGCATGGGATGGAGCACTAAACTTTGCATATGCTATTACAGATTCATTTAAGGCAGGTATTGGTTACGAATATCTATCAGGAAAG
>Ga0247803_1000314_pt1 | contig 28137 bp, 25 predicted proteins | sample UWRJL014104B1_FD_180928 | JGI IMG/M metagenome (GOLD analysis project Ga0247803, IMG submission 180928) | Plant litter microbial communities from Arlington Agricultural Research Station in Wisconsin, United States - UWRJ-L014-104B-1 | ecosystem: Environmental > Terrestrial > Plant litter >...
CACCGACGTCGAGAACTATCCCGGCTTCGCCGAGGTCATCCAGGGCCCCTGGCTGATGGAGCAGATGCGCGCCCAGGCCGAACACGTCGGGACCGAGGTGATCGAGGACATCGTCGTCGAGGCCGACCTGTCGCAGCGCCCCTTCCGGCTGAAGCTGGATTCCGGCGCCGAGATGCTGGCCGACACGGTGATCATCTCCACCGGAGCCCAGGCCAAATGGCTGGGTCTGGAGTCGGAGCAAAAATACCAAGGCTTCGGCGTCTCGGCCTGCGCGACCTGCGACGGTTTCTTCTATCGCGGCAAGCACGTCATCGTCGTCGGCGGCGGCAACACCGCGGTCGAAGAGGCGCTGTTCCTGACCAACTTCGCCGCCAAGGTCACGGTGGTCCATCGCAAGGACGAGTTCCGCGCCGAGAAGATCCTGCAGGACCGGCTGTTCGCCAACGCCAAGGTAGAAGTCATCTGGAACCACGCGGTTGAGGAAATCCTAGGCCAGACCGATGGCATCGCCTCGAACGTCACCGGCGTGCGGCTGCTGAACGTGAAGTCGGGCGAGACGCAGGATGTGAGCGCCGACGGCGTCTTCATCGCCATCGGCCACGCGCCGTCGTCGGAACTGTTCAAGGGCCAGTTGGAAACCAAGCAGGGCGGCTATCTGGTGGTCAAGCCGGGCTCTACGGCCACCAATATCGAGGGCGTCTACGCCGCCGGCGACGTGACCGACGACATCTATCGCCAGGCTGTCACGGCGGCCGGCATGGGCTGTATGGCGGCGCTGGACGCGGTGCGGTTCCTGGCCGAAGAGGATCACGCCAAGGCCAACCACCCGATCACCCACCACGAGGCGGAAAAGATCGGCGTCTGGTAGGCGCCGTTACGCTCAGTTGGCGAACAGCTGAAGCTCCGGCGGAGCGTACTGGACCGGCTGGCCATTGCGGCGACCCAGCGCGTATTCGACCGATTTCTGGACCGCACGCTCGTCGGTGGGCTTCCCCAGCACGCCGATGGCGCCTGCCACCCCGTTGCGGACCATGCCCGGATTGGCGGTCATGTAGAGGACGGTGACGCCCGCTTCCTGGGCCAGGTCGCGGCCCAACTCGACGCCGGTCGGGCCGTCCGACAGGTGGATGTCCACAAGGGCGAGGTCCACCTCGGTCTCCTTGGCCAGATTGCGGGCCGTGCGTGCGTCAGCAGCGATCGCGACCACGTCGTATCCGAGGTCTTCCAGAACGAAGCGCAGCTCCATGGCCACCAGGGCCTCGTCCTCGATGATCAGAATACGCGCAGTCATGATTCCTGGCTTGGGCTGGTCTGGTAGTCCGCAGACAACGCGGATTATCCGTTAGAGTTTCACACTAATGTCGGTTACCGGACGTTTTGTGCGGCTCGGCGTCGCGATAGCGCGGTGGCGGGCAAATCCGCCACGACTTTCAAACCGTCCCGTCGCCAGATTCGTTCCAGTCGTCCGCCCAACTGCCCCTGGACGGAAAGCGTGGCCAGGGAGGTGCCGAAACCTTCGCGTGTCGGTTGCCCTGCCACCGCCGGTCCGCCCGTCTCCGTCCAGGTCAGGACAAAGCGGTCATCGCGTAACTCGGTCCTCAGGATGACCCGCCCGCCGACGACGGACAGGGCGCCGTACTTGGCCGCGTTGGTGGCCAGTTCATGGAACAGCAGGGCGACCGAGGTCGCCGCCTGATCGTCAAATATGGCGTCGTCGCCTTCGATGGTGACCCGCGCTGAGCCGTCGTCGTTGGCGTAGGGCTTGAACAGGGCCTCTAGGAAGGCGTGCAGCGTCATGTCCCCGACGGTGGGCCGCGAGACTTCGCTGTGCGGACGCACGAACTCATGGGCGCGGGCCAGGGCGCCGATGCGGTTGCGCACGGCCGAGGCGAACGCCTTGGCCTCCGGGTGCTCGCGCGCAGACAGGGCGATCAGGGCCGAAACGACGGCGAAGATGTTCTTGATCCGATGGCTGAGCTCCTGGCTCAGCAGTTCCTTGTTCTGCTCGACGCGCTTGAGGTCGTCGATGTCGGTGCAGGTGCCGAACCAGCGGATGATTTCGCCCGCTTCGTTGCGGATCGGCACGGCGCGGCCCAGCGTCCAGCGATAGACCCCATCGTGACGCCTCAGCCGATATTCGATCTCGTAAAGGTCGCCCGTCGCCAGCGAATGACGCCAGACCTCCCAAGCGCGCGGCTGGTCTTCGGGATGGAAGATGGCGGCCCATCCCTCCCCGTCCGTCGAGCCCTCAGACACACCCGTGAACTCGTACCAGCGGGCGTTATAGTAGTCGTGCAGGCCGTCCGCGTGGGTCGACCAGACCATTTGGGGCATGGAGTCGGCGATGGCGCGGAATTTGGCTTCGCTCTCGGAAAGGGCTGCGGCGACATCGGCCAAGTTCGCGTCCAGGGCCTTGCGTTCGGTGATGTCCACCGAGATGCCGGGAAAGTGCTCGGGCGTGCCGTCGGCGGCGAAATAGATCTGACCGCGCGCAACGACCCAGCGCGGGGTCTCGCCTGGCGCCTGCAACCGGTATTCGCTGACGAAGACGCCATCGCCCTCGGTCGCCTGCTCGATCTCGGCCGCGACCCTGTCGACATCATCGGGGTGCATATGGGCCATGAAGACCGACAGGGGCGCGCCCGCGACGCCAACCTCGGGATCCAGGCCGTACATCCGCGCAAACCGTTCGTCGGCCACCACGCGGTCATTGACCATGTCCCAGTCCCAGGCGCCGACATATTCGGACGCCAGCACGGCCCGGCGCGCCGTCTCTTCGCTTTCCTTGCGCTGGGCCAGGGCCTTGCGAAGCTCCATCTGGCTGATGACCTGACGAGCCAGGACGCTGAGGGCCTGGGCCTGCAGATCGGTCAGCCCGCCTGGCCGCGGCCGATAGTCGATGATGCAGAGGGAGCCGACCGGCAGACCTTCGGCGCTGATCAGGGGCGCGCCGGCATAGAACCGGATGCCCAGCGACCCGGTGACCAGGGCGTTGTCGGCGAACCGAGGATCCTGGGTCGCATCGCGCACCACCATGACCTCGTGCTCACGCATGGCATGATCGCAGAAGGACACGTCGCGTCCGGTCTCGCAGGCAACCAGCCCGACCTTGGCCTTGAACCACTGGGTGTCCGTGTCGACCAGGCTGATGAGGGCGGTGGGCGCATCGCAGATTTTCGCCGCCAGGGCGACGATGTCGTCGAAGCCAATTTCGGGCGCGGTGTGCAGAACCCCATAGGCGCGCAGGGCGGCAACCCGGTCCCGCTCGCTCCAACCTTTGGGCCATTGATCGTTGATATTAGATAGGGACAGGGGACACACGCCGTTTTCACAGGCGACTGGCGCCATCGTCTTGGATGAATGCGCGGGAACCTGCGCCGTTGCAATCTTGTCTCGATGTCAGGCGGCGGGCTTGCCGATTTCCTCGACGTCCATGGTCGTCACGCCGGCCGGAGCGGGCGCAGGGGTGATCGCGGGGGCCTCGAATGCGCGCAGGCGGGCGTTGATGGCGGCGATCTCCTCGGTCGAGGCGACGCGGCGCCCCCCCAGGCTGGCGACGCCCACGACGCGGGTCTGGCCATTGATCTCGACCGTCTTCAGCCCCGGCGCAGTCGCCGCAGAGCCATCGGACGCCACAGCGGGATCGCCGCTGGCGACGATCAAGCGGGGCCGCGCGAATCGGGCCTCGTCGATCACCGGCTCGTGGCTCGCATAGCTCTGGTTGAAGGCGGCGGTTTCGCCATAGACGCCTTTCCAGCGATAGAAGATGTGCGCGCCGATCTGAGTGATCTTGGCCAAGGTGGGCGACCACCAGGGATGCACATAGTCGGCGTGGTAGTGGGTCGCGGTGCCGACCTTGTCGGCCACATGACCGGCCAGGGCGCGTTCGGCCACGCTGGCGGCGCGGCGCCAGGCCCAGTCGACCGGCGCCTGAGACAGGGCGCCATCGCAAGTGAAGCTGAACTGGCAGCCTGTGGTGCGTTCTGCGCCCTCGAACACCACGCCGCAGATCGAGCGGGGATAGTTGGGATCACGGACGCGGTTGAGGATCACCTGGGCCACGGCCTCCTGGCCCTCGGTGCTTTCCAGCGCCGCCTCGTAATAGACGGCCTGGGTCAGGCAGCGCATGGCGCGGCGGCGGTCGCCCTCGGTCGCCGCCTTGAACACGAACGGCAGCGCGGGCCGAAGCGCTCCGTTGGCGGCGGGCATGGCGGCGTTCATCCGCTGGGCGTCCAGACCGTTCGCACCCAGATCCAGCGTCGGCTTGCCAGCCAGGGTCAGGCTCTCCCACCCCGGGGTCAGCCCGTAGAGTTCGGCATCGCGCGCATTGGGATCGTGCCGAATGGCGATGGCCAACTGGGACGGATCCAGACGGGCGCGCATGGCCGCCAGACCGACATCGGTCAGGTCGCCACGGGTCGCGCGCGCGACAGCCTCGGCCGTCAGATCCACCGCGGGACGGGGTGTCGAACTGGCGGCCATGGCGACGCCCAGAGCAGCGGCCATCGCCGGCGCTGCAGCCGCGATCCGGCGGCCCTGTCGTTTCACCCTGATCCAGTCGATGACGATCATCATGTTTCCGTTGGCGGCGCCGAAAAACGCCGGAGGGAGGGGCGTCTAACCCGCCATCGCGGCGCTTTTCGGACCACAGATTACCGTTCGGTGAGACTCTAGCGCGAGCCCAGCGTGGATCGCAGCATCCAGGTCGTCTTCTCGTGGGCGGCCAGGCGCTGGGTCATCAGATCGACCGACACGTCGTCGCCGGCCTCTTCCGCCGTCTTCAGCGCCGTGCGCATGGTGGCGATCACCGTGGCGTGGTCCTTGATCAGCTCGGCCAGCATGGCGTTGGAATCCTGCTCGGGATCGCCGTCGCCGATGGAGGTCAGGTTGGCGAAGGTGGCGTAGCCTTGGGGTGCGAACTCGCCCAGCGCCCGGATTCGCTCGGCGATGGTGTCCAGCGCCTCCCAGATCTCGCGATACTGCTGTTCCAGCAGGGAGTGGATCGAGAAGAACTCGGCGCCCCGGACGTTCCAGTGATAGCCGTGGGTCTTCAGATAGACGGCGTAGCTGTCGGCCAGAACCTTGGTCAGTTGCCCGACCACATCCGTACGTTCGGCCTTCGACAGGCCGGTGTCGATCTTGGTGGTCATGCTCGCTCCAGAAATGGTGATACCGTTATTCGCCAAAGGCAGTTAGGCATTGCTCAGGCATCCGCCAAGACCACGCCCCCGCTTACCCGCACTCGACAGTCCGTGCGGGGCCAGTCCGAGCGGGGCAGTCCGAGTGGGGGAACGCGCCCGCGGCGGAGGCGTTGCCGACAAGCTTGGCTACGCATGGCCTGGTTGCGCAGGACTTGGTGGCGCAGGGGGCGTGTTCGTGCGCTAGGGCGCAGTCGAGAGGGCGAATGGACATAGGCGCGGTATTGAGGCGGTTAGCAGACACCGACGCCGGGCTGCTGCGTCTTGCGCGCACGCGGCCCATGCCGCTGTGGCGCACAATCCTGACAGGCGTGGCCTGGGCCGCCGCCGTCCTGTTCGTTCGCGCTGCCGCCTCCGCATTTTACGGCGACGTCACCGGCTTCATGATCCTGCTGCCGGGGGTCATACTGGCCTCGCTGTCGGCCGGGAGGGTCGCAGGGATCATAGCCTTGGTCGCTTGCCTGCTGGGCGGCTGGACCATCCTGCATTTTAGCGGCGCGTCCCAGGGCCTGTTCACCGATTTGAACCGGGTGGCCACGTTCAACTTCATCGCCGTCGGCCTGTTCTCCACCATCGTCGCCGCATCCCTGCGAAAGACCCTGGGGCGGCTAGATGCGGCTCAGGTTGACGCCCGAACGGCTGCGGCCGCCCTGCGTCGCAGCGACACTCAACTCGAGGCGATGATCGACCAGGCCTCGGCGGGCATCGCCCGTGTCGGCATGGACGGCAGGATCGTCGCCGCGAACCAGCGTTTCGCAGACATGCTGGGCCATACCGCCGACAGCGTCATCGGCATCGGCACGCGCGCCGCCAGCCACCCCGAGGACGTGGAGCCGACCCTGGCCCTGCTGCGTCAGGTTATGGACGGCGGACCGCCAGGCCAGATCGAAAAGCGCTACATCCGGCCCGATGGCGCTCTGGTCTGGGGCCTGACCAGTCTGAGCGCCCTGACCGACGAGAATGGCCGACCTGCCGGCTTCATCGCCGTTGTCGTCGACATCACCGATGCAAAGAACGCCGAAGCCGCCCTGCGCGAAAGCGAGGAACGCTTCCGTCTGATGGCCGATACGGCGCCCTCGCCCATTTGGCTGACCAACGAGTTGGGCGCGGTCGAATTCGTCAACTCAGCCCTGGTCCGTTTCTATGGCCAGCCGGCCGAGAGCGTCATGGGTCATGTCTGGAAGATGTCGATCCACGCCGACGACATGGCGGGCGTAGACGCGATCCAATCGATCCACCGTCCGCGAAACGAGCCTTACGCCTTCGAGGCCCGCTTCCGGCGAGCCGACGGCGCATGGCGCTGGATGCAGGTCTCGGTCAATCCGCGTTTCGACGGCGGCGGCGCATTTCTGGGCTATGTCGGCCTGTCGTTCGACATCACGGAGTCGCATGAGGCCCTGGACGCCCTGGCCCGACAGGATCGCCGACAGACCTTTCTGCTGACCCTGGCCGACCAGCTTCGCGAGCTGGACGACCCCGCCGCCGTGATGGACGCCGCCAACGCCGCCGTGGGAGATCATCTGGGGCTGGTTCGGACGGGTTTCGGCGAACTGGATCGCGAGGCCGGCGTCTTTCGTCTGTATCGCGACTGGACCAACGGCGTGGGGTCCAACGAGGGCGATTGGCGGATCGAGGATTTCGGCGAGATCGACCAGGAATTGACCGAAGGCCTCCCCCTGATCGTCGAGGACGTGGCCACGGATGCGCGAACGGCGCCGAACGCACAGGCGCTTCTGGACATCTCCATCCGGTCCTTTGTCACCATACCGCTGATGCGCGCAGGACGACTGCGCGCCTTCATGCATGTGCATGATGCAAGGCCGCGCGTCTGGTCCGGCGAAGAGGTCGGCCTGCTGGACGAAGTGGCCGAACGCGTCTGGATCGAAGTCGAACGCGCGCGCGCCCAGGCCGAGGTCACCGAAAGCGAGGCTCGGTTCCGCGCCATCGCCGACACCGCCCCGGTGCTGATCTGGGTCACCCAGCAGGACCGACAGCGCGCCTTCGTCAACCAGGCCTATGTCGCCTTCATGGGTGACGATTACGAGAGCGTCCGTACCGCCGACTGGCGCACCTATATCCATATCGACGATCAGGAGCGGCTGGTTCGGGAATCCGAGGCTGGCGAGGCGTCGGGCCAGCCCTTCTCGCTGGAAGCCCGCTACAAGAACCATACGGGCGAATATCGCTGGCTCAGATCCTTCTCGCGCCCGCGACTGGGAGTGGACGGCCAGGTCCTGGGCTTCGTCGGCGTGGCCTTCGATGTCACCAACGCAAAGCGGGCCGAGACGGATCTGAAGCGGATCAACGAACTGCTCGAGGACCGGGTCGGCGAAGCCCTGGCTGAAAAGGCCAAGGCCGAGGCGGACCTGATGCACGCCCAGCGCATGGAAGCGGTCGGACGCCTGACCGGAGGCGTGGCTCACGACTTCAACAACCTGCTGACCGTGGTCATCGGCGCCCTGGACATGATCCTGCGTTCACCCGACGACGCGGCGCGGCGCCAGAAGCTGGGCGAAGCTGCGCTGGCCGCCGCACGGCGCGGCGAGGGCCTGACCCACCAGCTTCTGGCCTTCTCGCGACGCCAGGCCCTGCGGCCCGAACCGATCGACCTGAACGTCCTGATCCGCGAGAGCGAGCCCTTGCTGCGCCGAGCCGTAGACGAGACTGTCTCGTTCAAGACCAAGCTCAAGCGCGGCGGGGTTCGGGTCAGCGTCGATCCCGCCCAGTTTGAGGCGGCCCTGCTGAACCTGATCGTCAACGCTCGCGACGCCCTGGCCCAGGCCCAAAGCCAAGCCCAGGCCGGCGCCGCCCCAACCCGCCCCGCCCACGCCCACGCCCACGCCGGCAGCATCCTGATCGAGACCCAGGCCTGCGAGGTCGAGACCGGCGAGGTCCCCGAACTGGCCGCCGGAACCTATGTCTGCGTCTGCGTCACCGACAATGGATCGGGCATGGACCAGGCCACCATGGCCCGCGTGTTCGAGCCCTTCTTCACGACCAAGTCGGTGGGCAAGGGCACGGGGCTGGGGCTCAGCCAGGTCTATGGCTTTGCGCGTCAGAGCGGGGGCGGCGTGCGCATTCGCTCGACGGTCGGCGAGGGCACGGAGATCCGGCTCTATCTGCCGCCCCTCGCCTCGGACGCGATCACGGATGCATCCCCTGCAGCCCGAAATGAAGAGGCCCTGCCCGCCGGCCACAGACTGCTGCTGGTCGAGGATGACATCGGCGTGGCGGCCGTGGCCATGGAGCTTCTGGCCGAGATGGGTCTGGATGTGGTGGCGACCGAATCCGGGCCCCAGGCCCTTGAGGCCCTGGCTACGGAACAGTTCGACCTGATGCTGTCGGATGTGGTCATGCCGGGTGGCATGACGGGGATCGAACTAGCCCGGCGCTGCGCGGTCGATTACCCGCAGATGCGGGTCGTCCTGACCTCGGGCTATGCCGGGGACGACGTGGACGAGGCCCTGGCCGACGCGCCCTGGGACATTCTCAGAAAGCCATACTCCGCCGAGCAGCTACGTCGCGTTCTGGGCGAGGTGCTGCCGCTCGACGGATAGGCGTTTAGCGCTGGCGGCTCTTGCGGGCTGCGTAGCGGGCGTCGCGAGCGGCCTTCTGCTCTTCCTTGGTGAGTTGCTTGCGCTCCTTGCGGGCGGCGCGCTTCTCGGCCTCGGCGGCTTCTTCAAGCTCGCGCTGGGCGGCCATGCGAGCGGCTTCGCTGTCGGCCTTCTCGCGGCGAGCCTCGGCCTTGGCCAGCTCATGCTGCTGACGAATGGCTTCCTTTTCCGCGGCGCGCTTGGCGGCCAGCAGGTCGAACTCGGGATCGGGGGCGGCGGCCTTGGGCTTGAACTTGGCCAGCAGGGCCTTCTTGGCGTCCTGCTGAGCGGTGATGCGGTCGTTGAAGCCGGTCTGTTTCAGGTCTCTCATGCGTAGGGTCGGTCGTCCTTGGTCAGGGAAGAAACGCGACGGCGCCGACGGCGGGTCGCGAGAGGAGCATCAGGCGTCGAACTCCGGGCCGGTGGCAAAGCCCAATCCGGTCAGGAAATCAAGGTTCACGGCGCAAAGCAGGCGCGATGGCGTCGCTTTAGACGCGGAACGCACAGCGGCGCCACACCTCAAAGCAAGATGCGGCAGCAACATAAGCACCCTCTTGTCGATTCCAAGGCGGCCCAGGTCGTTTGATCAAATCGACCTAGAGAGTGCGGCGTTACAGAGAAGACGGGTCTCAGCGAGGGCGGTCGGCATGGCCGATCGCGGTTCCGGCAGCGCCGCCGACCGCCGCGCCGACCGGCCCGGCCACCACCGCGCCGGCGATCGCTCCGGTCGCGGCCCTTTGCTCGATAGTCTGTCCACAGGCGGCCAGGGCCAAGGCCGAGACCGTGAGAGCGAGCATGGCGATCGGTCGGTTCATGGAGAAATCCTCGGAAAAGCAGGGAAATTCGTTAATGGCGAAGCTTGAACTCGCTTGCCGTCTCGAAGTTCCACCTAGAGGCGAGGTGAAGTGGTCAACCTCTTCGCCCGAGGCACGAAGACAATAGAAACGATCCGCTTCAATGCACTCTATGCATGACGACATCATGCTTGAGTTAATGCGCGACAATCGATGACAGTAAAAGTCGCCCTGACTGAAGTTTTAAGGCCGCATCACCGACCGGGCATCGGCGCTGTCTTTTTGTTGTGGGCAAAAATGGTGCGCTGCACTCGAATCTTGCGAATCAAACACATTGCGGCCATAAACGGATGGCTTAAGGCCCGACCTCGCCGGTTGGCTTTTCGTTAACCGGCGATTTTCCGTGACTGGAATGACGATCGATGATCGTCGCCAGCCGCGTGATCTGCCCAGGGGCTGCGTTTCTCGCCCTGCCGAACAGGACGACGCCTTTGTTTCATTCCTCGCAACCGCGTGCGACAGCGCCCGTAGATCGTGTGGCCCGGATTCGGCCCATGACGGCGGCGGCGATGTTCGGCGGCGTGCTGGGATTGGCCATAGGCTGCGCCTATATGGGCGGGACGGTCGCCAAGACGACCACCGTTCGCGCCCAGGCCGAACGGCTGAAAGGCGCCACCGCGGCCGGCTTCACCGAGGAGGCCCTGGCCGCCGCCGCCGGCGGACTGAACGCCAGCGCCCTGACGATCGCCCGTCGTCACGACCCCTATACCGTCGCTGGCGCCGCCCAGCGCGACCGTCAGGCCGAGCTTCTGACGGCACGCCTCGAACAACTGCGCGGCGACCCCCGTCAAGACATGGCCTCGGGCCTGCGCCACGCCAGCCTCAACACCGTCGTCGACGCCGCCCGTCCCTTTCGCCTGGCCAATGCACTGGACGCCTCGCGCGATCTCGAATGCCTGACCCAGGCCGCCTACTATGAAGCCCGCGGCGAAGGTCGTGACGGCATGGCCGCCGTGGCCCAAGTCGTCCTGAACCGCGCCCGCCACAGCGCCTTCCCCAGCAGCGTCTGCGGCGTCGTCTTCCAGGGCGCCGGTCGCCGCACGGGTTGCCAGTTCAGCTTCACCTGCGACGGTTCGATGCGCGGCCCGGTCAACGGCGCCGCCTGGGGCCGCGCCCGCGACGTGGCGTCGCGCGCCCTGGCCGGAGCCGTCTATGCCCGCGTCGGCAACGCCACCCATTTCCATACGACCAACGTCTCGCCCGGCTGGCGCAACTCGCTTATCCAGGTCGGCCAGGTCGGCCAGCACGTCTTCTATCGCTTCGGCGGTCGGGCTGGTTCGGGCGGAGCCTTTAACTACGCGGCCCGTCCCTCGACCATCGGCGACACCCAGCCCCAGCTGCTGCAGGCCAGCCTCGATCCGACCCTGCCCGTGCGCCAGGCCGGTCAGGCGGTCGCCTATACGCTGATCCTGGCCCAGGAAGGCCTCGCCAACGCCGCAGATCATCGCGCCGAAACGCGCGAAGCCGCGCGTGAGCCCGCCGTTGCGCCTCGCGAAGCGCCACGCGCCGCGTCCGTCGCCGCGCCTAATGCTGCGGTTCCCGCCGTGGCGTCGCCAGCCGCTGCTCCCGCAGTCGTCGCCTCGGCAGTCGTAAAGACCTCGACGCCCGCTAGCTGATTTCGCTGCGCGGATCGCTCAGCGTTCCTGTGTCTTCCATTGAGTGGTCATGTTCTGGCGGATATTGCCGAACCGACCCTGCTGACCCAGGTTCACATCGGCGTCGCCGGGCTGGTTGGACTGCGCGCCGGTCGCAAGATCGCGCCGGTCGTCCGACATCGCTGCGGCATCAACAGATTGGCCGCCATGGTCGGCGAAGCTGCGCTGTTCCTTGGGGACTTTCAGTGACTTGGTCATGGGAAACTCCTTTGGGCTCTTCACAGGGATTAACCCTCCGCGCCCCCACCTGTTCCCCTATCAGCGGTCTCTGCTCAGGTCAGACGGCGTCGAGCCCGATGTCCAGCACAGAGACCGAATGGGTAAGGGCCCCGACCGAAATCACGTCCACGCCCGTTTCGGCGATACTCTTCACGGTCCCCAGATTGACCCCGCCCGAGGCCTCCAGCACCACCCGGCCAGGCGCCCGCGCGGCGACCCGCGCCACAGCCTGGCGCAACATGTCGTTGGTGAAATTGTCCAGCATAATGACGTCGGGCGCCACGCCCTGTTCGACCAGGACCAGGGCCTGATCCAGCTGGTCCAGCCCGTCGACTTCAAGCTCGACCTTCATCAGATGGCCGGCCATGGCCCGCGCCGCCCGCATGGCCGGTTCGACCCCGCCGCAGACGGCGACGTGGTTGTCCTTGATCAGGATGGCGTCATCCAGGCCAAAGCGGTGATTGATCCCGCCGCCACAGACGACGGCGTGTTTCTCCAGCGCCCTGAGGCCCGGCGTGGTCTTGCGCGTATCCGCAATCCGCGCCTTCGTACCGGACACGGCCTGCACATAGTCGCGCGTCATCGTCGCCACGCCGCACAGCCGCCCCAACAGGTTCAGCGCCGTCCGCTCGGCGGACAGCAGGGCGCGGGCATCGCCCTCGACCGCAACCAGCGCGGCGCCCGCCTCGAACGCCCCCCCATCGCGCAGCCGCACATCGATGCGCGCCTTGGGGTCCATGGCCAGAACCGCCAGTCGCACGCAGTCCACGCCCGCCAGCACGCCGGGCTTCCTGGCCGCAAAGACCGCCTTCATCCACGCGCCTTCGGGGATGCAGGCCTGGGCGGTCACGTCGCCGGCCCGGCCCAGATCCTCGGCCAAGGCCATGCGCACGATGGGCTCGATCAGGATGTCGGGAAGCTGTCGGATCGTCATTGCGCCGCCATGACCAGGACGCGGCGACACAGCCGCGTATGCACGGCCTTGGCCGCCGTTTTCGGATAGTCGGAGCGATAGTGACCGCCCCGGCTCTCGTGCCGCGCCAAAGCGGCCTCGGCGATCAGCCGTGCGGTGACCAGAGGCAGGGCATGACCCTCGCTGGCCTCCAGCCTGGCGATCAGCGCCAGCAAACGCGTCAGGCCCGCTGCGTCACGCACCACCCCGGCTTCGGCGCTCATCGCCCGGCGCAGGTCCAGAAGGTCATCGGCCGACAGATGGCCAACGACCGGCGTGGTCCGTTCCGCCCTGCCCTCGCCGCCAATCTCGACAGCCGCCGCCCTGCCCGTCCGCCGCCCAAAGGCTGCGGCTTCCAGCAGGGAGTTGGAGGCCAGGCGGTTGGCGCCATGCACCCCCGTCGCCGCGCATTCGCCGACGGCATACAGTCCCGCGACCGTCGTGCGCCCGTCCGGGTCCGCCGCGACCCCGCCCATGTGATAATGGGCCGCGGCCGCCACCGGAATGGGCTCGACGCGCGGGTCCAGCCCCGCCGCCATGCAGGAGGCGAAGACGGCCGGGAACTCGGTCTCGAAATGATGGATGGCCGTTCGGGCGTCGAGGAAGGCCCCGCGTCCATCGGCTCGCGCCTGATGCACCGCCCGCGCCACCACGTCGCGCGGCGCCAGGTCGGCGTCGTCGGCGGGGCCCAGCAGGAACGCGCCGTGCCGGTCGATCAGCCGCGCCCCCTCGCCGCGCAGGGCCTCGGTCGCCAGGGGCATGGGGTCCAGGCCGACGTCGATGGCCGTGGGGTGGAACTGCACGAACTCGGGGTCGAGGATTTCCGCACCCGCCAGATACGCCAGCGCCAGACCCTCGCCCAGCAGGGCCGCCGGGGTCGTCGTGGCGCCGAACAGGCCGCCGGCCCCGCCGGTCGCCAGGACCACCGCCGTCGCCTCGACCTCGACCGGGCCGTCGGCGCGCTCGATCACCGCGCCGCGCACGCGACCCGTCTGGTCCTGCAACAGGCCGATCAGCCGACCGTCCTCCCACACCGTGATGTGCTGGGCCGCGCGCGCCGTGGCGATCAGGGCGGACAGGATGGCCCGGCCTGCGCCGTCGCCGCCGACTCGCGCCACCCGCGCCATCGAGTGGGCCGCCTCGCGCGAGACGGAAAAGCCGCCATCGGCCTCGCGGTCGAACGGCGCGCCCAGGGACGCAAGCCACTCCACCGTCGCTCGGCCGTCGTCGGTCAGGGCCTGGGCCGCATCATGGTCGACCAGACCGGCGCCGGCGATTTCGGTGTCCTTGAGGTGCAGGGCCGGTGCGTCCGCAGGCGACAGGGCCGCCGCCACGCCCCCTTGCGCCCAGGCGCTGGATGCGGACTGAAGCAGAGGGGCGGGACTGACGACCAGAACCGGGGCCGGGGCCGCCTCAAGCGCCGCCGACAGGCCGGCCAGACCGCCGCCGATCACTAGTGGGCCGGGGTGCTGGATACGCTTCAACGCCCGAACCTCAGGAAGTTGGCGCCGTGGGCCATTACCCCTTCCAGCGATCCCGCCATGGGCATCAGGGCCGCCAGCGCCACGCCGGCGCAGGCCAGGGCGGTGACGACGAACAGGCCGACGCTCATGGCCGACTCGCGCGCCGTCAGCTGACGCCCCTCGGGTCGCCAGACGCCGCGCCGCAGATGGCCGAACAGCGCGAGCGCCAGCAAGGCGGCAAAGGGCCAGTTGCCGTTCGACACGCCCCACACCACGACCACTGCGCCAACGGCGACCATGGCCGCCTTTTCCAGCATCGGATGGATGCGAGCCAAGACGGGGCCCAGCGCCTTGGACCCATCCAGCGGCGGCGCGGGGGCCAGGTTGATCAGGTTGATCATGGCAATGGCGAACGCGCCGATCAGCCAGGCCGATCCACCGAGGAAGGCCCAGCCGACGAAGAAGGGAATGGCGGCCAGGAGGCCAAACGCCGGCCCGGCCAGAGACACCTTGACCCCGTCCCATTCGCTGGACGGCAGGCGCTGGCTGCGCGCCATTCCGCCCAGGAAGGGAACGATGTAGATTTTGGCCGGCCCCATGCCGTAGCGGTTCATCGCCAGCACATGGCCGTACTCATGCACCAGCAGGCCCCACAGCGCGGCAATCGCCACGACCCAGCTGCCGCTGATGTACCAGATGAACCCGCCCAGCAGCAGGGTCGAGATCAGGGCCCATGCCGGATGCTGGCCCTTGTCGAGGGTCGGCGCCGACGCATCCGTCTGCGCCTTTTCCACCCGCACCCCGATCGGACCAATCCGATAATCACGGCGACCCGGCGCGGCGGCGGCGGCCTCTTCGGCAGGCGTCGGATCCCATGGACCGCGCGGCCGGGTTTCGTCGGTCATCAGATCAGTTCCACCGCGACATGGTGCTTGGCCTTCACCAAGTCATAACGGGCGGGCTTGGCCGGCGGCGGCAGGTCGATCATGCGCTGGACGGCCAGGGCCGCCTTCTCGATCATGTCCTCGGGCACCGTGACCTCGAACTGCATGTGCAGCAGGCAGTCGCGGATGTTCTCCAGCGTGATCCGCTTCATGTAGGGGCACATGTTGCAGGGGCCGATGAAGTCCACGCCCGGCACGTCGCCCTGGATGTTGGCGGCCATCGAGCATTCGGTGATCAGAACCACCTGCTTGGGCTTCCTAGCCATGACATAGTCGGTCATCGCCGCCGTCGATCCGGCGAAGTCGGCCGCCGACAGGACGTCTTCCGGGCACTCGGGATGGGCCAGGATTTCGGCGCCGGGATAGGCCTCGCGCATCTCTGCGATGTCGGCGCTGGTGAACCGCTCATGCACGATGCAGCGGCCCTTCCAGGCGATGATGCCGATGTTGGTCTGGGCCGCGACGTTGCGCGCCAGGAACTCGTCGGGGATCAGGATGACCTTGTCGACGCCCCACTCCCTGGCCGCCCACTCGACCACCTGAACCGCGTTGGCGGAGGTGCAGCAGATGTCGGTCTCGGCCTTCACGTCGGCCGTGGTGTTCACATAGGTCACCACCGGCAGGCCCGGATAGCGCTGCTTGATCAGCCGTACGTCGGCGCCCGTGATCGCCTCGGCCAGCGAACAACCCGCCTTCAGGTCGGGGATCAGCACGGTCTTGTCGGGCGACAGGATCTTGGAGGTCTCGGCCATGAAGTGGACGCCCGCCTGGACGATCACCTTGGCCGTCGATTTGGCGGCCTCCTTGGCCAGGCCCAGGCTGTCGCCGACATAGTCGCCCACGCCGTGGAAGATGTCGGGCGTCATGTAGTTGTGGGCCAGGATGACGGCGTCGCGCTCCTTTTTCAGGCGGTTGATCTCGACGATCAACTCCGCCTGGGTCGGCCATTCGATGGGGGTGACGTGGTTCTTGACCTTGTCCCACACGGCCTCGGTTTCCCGCGCCGTCGAAGACGACAGGTTGAACTGCTTGGCGTATTGGCCGTCGGCCATGTCGTAATCCTCCGGCGCCCTGCGTCGCCTCACCACTTATGCTCAAAGTTAGCATAAGCAGGAACAATGTAGTCCCATGGGGGATGAACGCAAGAGAGACCGCGCGAATTCGGCACCGCGCCAGCCACAGGATCGCTGAACGCGCGGACAATCCGTGCACCTTCAGCGCGGCTGATGGCCAGATGCGGGAAAAATCGTGCGCCAGCACCGCAAGATTGGCTAAAGGACAGGCTTCGACCGCCGCCCCTCCCTTCCCGCCTCAAGCAGCGCGATCGCGCGATAGGCTCCTGACGATGCAAGACACCATCCGCCGCATCCTGACGGCGCGCGTCTATGACGTGGCCGAAGAGACCGCGCTGGATCCCCTGGCGCGGCTGTCGGCGCGCCTGAACCGACCCGTCCTGCTGAAGCGCGAGGACCTGCAACCGGTCTTCTCGTTCAAGATTCGCGGCGCCTACAACCGTATCGCCAACCTGACCGAGGCCGAGCTGGCGCGCGGCGTCATCTGCGCCTCGGCCGGCAACCATGCCCAGGGGGTCGCCCTGGCGGCAGCGACCCGCAACGCTCGGGCCACCATCGTCATGCCGGTGACCACCCCGGCCATCAAGGTCGCGGCCGTGCGCGCGCGCGGCGGAGAGGTCGTCCTGTTCGGCGACGGTTTCGACGACGCCTATGCCCACGCCCGCGAGATCGAGGCGAAGACCGGCGCCACCTTCGTCCACCCGTTCGACGACCCTGACGTCATCGCCGGCCAGGGCACGGTCGGTCTGGAAATCCTGCGCCAGCATCCCGACCCCATCGACGCCGTCTTCGTGCCGATCGGCGGCGGCGGACTGGCGGCGGGGGTCGCGGCGATCGTCCGTTTCCTGCGGCCCGAGACCAGGATCATCGGCGTCGAGCCGGTGGACGCCCCGACAATGAAGGCCTCCATCGAGGCGGGCCATGTCGTGACCCTGGACCAGGTCGGGCTGTTCGCCGACGGGGTGGCCGTGCGCCGCGCGGGCGACCACACCTTCCGCCTGTGCAAGGATCTGCTGGACGAGATCGTGCTGGTCGATACCGACGCCATCTGCGCGGCGGTGAAGGACATCTTCGACGATGTGCGCGCCGTCGCCGAACCGGCGGGCGCCCTGGCCTTGGCGGGGATGAAGGTCTGGTCGGCGGCCAACCCAGGATCGGGCGCCCTGGTCGCCATCAACTCGGGCGCCAACCTTAATTTCGACCGTCTGCGCCATGTCGCCGAACGGGCCGAGATCGGCGAGGGCGCAGAGGCGCTTCTGGCCGTCGCCCTGCCCGACGACCGCGACGCCTACACCCGCTTCCTGCGGTCGCTCGACGGTCGGTCGGTGACCGAGTTCAACTATCGCTGGAGCCCGCTCGGGACCGCTCACTTCTTCGTCGGCGTGGGCCTGAAGGAAGGGGCTCACGAGAAGGACGCCCTGATCGCCGCCCTGCGCGCCGACGGCTATTCCGTCGAGGACATGAGCGACAACGAAACCGCCAAGCTGCACGTCCGCCACATGGTCGGCGGCCGCGTCTCAGGCCTCAGCGACGAACGCATCCTGCGCTTCCAGTTCCCCGAACGCCCGGGCGCCTTCCTGCGGTTCCTCAACGCCCTGCAACCGGCGTGGTCATTGACCCTGTTCCACTACCGCAACCACGGCGACGACGTGGGCCGGGTGCTGGCGGGGGTCTCCGTCGCGCCGGAACAGAGGGGCGAACTGACCGCCGCTCTCGACGCCCTGGGCTATCCCTATGTTGACGAGACCGACAACCCGGCCAGCCGTCTGTTCCTCGACGGCATCTGATGGATCATGCGGTCTGGGATAAGCGCGTCCGGCCTGCCTCATGGTCCAGCAGCCAGCGCTTGCGCTCCAGCCCGCCTGCATAGCCGGTCAGGGTTCCGTTGGCGCCGACCACCCGGTGGCAGGGCACGATGATTGCGATGGGGTTCTGGCCGTTGGCCAGTCCCGCCGCGCGCACCGCCTTGGGTCGCCCGATGGCGGCGGCCAACTGGCTATAAGTCCGGGTCTCGCCCGCAGGGATGGCGCGCAGGGCCGCCCAGACCTGGCGCTGGAAATCGGTGCCGGCGGTGGCAATGACCAGCCCGTCCAGTGCCGTCGCATGGCCGCTGAAATAGGCCTCGACTGCCGACCGGACCGCCTCGGGCGCCCGGCCCGGCGTCAGCGGCGTGTCGCCATAGTGACGGGCTAGCAGCCGCATCATGCGCGGCTCATAGTCATGAAAGTCCAGCGCCCGCACCGCGCCGTCCGCGTCCACCACCAGCAGCACCTCGCCCACCGGCGTGGCGATGCGGTCCAGAATGAGTGTCTCAAGCCGCTTGCTGGTCATCATCCGCCTCCATCAAATCGTCCGCCCCGATCCCCGCTGTCCGCAGGTGCAAGGCCCCATAGGCGCGCCAGGGCCGCCAGCGTTCCGCCCGGCCGGTCAGCCGCGCATCGAAATACTCAGCCAGTCGGTCGCTGTGCGCCGCGTCGCCATCGTCTATCCAGTCGCCAGGCAGCCTCAGTCCCGGCCGCGCCGCGACCAGAGGCTTCAGCGCGGCGTCTGTCGACAGATCGCGCGCGATGGCGTCCGGGTCCGCCGACAGGTCGAACACACGCCGGACCCGCGCCAGCACGCCGGGCAGAGCCTTCAGGTCCGACGCCTCTACACGCACATCCAGCCGCCCCGACTTGCCGGCTCCGACGGTGACGAGGCCAAGCGCGTCGTCCTCTTGCAGGGTCAAAACGCGCGACCACCTGCCTGCATCGACCGCATCGCCCCGCGCGGCCAGCGCCGCCAGCATCGACACCCAGTCATAGGGCGGCCGATAGGGCAGGCTGAGCCGCACCGCCGCCTCCCCGGCCCTCTCCGTGTGTCGCCGCAACGCGGACGGGGGCCGTCCATACAGGTGCTGAAAAGTCTCGTTGAACCGCCGCACGCTGCCGAAGCCGGACGCCAGCGCGACCTGGGCCATCGACAGGTCCGTCTCGTGGATCAGGGCCTTGGCCAGAAGCACGCGCCGGGTCTGGGCCACGCTGACAGGCGCCGCGCCCAGATGCTGACGGAACAGGCGTCGCAACTGCCGCTCACCCACGCCCAGCCGCCCCGCCAGAGTTTCCACATCCGCCGTGTCCAGCGCTCCTGCCTCGATCAGGCTCAGCGCCCGGCTGACGGTGTTGGAGGTTCCGCGCCACGCCCCCATGTCGGGCGCCGTCTCGGGCCGACAGCGCAGACAGGCCCGGAACCCCGCCTCCTCCGCCGCCGCTGCGGACGGGTAGAAGATCATGTTCTCGCGCCTGGGCGTCCGCGCCGGGCAGACGGGCCGGCAATAGATCCCCGTCGAGGTGACACCGCCAAAGAACCGCCCATCGAACCGCGCATCCCGCGTCAGCACAGCGCGATAACAGGCCTCCTGATCCAGCGGGTGTCCGGTCGTTTCCATGACGCCAACATGGGGGCGCACGGCCCCCATGTCTCGCGGTTTTCGGACATCCTTGGTCGAAGGGCGCTAACGCTCGGCCCGCGGGGCCTTGGCTGCTTGACCGCAGGCTTGGGGCGCTATGCTCGCAACGCGGTTGAGGGGCGCCGCCGTATTAGCAGCCCTTGCGCGACTGGCCGGTGAAGACGCGGATCAGGTGGCCCAGTCCTTCCCAGATCGAGATGACCACCGCCGCTGCGACCATCACCATCATCAGGTCCGCCAGGGCGTCGGGGGTTTCCCAGGGGATCGACCGCGCGCGGGCGATGAAGTCGTCCAGGCCTTCGGGCCGGATATGCGGCGACAGGGGCGAGGCGATCCACAGCCAGACATAGCCTACCGTCCGCGCCACGGCGAAGGCGACCTCGGTCAGGGCGCCGGCGCGCACGCCGACCGGCTGGAACGCCTTCGATCCCTCGAACAGCACCCGCGTCACGCCATAGATGACCCCCGGCCAGTAGAGCAGCCGCCACGTCTGGATCAGCAGGCCGTTGTAATCCACGCCGCCCGCCTCGGGCGCGGTGCGCGACAGGGCCTCGATGTCGATGCCGACATGGATGACCCCCGCCCAGGCCAGGGTGATGACGGCCCAGCCTGCCGCCCCGGCGAGGGCCTTGGCCGTGGGCGACATTCGCCAGGTCGTGCGCTCGGCCGTCCGCGTCTCGCGCGACAACCGCGTCACGTCGAAGTTGGCCAGCTCGAACAGGGCCAGGTCCTTGACCCGCCATTCGCGCAGGAAGGCCGGCTTGACCGCCTGCCGCTCGATGATGAAAGCGGCGATGGTCGCCATGCCGACGATGGTCAGGCCGCCGCTGATGATGGCCCCCAGGGCCTGGCCAATGCCCTGTCCGATCTCGACATTGCCGACCAGCATCTGGATCAGGGCGCTGACGGCGTTGATGACGATCAGGGCCAGCAGCCCGACCTTCACCCCGAACAGCCACCACGGATAGAGCTCGGGCCCGACGACGTGCAGCGGCCCGGAGCCATACTGAGCGGCGACGTTTAGTGGATGGCCGGTCTCGCGAAGCACCGCCTCCTCGTCCGCCTCGGTCAGCGGACGACCCAGTTCGGCCTCGCGGGCCTCCATCCGGGTCATGATGGCGTCGTCCAGCTCGGCGATGATGTCGTCGCGCGCGTCTCGCGACAGCTGGGCCGCGACGGCCTTCAGATAGCGTTCCTTCAGGGTCATGATGATCTCCCCTTGCCCTTGAATGTTCAGAGAATCTTGTCGAGCGAGGCGTTGATGCCCCGCCATTCGGCGGCCAGGGCCATCAGCATCGCCGCGCCCATGGGCGACAGGCGATAGAAGCGCTTCTTGCGCTTGTCTTCCTCGCGCCATTCCGAGGCCAGCAGCCCCTGGCTCTCCAGCCGGCGCAGCAGCGGATAAAGGGTGGATTCCTCCATCTCCAGCCCATCCACTGCCAGGGCCTGGCGCAGCGTATAACCGTAGCGCTCCTCCCTCAGCCGGGCGAGGACAGCCAGGACCAGCGACCCGCGCCGCAGTTCCAGCCTCATGCTTTCAAACAATTCGGGATCGACCGACATGGCCTCGCCTGCCTCAACGTTGCGTCGCATAGTGTGTGACACACAGTGTATGCTACATACTGTGCGACCGAGTCAAACGGAAGGGCTGACTGGCGGCTCGGCCATGAAGGAGATGCGGTCTTCAGTCCGCGATACGCGCGCCGTCCCAGGCAAAGACCCCGCCGCTGTCAGCCGGGCTCAGGCCACCGATGACTGTCAGCAGATGCGCGGCCGACCGGGCGGGCGTGAATAGCTTTCCGGGCACAACGCCACTCTGGAAAGGGGCGCTCAGGTCGGTGTCGACGGTGCCTGGATGCAGGCCGGCGACGACCAGTTCGCGATGAGTTCGGCTGAGTTCGATGGCCAGGTTTCGCAGCATCATGTTCAGCGCCGCTTTCGACGCCCGATAGCTGTGCCACCCGCCCAGCCGGTTGTCGCCGATAGACCCGACCCGCGCGGACAGGGCCACGAACACGGATCGTCCCTGCCTGGGAAACAGCGGCGCGAAATGCTTGGCGACAAGGGCTGGTCCGACCGCATTGATCCGATAATCCCGCATCATGTGGTCGGCGCTAAGGGTGCGATACGACCGCTCGGGCGCCTCGCCGGAATGGAGCACGCCCGTCGCCACGAACACCAGACCCAAGAGCGGCCCGTTGGCGATCTGCGCGGCGGCGGCGGCGATGCTGGCCTCGTCCTCCAGATCCAGCCCCGTGCCCGATCGCGACAGGCGGTGCACGACGCCAAACTGGCCGGATGCCTCCAGCCCGTCGGCGATGGCCGCCCCGATCCCTCCCGAGGCGCCGATAACTACCGCAGCCCGAAGGTCATCCGTCATGTCTCGCCTCGCCTGATGCCGGCTCGCTGCCCGTGGACAGCAACGCCCGAACCTATAAACGGGAAGCAGACCTCGGGGATGTTCATGTTGAGACTCTGCCTGTCCACCGCTCGTGCGGCCGTTCTCGGCCTCGCCGCGCTTGCTCTCGTTCCGGGCGCCAGCCATGCCCAGGAGCTTCTGGCCCAGGAGCTTCTGGCCGGCGCGACCTATGATGCCTCGGTCCCCACCGTCGCCCAGGTCCTGGGACATGAGAGCGGGGCGGTCATCACCCCCTCAGCCGACGTCCGCCGTTATTTCGAGGCTCTGCGGACGGCGGCGCCCGACCGCGTAGTGATCGGCGAATACGCCCGCACCCATGAGGGCCGCCCGACCTTCTGGGCCGCCGTCGGCTCGACCCGCAACATCGCCCGCCTGGACCAGATCAAGGCCAACAGCCGCGCCCTGGCCGACCCGCGCCGCACCTCGCGCGCCCAGGCCGACGCCATCATCGCCGACATGCCGGTCATCGTCTGGATGATGTATTCGGTCCACGGCAACGAGATCAGCCCCGCCGACGCCTCCATGGCCGCCGCCCGCCACCTGCTGGCCTCGCGCGATCCGGCGGTGCAGGGCTGGATGGCCAATGCCGTGGTGGTCTTCGTCCCGACCCAGAACCCGGACGGGCGCGAGCGTTTCCTGGCCACCAACGGCGCCGGCTTCGGCACGATCCCCAATCCCGATCCCCTGTCGGCCGAGCGCGACGAGCCCTGGCCGTCGGGCCGCTACAATCACGACCTGTTCGACCTGAACCGCGACTGGTTCATCCAGACCCAGCCCGAGACGCGCGGCCATGCCCTGCAGATCCGCGACTGGCGGCCCCAGGTCCTGGTCGATTCCCACGAGATGGGCACCGACGAGACCTTCTTCTTCCCGCCCGAGGCCCAGCCGCTGAACCCCTGGATCAAGCCCTCGACGCTGGAAAGCCGCGAGATGATCGGCATGAACAACGCCCGCAATTTCGATGCGGCGGGCGTCCCCTACTTCACCCGTCAGGTCTATGACGCCTTCTATCCGGGCTATGGCGACGGCTGGCCGGGCTATTTCGGCGCGGTCTCCATGACCTATGAACAGGGCAGTTCGCGCGGCCTGATCGCGCGCCGCTCCTCGGGCGAGATCCTGACCTATCGCGACACGGTGCGAAACCATCTGATCGCCACCCTGTCGACCATCGAGGCGTCCGCCGACAACCGCGAGCGGCTGCTGAAGAATTTCTACGACTACGCCGTCGACGGCGTCGCCGGACGCGGCGCCTATGTGCTGTCGCGCGCCAGCTGGGACCCGGCCCAGGCCGACCGTCTGGCCGGGCTGCTGGTCCGCTCGGGCGTCGAGGTCGGTCGTGCGACCGCCAGCTTTACCGCCTGCGGAAAATCCTATCCGGCCGGCTCCTATGTCGTGAACCTCAGCCAGCCCCAGCGCCGCATGGCCGAGGTGCTGCTGACCCGCGACGTGGCCATCCCGGCAGACTTCCTGGCCGAACAGGAGCGCCGTCGCGCCCGCGGCCTGTCGGACGAGATCTATGACGTCACCGCCTGGTCCCTGCCGCTGGTGATGAACACCCCGTCCGACCGTTGCGACCGTGCGCCCTCGGTCTCCATCGCCGCCGCGACCGCCGACCTGGTCCAGCCCGCCGTCATCGCCGAGCCGGACGCCGCCTACGGCTATCTGGTCGCGCCCGGCCTGCCCGCCGGACGCCTGCTGTCGGCCGCCCTCCAGGCCGGGATCACCGTCCGGTCGATGGACAAGCCCTTCACCCACGCGGGTCGGCGCTGGCCCTCCGGCACCCTGGTCGTCGCCCGCGCCGGAAACCCCGCCGACCTGACCACCCAGATGGTCGCCTGGGCCGCCACGACCGGGGCCGAGGTCGTCGGCGCCCGTGACTCCTGGGTCTCTGACGGCCCCAGCTTCGGCTCGTCCGACGCCTTCCTGATCCGCGCACCCCGCGTGGCCCTGGCCTGGGATTCACCGGCCGACACCACCGGCTCCGGCGCCGCCCGCTATGTCATCGAGCGTGAGCTGGGCTATCCGGTCACCGTGGTCCGCGTCGACTCCCTGGCCGACGGCGACCTGTCCCGCTTCCAGGTCATCGTCCTGCCCGAGGGCCGCAACTATCAGGGCCGCCTGGGCGCGTCGGGCGTCACCCACCTGCGCGAATGGGTCGAGAACGGCGGCACCCTGATCGGCCTGGGCACGGCCACCCGCCTGCTGACCGATCCCGACAGCAAGATGCTAGCCGCCCGCCGCGAGACCGCCTCGGCCGCCGGTGACGAGGCCAGGACGGACGAGACGCCTGCCGGTCCGATCATCCGGTCGCAATCCGACTATGAGAGCCTGATCGAGAACACCGAACGGGGCCCCGACAGCGTCGCCGGCGTCCTGGCCCGCGCCCAACTCGATCCCGAACACTGGCTGTCGGCGGGCGTCGCCCCCACCGTCAACGTTCTGGTCCAGGGGTCGGACATCTATAGCCCGCTGAAGCGCGGCGAGGGTCGCAACGTCGCTCTGTTCGGCTCGGCCGACGAGTTGCTGGCGTCCGGCCAACTCTGGGCCGAGAACCGCCGCCAGCTGGCCTACAAACCCGCCGTCATGGTCGGCGAACAGGGCAGAGGCCTCATCATCGCCTTCGTTCAGGACCCGACCTTCCGGGGATATATGTCGGGGCTCGAGCCGCTGCTGGCCAACGCCATCTTCCACGGCCCCGCCCACGCCCAGCCGACCTGGGCGCCCTAGGGCGATAGAACCTCAGATCAGCAACGCGCCCTCGTGGCGCAGCAGTCAGGTCTTGCGCTCCAGCCCGCCGCCGAAGCCGACCATGGCTCCGTCGGCGCCGACCACGCGGTGGCAGGCCAGCACCAGGGCGATGGGGTTGCGGTTCAGAGCCACCCCCGCCACCTGGGCCGCGCCGGGCTCGCCCGCCCGCACGGCCATCTCGCCGTAGGAAATCGTGGTCCCGGCCGGCACCTGAACCAGGGCCCGCCAAACCCGTGACTGAAACCCGCCGTCCGATACCGCCCCGTCCAGCGACCAGACGATCCGGTCCAGCGCTGCGCGATCACCGGCGAGATAATCCGCCAGAGCCTGCTCCACGGCGGCCGGGGTCGCTCCGGCGCTAAAGCTCACGCCCGGATATTCGCGCCGCATGACTCGCTCTATCCCGTCGGCGAACGACACGCCGCGCACCGCGCCCGAGGCGTCACAGGCAAACTTCAGCGGCCCAATCGGGCTGTCGGTTGAGGACAGGGTCAACGGCTCGGAACTCACGGCCCGATCCTGCGCCCGCGCCCCTCGGCTGTCTCGCGGTTTTCGGACGCCCGCTCGCTCACACGTCCCCGCCGGGCAACCATCCCCGCCTACCCCCGTTCCTTTCGGCTAATGGCCACAGCCGGAAAGACATTCGCATGACCAAGCCTCAACTCGCCCTCGCCGCCGCAACTGCGGCCCTGACGCTCGCCGCAGGCGCCGCCGCCGCCGCCCAGACCCCCTATGGCCAGACGACGACCCAAACCCAGACCCGCCCCAGCACCCAGGAAACCCTCGGCGCCATCGCAGGCGCCCTGTTCGGCGACCGCCTGGGTCTGTCGGCCATGGACCAGTCGTGGCTGCGCGGCGCGCGCCCGCTGAGCGACGGACAGAACCAGTTCACCGCAGACATCGACACCCGCCAGCGCTCGGGCGCCATTTCGACCACGGCGTCCAACCGGCTGAAGACCGACTACCAGGCCCTTGTCACGCTTGAGACCCAGTATTCGGCCGGCGGCTTCTCGACCCAGGAACGCGCCGACCTGACCAGCCGCTACAACGCTCTGGTCCAGACGCTGAACGCCGGCGCGACCGGTTATGGCGAGACGGCGGCCGTCGCAGAGGGTCGCGCCGCCTTCGACGCCCGCGTCGACGCCGCGGTCAACGCACGCCGCCTGACCCGCACCCAGGCGACCCAGCTGAAATCCGACTATCAGTCGGTCATCCAGATTGAGACCAACTACCTGGCCGACGGCGCTCTCAGCACCACGGAGCGCGCCGATCTCGACGCTCGCCTCGACGCCCTCGATGTCCGCGTTGGCGATGGCCCCACGGGCACGACCCCGACCACCCCAACCGCCCCGCTCGACAACCGCACTCGTCTAAACGCCCTCGATGGCGCGGTGACCACGGCCGAGCGGTCTGGCGCCGTCAGCCGCGCCGACGCCGCCGACATCCGTGTCGAACTGGGCGATCTCGACCGGCTGGAGGCCGCCTATCGCCGCGTGGCTCCGACCACGGACGACACCGCCTATCTGACCCGCCGCATCGGCGAACTGGAAGCCCGCATTCGTCGCTGATCCCTATCGACCCGACCGGGCGGCGTTCCCCGCCGCCCGGATCGCGGCGCCTGGCAACCTTAACTGTTGAACACCGTTCTTCCGGCATCGGAACCTACGGAACAACATCCATGAAACGGTCCATCTCGTTCGGCGCCCTGATCGCCGGAACCATTGTGCTCACGTCTGGCGCCACCGCAGCCCAGACGCCCTATTATCCGTCAGGCTCGGCCCCGCAGCCGACCTATCCGGCCACGACCTATGGCCAGGCCCAATATGGTCAAACCCCGTACGGGCAGGCCCCCTACAATCAGACCCAGTATGGCCAGACCCAGCCTGCTGACGCCCTTAGCGCCATCCTCGGCGCCCTGTTCGGTGACCAGTTCGGCGCCTCAAGTTCGCTGGAATCGCAATGGAGCCGGGGCCGCCGCCCACTCAACACCCAGCGCGCGCAGTTCCGCTCTCAGGTCGATGCCGAGGTTCGTCGCGGAAACCTGTCCAGCAACCGCGCGGCCCGGATCAACGAACGTTATGACGCCCTGGTCCAGCTTGAGGCCCGCTACGCCTCTGATGGTCGCATCACGACCCAGGAACGCGCCGACCTGGCCGAACGCTACCGCCGCCTCACTGACCAGTTGGACGACGCCACCGGCGGTGGCGGCAACAACGGCGGGGGTTACGGAAACAGCATCGCCGACGGTCGCTCCGCCTTCGAAGCGCGCATCGACGCCGCCGTCCGCGACCGCTACCTCAGCCGCGACGAGGGCTATCGCCTGCGCTCCGACTATCAGGCCCTGATACAACTCGAGGCCAGCTACAGCCGCGATGGCCTGAACGCCAATGAACGCGCCGACCTGCAATATCGACTGTCCGACCTCGAGCGCCGCCTCGGCGGCGGCTATGGCGGCGGCGGCGGGTACGGCAACCAGGGGCGGATCTCGTCGATCGAGGCCGGCATCGTCTCGGCCGAACGCTCCGGCGTCAGCCGCAGCGAAACCGACCGCCTGCGCACCGAACTCGGCGACCTGACCCGTCTCGACGCCGCCTATGCTGCCGATGGTCTGAACAGCGACGAGAGCAGCTATCTGACCCGCCGCCTCGGCGAACTGGAACAGCGGGTCCGCAACGCCCGCCGCTAGGGCGCGACTATCGACACAGTCTTCCACTTTCGGCTTCCAGATGCAGGTGGTCGTGGTGGAAGCTGTTGTAGTCGGGGCTGAGGGTCGTGCCGAACACCTTGCAGGCGTCGTCGCGGATACGGTGCAGGAACCGGCCCTCGGGCGTCGTCGTGTTCCAGTTGTTGGTCACGGTGATCCTGCGCCCGTCCGAAAGCCGCACCCCGGCGAAATCCAGCGCCGCCGCACGCGAATGGGCGCTGGGCCGGTTGCCCGCCTGGCTGTTCACGGGCCGACAGGCATAGACGCCCATGTGGTCGATCTGATCAACCCCGACGCCCAGGATCTCGCGCGCCGCCGGCTCCACCGACTGGCGCCGCCAGACGCTGATCGCCGCCGCCAGGGCGCAGGTCGTCGTCGGCGCGTTCGGCTGCATCCGCGCCCGCGTGCCGTAGTCCGCCCCCAGCACGCCCGCTTGGGTCAAACCGCAGGTCGGCGTGTTCACCCGATCCGCCGTCGGGCTGAAGGTCACCCTCGCCGCGCCCAGCACCGCCGCGCAGGTCTCGATATCCCCCGTCGCCCTCTGGAGCGCTGCGAAGGTCCCGGCGCCAATCGGCCTGTCGATCAGGTTGTCGCCAGACGGAGCAGGCGTCTGGGTCGGCAGATAGGGCCTCGGGCCGGGACCGACGTTCTGGGGCGCATCCGGGATCAGCCGCCCGCAGGCGGACATGACCAGCAGCGCGGTCAGAGCCGCGACGAGCCCTGCATGCCCTCGCCCATTTCGAATCGCTTGGTCGGTCATGCGCAAAAGCTACGGCAGGATCGTCCATCGCCGAAGCGCCGCCGCAGACGCCTCCCCTGCCGACACCCTGCTCGTCCTCCTCCGGCTTGACCGCGGGGCAGCATCCG
>Ga0247803_1000316_pt1 | contig 27942 bp, 26 predicted proteins | sample UWRJL014104B1_FD_180928 | JGI IMG/M metagenome (GOLD analysis project Ga0247803, IMG submission 180928) | Plant litter microbial communities from Arlington Agricultural Research Station in Wisconsin, United States - UWRJ-L014-104B-1 | ecosystem: Environmental > Terrestrial > Plant litter >...
CCCCGGCCGTAGCCGAGTTTGCGGCGCGCAAGGTCGAGGCGGATCGCATCTAGTGTGACCGGGATCCCAGCGGGCAAACCCTCGACAATGGCGAGGAGTTCGGGGCCGTGGGACTCTCCGGCGGTGAGCCAACGAAGCATGGGTCTATCCTTCCACAGCGCGGCCGTCCCCTAATGCGGCGCGCATGGCCTCCAGCACGGCATCCTCGTCGGGAAGGGGCTGGAAGGGGTCGTTGGACAGGAAGATCCGGATCTGCACCAGGGCCTGGTGCAGCAGCATCGTTCGGCCGGATCGGCTGGTTCCGCCGGCGGCCGCCCAGGAGCGGGCCAGGGCGGTGGGCCAGGGCGCGTAGCCCACGTCGAAGAGCAGGGTGGTGGCGCGGAGCGTCTCAGGGAACTCGTCCGGCAGGACGGCGTCGCCGGGAAGGGTGCTGATCACGAGGTCGCTGATCCGGTCGGCCTCGGCCATGGCGGTCAGGCCGGATACCGTGACGACAAGGCCGAGCCGGCGGCCCAGGTCTACCAGAGGGTCGGCACGCTCCGGTGTGCGCGCGATGATGTCCACGGTCTCCGCGCCGAGATCGGCGGCCGCGACCAGGGCGGATGCGGCCGTCGCGCCGGCGCCGAGCAGCGTGACGTGCGTGGCGCGGTCGATCCCGGCTTCGGCCAGGGCGCGGACCAGGCCGGGCACATCCGTGTTGAAGCCGGAGAGTGGTCTGGATGCGGTCGGTGCCGACTCGCCGGCCGCGGGAGCGTCGCCGAACCGCACGGTGTTGACCGCACCGGTGAGAGTCGCGACGCGGTCCAGGTCGTTCAGGCGGGGTTGGATCTCGTGTTTGAGCGGCATGGTGAGCGACAGGCCGAGCCACTCTGGCGTGAGAGTGTCCAGGAAGGCGTTCAGCTCGCCCTCGGCTACCTCGACCGCCGTGTACTCCCAGTCCAGGCCGAGCACCCGGTAGGCCGCGGTGTGCAGCCGCGGTGACAGCGAGTGCGCGATCGGCGAGCCGAGCACGGCCAAGCGGCGCCGAGGCGCCGATGCGTGTGTCGAATCAGCCATATTCGGGGTGCTCATCCATCCAGTCCAGCCACTTCGCGACGCCGGCGTCGTGTTCCTCCACGGTGGTCGAGAAGATGGTCTCTCCGGTATCGAGGTTCCACGTCACGAAGAATAGCCAGGTTCCGTCCGCGGGGTGCAGGGCGGCGTCGATGGCCAGGTCGCCGGGGTTGCTGATCGGGCCGACCGGCAGGCCGGGGTGTACGTAGGTGTTGTAAACGTTGTTGGCGTCCCGGCGTTCGTCGTCGGTCGTGGTGACCAGGTGGGTGTTGCCCGTTCCATAGGCCACCGTCGCGTCGGATTCCAACCGCCCGCTCTCCCACTGGGCCGGGTCGAGCCGGTTGTAGAACACCCGGGAGACCTTGTAGTAGTCGTCTGCGAGCCCGGCTTCCCGCTGGATCAGGGAGGCCATCACAATGGTCTTCCAGCGGTCGGCGGGTGCCACACCGGCCTCGTCCAGAGCTTGGAACTGGCGATCGACCAGCGTCTTGATGGCGTCGTGAGCCGTGGTGCCGGGTTGGAAGGTGTACGTCGCCGGGAACAGGAAGCCCTCGAGGCTGGTGGCCTCGGCCGGTAGTCCGAAACCGGACAGGTCCGCGGCGGCGGCCTGCAGGTCGGCGAGGGGGATGTCGGTGCCCTCCGACATCGAGGTGAGCACGTCGACGGCGGCGGTTCCTTCGGGGATCACCACCGTGAGGTCCTGGCGGGTCTCCGGGTCCTGCAGGGCCTCGAGCGCGGCCTGGGAGCTCATCTGGGACGCGAGCAGGTAGGCGCCGGGTTGGAAGACCGGGTCGGTCGCCTGGGCGAGAAGCAGCTTGTAGAAGGCGTCGTAGCTCTTCACCACGTCCTGGTCCACCAGGGTGTTCGCGATGTCGGAGCCGGTGTCGCCGTCGTGGATCATGACCAGCACCTCACCGCTGCCCGACCCCTCGTAGTCCCCTGGGGGCTGGGTGGCGGCGACGAACTGGCTGATCGGCCCCTGCAGGGCGAACGCTGCGGCGCCCATCAGGGCGAGGACGACCAGGACGACGACCAGGCAGCCCCAGGCGCCCTTACGCGACTTCTTCTCCACGGGCGGGTGGTCGGCGAGCTGGGCGCGCCGGTTGGCGCGGGAGTTGGGGCGACCGGTGCGAGCGGGGGCGTCCGGTGCGCCGGTCAGGCCGGCGGCGGGCTCTGCCTCTGGCCCGGTGCCGAAGCCGAGTCCGGCGAAGGGGTTCTGCTCGGTGGCGCGCGCGTCGACGGGCGGCTCCGTCGCGGCCGGACCCTGGGCAGCGGGCACGGCGGCGGCGGGAACCTGGGCAGCGGGCACCGGGGCCGCTGGGGAGGCGTCAGCGTCGGTTGCTTCGTTGGCCGGTGGCTCATAGGCCGAACCGGGGGCGACCGGCGCCGACCAATACGACAGCGGTGCCGGCGGCTCCCCCGCCGGCTGGGCCGGCTGAGCGGGCTGCGCTGCGGCGGCCGGGCCGGCGGCTTCGCTCGTTGCCTGGGCGTCCCGGGCGGCCTGGGCCTCGCGGAGCGCCCGGCGGGAGGGCAGCGGCAGGTCGCCAGTGCCGCCCGACACGTTCGGGTCGGGGTTTTCCGGCGGACTTTTCGCCACGGTTACGGCCTTCCGGTCTGGTCGACGGACGTGCCGGCTGGCTTGCCCGAGGCACGTTCGGTATCGAGAGCGTGCTGCAAAATGATAGTCGCGGCCACCTGATCGACCACTGGACGCTGGGTGCGAGTGCTGCGTCCGGCGGTCCGCAGTGCGGCCTGGGCCGACACCGTCGACAAGCGCTCGTCGACGAGTCGAACGGGAACCGGCACGCTGAGCGCAAGGGTTTCAGCGAACGTGACGGCGTCCTCCGTCGACGCGGTGTGTCGCCCGGACAGTGCCAGGGGCAGCCCCACGATCACTTCGACCGCGTCGAGTTCGGCGACGATGGCGGCGATCCTGCCGAGGTCCGTCGGCGTGGCGGCGCCCCGGTCCCGGGGCACCGTTTCCACCGGGGTCGCCAGCATGCCGTGGAAATCGCTGCGAGCGACGCCGATCCGCACCGTGCCGACATCGATTCCCACGCGCACGCCGGTTCGCATGGGTTAGCGGGCTACCAGGGAGCGCAGGGTGCTGAGCGCCTCCGGGATGAGGTCCACCTTGGTGCCACCGCCCTGGGCCAGGTCGTCCTTGCCGCCGCCGCCGCCGCCGAGGATCCCGGCGAGCTGCTTGGCCAGCGCACCGGCCTTCTGCCCGGCGTCGCGGGCCGCGGCGTTGGTCGCCACGATCACGACGGGCTTGTCTGCCACCCGCGCGGCGAGGGCAACGACCGCGGGGTCGTTGCCGAGACGCTCGCGGGTGCCGGTGACGAGCATCCGCACGTCATCGGCGGAGTTGAGCGTGCCGAGGTCTTCGGCCACCACGGTGAGCTCGCCGATCCGGCCGGCCTGCGCGACGAGGGCGGGAACCCGGTCGCTGAGGGCGCGGGCCTCGAACGACGCGATCTTCTTCTCGGCCGCCTTCAGATTCTGCATGAGGTCCATGATCTTGGCCGGCAACTGCTCGCGGGGGGTCTTGAGGTTGCTGGTGAGCTGCGACACGATCGCCCGTTCGGCGGCGAGGTCGCGGAACGCCTCGAGTCCGACGAGGGATTCGACGCGGCGGTTGGTGGAGCCGACCGACGCCTCGCTGACGAGGTTGATCATGCCGATCTCGGCGCTGGAGGCCACGTGGGTCCCCGCACAGAGCTCGCGGGACCAGGGGCCGCCGATGTCGACGACGCGCACGGTCTCACCGTACTTCTCGCCGAACAGGGCCATCGCGCCGAGCGCCTTGGCCTCGGCCAGCGGCAGTTCGCGGGTGCTGACTTCGAGGTTGTCGCGGATGGCGTTGTTGGAGATCTCTTCGATCTCACTCCGGGTCGCGGGCGAGAGCGCCTGGTTCCAGGAGAAGTCCAGCCGGAAGAAGCCGGCCTTGTTGTACGAGCCGGACTGGTGGGCGTTCGGGCCGAGCACCTGGCGGAGGGCTGCGTGCAGGATGTGCGTGCCGGAGTGCGCCTGGCGGGCGCCGCGGCGCCAGTCGGGGTCGACGATGCTGGTGGCGGGGTCGCCCACGCCGACCTCGCCGCGTGAGACCTGCACTTTGTGGCTGATCAGGCCCTTGACGGGCTTCTGCACGTCGAGCACTTCGAGCTCGTAGCCGGGGCCGACGATCAGGCCGGCGTCGGCTTCCTGGCCGCCGGACTCGGCGTACAGGGCGGTCTCGGCGAGGATGACCTCGGCGATGTCGCCGGCGACGGCGCGGTTCACGGAGGCGCCGTCAACGATCAGGCCCAGGATGCTGGACTCGGTCTGCAGCATGTCGTACCCGGTGAACACGGTCTCGCCGTGCGCGCGGAACGCGCTGTACACGGAGAGGTCGGCCAGGTGGGTCTTCTTGGCCTTGGCGTCGGCCTTGGCCATCGAGCGCTGCTTCGCCATCAGGGTGTCGAAGGCCTCACGGTTGACGCTGAGGCCGGCTTCCTCGGCCATTTCGAGGGTGATCTCGATCGGGAAGCCGTAGGTGTCGTGCAGCAGGAACGCGGTGTCGCCGGGCAGTTCCGCCTTCTGGGCCTTCTTGGTCTTCGCCACAGCGAGGTCGAGCACGCTCGACCCGCTGGCGAGGGTGCGCAGGAAGGTCTCTTCTTCGGCGTACGCGGCCTGGCTGATCCGGTCGAAGTCGGTGGCGACCTCGGGGTACGCGGCGCTCATGGCGTCGCGGGAGGCCGGGAACAGCTCGGTGAACGAGGCGGTGTCCACGCCGAGCAGCCGCATCGCGCGGACGCTCCGGCGCATCAGGCGGCGCAGGATGTAGCCGCGGCCCTCGTTGGACGGCATGACGCCGTCGCTCATCAGCATCAGGGAAGAGCGCACGTGGTCGGCGACGATGCGCATCCGCACGTCGTCGTCGTGCACGGCGCCGTACCGGCGGCCGGAGAGGGCGGCGGCGCGGTCCAGGACCGGGCGGACCTGGTCGATCTCGTACATGTTCTGCACACCCTGCTTGAGGAACGCGACGCGCTCCAGGCCCATGCCGGTGTCGATGTTCTTCTTGGGCAGGTCGCCGAGGATCTGGAAGTCGTTCTTGCCGGTGCCCTCGCCACGCAGGTACTGCATGAAGACGAGGTTCCAGATTTCGACGTAGCGGTCGTCGTCGGTGGCGGGGCCGCCGTCGATGCCGTAAGCGGGGCCGCGGTCGAAGAAGATCTCGCTGCACGGGCCGGCCGGGCCGGGCTGGCCGGTGGACCAGTAGTTGGTGTCCATGCCGAGGCGCTGGATGCGGTGCTCGGGCAGGCCCAGGGCGCGCCAGTAGCCGAAGGCCTCGTCGTCGTTCTCGTAGACGGTGACCCAGAGGTCCTTCTCGGCGAAACCGTAGCCGCCGTCGGCCTCGCTGTTGGTGAGCAGCTCCCAGGCGTAGCTGATCGCCTGTTCCTTGAAGTAGTCGCCGAAGGAGAAGTTGCCGTTCATCTGGAAGAAGGTGCCGTGCCTCGGCGTCTTGCCGACCTCTTCGATGTCATTGGTGCGGATGCACTTCTGCACGCTGGTGGCCCTGGGGAACGGGGCGGGCACCAGACCGGTGAGGTATGGCACGAACGGCACCATGCCGGCCACGGTGAAGAGAAGGGAGGGGTCATCGCTCACGAGCGACGCCGACGGGACAACGGTGTGTCCACGGTCGGCGAAGAAGTCGAGCCAGCGCCCGCGAATGTCAGCAGTCTGCATGGGGTCCGTACTGTTACTGGATCGGAAATCCGACCGGGAGAATTGCGGTGGGGATGGGAAGCGTTAGGGCTTGGACAGCTCTTCGATGGTCTCTTCTGCCTCGCCGAGGGCGGCGTGCAGTTCGGCTTCGCGCTTGCGGTAGCCCTCGGAGATGGCCTCGCCGAACTCTCGCGTCTTGGCATCGAGATCGGTGAAGAATCGCTTGCCCTGCTGGGTCTTGTTCACCTCGTGGGCGGCAACGAATCCGATTCCGACGCCGACGACTAACCAGATGACGTTCTTCATGGCATGTGCTCCCTGAGTTTGAGGAATGGGTGACTGCCGGCCGGGGCGCCCGCGGTGCAGCGGGCCCGAGACGATGACAGTCTGGTTTCCAGCGTAGTGGACTTACTTCGTGCCGCGACGGGGCTTGGCCGCCGTGAAGGCCGCTCTGACGCCGGCGGAGAATCCGGCGAGCTTGATCAGCGGACCGCCGACGGTGGCAGCGACCAACGCGACCATGGCCGACACGTTGCCGGTGACGTCTGCCACGTTCGTGGTGATCGTGTCCAGCGTGGCCAGCTGATGGTTGGTCTGCGCGACGGTGCTCGTCGTCTCCTCGAGAAGCGGGGTGACGTTCTGGCTGAGGTCGCGGATGGCCAGGGTGGTCTCGTCGAACACCCGGCCCAGCTTGATCAGCGGGATAGCGAGGAACGCCACCAGAACGGCGAACACGCCAGCGGCAATCAGGCCGGCAATATCTCCACCAGTCATTCGGCACCATCCATTTCACGTCGCACGGAACTGCCCCTCGGGGAATGCGAAAAGGGCGGATCACCTAGGTGATCCGCCCTCAAGCGTAGTTCAGTTCCGGTGCGGCACGCCGCGCCGGAGGCTACTAGCGTGCTGCGTAGTACTCGACGACGAGCTGAACTTCACAGGTCACGGGGATCTCGATGCGCTTCGGGGCGCGCACCAGGCGGGCCTGCAGCTTGTCGAGTTCGACCTCGAGGTACGGCGGGAGCTTGGGCAGCAGGTCGACGTGACCGCCGGCCGCGGCAACCTGGAAGGGCTCGGTGCCCTCGCTCTTGGCCTTGACGTGGATGAGCTGACCCGGCTTCACGCGGAAGGAGGGACGGTCGACCAGCTGGCCGTCGACGAGGATGTGACGGTGCACAACCATCTGACGGGCCTGGGCGGTGGTGCGGGCGATGGCCGAACGCACGAGGAGGGCGTCGAGACGGGTCTCGAGGATCTCAACGAGGTTTTCACCGGTCAGGCCCTGGCGGCGACGCGCTTCTTCGAAGGCGATCTTGAGCTGGGCTTCGCGGATGCCGTACTGGGCGCGTAAGCGCTGCTTTTCGCGCAGACGCACGGCGTAGTCCGAATCGGTCTTGCGCTTGGTGCGTCCGTGCTCGCCCGGAGCGTAGGGACGCTTCTCGAGGTACTTGGCGGCCTTCGGGGTCAGGGCGATGCCCAGGGCCCGCGAGAGGCGGGTTTTGCTGCGGGTACGTGACTTGGTAGACACAGTGTCCTTTCGGATGGAACTGGAAATTGGATACCAGGGCGGCCGGGTGAGCCCGTGAGGGCAGACCGGAACGTCATGGGAGATCAGAGGGGTGGGTGCCACGGGCCGCCCGGCTACAGGGCGAATCCACTCCAACTCAGGTCTCGTACGCAGCCGCATGACGAAACCAGTTGTAGGCGAGGTCAAGGCTAACACATCAGTGCGCTGCCGGGCCGGCGTTTCAGAGTGATCCGGGCTGCGCCCCGTGACGGTCCGTTACTCCCCGTGCACGATCTTGCGCAGCTTGGCCAGGCGTGCCGACACGTCCCGCTCGTTGCCGTGCTCGGTGGGCCGGTAGTAGCGGGTGGTCCGCAGCTCGGTGGGCAGGTAGTCCTGGGTGAGAACGCCGAGCGCATCGTCGTGCGGGTACTTGTAGCCCTTGCCGTGGCCGAGCCGTTTGGCCCCCGGGTAGTGCGCGTCACGCAGGTGCTTGGGCACCCGGCCGGTGTTGCCGTTGCGCACATCGGCGATGGCGGCGTCGAGGGCCATGTAGGCGGCGTTGGACTTGGGCGCGCAGGCCAGGTGCACGACGGCCTGGGCGAGGGGGATGCGGCCTTCGGGCATGCCGATGTACTGCACGGCGTCGGCGGCGGCGATCGCGATCACCAGGGACTGCGGGTCAGCCATGCCGATGTCTTCCGAGGCGAGCACGATGATCCGCCGGCAGATGAAGCGGGGGTCTTCCCCGGCCTCGATCATCCGGGCCAGATAGTGCAGGGAGGCGTCGACGTCGGAACCGCGCACCGACTTGATGAAGGCACTGATCACGTCGTAGTGCTCGTCGCCGTTACGGTCGTAGCGCAACAGCGCCCTGTCGACCGCGAGCGAGACGATCTCCGTCGTGATGACAGGCTTCTCGTCGCCCGCGGTCTCGGTGGTCGCGGCAGAGACCGAGGCGGCCTCGAGCGCCGTGAGCGCCCGGCGGGCGTCGCCGGAGGCGAGCCGGATGATCGCCCCGCGGGCCTCGGGGTCGAGCACGAACCTGTCCGCCAGTCCCCGCAGGTCGGTCACGGCGCGGTCCACGACGATGCCGAGGTCGTCGTCGCTGAGGGTTTCCAGGGTGAGCAGCAAGGACCTGGACAGCAGTGGCGAGATCACCGAGAACGACGGGTTCTCGGTCGTAGCGGCGACGAGGATGATGATGCCGTTCTCCACTCCGGGCAGCAGGGCGTCTTGCTGGGCCTTGCTGAACCGGTGGATCTCGTCGAGGAAGAGCACGGTGGACAACCCATAGAGGTCCCGGCTCGTCCTGGCCTCTTCCATGACCTGGCGCACATCGCGCACACCAGCGGACACGGCGGACAGTTCGACGAACCGGCGCCCCGAACTGTGCGCGATGGTCTGGGCCAGCGTGGTCTTGCCGGTGCCCGGCGGGCCCCACAGGATGACCGACACCGAGCCCTGCTCCCCCGTCTTGTCGTTCGCGAGACTGACCAGCGGCGACCCCGGGGTCAGCAGGTGACGCTGGCCGGCGACCTCGGCCAGGCTTTTGGGGCGCATGCGCACCGCGAGCGGCGTCGCACCGGTACGCAGGCCTGGCTGGACGGATGACATGGTTCCAGCGTAGTTTGTGCCGCCGACGTCAATTTTCCCCGCTGCCCGCGCATGCGTAGAGTTCACAGTGACCTGGGCCGTGTTGCCCGACAAGCCTGATTTCCCGCCGCTGGCGGCACCTGGAGGATTCACGTGGCACCGAGCAACAAACAGGAACGCGAAGCCCGCGAAGCGCGTGGTCGTGTTCGCGCGTACCAGGCCCGCAAGGCCGTGAATGAGCACCAGGCCAAGCGCCGGCTGCGCGACAACATCCTGGCCGGCAGTGTCCTCGTTGTTGTTCTCGCCGTGCTCGTCGGCGCGCAGCTGTTCTACTTCGGCGGCGGCCCCGGCACCCCGGAGCCCAGCGCCGCCGGCACGGCGACGCCCACCGCCACCCCGGCCGCCGGGTCGAACACCGGTGACGTGCCGGACAGCGACCTGGCCGAGGACCGCACCTGGACCGGCACGCTCACCCTCAACGACATTCCCCTGGGCATCGAACTCGATGGTGCTGCGGCCCCGCAGGCCGTCGCGTCCACGGTCAGCCTGGTGCAGTCCGGCTTCTACGACGGCCTGACCTGCCACCGCCTCACCAACGGCGGCTTCTCGGTGCTGCAGTGCGGCGACCCCACCGGGGACGGCACCGGAGGGCCCGGCTACAGCTACGGGCCCATCGAGAACGCCCCGGCAGACAACGTCTACCCGGCCGGCACCATCGCCATGGCCAGGGCCGGCGGCGACGGCTACAGCACCGGCAGCCAGTTCTTCGTCGTCTACGCCGACACCACCATCCCGTCCGACGAGGCCGGCGGCTACACGGTCATCGGCACGGTCACCTCCGGACTGGACCAGGTGGTCAGCCAGATCGCCGCCGCCGGTGTCGCGGACGGTTCGGCCGACGGTGCTCCCCTGGTGCCGACCACCATCACCTCGTTCTCGGTGCAGTAGAACCCGCTCTGCGCAGTAAAAACCCCGCCCGGGCATAACAGTTCGGTCGTTTCCGCTGAACGTTGGGCGGGCTTGCAATAGGCTTGTGCCCGTATTGGCTTGTGTCAGTACTGGCTCGTTCAGGGATTCGCCCGTTTGCAGCAGTTCGCTCCGCGGGGAATCAACCAAATCATTAAGGTGAGGCTCTTGACTACGACAGATCAGCAACCATGGGGTCGCGTAGACGAAACCGGCACGGTTTACGTGCGCGAAGCAGACGGCGAACGTGCCGTCGGTCAGTATCCCGACGCGACTCCGGAGGAAGCTCTCGCTTACTTCGAGCGCAAGTACGTTGAGCTGAACGGACAGGTCACCCTGCTCGAACAGCGCGCGAAGGGAGGCGCTCCCGCCGCGGATATCGCCAAGTCGGTCGCCAACCTGTCCAAGTCCGTTGCCACGGCGAACGCTGTCGGCAACCTCGCCGCCCTCGCAGAGCGTCTCGGCGCCCTGGGCGGCACGGTCACCGAGCTCACCGAGCAGCAGGGTGTCGAGGCCAAGGCCGCCGGCGCCGCAGCCCTCGCCGAGCGTGCCGCCATCGTCGAAGAGGCCGAGCGCCTCGCCGCCGAAGACCCGGCCAAGACGCAGTGGAAGCAGACCAGCGCAGCGCTGGACGCCCTGTTCGCCAAGTGGCAGGCCCACCAGCACGACGCGCCCCGGATCCCCAAGGGTGAGGCGAACGAGCTGTGGAAGCGATTCCGCGCCGCCCGCACCATCATCGAGCAGAACCGCAAGGCGTTCTTCGCCGAGCTCGACAGCGCCCACAAGGATGTGCGCAACCGCAAGCAGCAGCTCATCGAAAAGGCCGAGGCCCTCGCACCCCAGGGCGCGGACGGCATCCCCGCCTACCGCAACCTGCTCGAGGACTGGAAGGCCGCTGGACGCTCCGGCAAGAAGCAGGACGACGCCATGTGGGCCAAGTTCAAGGCCGCCGGCGACGTGCTCTACTCGGTGAAGAGCGAGATCGACGCGCAGGACAACGAGGAGTTCGCCGGCAACCTGGTGGTCAAGCTCGAGCTCCTCACCGAGGCCGAGGCTCTGCTCACCGAAACCGACCGGGTCAAGGCCCGCGAGGTGCTCAGCTCGGTTCAGCGCCGCTGGGATGCCGCCGGCAAGGTGCCCCGCGACCAGGTCAAGCCGGTCGAGGAGCGCATGCGCAAGGTCGAAGCCGCCGTGCGGAAGCTCGACGACGACCACTGGAAGCGCAACAACCCCGAGACCAAGGCCCGCGCCGAGGGCCTCGCCGGTCAGCTGCACGACGCGATCGCCAAGCTGGAGGCCGAGTTGGCCGCCGCGCAGGAGACCAAGGACGCCCGCAAGATCAAGGACGCCACCGAGGCGCTCGAAACCCGCAAGGCCTGGCTGAAGGCCATCGGCCAGTAGCACCTCCTGCCGGCCAACGCCGGTTGCACACCTGACCCGGGATCGGGAATCTGTCCACAGATTCCCGGTCCCGTTTCTCGTGGCGCCCGCACCCCCGCAGGCTGGGGCCATGACTCCTCGCGTCCCGGCCATGCTCACCCCGACCGACCTGCCGCTGGCCGAACTGAACTGTGCCCGCCTCGACGGCGAACTGTTCGCGGTGGCCGGCGCCTGGTACCCCGTCGACGCCCACGACGGCCCGGAGACACGCGCGCGGGCACTCGCGCCGATCGCGCCAAGCCGCGCCGCCGCCGAACGGATGACGGCGGCCTGGGTCTACGGCCTCGCCGCCGAGCCGGTTCGTCATCAGTTCTGCGTGGATGTGACCGCGCGCACCCGCAAGCCGGAAGGCACCAACACCGACCTCCGCGAGGTGCGCCTCGGCCCCGACGATACGAAGGTTCTGGCAGAGCAGCTCGTCACGACTCCCCTGCGCACCGCCATCGACCTCGCACGCTGGGGCCGGTCGGCCGGCGCTCCCGCAGACACCGCGCTGCTGGCGGCACTGCTGGCGTACGACGGACTGGACGATGCGCACACCGACGCCTACGAACGGGTCGTGCGGCACGGCATCTCGTTCAGCAAGGTGGCGGGCGCCCGGCTGCTGGAGGCGCGCAGGCTGCTTCAGGAGCGCGGGCTGCTCCAGGAGTGCGGGGCAGCGGTCAGTCGGTTGACCGCTGGCCCTTAGCCGTCGCTGACCCGGTAGACGTCGTACACGGCGTCGATCCGCCGCACGGCATTCAGCACCCGGTCGAGGTGGGTGGTGTCCCCCATCTCGAACACGAACCGGCTGATGGCCAACCGGTCGCTGGAGGTGTGCACCGTCGCCGAGAGGATGTTGACGTGGTGCTCCGAAAGCACCCGGGTGACATCCGAGAGCAGGCCGGAGCGGTCCAGGGCCTCGATCTGGATCTGAACGAGGAACAGGCTCTTGGACGTCGGCGCCCAGTCGACGTCGATCATCCGCTCGGGTTCCTTCAGCAGTTCCTGAACGTTGTGGCAGTCGAACTGGTGCACAGACACGCCGGAGCCGCGGGTGATGAAGCCCACGATATTGTCGCCGGGAACCGGGGTGCAGCAGCGCGCGAGTTTGACCAGGATGTCGGGGGCGCCGCGCACCAGGATGCCGGAGTCGTTGTTCCGCAGGGTCTGCGTGCGCCCATTGGGGGCGAACGGCAGATCCGTCGCGTCGCTCTCCTCCACGCTCTGCAGGGTGGCGACGACCTTCTCCAACACCGACTGTGTCGACACGTGGCCTTCGCCGACGGCGGCGTAGAGCGCCGAGACGTCTTCGTAGCGCATCACGGCGGCGACTTCGGCGAACGAGTCCTGGTTCATCAGCTTCTGCAGCGGCAGGTTCTGCTTGCGCATTGCCCTGGCGATCGCATCGCGGCCCTGTTCGATGGCCTCGTCGCGGCGTTCCTTGGTGAACCACTGGCGAATCTTGTTGCGCGCCCGCGGGCTCTTGACGAAGTTCAACCAGTCCTGGCTCGGGCCGGAGTCCGGGTTCTTGGAGGTGAACACCTCGACGACATCACCGGTGCTGAGCGAGCTCTCCAGCGGCACGAGGCGCCCGTTGACCTTGGCGCCCATGGTGCGGTGACCGACCTCGGTGTGCACGGCGTAGGCGAAGTCCACCGGGGTGGCGTCGGCGGGCAGGCCGATCACGCGTCCCTTGGGCGTGAAGACGTAGACCTCCTTGGCGCCGATTTCGTAGCGCAGGGAGTCGAGGAACTCGTTGGGGTCGGCAGTTTCGGCTTGCCAGTCGGAGATATGGGCGAGCCAGGCCATGTCGGTGTCGCTCTGCGGGCCGGGGCCGGAGCTCTTCCCGTTGACCTGTTCCTTGTACTTCCAGTGCGAGGCAACGCCGTACTCGGCGCGCTCGTGCATCTCCTGCGTACGAATCTGAATCTCGACGGGTCGGCCGCTCGGGCCGAGCACTGTGGTGTGCAGGGACTGGTACAGGTTGAACTTGGGGGTGGCGATGTAGTCCTTGAACCGGCCGGGCAGCGGCGTCCAGCGCGCGTGGATGGCGCCGAGGACCGCGTAACAGTCGCGCACCGAGTTGACCAGGACGCGGATGCCGACGAGGTCGTAGATCTCGTCGAACTCCCGGCCGCGCACGACCATCTTCTGGTAGATCGAGTAGTACTGCTTGGGCCGTCCGGCCACCTTGCCGCGAATTCGCGCCGCCTTGAGATCATCGTTGATCGCATCGATGACGTACTGCACGAACTCTTCGCGCTGCGGGGTGCGCTGCTTGACGAGGCTCTCGATCTCGGCGTACAGCTTCGGGTAGAGCACACCGAAGGAGAGGTCTTCCAGCTCCCACTTGATGGTCTGGATGCCGAGCCGGTGCGCGAGGGGCGCGTAGATCTCGAGGGTCTCTGTGGCCTTGCGCGTTGCGGACTCGGCCGGCACGAATCCCCAGGTGCGGGCGTTGTGCAGGCGGTCGGCGAGCTTGATGATCAGCACCCGGATGTCCTTGGACATCGCGACGATCATCTTGCGGACGGTCTCGGCCTGGGTGCTGTCGCCGTACTTCACCTTGTCGAGCTTGGTGACGCCGTCAACGAGCATGGTGATCTCGTCGCCGAAATCTGCCCGCAGCTGGTCGAGGGTGTAGTCGGTGTCCTCGACGGTGTCGTGCAGCAGGGCAGCCGCCACCGTCTTGGGGCCGATGCCGAGGTCCGCAAGGATCTGGGCGACGGCGACGGGATGCGTGATGTACGGTTCGCCGCTGCGGCGCTTCTGGCCCTCGTGGGCCCGCTCGGCTGCCGCGTACGCCCGTTCGATGATGGACAGGTCCACCTTCGGGTGGTGGGTGCGCACCGTCTTGAGCAGTGTGTCGACCGCACCGACGGGCTGCGCCCTGGAGAAGATGCGGGGTACCAGGCGGCGCAGTGATGCGGCGGATGGCGTGGTGGTTTCTGTCATCTCGTTACCTCACTCCCTGGCGCCAATTATCCCTGTACTAGTGGATAAACGGTAAACCGACGGAGGAGTTCGTGTATTCCCGGCGGGCAACCCGGCTCACGCGGGAACGTCCACGTGTGTCGCATCGGCACCGGCGGCAGGTGCGGTGCCGGCGGCCTTGGCCTTGAGGGCCAGGGCCTTCTTGTCGCGCTTGCGGATCTCCGGTTCGTTCTCGCGCAGCTGCGCATAGAGCGGTGCGGCGATGAAGATCGTGGAGTAGGTACCCACCAGCATGCCGATGAGCAGTGCCAGGGAGATGTCCTGCAGCGTTCCGGCGCCCAGCACGAACGCGCCGATGACGAGGATCGAGGCGACCGGGAGGACGGCGACGATCGACGTGTTGATCGAGCGCACCAGGGTCTGGTTGACCGCGAGGTTGACCGAGTCGGCGAACGTGCGCCTGGACTCTGAGCCGTCTTCCGCGGTGTTCTCACGGATCTTGTCGAACACCACAACGGTGTCGTAGAGCGAGTAGCCCAGGATCGTGAGGAACCCGATCACGGCCGCCGGGGTGATCTCGAAGCCGGTGATGCCGTAGAAACCCGCGGTGATGACGAGGTCGTGCAGCAGCGCCACCATCGCGGCGGCGGCCATCTTCCAGGTGCGGAAGTACAGGGCCATCACGGCGCCGGCGAGCACCAGGAAGGTGAGCAGGGCGCGGATGGCGGACCCGGTGATGTCCTGGCCCCAGGACGGGCCGATGAACGAGGACGTCACCTTGGCGGCGTCGACGCTGTATGCGGAGGCCAGAGCGGCACGCACTTCCCGGCTCTCGGTGTCGCTGAGCTGGTCGGTCTGCACCCGGATGCTGTCGCTACCGACGACGGACACCTTGGGCACGGCCTCGGGAACCACGCCGGTGACGGCCGTGGCCGCCGCGCCCTGGTCCTCGGTGGAGATCTCGGAGAGCACGAATTCGGAGCCGCCGGTGAACTCGATACCGAAGGTGAAGCCGCCGCGCAGGACCGGGCCGAGAATCGCGATCAGGATCATGACCGCTGCGACCGAGTACCAGATCTTGCGGCGTCCGACGATGTTGTAGGACAGTTTGCCGGTGTGCAGATCGTTGCCGAACTGGTTGAAACTGGCCATTAGGAATCCTTCCCGTCGGTCGACTTAGTCGAGCCGGTCCCGACGAGCTCAGCCGCCTTGCGTTCGGCGATGGTCTGGCGCTTGGCGGCCTCTTTGCTGGACGAGGTGGCCTTGCGTGATGCGACCTCGGCGGAGGGCTGGAACTGGGCACGGCCGCGATAGACCGCGCCGAGGGCCCGCGGGTCGAGCCCGCTGAGCTTGTGGCCGTCGCCGAAGAACTTGGTGCGGGCGAGCAGCTGCAGCACCGGGTGGGTGAACAGCGCCACGACCAGGAGGTCGACCAGCGTGGTCAGACCCAGGGTCAGGGCAAAACCGCGCACGTTGCCGACGGCCAGGATGAACAGCACAGCTGCGGCGAGGAAGTTGACCGTGTCGGAGGCGATGATGGTGCGGATGGCGCGGCGCCAGCCGGACTCGACGGCCGAAACCAGTCCCCTACCGTCACGCAGCTCGTCTCGGACCCGCTCGAAGTACACGATGAACGAGTCGGCGGTGATACCGATGGCCACGATCAGACCGGCGACGCCGGCCAGGGAGAGCCGGTAGCCCTCCCGCCAGGACAGCAGAGTGATCAGGAAGTAGGTGATGACGCCCGCGACGATGAGCGAGGCAACCGTCACCAGCCCGAGGAGCCTGTACTGCGCCAGGGAGTACAGCACGACGAGGATCAGGCCGATCAGGCCGGCGATCAGGCCGCTCTGCAGCTGTGTCGAACCGAGGGTCGCTGAGATGGTGTCCTGGCTCTGCACCGTGAAGCTGATCGGCAGTGCGCCGAACTTCAGTTGGTCCGCGAGGGCCTTTGAGGTCTCCTGGTCGAACGAACCGGTGATCTGCGGCTTGCCGTCGGTGATCACGGCCAGCGTGCGCGGGGCGGAGATGACGCTGCCGTCCAGCACGATGGCGAACTGGTTCTGCGCGCCGCTGAGGCCGCTGAGGCGGGTGGTCACGTCGGCGAAGGCCTTGGTTCCGGTGCCGTCGAAGACGATGTTGACCGCCCACTCGCCGGTGGTCGCGCCGCTCTGGGTGGTGACCTGGCCGTTGGTGGAGTCAGAGATGTTCTCGCCGCTGACCTCGACCGGTCCGAGGATGTACTTGATCGAACCGTCCGTCTCGCAGGTGATGAGCGGCTGGTCGGCCGGTGCGACGTTGCTGGTGTCGATGTCGCTGCACTGGAACGTGTCGAACTGCTCCTGCAGGGCTGGCGTGATGTTGTTCAGGTCGCTCGCGTCGGTCGGCGCGACGGTCGGAGTCTCTGCGGCCGGGTCGGCCGCGGCGTCCGTTGCCGGCGCTGTAGCTCCATCGGTGGCCCCGTCGGTGGGGGTATCGGTGGAACCGTCGGCGCCGACGCTTGCTTCGGTGGGTGCTGAGGCGACCAGGACCGGACGGAACTCGAGCTTGGCCGAGGATTCGATGCGGCTCAGGGTGGCGTCGTCCGGCGTTCCGGGGATGGAGACGACGATGTTCTGGCCACCCTGGGTGTTGATCTCAGACTCGGACACGCCGGCGGAGTCGATGCGCTGCCGAATGATCGACACGGCCTGGTTCAACTGCTCAGAGGAGACAGTCTGGCCGGACTCGAGCTTGGGCGCCAGGATGATCTGGGTGCCGCCCTCGAGGTCGAGGGCAAGCTTCGGCGTCCACGAACCACCGCCGGTGAACACCCCCGCCCCGTTGAGAGCGATCAGACCGACGATGATCACGCCAAGCCAGGTCAGGGAGCGCCAGGCCTTCTTGGTCGGAGACGACTTAGCCACCTATTGAACTCAGCTTTCTGTGCTCGAGCCCGCGCCGGAAGACGCGTGCCCGGTGTGGGTTGTTACGCGTCGCCCTTTTTGGGTTCGGTGTTGTTGTCGGTCTCGGCCTGCTCGGTCGTCGGCTCGAACGCGGTGCGCTGGCCGAACTCGGGCTCGCCGGCGGTGGTCGGGGTGACCGCGTCGCTGTCGGCGGACTCGGGGAGCACGATGTCGTAGGTGGCCTCGGTGGGCTCGACGACGCGGGCGATGGTCTGGCGGTGGATCTGCACGATGGTGCCGGGTGCGATCTCGAGAGCGACCTTGTTCTCTTCCTCATCGATCGACACAATGGTGCCGTAGAGGCCGAAGTTGGTCATCACGTCTGCACCGGCCACCATCTTCGACTGCAGGGCCAAGGTGTCCTTCTGGCGCTTGCGGCCGTTGCGAAACATGAAGAACACGAGCAGCGCCAGAACGGCGAGCATGACAAGAGTCAACGGATCCATAGAACTGTGAAACCTTCCCGTGCGAGCGTGGTGTCGCGACGAAGTTTTTTGTGAGCGTGGTTGGGGGGAGCCGGTCGGAGGGGCGTGCCTGACCAGCTTGAATTATAGAACATCCAAGGTGAGCGCAGCCTGAGGATTGCTCAAACCGAAATGCCGCCACGCTGCGGCAGTGGCAACCCGCCCTCGCGGGGTACGCGTGAGGAAGCCTATCCGTACCAGGAAGGGCTCGACGACCGATTCGATGGTTTCGGGTTCCTCGCCCACCGACACGGCCAGTGTGTTCAGGCCAACCGGTCCACCCCCAAAACGGGTGAGGACGATGTTCATCACCTCGCGGTCGAGCCTGTCGAGTCCGATTTCATCGACGTCGTAAAGTTCCAGGGCCGCGTGCACCGCCGCGAGGTCGGCGTCGCCGCCGTGCACGAGGGCGTAGTCGCGCACCCGGCGCAGCAGCCGGTTGGCGATGCGGGGTGTCCCCCGGCACCGGCCGGCGATCTCGGCGATGGCCTCCCGTTCGATCGTCAGCCCCAACAGACGCGCGGCGCGCACCAGCACGAGTTCGAGTTCGGCGTCAGCGTAGAACTCGAGGTGGGCCGTGAAGCCGAAGCGGTCCCGCAGCGGGTTGGGCAGCATGCCGGACCGGGTGGTGGCGCCGACCAGGGTGAAGGGGGCCAGGTCCAACGGCACCGACGTGGCGCCGGCCCCCTTGCCCACCATGATGTCGATCCGGAAGTCTTCCATCGCCAGGTAGAGCATCTCTTCGGCGGACCGGGCCATCCGGTGGATCTCGTCGATGAAGAGCACCTCGCCGGGGACGAGGGAGGAGAGCACGGCGGCGAGGTCGCCGGCGTGCTGGATGGCCGGGCCGCTGGACATTCGCAGTGGCCGGTTGCCCTCGTAGGCGATGATCATGGCGAGGGTGGTCTTGCCCAGGCCGGGCGGGCCGGCCAGCAGGATGTGGTCGGGGGTGCGCTGTTGCATCGACGCCGCGGTGAGCAGCAGCTGGAGCTGGCCGCGCACCTTCTGCTGGCCGACGAACTCGGTGAGGCTCTTGGGGCGCAGGGCACCCTCGAAGGCCAGTTCCGCGTCGCCTTCGAGCGCCGGGTTGGTCAGTTCGACGCCGGGATCCTGGGCCATCAGCGGCGCTCCGCGGCGTTGGCCGTACCGGTTTGCTGGGCAGGTCCGAGCCGGGCCAGGGCCAGGCGGAGCACGGCGGCAACGCCGGCGGCCTCTGCGTCGAATTCTGCGGTGCTGCCGGCCAGGATTTCGTCGACGGCCTGGGCGGCGACCCGCTCAGACCAGCCGAGGCCGATCAGCGCCGTCTGCACGCTGGCACCGACGGTGCTCGTGGCGACGCCGGCACGTCCGGCCGGGCCGGCCGGTGCGGTGACGGCGATCTTGCCCACGAGCGAGAGCACGATGAGTTTGGCGGTCTTGGGGCCGACGCCGCTGACCTTGCGGAACGCGGCGTCGTCGTCGGCGGCGACCGCCTGGGCGATCTGGTTGGGCGTGAGGACGGCGAGCACACCCAGGGCGGACTTGGGGCCGACGCCGGTCACACCGACGAGCAGCTCGAACACGGCGAGTTCCTCGGCGCTGGGGAAGCCGTACAGCGTGAGGGAGTCTTCACGCACGATGAGTGTGGTGGACAGGCGGGTTTCGGTGCCGACCCGGGCGGCCAGGGCCGTTGACGGCGTGACCTGTATGGCCAGGCCCACTCCCCCGACCTCGATCACCACCGTTGTGCCCAGGGCTGATAGGACTGGGCCACGCACTGAAGAGATCACCTGGCCAGCCTACGGTGCGCCGCCGACGCTGCGGCCGCCGACCCCGGCGCGTTGCCGCGCTCGGCGTCGCGCCAGGCCTTCTGGGCAGGGGTGAGTGCCCCGGGAGTCAGTGCCGGGCTGGACCGGTTGCCCGCTGCGACCGTTCCGCTGGTGGGGAGCACCCCGCCGGCGGCGCCAGTGCGCCAGGCGTGACAGATGGCCAGGGCCAGGGCATCGGCGGCGTCAGCCGGTTTCGGGATCTCGGCGAGGCCCAGTACCCGGGCGACCATGGTGCCGACCTGCTTCTTGTCGGCGGACCCGTATCCCGTGATGGCGGCCTTGACCTCACTCGGGGTGTGCAGCGTCACCGTCAGACCGCGTTTCGCGGCGAGCATCAGGGCCACCCCGCTGATTTGGGCTGTGCCCATCACCGTGCTGACGTTTTGCTGCGCGAAGACACGTTCGATGGCCACGAAGTGGGGCTGGTGCTTGTCGAGCAGCTCTTCGAGGCCCTCGCTGATCAGCAGCAGACGGCGTTCGAGGGGCAGGTCAGGAGAACTGCGCAGTACCTGAACGTCGACCAGGGTGGCCGACCGGTTTGCCGCGACGTCGACGATTCCGACGCCGCAGCGGGTCAGGCCGGGGTCGATGCCCAGCACCCTGACCGTCATCGGGTGGCTATTCGCTGTCTGCTTCGAGCTCGGCCTGGACCTCGGCCGACACGTCGTAGTTGCTGTAGATGTTCTGCACGTCGTCGAGCTCCTCGAGGGCGTCGATGAGCCTGAACACCTTGCGGGCGGTTTCGGCGTCGACCTCGATCTTGAGCTGCGGAACGAAGGCGATGTCCGCGGAGTCGTAGTCGATGCCGGCCGTCTGCAGGGCGGTACGGGTGGCGACCAGGTCGTGGGCCTCGCTGAAAACCTCGAACTTGTCGCCGTCGTCGACGACTTCTTCTGCCCCGGCGTCGAGCACTGCCGCGAGGACGTCGTCTTCGGTGACGTCTCCCTTGGGTACTACGACGATGCCCTTGCGGTGGAAGTTGTAGGCGACGCTGCCCGGATCGGCCATGTTGCCGCCGTTGCGGCTGACCGTGGTGCGCACCTCGGCCGCGGCGCGGTTCTTGTTGTCGGTGAGGCACTCGATCATGATGGCGACGCCGTTCGCGGCGTAGCCCTCGTACATGATCGTCGTGTAGTCGACGGCTTCACCGGACAGGCCGGCGCCACGCTTGACGGCGCGGTCGATGTTGTCGTTGGGGACCGAGGTCTTCTTGGCCTTCTGGATGGCGTCGACCAGCGTCGGGTTCCCGGACAGGTCGGCACCGCCCATGCGGGCAGCAACCTCGATGTTCTTGATCAGCTTGGCGAATGCCTTTGCCCGACGCGAGTCGGTGACGGCCTTCTGGTGCTTGGTGGTCGCCCACTTGGAATGCCCGGACATGAATCTCCCGATTGTCGCTTACTCGTGCGACGCGCATCCGGCGTCGGCTTCTGGTGGAGGTGCATCGGTGCACCACTCGTTGGTGTTACTGGGTTCTGGTGTGGTCTGGGGTGCTCGCTCGCGCTCGCACGCACCGCGTTCGGTGGAGCGCTGGGTGCCCTGCCAGTCTAGCCCGGGTGCCCCTGTGCCATCCCGCGCCTCACCGTCAGGCGGGCAGGTCGAGGATCTTGTGCAGGGTGCGCAGGTTGCGGTTGGTGGTGCTGGATTTGAACCGGGCCTTTGCCGCCATGGTGCTGAAGGGGCTCTTGATGCCGACCTCGCGGCGCACCTGCCAATAGAGCACGGCGTCGCCCTGCTGAATCCGCTCGTCGGCCGGGTTGAGGTCCGGCGCCGCGACCATCAGCTCATCGAGCCGCGCCGGATCGGAGCCGAACATCACATAGGAGTGCCAGCCGTCACGCTCGTCGAACGGGTAGGCGTCGACAGCGGCCGCGAGGTCGGTGCGGCCCAGCAGCACCACCCACGCCTCGTAGCCGAACGCGTCGGTGAGGGCGCGTTCGAGGCCGGTCTTGAGTACCGCGGTATCCGTCTGGTCGCTGCTGAAGACGACATTCCCGCTGGCCAACACCGTCGTGACATCGGTATGTCCTAGCGTGCGCACAGTGTCGGCCAGGGCCGCCATCTTGATGTTGATGCCGCCGACGTTGATGCCGCGCAGCAGCGCGATGTACCGGGTCATGCGACCATTCTGGCGCACGCTGCGATCACTCGGCGTCAGCTGCCGAAGCCGGCCTTCTGCACCTTCTGCAGGAAGTACTCGTGGAAGCGGTGCTCCCCCGTGATCTCGGGGTGGAACGACGTGCCGAGCAGGTTGCCCTGTTCGACGGCCACGCAGCGCCCGTCCGCCACGGTGGCCAGGGCGGTGGCGCGGGGCCCGACGCTCTCCACCACTGGCGCTCGGATGAAGACGGCGTGCACCGGCGGTGCGCCGAGCGCGGGGACGTCGAGGTCGGTCTCGAACGAGGCCGTCTGGGAGCCGAAGGCATTGCGGCGCACACTGATGTCGAGGCCGCCGATGCTCTGCTGCCCGCGGATTGCGTCGAGCACGGTGTCGGCGAGCATGATCAGGCCGGCGCAGGTGCCGTAGACGGGCAACCCGGCTGCGACGGCGGCGCGCAGCGGATCGGCCAGGCCGAACATTCGGCTGAGCTTGTCCATCACGCTGGACTCGCCGCCCGGAATCACCAGGCCGTTGACGCCGGCCAGTTCTTCCGGCCGGCGTACGAGCACCACATCGCTACCGAGCGAGCGCAGCACGGTGGCATGCTCGCGAAAGTCGCCCTGCAGGGCGAGTACTCCAACGGTCATGAAGCGGGTGTTACCAGCCGCGCTCGGAGAGGCGGTGCGGGGCGGCGAGGTCGGACACGTTGATGCCGACCATCGCTTCGCCGAGGCCGCGCGAGACATCCGCGATGATCTTGGCGTCGTCGTAGAACGCGACGGCCTTGACGATCGCGTTGGCGCGCTCCTGCGGGTTGCCGGACTTGAAGATGCCCGAGCCCACGAAGACGCCGTCGGCGCCGAGCTGCATCATCATGGCCGCGTCGGCCGGGGTGGCCACGCCGCCGGCGGTGAACAGCACGACGGGCAGCTTGCCGGTCGCGGCGATCTCTGCGACCAGCTCGTACGGCGCCTGCAGTTCCTTGGCGGCCACGTACAGCTCGTCCTTGGTCAGCGACGACAGCCGGGCGATCTCGCCCTTGATGGTGCGGATGTGCTTGGTCGCCTCGGAGACGTCGCCGGTGCCGGCCTCGCCCTTCGAGCGGATCATCGCGGCGCCTTCGGTGATGCGACGCAGCGCCTCACCCAGGTTGGTCGCACCGCAGACGAAGGGCACGGTGAAGTTCCACTTGTCGATGTGGTTCACGTAGTCAGCGGGGCTGAGCACCTCGGACTCGTCGATGTAGTCGACCTCGAGGGCCTGCAGCACCTGGGCCTCGACGAAGTGGCCGATGCGGGCCTTGGCCATGACCGGGATGGAGACTTCGGCGATGATGCTGTCGATCAGGTCGGGGTCGCTCATCCGGGCGACACCACCCTGGGAGCGGATGTCGGCCGGGACGCGCTCGAGCGCCATGACGGCGACGGCGCCGGCGTCTTCGGCGATCCGGGCCTGCTCGGCGTTGACGACGTCCATGATGACGCCGCCCTTCAGCATCTCAGCGAGTCCGCGCTTGACGCGGCTCGAGCCGAACTGCTCGGTAGAAGTGGTGTCAGTCATAACTAGGATTCTATTCCTTGCGTCTGGTGCCGCCCCGACCGGGGCGTTGGCACGGGTGATGATGCTCAGAGAGCGAAGCGAGACGGCGGGGTCAGGAGTCCCCGGCGGGCCAGCCCGCCGCCACCGAGCGGCGCACATCGCCCAGGAGCTGGGGAATGGCCTTGGTGCCGGCGATGATCGGGAAGAAGTTCGAGTCGAGCGCCCATCGCGGAACGATGTGCTGGTGCAGGTGCTCGGCGATGCCGGCTCCGGCGATCCGACCCTGGTTCATCCCCAGGTTGAATCCGTCGCAGCCCGAGGTGGCTTTGAGCACGCGCATGGCCACCTGGGTCAGGCTACCGATCTCGGCGACTTCCTCGGGGGTGGCCTCGTCATACGTCGCAACATGGCGGTACGGGCAGACCAGCAGGTGGCCGCTGTTGTACGGGAACAGGTTCAGCAGCACGTAGGCGTGCGTGCCGCGGGCCACGATGAGCGCCTTCTCGTCGTCCATGGACGGTGCGATGCAGAACGGACAGTCGTCGGGGTGCGGCTGCTGTCCGCCCTGGATGTACACCATGCGGTGCGGGGTCCAGAGTCGCTGGAAGGCATCCGGAACGGCGGCGAAGTCGCCGGAGTTCTCCACCTGGACTCCCTCGGTGAAGTCCTGCGGGCTACCGGACAGGCGGTCCCAGGGGGTGTCCCTCGGCGCGTCTGTGCCGGCTCCTGCCGGAGTGGCCTCGGTCATCTCAGGCCTGTTCCGCGGCGGCGGCAACGACCGGGGCGAGCGCTGCGCCGCCTTCGGCGAAGTCGGCGGCGCCGAGGACCTGCGCGCGGGTGCCGATTGCCGCGATGATCCGGCGGATGGCGTCGGCGACGGGCACCCCGTTCTCCTGGGTGCCGTCACGGAACCGGAAGCTGACCGCGCCGTTTGCGCGGTCGTCTTCGCCGACGATGAGCTGGAAGGGGATCCGCTGCAGGGTGGCGTTGCGGATCTTCTTCTGCATCCGGTCGCTCGAGGAGTCGAGTTCCACCCGCACGCCCGAGGTCTTGAGAGTTGCCAGGACCTCCCAGAGGTAGTCCTCGTATTGTTCGGAAACGGGAATCCCGATGACCTGCACCGGGGAGAGCCAGACCGGGAAGGCGCCGGCGTAGTGCTCGAGGAGGATCGCGAAGAACCGCTCGATGGAACCGAGCAGGGCACGGTGGATCATGACCGGCTGCTGACGGGTGCCGTCCGGCGCGGTGTACTCGAGGTCGAACAGTTCCGGCTGGTTGAAGTCGAGCTGCACCGTCGACAGCTGCCAGGTGCGGCCGATCGCGTCCCGGGCCTGCACCGAGATCTTCGGGCCGTAGAACGCCGCTCCGCCCGGGTCGGCCACGAGCTCGAGTCCGGAGTCCTCGCCGACCTGACGCAGGGTATCGGTCGCTGCTTCCCACTGCTCGTCGGTTCCGACGGATTTCTTGGGGTCGCGGGTAGACAACTCGAGGTAGAAGTCGGTGAGTCCATAGCCACGGAGCGTCTCGAAGACGAACTCGAGCTGGCTCGCGACCTCGGCGCGCACCTGGTCCTGCGTCACATAGATGTGCGCGTCGTCCTGGGTGAGCCCGCGCACGCGAGTGAGGCCCTGCAGGGTGCCGCTCTTCTCATAGCGGTACACGGTGCCGAACTCCGCGAGTCGCAACGGGAGCTCGCGGTAGCTGCGGCCGCGGGCCTTGAAGATGAGGTTGTGCATCGGGCAGTTCATGGGCTTGAGGTAGTAGTCCTGGCCCTGGCGGGTGACGTTGCCCTCTGCGTCGACTTCTTCGTCCAGGTGCATGGGCGGGAACATGCCGTCCCGGTACCAGTTGAGGTGCTGGCTGGTCTCGAACAGGTGGCCCTTGGTGATGTGCGGGGTGTTGACCAGGTCGTAGCCGTTGGCGAGCAGGCGTTCGCGCATGTAGTTCTCGATCTCGGAGCGGATGATGCCGCCCTTGGGGTGGAACACCGCGAGGCCGGATCCGATCTCCTCGGGGAACGAGAACAGGTCCAGTTCCTGGCCGAGCTTGCGGTGGTCGCGCTTGGCGGCCTCCTCCAGGCGGGCCTTGTAGGCGCGCAGTTCGTCCTTGCTGGGCCAGGCGGTGCCGTAGATGCGCTGCAGCTGCGGGTTCTTCTCCGAGCCGCGCCAGTAGGCGGCGGCCAGCCGGGTGAGCGAGTAGCCGTTGCCGATCATGCGGGTGTTGGGCAGGTGCGGGCCGCGGCAGAGGTCCTTCCAGACGGTCTCCCCCGTCTTCGGGTCGACGTTGTCGTAGATGGTCAGCTCGGTGCCGCCCACCTCGACGGACTCGTTGTCGCCGTTCTCAGTGGCCCCGCCCTTGATGCCGATCAGTTCGAGCTTGTACGGCTCTGCGGCTAGTTCGGCGCGAGCCTCATCGTCGGTCACGACCCGGCGCACGAAACGCTGGCCCTGACGGATGATACGGTCCATCGCCTTCTCGAGCGCCTTGATGTCTTCGGGGGTGAACGGCACCGCGACGTCGAAGTCGTAGTAGAAGCCGTCGGTGACGGGCGGGCCGATGCCGAGGCGAGCCTCGGGGTTCACGGTCTGCACGGCCTGGGCGAGCACGTGGGCGGCCGAGTGGCGCAGGATGTTCAGTCCGTCGGGCGAGTCGATGGTCACCGGGGTGACGTCATCGGTCTGGGTCACCGTCGTGGCGAGGTCCCTGAGCTCGCCGTTGACGCGCATGGCGACAACGGATCGGTCGGTGAATAGCTCAAAACCGTCAACCACGTGAATAGCTCCCTTGAATTGCGAATCATCCAACTTTAGCGGGCGCCAGTCTGCTCGGTGACGGGTGCAGGTCAGGGCCGGTACGGCGGCTGCAGGCCGACGCCGGCGCAGAACGCATCCGGATCGTCGCGGTCGGGATTGTTGGCCCAGACGGGGAACACGGCGAGCACGCCGTCCGGGCGCTGGCAGGCCAGCAGGTCTGGCACCGCGTACGAGTGCAGGAGGCTGTCGCCGGTGCTCTCTGCCTGTGGCCCGGCGCTCGCAGCCGAACCGCTCCTGGGCGTGAAGAAATCGATGTTCCACACCGCCGCGCAATTGGCCACAGCGACCTCGACCGGGTCCGCGGTGCCCACCGGAGCGCTCGGGCTGCCCGACTGGGTGAACGCGGAGTCGGTGCTGGCCTCGGCGTAGCAGTACGCCGACAGGGTGCGGAGTTCGGGGGTGGCCCTGGTGACCCAGGCCGTGGCGCTGCCGCCGGCGACCAGCAGAACCGCCGACGCGGCCAGGACGGCGCGGTGACGGTGCCGACGGTGGGTCTGCTGAGCGTCAAGGGTGCGCAACAGACGCGTTTCGAGCAGGTCGAAGTCGTCGTCTGTGGGTGAGTGCGGGTCAGTCGGCAGCATGCGTCGGTTCTCCCTTCAGGAGCGAGAGTTCGGTGCGGAGGCGCCCCTTGAGCCGGGAGAGCCGGTTGCGAACCGTGGCGTGACTGACGCCGAGTCGTGTGGCGGCTTGCTCGTAGCTGAGGTCGTCCACCAGGCACAGTTCGAAGATGCGCTGGTCGACCTCCGGCCGGGTGGCCATGACGCTGCGGATGCGGCGCAGAGCTTCGTTCCCGATTGCCGCACTCTCCGGGGACGGCGCGTCGTCGACGATCTCGAGTCCGGCGTCCAGGCTGTCTCGCGGGCGTCGATTTTCCGATCGGCGCCGGTTGAGGGCCAGGTAGCGTGCGGTGGTGATGAGCCACGGAAGCACCGATTCTCCCACCAGGTCGATGGTCGCGCGTTTGTTCCACAGGGTGAGAAAGGCGTCCTGCAGCACTTCTTCGGAATCGCCTCGGATGCGAAGGACCGAGAAGGCCGCCCAGTAGACCGACCGTTGATGTTGCCGGAACAGCAGCCTGAACGCTTCGCGATCTCCGACGCGGACCCGAGCGAACAGCGCGTCGGGAGCAGCAATGCCTGACGCAGCCGCATCGGGAGCAGCAGCATCGGGAACGGGCGCTGCTGGTTGCATCCACTCCCCCGGGTGTTGCTCTCTGGTGGGCGATACTGGGATCGAACCAGTGACCTCTTCCGTGTCAGGGAAGCGCGCTACCGCTGCGCCAATCGCCCAGGACCGCGAAGAACTCTCGCGGGCTGGAGGTGGATACGGGATTCGAACCCGTGTAGACGGCTTTGCAGGCCGTTGCCTCGCCTCTCGGCCAATCCACCGTGTTCTCTAAAACCAGTACACCCAAAGAAAATCGGCCTCTCGGCCGATTCACTTCGAGCGGATGACGAGATTCGAACTCGCGACCCTCACCTTGGCAAGGTGATGCGCTACCACTGCGCCACATCCGCAACTGCTCGCATTTCTGCGTGCTTGGAAGACTCTACTCGATCCTGAGGACGCCGTGTGCACATGACGCCCCGGCACGCTCAATCTTGCCCCCGAATTCCCCGTTGTGCCGCGGAATCACGGGGCAAAACACGGGGCAAAACAAAAAACCCCCGGGTTTACCGGGGGTTTCAGGTCATGGCTTGCGATGCTCTGTGGGCGATACTGGGATCGAACCAGTGACCTCTTCCGTGTCAGGGAAGCGCGCTACCGCTGCGCCAATCGCCCAGATCCGTCACAGCATTTTGTGCTGTTCTGGCTGGAGGTGGATACGGGATTCGAACCCGTGTATACGGCTTTGCAGGCCGCTGCCTCGCCTCTCGGCCAATCCACCGTGCTTGTAAACCGACCATGCTTGTAAAACCGTGCTACCAAAGAGAATCGGCCTTTCGGCCGATTCAACTTCGAGCGGATGACGAGATTCGAACTCGCGACCCTCACCTTGGCAAGGTGATGCGCTACCACTGCGCCACATCCGCAACTGCTCGCATTTCTGCGTGCGTTGAAGACTCTAGCCGATAGTGCGACGC